>ERZ773221.1153-NODE-1153-length-26721-cov-4.858434_pt1 | contig 26721 bp, 19 predicted proteins | sample MGYA00580994_ERZ773221 | MGnify/ENA primary metagenome ERZ773221 (study PRJEB29015, sample SAMEA2737758) | human gut metagenome | biome: human gut; feature: human-associated habitat; material: faeces | place: China | collected 2012 ... | reverse complement strand
ACGGCCTTGGTGTTGCCGTTGACCATGTCGGCCTGGGTCTTCATCCAGGAATCCATGAGATGGCGACGCACTGCGGCGGACGCGGCGACGTACACATCAGCCGGCTTGGCCTGCTCGACGGTGACGCCCTGGGTGTACTTCAGCTGCTCACGGATTTCGTCAGCGAACTGTTCCGCGGTGACCGCGGACTTCGGTGCGGTAATTTCAGTCATTGATTGACTCCCTTTGACGGATACTCTCCAGGAACATTATGCCTTACTTCAGCGTCCTTGCATTTGCGGCCGCATGAACACTAAGTAACATCATGCATACGTTCTCATGTACAGCATACTACGTAATCATAAAAAGACGAAATTCCTAACAATCGTAAGCCGGCATTCGTTTGCAAAAAACATTGCAAAAACTGCAAACGCAACGTATGGCGCCCATTAAGCGAGGGCACCACAATCGCAGGAAAATCGCCCCTCAAACCCCTATTTAGTTACGACTACATCGTTTGCAAAGTTCCATCATAGTCGTTTGCGGGCTGCACAATACCGGTATGGCTGTCATACGAGAACAAGACTTGGGCAAAGGACGCGCCGCCTTCGAACAGTGGCAGGACGCGGCGCACAACATTTTCAGCGAGCAGCTGCCGGCCGATGACGACGCCGCTTTCGATTTCCGGCTCAACTTCTCGCCGCGTCTGCCGCGCCAGCTGTGGGCGATGGCGGTGCGCTACTCGCTATACCTGCTGGAAAAGAAGGCGCCGGGCGAAGGCGTGGAGGTGCGCGTGGCACCGTGGGGCGCCATCAAGATCCTCGACGGGCCGGCGTCCGATCCGCACAATCTCACGCCGCCGGACGTCATCGAACTGGACCCCGACGTGTGGATGAGGCTCGCCACCGGCATCACCAGCTGGGACGAGGAAAAGGACGCCGGGCGCATCACCGCCGTCGGCGGACGCGACGATCTGAGCGGGTTGCTGCCGCTGGCATAGGAATAGGTCGCGGCGCGGCGCGACCTGCGATGGTTGGCGGGACGAGCACGACAATCGCCCGACAATCGAAATCGAAATAATAAAAAATGGCTCGTGGTTGAAACCACGAGCCATTCGTTGAAAAAATCTGTGCAGTCAGTCCTGCTTCTTCGGCTTCAGCGCGCTGGGCACCGGCATCGGGATGGGCTTGTGCGGCTTCGGCGCGGCCTTTGCCGCCGGAAACTCGCCACTCGTGGCCTTCGCCGCGGCTTCCGCGGCCCACTTGGCGTATTCGTCAAGGTCATCGGCGGAATCGGAAGACGTTTGACCGTCCCCAACGGTCTCATCTTCGGCGTCCACATCGTGAGAATACTTGGCTTCGATATCGGCAAACGGGTCGAAGGAACCAGAACCGGGCTCCTGCGCACCGAGCTCCTTGGCAAGCTCATCGTAATCGGTGTCGGTGGTCAGGTACTTGAGCTTTCGGGCTATTTTCTGCTGTTTGGCTTTCTGACGTCCGCGGCCCATCTGACCCCCTGAAATTACTGTGCTATCAATTCATCAAACAAGAGAGTACCACTTATTGCGCATTATTTCGTTGTCGGCTCAGACTTTTACGATAAAATCGCTGATTTTCTTAAGAAAAGGACACGTATGACGGACGAAACCCAGGAGCAGCAGATCACTGCTGTCGGCAATGAAATGAGCGCGAGCTTCCTCGCCGCAAAGAAGCGTTCCGACGCAACGCTCGCCGCAATCGAACAGAATCCGGGCAAGTTCACCATGCTGACCGGCGACCGTCCGACCGGACGTCTGCATCTCGGCCATTATTTTGGTTCGATTCGCGAGCGCGTCGCCATGCAGAACCGCGGCGTGAATTCGAATATCATCATCGCCGATTATCAGGTGATCACCGATCGTGACACGACCGAGCATATCGAAGACAATGTGCTCAATTTGGTACTTGACTACATGGCTGCCGGCATCGATCCGGAAAAGACCATGATTTTTACGCATTCCGCCGTTCCTGCGGAGAACCAGCTGATGCTGCCGTTCCTGTCATTGGTGACTGAGGCCGAGCTGCATCGCAATCCTACGGTGAAGTCGGAAATGGAAGCTTCCGGCCATGCGCTGACCGGCCTGCTGCTGACTTATCCGGTGCATCAGGCATGCGACATTCTGTTCTGCAAGGCCAATGTGGTGCCGATCGGCAAGGATAACCTGCCGCATGTCGAGATCACGCGCACCATCGCGCGTCGTTTCAACGAACGCTACGCCAAGAAGCATCCGGTGTTCCCCGAGCCGGCCGCGATTCTGTCTGAAGCGCCGGAGATTCCAGGCTTGGATGGCCGCAAGATGAGCAAGTCGTACGGCAATTCCATCATGTTGGGCGCCACAGCGCAGGAGACTGCCAAGCTCATCAAGAAGAGTCCGACCGATTCCGAGCGTCGCATCACGTTCGATCCGATCGCGCGTCCGCAGGTTTCCGCACTGCTGACGACCGCCGGTTTGGTCACCGGTCGCGATCCGAAGGAGATCGCCGAGGAGATCGGCGATTCCGGTGCGGGCGCGCTGAAGGCGTATGTGATCGAATCGGTGAACAGCTTCCTTGAGCCGCATCGCGCCCGCCGCGCCGAGCTGGCCAAAGATATGGATTACGTGCGTGACGTGCTCGCCGAGGGCAACAAGAAGGCCAATGCCATCGCCAACGAGACGCTGGAGCAGGTGCGCGACGCCATGGGCATGCGCTACTGAGCGCGTTTGAGCCGTGCGGCCGTCGCACGCTTACGTGTTCGCACGTTCACAACGAGAAATGGGTCGGGAACCACATCGGTTCCCGACCCATTTCGCTTACAAATGGCGGATTACGCCTTCCGCCGGATGCCATCCCGCTTAGATCTGCGAGCGCTTCTCCCCTGCGGCGATTTCGGCGGCCACGAGGTCGTCGTCCACGTGGCGGTCGTCCGGATCGTCGAGATAGTGGTCGAATTCGTGCAGCACTTCCGCGCTTGGCGTGGGCGTAAGCAGCGAGACCACCACGATGAACAGCAGCGAGACGATGAACGCCGGCAGCAGCTCGTAGATGGCGAAGATGCCACCGAGCGGCTTGACGAGGTTGTGCCAGATGAGCACGGTGGCCGTGCCGGACAGCATGCCCGCGATCGCGCCGTACTTGTTGGTGCGCCTCCAGTACAGCGAGGTGAGCATCAGCGGCCCGAAGGATGCGCCGAGGCCGGCCCACGCGTACGAGACCACTTGGAAGATCGAGGAGTTCTGGTCGAACGCCACCACGATGCCGAAGATGAACATGACGAGCAGCGTGATGCGCGCCACCATCATCACCTGGCGGTCGGTGGCCTTGCGGTGCAGCAGTCCGCGGAAGATGTTCTCGCCGACGGCCGAGGCGCCGATGATCATGTACGAGGACGAGGAGCTCATGGACGCGGCGAAGATGCCGGACACGACGATGCCGCACATGAAGCTCGGCAGCAGCGCCTGCGACACCACGATGAAGATGTTCTCCGCGGCCGCCTGCGTGGCGAACTGCGTCGGCATCATGGCACGGCCGACCAGGCCGATGCACACGCCGCACGCCAGCGAGATCACGCACCACGTGGTGGCGATGATGCGGGATTTCTTGATTTCCTCGGAACTGCGGATGGACAGGAACCGCACGAGCACCTGCGGCATGCCGAAGTAGCCCAGGCCCCACGCGAGCATGGAGATGATGGTGATGATGCCGTAGTCGGCGGGCGCGCCGAACATGGCCTGCCCGGCCTTGACGATCTGCTCGCCGGCGTCGTTGAGGATCGGCGTGGCCACATGCGTGCCGTCGAGGAATCCCGGAATGCCCTTGAGGAAGGCGACGGTGTTGTCGATGCCGCCGGCGGACGCCACGGAGCCGATGAACACCACGGCCAGCGCGAAGAACATGAGCAGGCCCTGGATGAAGTCGGTCACGACCACGGACAGATAGCCGCCGATGATGGTGTACGCGAACACGATGGCGGCGCCGATCACCATGGTCAGGTGGTAGTCCCAGCCGAACAGCGTGGAGAAGAGTTTGCCGACGGTCACGAAGCAGCTGCCGACGTACACGCAGAAGAATACGAGGATGATGAGCGCAGCGATGGTGGATACGATATTGCGATCGTCATGGAAGCGCTTGGAGAAGAAGTCGGGAATGGTGATCGCGTCGCCGGCCACCACGGAGTAGCGGCGCAGACGGCGTGCGACGAGTTTCCAGTTGAGGTAAGTACCAAGCGCCAGACCGATGGCCGTCCACATCGGGTCGGCCGCGCCGGTGAAGTAAGCGACGCCCGGCAGGCCCATAAGCAGCCAGCCGCTCATGTCGGAGGCTTCCGCGCTCAATGCCGTCAGCCACGGTCCGACGCCACGCCCACCCGCGAAATACTGTTTGGTGGAGGAATTGGACCTCTTGGAGTAGACGAAGCCAATGGTCAGCATGGCCGCGAAGTACAAGACCATGGCCAGCAGCACCCAGAAATCTTTGGTTACCAAGTGTTTTTACCCTTCTGCAGGTTATTAAATGTCGTAGCGCCAGGATTTATCGGTCACTACTCGTGCCATCGCCAGGCCGATCGGCAGGCAGATGATCACCATGAACGCACGGAACGCCCAATCGAGCGCGTTCAGCGTATCGAACTGGCCGAGGTGGAACATGGCCTGGTACATATACAAACCGGGCACCATGATCACAATAGACGGAACCGTCAGGCAGATGCGCGGATATCCCAAATGCGGAGCAAGCAGGCCGTGGCGCACCGCCGAACGCCATGCGGAGGCGAGCAGGCCGGCAAGGAACGCGCCGATGAACGCGCCGGCTTCCGCGGGCACGCCCAAGTCGACGATTTCCAATCGCAAGGTATCGGTGATGGCGCCGATGGTGGCTGCGACGAGGCACATGCGCTGCGGCGAATTGAACATCACGGAGAAGCCCCACACACCGATGAACGCGAACAGCATGCGCAGCAGGCAGTTGATGACGGGGTTCAGTCCAAGCGGCTCGAATCCTTGCGGATTCAGGTGCACGATCGAAGCGACCATCCAGCCTGCCAACGTGGCCATCAGAATGATGCACAGCACGTAGGTGAGTCGTTGCACGCCTGATGGGAAGTCGATTTTCGCCATGTCAAGTCCGCCGGTTATCAGCGGGAATCCGGGGATGACGAACAGCATCGCGCCGATATACGCGGTGTCGTGCTGCAAGGCGATCGGATCGAACAGGCCAATCAGTCGCAACATGCCGGTGCATGCCAGCGCGGCGACGGCCACGCAGACGAACGTCACGAAGAATTGGTTGAGATGGTGGGCGAACAGGCGGCGACGCAGCCAGTGGCCGAGGCCGGCGCCGACGAACGCGCCGATCATGTCGTACGGGCCGCCGCCGAGCAGGAACACGAAGGATGCACAGGCGCAGGCGGACGCGAGTCCCGCGAAGGCCGGCGAATACAGCGGTTTGCGACGTTCGATCATGTCGAGTCGCTCGTGCGCCTGCCGTACGGTGACGCCTTGCGATTCGCCCGCGGCTTTCCCGATATGGTCGAAATGCTCGGCATATTCCTTCGGCGGTTTGCAGTTGCGGTTCTTACGCGGCTTTTCCGCGACCGAATCGCCATTGCTACGTCCGGCCGCGGCCGCCGCCTCGATATCGCGCATGTGCAGCGGACGTGCGGTGGAATCGCCCTCCTGCGCGCGTTCCGTGACCATTTCCAGCGCGTCGAGCACGGGATCGTCGGAACCTTCCTGGTTCTGCTCGGCCTTCTGCCGTTCCTTGAGCTGCTTGGACAGTTCGGCCGACACCTGCGAGGCGTCGCGCTTGTCGAGATGCTGCATCAGCCCTTCGGAAACGTCGGATTGGCTGTGGTACATAGAGCCTTTGCCGAGGTTGACGTTGAACCAGTCGGCGAAGTGCTCGAGCAGCCAGATGCGTTCGGTGTTGACGCCAGTTGTGGGTAGGTCGACGACTTCGGTGATGCGGTCCTTGCCGTCCGTGCAGGATGCCTCGATGTCGGTGAGGTTCACGTCGGCGCGCACGTGCACGCCTAACGGATAGGCGATGCGATGCATCATTTCGCGGACGCGGAAGCTGCCTGTTCCGGCGCCGAGGTCAAGCATGCCGACGCGGACGATCACGCTGGCTTTCGCCGCGATGCCGGATTCGGTTACCGGCTTGTCCCAATCGCGTTCGATGTCTTCCATATCAAGCGGAATGGAGTGGGTGTGGAATTTGCTGACCGCCTTCGCGCTGCTGTCAACGCGTTCGGCGTTCTCATCATGTTCATGTAGTGCGCTCACACTATTCAGGTCTAACGTGTGGGCTGGTCGGATATTTTCCAAACATTCCCACATGCCCATTTTCCGGACGCGCAATGTCCACGATGCGAACCATTCCGTCGTTTCCGTAACCAAACTGTCGATTTGCCGCGCCTACAATGGTCAAGCATTTACCCACCAAGCTTAGGGCTGTGGGCTCGCAACAGACGGCCAAAACAATCGCGGAGGAGCCGCGAAGGACCGACAGACCGAGCAACCCGATGGTTTGGAGAAGGAGGTCTGATGACAACTGAAAACGAACAGATCACGCCTGCGGACGCGGCTATCGTCTCGTCCGGCACCGGCACCAAGGGCCCTGAGGAGCGTGATCTTCCCGCATCCCTCAAAGAGGAAATGGATCTGTGTCTGCAGATTCTTCGCGAGGTGCTCGGTGAGTTCGATGAAAACCTGCTGGCCAAGTTCGATGAAGTGCGCGAACATGCGCTGAAGGCCAGTGACGAACGTTTCTCCGGCATTCTGACCGACACGAATCCCGATCAGGACGACCTGCAGAAGGTTGTCGACATCATCGACAAGACGGACGTGCATGAGGCCCAGCTGTTGGCTCGTGCCTTCACCACTTACTTCCATCTGGCCAATCTGTGCGAGGAGAACTACCGTGTCTCCGTGCTGCACAGCCGTGAGAACGCCGTTGACGACACCCAGGCCGTCGATCCGGTGAACGAAATGACCTGCGCCTACCACCAGCTCATCAACGAGATGGGTCCGGCCAGAGCCAAGGAGCTGCTCGACCAGCTCGAGTTCCATCCGGTGTTCACCGCGCATCCGACCGAAGCCCGCCGTAAGGCCGTGGAAGGCAAGATCCGCCGCATCTCCCAGCTGCTCGAAGCGCATAAGCTGCTCGGCGGCTCGGACAAGAAGGAAAACTCCCGTCGACTCTTCAACGAGATCGACGCGCTGTTCCGCACCTCCCCGATCGCGCTGAAGAAGCCGACTCCGGTTGAGGAAGCCGACACCATTCTTGATATCTTCGACAACACGCTGTTCTACACCATTCCGCAGGTCTACCGTCGTTTCGACGACTGGGTCCTCGGAGACAAGGCCGGCCTCGTGCCGCCGGTGTGCCCGGCGTTCTTCCATCCGGGAAGCTGGATCGGTTCCGACCGTGACGGCAACCCGAACGTCACCGCCAAGGTGAGCCGTCAGGTGGCCCGCAAGTTCAGCGACCACGTGCTGGGCGCGCTGGAGATCGAAACCCGCCGCGTCGGCAAGAACCTGACGATGGAGGCCGAGACCACCCCGCCGAGCGCCGAGCTCAAGTCCCTGTGGAACCACCAGAAGGAAATGAGCGAGCGTCTGACCGACAAGGCCGCGCTGATCTCCACCAAGGAGCTGCACCGCGCCGTCATGCTGGTCATGGCAGACCGTCTGAAGGCCACCATCGACCGCGACGCCGACCTCATGTACCACTCCTGCGAGGACTACATCGCCGATCTGAAGACCGTGCAGCGCTCCCTCGCCGAAGCCAACGCCAAGCGTTCCGCCTACGGCCCGCTGCAGGACCTCATCTGGCAGGCCGAGACCTTCGGCTTCCACATGGTCGAGATGGAGTTCCGTCAGCATTCCGTCGTGCATTCCCGCGCTCTGGAGGACATCCGCGAGCATGGCCTGCACGGTGAGCGTGGCGAGCTGCAGCCGATGACCCACGAGGTGCTCGACACCTTCCGCGCGCTCGGTTCCATCCAGAAGCGCAATGGCATCAAGGCCGCCCGCCGTTACATCATCTCCTTCACCAAGAGCGCCCAGAACATCAAGGACGTGTATGAGCTGAACCGCCTTGCGTTCTCCCATCCCGAGGATGTTCCGACCATCGACGTGATCCCGCTGTTCGAGCAGCTTGAGGATCTGCAGAACTCGGTGGACGTGCTTGAGGAAATGATCAAGATCCCGGAGGTCCAGGCTCGTCTGAAGGCCACCGGCGGCAAGATGGAAGTCATGCTCGGCTACTCCGACTCCTCGAAGGACGCCGGCCCGACCTCCGCCACCCTTGCCCTGCACTCCGCGCAGGAGCGCATCGCCAAGTGGGCCGAATCGCACGACATCGACCTGACCCTGTTCCATGGCCGCGGCGGCGCCGTCGGTCGTGGCGGCGGCCCGGCCAACCGCGCCGTGCTCGCACAGCCGGTCGGCTCCGTGAAGTGCCGTTTCAAGCTCACCGAGCAGGGCGAGGTCATCTTCGCCCGCTACGGCAACCCGGTGCTGGCAATCCGCCATGTGGAGTCCGTCGCAGCCGCAACGCTGCTGCAGTCCGCTCCGAGCGTTGAGAAGCGCAACACGGATATGACCAAGAAGTACGCCGACATGGCCAGCAAGCTCGACGAGGCCGCGCACAACCGCTTCCTCGACCTGCTGAACACCGACGGCTTCGCACCGTGGTTCTCCACCGTCACGCCGCTGACCGAAATCGGCCTGCTGCCGATCGGCTCCCGTCCGGCGAAGCGTGGTCTGGGTGCCAAGTCCCTCGACGATCTGCGCACCATTCCGTGGATCTTCTCCTGGGCACAGGCCCGCATCAACCTGGCCGCATGGTACGGCCTCGGCACCGCGTGCGAGCAGTTCGGCGACCTGAACACCTTGCGTCAGGCGTACGAGGAGTGGCCGCTGTTCTCCACGTTCATCGACAACATCGAAATGTCGCTGGCCAAGACCGACGAGCGCATCGCCAAGATGTACCTTGCTCTCGGAGACCGTGAGGACCTCAACAAGAAGGTCCTCGACGAGATGGAGCTCACCCGCAAGTGGGTACTCGAGATCGTAGGCGACAAGTGGCCTCTGCAGCACCGCCACGTGCTCGGCCAGGCCATCCGCATCCGCTCGCCGTACGTGGACGCGCTGTCCGCCACCCAGGTGCTCGCCCTCGGCTCGCTACGCAAGCGCGTGGACAAAGAAGAGCTCACGCACGGACAGAAGGAGAACTACACCTACCTGATCCTGTGCACCGTGTCCGGTGTCGCAGCAGGCCTGCAGAACACGGGCTGATTGTTCGGCTGACCGCCTGACAAAAGCGAGCGGGGAGGTTTCCGTGCCGATAAACGGCGCGGGCCTCCCCGCTCGCGTTATCCGGCGTTTTGTCCTATTCTTATGGAATCAAACATAAGATTGAAATAGCTTAGAAGAGGAACTACAGCATTACACTAAACCTTTTCTTATACGTTTTCCAATCTGGTCGGGTTCGTCAAGGAGGACGTCAATGGGGAAAATATGGTGTCGCAGAGCAGCGGCATATATTCTTCGCATAATACTGCCAACTTCATTGCTATCACAATTAATAAACAGCGTTTTATATGGGAGATCTTCCATAGATGGAACCGCGGGAATCTGGATTAACTGCGTCTCCATAATCATAGTTTGCGTGATTTCTGCCTGTTCTACGCGCAACGGACAAGCTTGGTCGCATCATTTTCTAGGACTGCAGGTAGTCGATCAATATTCCAACCTGCCCATATCGGGAGTAAGGATGGGTTTACGCGAGATAGCTCACTGCGTTGATTTCGTGCCATGTTTCATTGGGTTTCTTTGGCCTTTATGGGACACCAAAGGACAAACCTTCGCCGACAAAATTATGAGAACAACGATAATCAGTATAGAATAGATATTCTCCACAATTATCTCAGTTTGCCTATGCACAGTTATGACCACTCCAGCCTTTGCTGTCAATTGGTGGCAGGTTGGATGGATTGTCGCCAATAACGTCATCGACCGGGTAGTCAATCTCGATGGGCAAAGTTCAAATGATCAATATTCCACCTATATGGTTTCACCTTCCATTGTTTTCAACAATGGCACCAATGGGGGGCGAATTCTATATGCGCCCTCAAGTCTCCAGCCGTGTGACCAGTTTCGAAATGCACGCGCATAGAGCTAACCCCGTCGATTTTGGAGCCAATATAGTTCTAGCCTTGTCCACAACCTCAGGCAAAAGGGTTATCAATAAAACAGTAGGGACAAACCAGAAGGAGAACAGTGCAGTACATATATCTCACAGCACTTGCCCTGCTAGGATTATGTATGCTTATTTTTCCAAGGCAACTCTGGAAAATAAGCAATTTCCTCTGGACTCAAAAAGGAGATCCGAGCAATCTATACACATCCTTAATGAGAATAAGCGGTGCCGCCTTTCTTGTTTTAGCTCTTATTCTTTTCATCTTCTGCAGACTGCAGTAACACCTACCTGATCCTGTGCACCGTGTCGGGTGTCGCAGCAGGCCTGCAGAACACCGGCTGATTTTAGCCAGTTTCTTTCAGGGTCCCCGTTCGCACTGCCGATCGGGGACCCTTTTTCATACCTATATCTGCCTTATATATGGCAGAATCGGAGCCTTGTCATGAGCCTTCTCGCTTATATATGGCAGACCATCATGCGAAAAACCCACTTCGGGGGTACATTTTTCCGGTTTTTCACCTTTGGGACTGCCATACATAAGCGAAATATCACCGGACAGAACACGAAATCTGCCATACATAAGCGAGATATCGCTCTATTTCCCAGCGAACGGTCAGACCAAAACGTATGATGTTGGCTAGCCTGAACAATGAGGGGTGGAGTCAATGGCAGACGAACTGTTTGTAGACCAAGACGAGGTCGAAGGCACGGCAAGCGGCGTTTGGAGCCGCATGCTGGCAGGTAATCGCAGGTTTGCGGAGGGCAAACCGGAACATCCGAATCGTGGCGCTGAAGCACGCGAGGCACTTGTGGACACACACGCACCGGAAGCGGCCATACTGAGCTGCTCTGATGCGCGTGTCAGCCCCGATATTATTTTCGACGCAGGCATCGGCGATCTGTTCACCGTGCGCACGGCAGGGCAGGTCATAGACGATGCTGTGATCGCCTCTTTGGAATACGCGGTGGACGTGCTCGGCGTGCGCCTTTTGGTGGTGCTCGGCCATCAGAATTGCGGCGCGATCAAGCAGGCATGCAAGGAATACGAGGCGTTGTTGCACGAGTTGACCGCCGACGCGGAGGATTCGCTGATGGCCGCCGACAGCATCGCCGACATCGACGAACGCATTATGAATGCGGAATCGCTAATGCTGCGCACGGTCGGTTTTTCGATTTGGCAGGCGCACGAATCGGAACTGGAATCGGCGGAGGATTTCGAGCGCGTGCACATCGCACGCACCATCGAGCAACTGGTGGAACAGTCCAGGGTGATTCAGCGCGCGCTGGCCGAGGACCGGCTGATGATCACCGGAGCACGCTACCAGCTCGACACCGGAAAAGTCGAAGTATTGAGCTTCTGATTTTCTATACGATTCATGACAGACGTCGATCTGCCGTTGTGTGTGCAAGCACAGCCACCGCATACAACGGTAGATCCTGTATGTCACCATCCTTGCGTGGAGGCAACGGCGAGAACCGCACAGCATGCTCAAAGCCGAATCGTTTGATGGCGGCCTTCAGACTTTTCGCGTGAAGATTGATGCCGGCCTTCACTTCAATCGGTATAACATACCGATCGTTCTGCGCAAGAAAATCAAGTTCGTTCGTCGAATTGGCATTCGTCCAATAGCGGGGCTCAAATCCGTACGAAACAAGTTCCTGACATACCAATTGCTCGGCAAAAGCGCCTTTCGCTGAACCAAATACCGAATCGCCATCCAAAATACTCTCCGGACTCGCGCCATTCATGGTACGCAACAAACCGACATCGGACGTATAAAGCTTGAACGCATCGACATCATCGAATGACTTGAGCGGATATTCCGGAGCGGTGACCCGCGCGACCTTCAATGCGATCGATGAATCAAGCAACCGCTGAATCGCTAATTCAAAATCTTTGCCACGTCCACCGGAACGCACCGCACCATAAAGAAACTTCTTATTCTCACGCGCAAGCTGGGAGGGAATTGAATCCCAAACCTGTGCAAGGCGCAAGGAAAATCCCCTCGGCATCGCATCGGCATACTTCGAAAAATCACCGCGATAGCCCTGCAGGATGTCTTCCTGCACCTGCATTATCCGATTGAAATCAGCACCAGGATATGTATCGGCGAAAATCTCGACGGCTTCCGGCATGCCACCTACCACCATGTAGTATTTCAGCCATTCCATGAGCTGCTCGTGGAATACCGACATCATGTCCAAATCCGCGTTTTCGATGATTTCCGTAAGATTATGGCAGCCAGCGGCGTCCAGAAATTCCAGAAAATTCATCGGATATAGACGGTAGCGATCCACCTTCCCCACGGGATAGGAAGTGCCTGGATGCACGGTGATGCCCAACGATGATCCGGTTGCGATCAGCGCGTATTCGCAAGCTTCCTCTGCGAAATATTTCAACGCCTCGACGGCTCTGGGAATCGCCTGCACCTCATCAAGCACAATCAAAGTCTTCCCGGGTTCAATGCGCGTTCGCGAAGCCAAAGCGATACCTGCAATCAACCGTTCAGGACGTAGAGAACCGGAAAAAAGTTGATCCATGGCCTCATTGTTCTCCAGTGAGACATACGCCATCGATTCAAACTGAGTGCGTCCGAACTCTTTAACCAACCAGCTTTTACCGGTCTGTCGGGCACCGTCCAGAATCAAAGGCTTGCGATGCGCATCGTTCTTCCATGCGATAAGCCGTTTCATCATCCAACGTTTCATAGATGCACCTCGCTCGATCAACTTTCCCAATACACCATTTGCTGTCGGAATGGCGAATTGACAGGAATAGTCGTTTTAAACAAAAATACCATTTTCTAGGGGATAATTACCAGCTTAAGCTACATTTTCTAGGGGAAATTAAAAGTTTGCACATACATAATCTCCATATCAACATCATATCGACGTCATGTTGCCCCACTGGACTAGGAGCAACCGAATACCGACAAGGACCGGCTGATGATCACCGGAGCACGCTACCAGCTCGACACCGGAAAAGTCGAAGTATTGAGCTTCTGACGCTTTCCGGAAAAGACGGCTTCCAAGCTTCCAAGTCCGTTGCGTCGCGCTGTTTTGACATGCCGTTGCTTTAGATTGGAATCATGTCGCTTGGTTTGAACATCCTTCTGATTTTCATTTTCCTGCTGCTCGGTTCCGTGTTCGCCGGCACCGAACTGGCGCTGGTCAGCCTGCGCGGATCGCAGATCGACCAGATGGAACAGGAGGATGCGCGCGGCAAGCGTGTGGCGCAGATCGCACGCGACCCGAACACGTTCCTGTCCACCGTGCAGATCGGCGTGACGCTGTGCGGCTTCCTGTCCGCGTCGTTCGGCGAATCCTCAATCGCCCCGTATATCGTGCCGGCCATCGAAGACTGGGGTGTGCCGCATAACGTCGCCGCTCCCCTGACCACCATCGCGTTGACACTGATCATCTCGTATTGCTCGATCGTCATTTCCGAACTGGTGCCGAAGCGTATCGCCATGCAACGCAACGAGCAGATCGCGCGTGCCGTGGTGCCGGCCATCCATGTGTTCGCCAAAGTGTGCAAGCCGATCATCTGGCTGATCGGCAAGAACACGAACGGCATCGTGCGGCTGCTCGGCTTCGATCCGAACGAAACCGACAGCGAGGTGTCCGACGACGAACTGCGCGTGCTCGTCAACACCAACACCAACCTCAGCAAGGACGAGCGCACCATCCTCGACGACGTGTTCGACGCATCCGAAACCATCGTGGCGGAGGTCATGCGTCCTCGTGCCGACGTCGCGTTCCTGGACGGCTCCATGCCGATTGCGGAAGCCGCCGCGTACGTGCGTGAAATGCCGTATTCGCGTTACCCCGTCACCGGCAAGGATTTCGATGACGTGCTCGGCTTCGTGCACGTGCGCGACCTGCTTGACATCCGCGATCCGAAGGCGAGAACCGTTGCCGACGTGACGCGTGAGGGCATTTCCCTGCCGGGCACGTCGAAGCTGCTGCCAAGCCTTGAGCTGCTGCGCAAACGAGGCATTCACCTGGCCGTGGTGATCGACGAATACGGCGGCACCGACGGCATCGTCACGTTGGAAGACATGACCGAGGAATTGGTCGGCGACATCCGCGACGAATACGACCTGCCGGAGGAAAAGGGCGGCGAACGCACAGAACGCGCCGCTTTCGTCAATGGCGTGGCCACCATCGAAGGTGGCATGACGATCGAGGATTTCGCGGATTTGACCGGCATCGAGCTGGAAGACGGCCCGTACGAGACGGTTGCCGGCTATTTCCTGGCGCACACCGGCAAAATGGGCGAGGTCGGCGACGTGCTGTCATCCGATGACGGTTATGACATGGTCGTCACCGAAGTGGACGGCCGTCGTATCGAAACGCTGGAAGTGCGTCGGCACACCGCCGATGAGGACAGTTCCGCGGCTGGCGATTCCGCGGCGGACGGCAAGTAACCCGAGCGGCCTTTACAGCACCACCTGCCGGTTGATGTCGCGGCGCAACTGCCTCCATTGCGGCAGATAGGCGCTCATACGCCTTTGAAAGCCCTCTCCGTGGCCGTTCTCCCACAGGTGGGTCATCTCATGCACCAGCACGTATTCGAGGAATCTAGGGGCCATTAAACCAAGCTGCAGGTTAAGTCGGATACGTCCGGTCTTCGGCGTGCACGATCCCCAACGCGAACTCATCAGACGCAACGTGATATGCGTCGGCGTACGGCCAACGATCGGGCCCCATTTGGCAAGTAACACAGGCAATTGCGATTCGATGTTGCGTTGCGCCCGTGCCTTGGCCTCGTCCGTCCATACGAAAGCGGGCGGGTTGGCGGAAGCGCCAGTATCGCCAATATTGCCGTTTTGCGCACGCTGCGCGTTGAGTTGCGCGTCTCTGGCCTGCCGCATGCTGCGTTGCGCCCGTTCGATCCACGGCTTGCGTTCCGTTACAAACCGTTCGATAGCGCTTTGCGACATTCGTTGCGGCACGGAGATGACGATATCCGCGTTCGGCGGTTTGATGCGCAGGTACATGTTTTTGATGGGTTTGCGCACGATGGCCACCCGCATGCCGGCGATGCTCGCCGTCGTTTCGGAAATCACGCGATTGCGGTTGCGATGCCCCACTCCCCTGCCGTAACGGCCGTTACCGCCGTTGCGCTGCCCGTATGTCATGCCTGCATTATGCCACGACACGCCGATGACACGGCGGCACTTGACTTTCCCTGTGATTCAAGTATCATTTCAATTCGTTGTGTTCAAGACACAGCAAGTTGGGCCCGTAGCTCAGGTGGTTAGAGCGCATCCCTGATAAGGATGAGGTCGGAGGTTCAAGTCCTCCCGGGCCCACGTAGATGGGAATGAAGCGGTATAGTTGCTTTTTTCACCTATGGGGCTATGGCGCAGCTGGTAGCGCATCTGCTTTGCAAGCAGAGGGTCGCCGGTTCGAACCCGGCTAGCTCCACGGGGCTATGGCGCAGCTGGTAGCGCATCTCCATGGCATGGAGAGGGTCAGGGGTTCGAATCCCCTTAGCTCCACAGAATTGAAGGCTTCCGAGCAATCGGAAGCCTTTTTCGTATTCAGCCTCTTGTCGACCATCCAACGGACGCGATCGCCCGCAAACCAAATAAAACGGCCGCCTGCATACCCGCAAGCGGCCGGAATCATCAAATCAGTAGGGGAGTGGCACCACGAATCGCAACTAGTTGCGGGCCGCGTTCTGCTTGGCCAGCTCGTCACGAATCTGCTGCAGCAGCTGGACGGTCTGCTCTTCGGCAGACGGCTCTTCAGCGGCCTTTTCCTCGGCTTCCTTCTGCTCGGCAAGCTTGGTCTTGGCAAGCAGCGCCTCGGTCATGTCGCGGAATTTGTTGATCGGCACCAGAATGCAGAAATAGACGGCGACGGCGATGATGAGGAAATTCAGAATAGCGCCCAGCACTGCGCCGAACGAAACGGTCGCGCCGTTGAATGTGATCGCCAGCAGACCATCCATGTTCGGCTTGCCGAAGATCATGGCGATGAACGGATTGATGACGCTGTTGACGATCGCGTTGACCACGGTGGTGACGGCACCGCCCATGACGACACCGACGGCCATGTCGATCATATTGCCGCGTGCGATGAATTTCTTGAATCCTTCGAACATTTTTGCTCCTGTTCTGCATTCGCGATTCCGTGAATCGCGTCAATGGACAAGTCTCTCTTTGGACGTGTCTCTCTTGCATGCCCGAATCCATCCTATATCCGCACGCTCCAGCCAAATCTTGAGCAATATCTTGTGCGTCTCACAATCAAGCACATAGAATGAAACCGCCGTATTGATAACCCAACTATCCCGAAGGGGAAAAATATGCTCACTGATGAGTACGTCAAGCGCGTGTACGCGCAGGTCGAGAAGCGCGATGGCGACCAGCCGGAGTTCCTGCAGGCCGTTCGCGAGGTCTTCGAAAGCCTCGAGCCGGTTGTTGAGAAGCACCCGGAATATGAGAAGGCGGGCGTGCTCGAGCGCCTCGTCGAGCCGGAGCGCGTGGTGAAGTTCCGCGTCGCCTGGACGGACGATGAGGGCAAGGTGCAGGTCAACCGCGGTTACCGCATCCAGTTCAACTCCGCGATCGGCCCGTACAAGGGCGGTCTGCGTTTCCACCCGAGCGTGAACGAGGGCGTCATCAAGTTCCTTGGCTTCGAGCAGATTCTCAAGAACTCCCTGACCAGCCTGCCGATGGGCGGCGGCAAGGGCGGTTCCGACTTCGACCCGAAGGGCAAGTCCGACGCCGAGGTCATGCGTTTCTGCCAGGCCTTCATGACCGAGCTGTGCCGCCACATCGGCCAGTTCACCGACGTTCCGGCCGGCGACATCAACGTCGGAGCCCGTGAGATCGGCTACCTGTTCGGCCAGTACAAGCGTATCCGCGACGAGTACTCCGGCGTGCTCACCGGCAAGGGCCTCGAATTCGGCGGCTCCCTGGCTCGCACCGAGGCTACCGGCTACGGCCTGTGCTACTACACCCAGGAAGCCCTGCGCGTCCTGAAGAACGATTCCTTCGAAGGCAAGACCGTGGTCATCTCCGGTTCCGGCAACGTGGCCATCTTCGCCACCGAGAAGGCCCAGGCCCTGGGCGCGAAGGTCGTCACCGCCTCCGATTCCAACGGTTACGTCTACGATCCGGACGGCATCAAGCTCGACATCGTCAAGGACATCAAGCTCGGTCACCGCGGCCGCATCAAGGAGTACGCGGAGCGTGTTCCGGGTGCCGAATACCACGAGGGCTGCAAGGGCGTGTGGACCGTGCCGTGCGACATCGCGCTGCCGTGCGCCACCCAGAACGAAATCGATGAGGAGTCCGCCAAGGCCCTCGTCGCCAACGGCTGCAAGGTCGTGTGCGAAGGCGCCAACATGCCGTCCACCCCGGAGGCAATCGCCGTCTATCAGGACAACGGCCTGCTGTACGGCCCGGCTAAGGCCGCCAACGCGGGTGGCGTGGCTGTGTCCGGCCTTGAGATGAGCCAGAACTCCTACCGCCTTTCCTGGACGTTCGAAGAGGTGGACAACAAGCTCAAGTCCATCATGGAGAACATCGTCGCCAATTCCCTGGCCGCCGCCAAGGAGTACGGCCATGAGGGCGATCTGATGCTCGGCGCCAACGCCGCCGGCTTCGTCAAGGTCGCCAACGCCATGGTCGCCCAGGGCGTGCTGTGATCGGCTGAACCCCGATTTTGGCTTGCTGAGCCGGTTCGCGTCAACCCAGGTATTCCTCCGAGTACTCAGGCTGATACGGACCGGCTTTTTGCTGCCTATTCACCCCCACGTGACCGATTCACCGGAATCGGACATCATCACCGCCCTCAAGCCACTCTGGATGCCCGATTCGGCAGAAACGGACATTCCCGGTACTCCCACATCACTCTGGATGTCCGATTCTCCAGAAAAAGACATCCCCAGCATCCCCCAAAGCACCTTGGATGTCCATTTCGGCCGAATCGGACACACAAGCATTCCTTACGCAATATTGGAGTCCGATTCACCAGAATCAGTCACTCGAAGCATTCTCCAGCCATCTTGAATGTCCGATTCTCCAGAATCGGACATTCGAAAGGAGAGTTATTGCAGCTCGACGCTGTCCCACGCATCGGCACGGGGAATCGTGCGCAGCGGACGGTAGAGCACCACAATCGCGGCGCTTACCATCATGGCGATCAGGAACACCAGTATCGTCCGCTGGAACCCACACACCGGTAACAGGCTTCCCGCCGCAGCACTGCAGAACATGGAAAGCGCCTGCGCAGGCACAGTCAACGTCACTGTGATACGTCCCTGCATCGAATCCGGCGTCTTGGCGAACACAAAGCCGAGCATCATCGCATTGATGATCGGAAACGGCAAAGCGGAAAGCGAATTACAGATCAGCATGAACCAATAGTTGCTGGTGCACACCAGCGGCACCACGGCAAGGCAGGAGAACAGGAACCCGACGCACACAACCGGCCCGGCAGGCAGCCTGTCGCTCATACGATTCGCGATGAACGCGCCGGCCAGCATCGCGCAGAAGATTCCGGTGTTGATGAATCCGATATAGGCGCCGTTCATACCAGCGGACACCAGATGCAGCTGAATGCCGTATTGGACGCCGTTGATGCCGAAGTTCAGCAGCGCCGAAACGATCATGGTCATCACCAGCATCGTGCGATGCAGCGACCACGACCAGCCCTCACGAAAATCCTTGAAGAACGACCTGCTGCCGCCATCAGCAGAGACATCCGGAGCAGCCGTTCCGGCTTCCGGTCGCACTGTTGCATCATGCCTGTGGGACTCGCGTATACCGGCGGCGGCGACACCGGCAACCGCATACATGCATGCGGTAATCAGAAACGGCAGCCATGGCCTGACGCCATACAGAAACCCCCCTACCGGGCTTCCGGCCATATTCACCGTCGCATCTCGTCCTTCGTTGAGACTGCGGGCCTTCGGGTAGTCGCGCATGTCGATGATCGATTTGAGCATGGCGTCGGTGGCGCTCCCCAGGAATCCGTTGACCGCCGACGAGACCACTGCAATCGCGAGCAATACGGAATATCGCAATCCGCCCGTCAGCAGCAGTCCAGCGACGGATCCCCAGCACAGCATGCTCACCACCGCGTTGACGATAATCAACGTTCTGCGGTCATGTCTATCGACATATGTGCCACCAAAGACGCCGAACACCTGCTGCGCGATCATCGATGCGGAGCCCAGCCATCCTGCCGCGACCGTGGAGCCGGAAACCGCATATCCGACCAGGGAGATCGCCAGGGAACGCACCGCCACGCCAATTGCCGTCGCCGTATCCGCAGCGAACCAAGCAGTGTAGTCAGGTCTCCACCAGAGTCCCACACGCTTTTTCATGAAACCTTCAGTCTTTTACCTTGTTATCATCGAATGAACTCATTCGTTTGGTGCACCATTTAAAATCAATGGTGTTGAAATATCCTTTTTCACCATAGTATCTCGGAATTTTATGATGCCGATAATCATCTACTTGTTGGGCTATTAGGCAGGCTAACTCATCACAAAAACGGTAACTCAATTTGTTTTTTTGAAACCGCAGAACTGGCTCTCCGGGAATCGACAGATGAGATGAAGCATAACTATAATCCAGATTGGGATAGAAAAATTCGGGAAGACTCATCGCATTACCAATATATCCAGGATTAACAATGTAGGGCACATTGCAATAATCACCCGCCTTATTGACGATGCGAGCCATATCGTCGGTGGTTGGGCAATCTGCCGCCTGAATAACCAAGTTAATGCTCTCTGCCTGTATTAACTCAACAAGATCATGCGGGCCCATGATACGCTGATTCGAAAAGACCGTCTCTTCAATACAAGAAGAGCGATTTAAAAGTGCAGCTGTTTTCTTAAGTCCTATATCTTCAGGATAGAAGTCCTGCCTATATATATTTGTTTCATCTACAATATCGTTATCAACAAGAAGCATCTTCTTGAGAGGAAACATAGAAAGCTGTTTGAACACATGGCTTCCTATCGACCCGCACCCGATAAGCATACATCTTATCTGCCGAACCTGTTCATTTAACTTCTCCACCACACCTAAGGAAATTAGGCGGGATAAAGCTTGATGCAGAGACTTCTCTGTTAGATATGGAAAACTTGCGACCACCCCCTTAAAAGTCGAAGGTCTTTGCAAATAGTCCAATATGTGAATAAGATTAGAGGAATTACTCATTCGACATATTTTCCCTGTTTTACCCTGCAGAACAACCAACGATCCATTTAAGTCGTCGTATATTGAAAGGGCATCCGCTAATTGATATTTTTCTTCCATTTCGGACCTCAAAAGAAAGTGAGAAGACATTTAAAATGTCTTCTCACTACAACTAAACGAGCATAAATTATGCTATCGCGTATTCTGCCGTTCAGCTAAAAATTCCGATACTGACATCGGTCAGAATCGGTTCAGAATAAACCTGAACCTCACCAAGATCGAAATCATATTGAGTGTTCTGCGAAGTCATATTCAATCACCTCCTGTTGGTTACAGGTATATATTCTTTGTTACTTCATTGTTTTCTTTTTCCCAGCAGCGAAAACATAATCTAAAAAGATGTATCATTTTTGTGGATTTGTCTTTGTTTTTCATTGAAAGCCGGTTGCCGCATCACCAAGCTTGTTCTTCAACATATAATATCCACCTTAAGAACAATCACCGCCAATCAAGTTAATAAGACATCCCAGCAAAACATCAATACAGCAGGCCACAGGAAACGAGCTGGCGGCAAATCGGCTTTAGTTCGCGCCTCACTTTCTCAAGCCTCGTACGGACCTGAGAGAGCCCTCGCATAGTGCCCGCCGCCAGACTATGAAGAACCTCGGCAGCAGTGAGTTTGCTAATGTAAGTATACTTAACTTAAGTATACTTACATTAGCAAACCAATCATTGGAGCAGTCACATGTTCATTGCACGCACGCACGAACTCGAAGTGCTGGAACGGCTTTACGCTCGCCCTAAGTTCGACATGGTCGTACTCTATGGTCGCCGCCGCGTCGGCAAAACAGCCCTGATTGACCAATTTGTTGCCGACAAGGAAGCGCTGTACTTCACCGCACTCCAGCAAAGCAACAAACTCAATCTACGCGACTTCACATCCGAAGTGGCCCGTTTCTTCAGTCTTCCTTCCGATACCCCATCGTTCTCCAGCTGGACGAGCGCTCTTACCTATGTGGCCAATCAGGCGCAGCAGCGCGAGAAACCATTCGTATTCGTATTCGATGAGTTCCCATATGCGGCACTCGAAGACGAGTCCTTGCCTTCCGCTCTGCAAATCGCCATCGATCATGGATTCAACGCCACCAATACCATGATCATCCTGTCAGGAAGCAACGAGAGCTTCATGGAAAGCAACGTTCTTGGTGGGAAAAGTCCGCTCTATGGCAGGCGCACCGCGCAAATAAAACTATTGCCTTTCACCTACATGGATGCCGCACAGTTTCTCCCAGACTGCACTCCCAACGAACTCGTCGAATATTACGCCACATTCGGAGGCACGCCGTACTATCTGGCACAATTGGACACCACGCCAGACGCCTACTGCCAAAACGTCATCAACTTGTGCTTCGATTCGTATGGCATGCTTCGCGAAGAGCCCATGATGCTACTGCGGGAGAAGCTACGCGACCCTGCAATCTACTATTCCGTGCTCCAAGCCATCGCCAACGGTCATTCGACTCCTAAGGCCATCTCCGAGCACGCAGGAGTCAATCCCGACGCGATCAGCTCATATCTCAATATGTTAGACGGACTCGGATTGGTGCGACGAAATGTCCCGTTCGGTGACAATCCATCAAAATCCAAGAAAGGCATGTGGAATATAAACGATCCTTTCTTCTCCTACTGGTACCACTTTGTAGGACCGAGCACCGGTGCCATCGAAAGCGGAAAAGGCGCAATCACAGCACAGCGTACTGCTTTCGGTGCAGCATTTGACACTTACGTAGGCCAACAGTTCGAAACCATCTGCTTGCAATGGATCACCAACGCCACCGGTACCGACAAGCTGCCGTTGCTGCCCACACAGTTCGGCAAGTGGTGGGGCACCAACCCGCGTAAAAAGGAACAGACCGACATTGACGTTGTGGCCGGCGACCCATCGACCAAAACCGTGTTGCTTGGCGAATGCAAATGGCGCAACAATTTCAACGAGACCGAAGCAGTGGAGTCGTTGCTGGAAAAGGAAGGCCTGATTCGGGGATATACGACTACTTATTTCATGTTCTTCAGCAAGAATCCCGTTTCGCAGGCCACCCGGAGCAAGTATGCCGGTCGTGTGCGTTTTCTCGACGCCGATGAGCTGTATGGAATGCCAGCCGGCAATCGCAACGACCAGTCCGACAATTGAAAACAGGCCGCGCAACCGGCAAAACACAATTCAATCACGACGGAAAGGCAACAGAAAAGCGGCCCGCATCGCAATGATGCAAGCCGCTTAAAATCCGAAGACGAATCGATCAGTCGTCGCCGAGCGTCACGTGGATGCCGCCGACCAGCGTGCTCACCACGTTGTACAGCAGCGTGAGAATCACCACCAGCACGGTGAACAGCACCACTTCGATGATGGAGAAGATGGTGGCCGCGCTCAGCACGGTGCTCAGCGAAAGCACATTGGCAAGGTCGAATCCGCCGGCGTCAAGACCGGTGGAGGACACGATCTGCGTCACCTGATCGAACACGCCGACCACGTTCAGCAGCAGCCACAGCAGCGTCACCGCGACGATCTGGATGATGCCTCCCGCGATGGAAAGCATGAACGCCACCTTGGCCGCGGACCATGCGTCGATGCGGGTCAGGGACAGGCTCATGCGGCGGGCGCGAGGCGCGCCACGACGCGCTTTTTCACGAACCTTCACACCGCCGGACGCGGCGGCCATGTTCTCATGCGCCTGAGACTGTTCCGTACCGCTCAACGGCTGGCTGGATGCGGAACGGGCCACGCGTGGGGCCTGCGCCCCTGCCTGCGCCTGATGGCTTTCATTGTTCTCGCTCATCGTTGCTCCTTGCAGAATCTTGCCTACTTCTAGCCGAGGCTACCAGTTTTCGCAGACGATTCCCCTCCTGTGTCTCAGGCCTCTACATTCTCGCCATCGCCGGCATCGGAAGTGGCTTCCGTACCGGTTTCAGCGGAGTTTTCAGTAGTGGTTTCGGCTTGCGATTGCGCGGCTGCGCCGTTCTGGACTGCTCCGTTTTCCGCGGCGGCCTGCTCGGCGTCATCCTCGTCGGTCTCCTCGTTACGTGCTATGGAGATGATTTCGTCGTTCTTGTCAGGCTTGGCGAGCGTCACACCCTGGGTGGTACGTCCGGTGCGCTTGACTTCGGCGACGTTGGAGCGGATGACCTTGCCGGACTTCATGATGGCCATGATCTGGTCGGATTCCTCCACGATCACGGCACCCACCAGGGAGCCACGGCCTTCGGCGAGCTGCACGGCCTTGACGCCGTAGCCGTTACGGCCCTGCAGACGGTATTCGCTGATGGCGGTGCGCTTGGCGAAGCCCTCGTTGGTGACCACGAGCAGATCCCTGTCGGAATCGCCCTGCACCACATCCATGGCCAAAAGCTCGTCGCCGTCGCGGAACTTCATGCCCTGCACACCGGCGGTCTGGCGGCCCATCGGGCGCAGCTGCTCGTCGTTGGCTTCGAACTTCAGGCTCATGCCCTGCTTGGAGACGAGGATGATGTCGTCGTCGGCGTTGCACAGCGCGGCACCGATCAGCTCGTCGGCGTTCTCGCCGTTCTCGTCGGTCATGAGTCGTACCGCGATCAGACCACCCTGACGCGGGGAGTCGTATTCGGCGAGCGCGGTCTTCTTGACCTTGCCGGAACGGGTGGCGAGCACCAAGTACTTGGCCACGTCGTAGTTCGGAATCGACAGCACGGTCTGGATCGTCTCGTCCGGGCCGAACTGCAGCAGGTTCGCCACGTGCTGTCCCTTGGAATCGCGCGATCCCTCCGGCAGCTCGTACGCCTTCAGACGGTACACGCGGCCCTTGTTGGTGAAGAACAGCAGCCAGTTGTGCGTGCTGGTCAGGAAGAAGTGGTCCACCACGTCGTCCTCGCGCAGCTTGGCGCCCTTGATGCCCTTGCCGCCGCGGTGCTGCGCGCGGTATTCGTCGGCCTTGGTGCGCTTGATGAAACCGGAGTGGGTCACGGTGACGACCACGTTTTCTTCGGCGATCAGGTCTTCGACGTTCATCTCGCCGGAGTACGGCAGAATCTTGGTACGGCGTTCGTCGCCATACTTGGCGACGATTTCGTCCAGCTCGTCGCCGACGATCTTGCGCTGGCGTTCCGGCTTAGCGAGGATGTCGTTGTAGTCGGCGATCTTGCGCATGAGCTCGTTGTGCTCGTCGAGGATCTTCTGACGTTCCAGGGCGGCCAGTCGGCGCAGCTGCATGGCGAGGATGGCGTCGGCCTGCACCTCGTCCACGTCAAGCAGGTCCATAAGGCCCGTGCGTGCGGTCTCCGCGGACTCGGAGGCACGGATGAGGGCGATGACCTCATCGATCATGTCAAGGGCCTTCAGATAGCCCTGCAGGATGTGGTCGCGTTCCTCGGCCTCGCGCTTGAGGTAGGCGGTACGGCGTGCGATGACTTCGAGCTGGTGGTTTACCCAATGACGGATGAACGCATCCAGAGACAGCGTGCGCGGCACACCGTCGACCAGTGCCAGCATGTTCGCGCCGAAGGTCTGCTGCAGCTGGGAATGCTTGTACAGGTTGTTAAGCACGACCTTCGGCACGGCGTCGCGCTTGAGCACGAGCACGAGGCGCTGGCCAGTACGGCCGGAGGTTTCGTCGCGCATGTCGGCGATGCCTTGGATCTTGCCGTCACGCACCGCTTCGCGGATGGACACGACCAGACGATCCGGGTTGACCTGGTACGGCAGTTCGGTGATCACGAGGCACATGCGGCCCTTGATCTCCTCGGTGTTCACCACGGCTCGCATGGTGATGAGGCCACGGCCGGTACGGTACGCCTGTTCGATGCCCTTATGGCCGAGAATCGTGGCGCCGGTAGGGAAGTCCGGTCCCTTGATGATGCGGATCAGGTTGTCGAGCAGTTCCTCACGGCTCGCGTCCGGATGATCGAGCGCCCAATGCACACCTTCTGCCACCTCGCGCATGTTGTGCGGAGGAATGTTGGTCGCCATGCCGACGGCGATGCCGGACGAGCCGTTGCACAGCAGGTTCGGGAAGCGGGCCGGCAGCACGGTCGGCTCCTGCGTCTTGCCATCGTAGTTCGGCAGGAAATCGACGGTGTCCTTGTCGATGTCACGCACCATTTCCATGGCGAGCGGCGCCATACGGCATTCCGTGTAACGCATTGCGGCTGCCGGGTCGTCGCCGGGGGAGCCGAAGTTGCCCTGGCCGTCGACGAGCGTGTATCGCATCGACCACGACTGCGCCATACGCACCAACGTGTCGTAGATGGCGGAATCGCCGTGCGGATGGTACTTGCCCATGACTTCGCCGACGACGCGTGCGCACTTGGAGTAGCCGCGGTCGGGGCGGTAGCCGCCGTCGTACATCGCGTAGATCACGCGGCGGTGCACCGGCTTCATGCCGTCTCGCACGTCCGGAAGGGCACGATCGACGATGACGGACATGGCGTACGCCAGATAGGATTCGCGCATTTCCTGCTGCAGATCCTTCTTCTGGACGCGTTCGCCGACCATCAGGCCATAATCGGTGTTGTCGGCCTCCTGCGGGCTCAACGGTTCCATGGAGCCGTCAGGCACGAACTGGCCGTCTTCGTTGCTGTTGTTTTCGTCTGCCAATTTCTAATCCTTGCTTTGAAGTCCTGCGAAACCCTACGCGTTTACGCGTCGATCCAGCTGACGTTGCGTGCGTTGCGCTGGATGAACAGACGACGTGGTTCGACTTCGTCGCCCATGAGCATGGAGAAGGTCTCGTCGGCCGCGGCCGCGTCCTCGATCTGCACCTGCTTCAGAATGCGATGGTCAGGATCCATGGTGGTCTCCCACAGTTCCTGGTAGCTCATCTCGCCCAGACCCTTGTAGCGCTGGATGCCTTCGCCCTTCGGCAGCTGGCGGCCCGCGGCCTTGCCTTCGGCGAGCACGCGGTCGCGTTCGGCGTCGGTGTACACGAAGTCGTGCGGGCCCTTGGTCCACTTGAGGCGGTACAGCGGCGGCATGGCCACGTACACGTAGCCAGCGGTGATCATCGGACGCATGTAGCGGAAGAACAGCGTCAGGTTCAGGGTTGCGATATGCGCGCCGTCCACATCTGCATCGGCCATGATGATGACCTTGTGGTAGCGCACCTTGTTGAGGTCGAAGTCCTCGCCGTAGCCGCCGCCGACGGCGGTGATCAGCGATTCGATGGTGTCCGACTTCATCATGCGGTCCAGGCTTGCGCGCTCGGTGTTGAGGATCTTGCCTCGCAGAGGCAGGATGGCCTGCGTGATCGGGTTGCGTCCCTGGATGGCGGAGCCGCCTGCGGAATCACCCTCCACGATGAACAGCTCGCATTCCTCAGGAT
>ERZ773221.1118-NODE-1118-length-27274-cov-9.212278_pt1 | contig 27274 bp, 40 predicted proteins | sample MGYA00580994_ERZ773221 | MGnify/ENA primary metagenome ERZ773221 (study PRJEB29015, sample SAMEA2737758) | human gut metagenome | biome: human gut; feature: human-associated habitat; material: faeces | place: China | collected 2012 ... | reverse complement strand
GTCGCCCGCGCCGCTGGCCGAACAACGGCGCGGGCTTTTGCTTGCGCAGGCGACCGGGAGCCGTCCTTGCGCTTCCAGCGTATGCCTGTTTTTCGTTTTCAGCAACTACCAGTTATGAGAATTTATGAGATTTTTTGAAAAATCCTCATTTTCTGGATTTTCATTTTTGGAAAGGATCGTGGAAACCTTGGAAACCTGTGAAAATCGCATCCGTTCAGAGCGTTTGTCTCGCGGCATGACGCTGAACGAGCTGTCCGATGCCTCCGGCGTTTCCGTCGCCAGCCTCTCGCGCTATGAGCGTGGCTGCGACGTCCCTTCGTCCGCTCTGCACCGGATCGCGGACGCGATGGACACGGACAGCGCCGTGCTGCTGGACCAGCCGGATAAAATGCCTCGCATCGCCGAGCTTGAGCTGCGGCTCAAGCATGCTAACGCGATCATTTCCAAGCAGGAACAGATCATCCGCCATAAGTCCGTCGAGGCGCGGCGCAAGGATATTCTGATCGGCGTGCTGGTGTGCATCGTTCTCATCGCGCTCCTGGCGCTCCTTGTCGACCTTTGTAATCCCAATATCGGCTGGCTTCGCGCCTCCGCGCTTGCATCCTTTGTTCCCGTATAACCGCCTTCCACAGTGGTGAGAATTTGCTTATGAACTTTACATCTACCTGGAAAATCGCTGACCCGCTCGCGCAGTACATCATTTACCTGCGCAAGTCCCGGAAGGACATGGAGGCCGAAGCCCTCGGCCAGACCGACACGCTCAAGCGGCACCGGGCCGCGCTTTTGTCGCTGTCCGAAAGCCGCGGGCTGAACGTCGTGGAGATCTGCGAGGAAGTCGTGACCGGTGACTCCATCGCCGTTCGGCCGGAGGTGCAGAAGGTCCTGCAGCTCGTCGAGACCGGGAACTATGCGGGCGTCATCGTCATGGAAGTCGAGCGTCTGGCGCGCGGCGACACCATCGACCAGGGCATTATTGCCCAGACCTTTAAATACTCCGACACCCGCATCATCACGCCGAACAAGACCTACGACCCGAACAACGAGATGGACGAGGAATACTTTGAGTTCGGCCTCTTTATGTCCCGGCGCGAGTACAACACCATCAAGCGCCGCCTGTCCCGCGGCAAGGAGGCTTCTTTACGCGAAGGCAAGTGGATTTCCGCCAAGACGCCCTTCGGCTGGCTGCGCGAGAAGCTGCCGAATGACAAGGGCTACAAGCTCGTCCCGCACCCGGAGCAGGCCCCCATCCTGCAGCAGATCTACAACTGGTACACCGGCGAGGGCTGCGCGCGCATCGGCGCGAAGGCGATCTCCACGCGGCTGAACAGCCTCGGCGTCCCGACCAACTCCGGCAGCCTCTGGCGCGCGGACTCTGTGCTGGATATCCTGCGCAATCCGGCAAATGCGGGCTGGATCAAGTCCGGTGGGCGGCCAGAGACGAAGCGCATTGTCGACGGCGCTGTCGTCGTCAGTCGCCCCCGCACCCGGCAGGAGGATCTGAAGCTTTATAAAGGGCTGCACGACGGCCTGATCTCGCAGGAGCAGTACGACAAGGCCGTCGCTCTGAGCTATTCCAGCGCCAGCCCGCGCGGCAAGGGCGCATGGGGGACCGTGACGAGCCTCGCCGGTCTCGTCCGCTGCGACCAGTGCGGCCGCGTGATGGTGCGCCGTCCGTCGTCCGGCAACCGCCGCGATACGCTCCTTTGTCCCTCCTACGGCTGCACGACCGTCAGCGCGTGGTATGATGATGTGGAGGACGCCGTGCTGGATGCTCTTCGTGGCTGGCTGCGCGAGCTGGAGCTCGGTGAGGCCGCTGCGCCAGATGACACGCCCATGCGCACCGCGCTCGAGTCCTCGATCTCCGCCGACCGTAAGCAGCTTGCCAAGCTGGAGGCGCAGGAGGCCCGCGCGTATGAGCTGGTCGAGACCGGTGTCTATACGCCGGAGATCTTCCTGCAGCGCTCGCAGGCGCTCTCCGCCGACAAGCAGGTCATCGTCGACCGCATCGAGGCTAGCCAGACCACGATCACCGAGCTGGCTCGCGCCAAGCAGGCCCGCGCCCGTCTGGCCCCCGCCGTCCGCCGCGTCCTCGAGACCTACCCGCTCGCCGCATCCCCGCAGGAGAAAAACGCCCTCCTGAAAACTGTCCTGCAGAAAGTCCTCTACCATAAACAGACCAAATCCTACACCAAATCCGGCAGCGACATGCACGTCACCCTCTACCCCCTCGCGGATTGATGGTTATACATTTATTCGGTACGCATGAATGAATCCCATCTAAATATAGATTCTATAGCAAGCGGAAATCCCTCCTGGTGACAGGAGGGATTTCTTTATTTTGCGATATGCTCATAATACGCCATGAGCTTCTGTTCCGGCCCCGGTCCGTCCTTATCGAGCAGAAACGCCTTTGCCAGCGCGGCGTAGAACTCCGGGCGGTTGAGGCCGAACTCTACGGCGACAGGGTAGTAGTCCGAGTACATCATGTTCATGGTCACGCCCCACGCCCAGCGCGGGATCTCGTGCGCCTGAATGCCCATGCTCTCTGCCACGGCCGTTGTCTGTTCCATCGTCCAGTGTGGGCCGGTCGTGCCGTCGGCGTTTTGCATGTTGGCTGCCCACTGCATCGCCGTTTCGCGATCAAATGTGGCCGTCTCCGGCTCGTCGTGGTGCCCGTGCAGCTTTTCGAGCCTGCAGATCGTCTTCGCGTACAGTCCGACTTCCTCTGCGCTGCCCAGCGTCACGGGCTTCTCCATGGCCTCGTGCAGCTTTGTGTAAAGCTTTTCGATATATTCTTTCATCTCGTCATGCCTCCTGGATATACCGGTAGAGTTTATCGACGTCGTTCTGGTCAAACCGCATATCGCCCAGCAGCGGGACGGATACGGTCAGCTTGTTTTCAAAGCGCGGCCTAGCCGCGTTGTAGAGCTTGTCGAGATCGATGTTTCCGGCGTCGTCAAAGATCTGCATCATCTTGACCGCCGGATTCTCGCGCAGCGCAAGGATCTTTTCGCGGCTGCCCTCCATGATGAGCGCCAGCATGATCCCGGCCCCGATGCCCTTGCCTCCCGGCAGGTGCGGGATGACCTCGTTGTCAGCGTAGCGCATCGCGCCGCGCATGGCCTGATCTATCGTCACTGTCATTGCAGCTTCCCTCCTTTAAGGATGGGGGCGGCGGTTGCCGCCCCCTGCGTTTACTTGTTGCAGCAGCCGCACTTCGGGAGCGGATCGTAGAGCGTCTGCGCCGTGGTCGCGGTGCCCGTGGTGACGTCGGCGACCTGCTTGGGATAAAAGGTCGCGTTGACGTAGGTGACGATGGAGTTGTCACCGCAGCAGCGGCGTTCGGCCTCCATCTTGACCGCATCAAGTGCTTCCTTGCGGACGGACTCGACGTCCTGCTTGACCAGCGCGAAGCTGTCCTCGGTGCGCTGGTTGTGGACGGCCTGCTTGCACAGCGCCTCACGGACGTCCTTGAGCTGCCTGTCGATATAACCGTACATCTCCAGCATCTTGCCGTCGTTGTACGTGTTGGCCTTGAGCAGCGCGATCTCGCTGTCCTTCGCGGCCAGCTTCTGTTCGCGCTCCAGATCGTAGCGCGTGACCGGCATGTTCTCGCTGCACGTCGGCTCCTGCTTGCGCGAAGCCAGCGCAGCGGCCAGCGCTGCCATGGCGGGCGTTGCCGCAGCCGCCGTCACTTCTGCGGCAGCCGCCCGGTTGTTCTGTCCGAGGCCGCCCAGCAGATTGCCGAGCCCGCCGTTTGCCAGACCCAGCGCGGCGCCGCCGATGCCAAAGCCCAGCGCAGTCCCCGCGAGTCCCTTGCTTGCGTATTCCATAAAAAATCCTCCGGTAAAAGTAGTAAGCTGGCCAGCTCCTACTCTCATTCTGCCGCTTCCCCGGTTTTTATGGGGGACATTTCCGGGACATTTCTGTCCCATTTGTGGGGACTTTTGTTTTTATTTTTTATAAAATATTTTGAAAGCCTCTTGACATATACGGTATTACAGTATATAATATAGCCATAGACACAAAGCAAAACAAACACGACAAAAATCGGAGGATGGCAGACATGTTTAATATCGTTTCCGCGTGGGGAGCGCAGACAAATCCCCACTATGACCCGGACACTGCAAACAATGGCGGAGGTTACTGGCAGTTTTCCGGCGGTATCGTTGTCGACCTTAACGGCCAGCTTGTCACCGTTGATGTCGACGACACGTCCTGCGGCGATTTTGGCAGCCGCGTGTATTTTTCCGTGACCGCTGACGGCTTCTGCTGGCGATTTTCCGACGGCACAATGGACGATGCGTCCATTGACACCCCGGAGGATGTCTTGGGCGTTCTGCGGTCAATCTCCGGCGTTCTGGGCGTGGACGCCGAAGCGCTGATTTCTGCCGCGTTGAATGCGGCGAACATCTGCGCGCGGGAGGAATGCTATGCCGACTGACACCCAGCGCCGCGCTCGCAACAAGTGGGATGCAGAAAACATGTCCGTGATTTCCTGCAAGCTAAAACGGGAGATCGCGGAAACCTTTAAGGCTATGGCGAAAGCCAACGGCACAACCCCGAATGAACTGATCCGCAAATGGATCGATGCGTATATGCGGCAAAACATGCCAGCAGAGCAACCTTCGGCTGAAAAAATATGATTTGAATATAAAAAAGCCCGCCCGGAGCGTAATGCTCAGGGCGGGCTGCTTTGTGCCAGACGGCGAGCGATATTGTAGATGTGCGGCAGGCGGCGGGAGATAGTTTTGCGGTCGACGCCGATCTCGGCGGCGGCGTCCATCTGCGGGAGCCTGCGCACGATATAAAGCTTCACGATCTGCTGATCGATCTGATCCAGTATGCCCTCGTCAGTGACGCGCTCCCAGTCGCTGCGCGTGAGGTGTTCCAGCTCCTTCGGCAGAGCCAGCCGCGCAGTGATAGCGTCACTCCCTTTCTCGGCCCGCTCGACTGGCAGAGATCCTGCTTACCGGTCGAAAACACCAGTGCGGTCCAGGATGACGAGCATGCGGACGTTGTCCTCGCTCAGATCGAGCGTCAGGTCTTCGCCCGTGCCGCCCTTTCCTTTAAGCAGGCCCTTGCTGACCAGCTTGTCCAGTGTCTGGCGGTACGTCTGGTTGTCGACGTCCCGCAGCTTTTCGTATCTCATGGCTGTTTCCTCCTGCAGTCTTGCCTTGAATTCCTGCCACTGGCGGTCGCCGGAGGTGCCGTAGTAGATGTTATGCGCCGGGCCGACGAAGGGGGCCGGGCAGATCTTTCCGGTGACGTCATAGTGGCGGATGACGTTCTCCAGCGGGATATTGTACTGCCGCATGAGCTTTGCGGTGAGCCATACGGCGTTTTCGATGACGCGGCGGTCGAAGTACCAGTCCTTGTCGTTCGCGTTCAGGCGGCTGCTGTCGAGCTTCTGCGGGCGCAGCTCAATGCCGATAGAGTTGCAGTTGCGGCACTTCGGATGCCGGTAGTGCAGGCCACCCACGGCCCCGCAGTGCCACGCCATGTCGGTATCCGGCACGCAGTGGTAGATGACGTCCTTCTCATCCACGCAGTAGTGCGCGGACGCCATCGCCTCCGGGGCCTTGAACCACTCCGACGCGCCATAGGCGCTGGAGAGGGCCCCGAAGAAGTGGATGACCAGATACTGCGGCTTATTGCCGCCCCGGTAGATGTTGACGCTTGTGAAATTGTCTACGATCTGCGGCGGCATAGTCTTCATTCTTCCTTGACCTCCGGCAGGCCCGCGACGCTCGTCAGCAGCGACAGGATGCCCGCCAGCGCCGAGGCGGAGGCAACGGCGATCCAGTTAACTTCGGACAGGATCGCGCTCGTGCCGATCGTTGCAACTGCCGTCTGGCATACCGTTTTCAGTGCGCGGATGCCCGCGGCTTTCCACCATTTTGCGTTCATATGTATTCTCCTTTCAGGTTTTACGCCTCCCGGCGAAGATTATAAGATTTTACCCAGCGCCCAGCCGATGACGCCGGTGACGAGCGCGGTCATGGCGATCTTGACCAGCGCGTCCCAGTTCTTGCCCGGGCGGGCGGTGAGGTTGTTGACGCTCGTCTGCATGTCGTCGATCTTGTCGTCGAGCGTCTTCATGTGCTCGGCCATGACGGCGACGGCCTCGGCCAGCTTGGTCACAGCGTCGTTCTTCTTCTCGAGATCCTTGATCCGGCCGGTGTTCCGGTCGACATTGCCGCGGATCTCCGCGACGGCAACGTTCAGATCCTGCAGGTCCATCTGATTTTCTCCCTTCTGCGTTTATCAGATCGGCACGAAGGCCGCATCCGTCCAATCCGCCTTCGCGCCCGCGCTCCCCATCCAGACCTTGGTCTCGCCGTTGTGGGTGTAGTAGGCGTTCTGGATGAGGGGCATATCGGGCTCCCATGCGATTGGGTTGTCCGCCGTGCCGGCTTTCACGGCCTGCTCGATGTACTCCCGTCGCACGGGAATGTCGTTGACGAAGAAGTTCTTCCAGTCATAGCCCAGCTTGTCCGACTGCGTGACGGTCGTGGTGATGCCGCCTGCGGCCTGCACGAGCTTGCCGTCCGTAATTGCTTTCTTTACCTGTGCCAGTTTAGCCTCTGTCATATGCCGCCTCCAGTTCCGCCAGCAGATCGCTGGCCGTTTTTTTGCCCATCTTCGCCGTGATGGTGCCGTCGCGGTTGTCGGTGATGGGACCGGCGAGGGTGAAGTCCGCGTAGTCGTCCATGTAGCGGTCCTCGGCGGTCTCGGTCGTACTCTTGACGGTTCCGTCCTCGTTCATCTGGACGTTGCCCTCTGCGTCCAGCACAGGGACGGCCGTGGTGTAGCGGTGGATCATGCCCCAGACGGCGCCGTCGCAGAACAGCGCCAGCGGGTCTGCAACCGCGCTCTTGGCGATGGTGACGGCGCGGCTCTCGCGCCCGCCCCAGTCGGCGTCGCGCATGCGGCCGGCGGCCGGCCGCGTCTCGATCTCCTGCCCTCCAATGGTGATGTACCAGGTGTCCATAAGTTCCTCCTGTCTATTGCTGCACGGCATTGGCCTGCAGCCATGCTAATAGTGCTCCTGTTGGCATTTCAGCGAAAGTCACTGTCCGGAATGCCTCTTGCGTCCAGCTCCCGTTGAAATATGCGTACCAAATATCGCCTGGCCCGTAAGAGTAAACAATGTTTGGCCGAGAGCCTGCAGTGATCATGAAATAGTCAAATTTTTTCCCGTTTGATGTAAAATCAATGGCTTGCTCAAAAACCATTATTTTGGGGGACTCATTTATGATCCACGTCAGCCCGTCGCTGAACTTGACCTCATACGCCGTCCCATTCACCAGCGTTCGGCCCCCCGATTTGGTAACTTGTACCAGCAATCAGGTCGGTGCCGCCTTTGATGGCGTAGGATGTGCCGTCTTTCAAAATGTGGTGTGTGCCCATGTGGGTCCTCCTTTATGCTGCCTGGCTGTAGGTGCCGTCGGGGTTTTGGATCACGGGGAAGGTCGAGGGGCTGGTGAAGGCGGGGCGGACGCCGTAACTGTCGTTGCAAAGCATATGAGTCGAATAGCCGCTAGGCATTATAACGTACACGTCTTTCTGTGTCCAGTTGGCCGGTGTACGCGTCCACTGTACAACACTATTTCCGCCGTAGTAAGCAGTGGAAAGTAGTTTTCTCACAGCACTGTCCAGTGGTTCTCCGTCAGTATCAGCATAATTGCTGTAGCCAAACTCTGCTGTCGACAGCAGGAACACTGCACGGGTCGTGACTGCTTTCTTGTTGCTTCCGTCATAGTAGTAGATTTTTGTCGTGCCGGCCGCAGACTGGACGTCCAATGTCAGCAGCTTGATCCAGGTTCCGTTGAGCCATGTGTCTATCGAGCTCCCGGCGAAAATCTTGCTACTGCTGTCAAAAATACGCTTGTCATAGCAATCCTTCCTCACCAGAAGTGTCCGCCCTGCGCCGTTCAGTCCGCTTTCGTAGTCGTGCTTGCAGACGTAGAACGGCACGGGGCTGCCGTATTCGTTCAGGTACAGGATCGCGCCGGGGGTGATGGTGCTCAGGGGAATGCCCTTCGAAAACGGTACGGTGAACGCCGTGCCGCCGATGAGGGTCTTCCCGGCTTTGCAGTCGTAGCCTGTGCCGCCGATCAGCTCCCGGCCGCCCGTCACGGAATAGGCCGTGCCGGAGATCAATGTCTTGTGCGCCATGGGGCCTCCTCACTCATATTGCCAGTTGATGGCCATGTTCTCGGTCGGCGTGGTCTCCGCGGAGACCAGCGTCTGCTTGGTGATGTTGCCGGTCTTCATATAGTCCGTGCCCGCCACGGCCACCGCCCACGCCGTCGGCTTCCCGCTGGCGTCCACCGCCTTGACCTTGATCAGGTCCCCGACGGCCGCGCCGGAGGCGAGGATCACATCTTGCTTTCCGTTCCACGCGTCTTTGTTGCTGCGCACGTCGGCGATAGCCTCGTCGATCTGCGCGCCGGTAAACTGGCTGTTGTAAGCCATACGATCACTCCTTCATACACAGAAAATCCTCGCCGTCCGCGGTCTTCAGCGCCTGCGACTCTCCCAGCGGGATAAAGCCGTAGTTGTCGTTCCAGCTGCCGTCCGCGCCCTGCGCGAACAACGAAATGCGGTATTCCCCATCACCGGAAAGCAGAAAATCGTCGTAAACCTCAAAGGTGCGCTGCGTGCCCGCCGGGGTCTGGGAGAAGGACGCGATCAAAGCGCCCTTCCCGCGGCCCCAATCCTCGCCGGACTTCGTCGCGCGGCACTCGAAGGCCGTGTAGGCGATGTCCGACGAGAAGGAAACGGTGATCGAGTCGAACCCCGAGACCGCCGAGATCTTGTTGCCCGTGATGGAGAATGTCAGCTGCGGCGCGGCCATCAGGCGGCACTCCAGGTCCCGGCGGCGTTCTTGACGAAGACCTTGACGATCTTCGTGCCGTCGCCGGAAGACGCTGCCTCGAGGTCCGCGCCCTTGACAGTGACGTTGATGGCGGTGTTCTTCTTGTAGCCTCCCTCCGTGCCGCTGACGTTGGTGGAGCCGCCCGTCGTCGGGATCTGGGTGCCCGCCGTGTGCAGGCTGCTCGTCGCCGGGACGACGCGAATGGTGTATTCCTCAAAGTCCACGTCGCAGACGAAGGAGAACGCCGCTGCATCGTAGCCCGTGACCTTCGAGATCCTGCTCTTGTCGGGGCCGGTGATGGTCACGGCAGGAATCGACGTGTTGAGCGTGATCGTGTCGCTGACTGCGGCCGTTTCGTTGCCGACGTCGTCGCGCATCTTGACATAGATCGTCTTGAGTCCGTCTCCGTCGGGCAGCGTGATGGATTTTGTCTTGGCGAATGTCTCCCACGACGCTTCCGCCTCGGTCTCCGCCGTCTTCGTGCCCCAGATCTTCATCTGGTATCCCGTCGTTGTCTCGTCGGAGACAGAGATCTTCGCCGTGACGGTCGCGCTGGTCGCGTACTGTGCACCGTCGTTCAGGATCAGCGATAGGCCGGCAGGTGCCAGCGTATCAAGTGTCAGATTGAAAAAACTTGCCATCTGGATTTATCCCCTTTCTTCGCTTGTGAGTTCAATGTACAAAAATCCGCCCGGTCTTTCGTAGATAGTTTTCGTGCCCAGGTGGGCGGATTTGATGCCCATGGAGCCGATGAACAGCTCCAGAATGCGTTTGAGTCCAACTGCCAGCATGTTATCCCTCCAACAGATACAGTGTCCGCGCGTCCTTTTTGTCCAGCGCGTCATATTCGGATTTTGTCATCACGAGGATCGCGTCGATCTGTGCCGACTGGATGCCTCCGCCGCCAGATCCGCCGCCGGAGTTGCGGGCCTCGTTGATGGCGGCGACGAGGTTGCCCTTGTTGTAGGTCTTGAGGTCGTCCAGGTCGCCGATCTGCTTCTGGAGCTGCGCCCAGACAGGCAGGGCCGGGTCGGCGGATACGTCGCCAGACGGGTCCGCGCCCGGCTGTACCTTGCCGAGGCTCACCCAGACAGTCGGCAGGACGACGCCGCTTTCGTCCGCTCCATAGACGCCCACGCGGGCGTGGCGGCCCGGGACGGCTAGAACTTCGTACGGGACAGGAACAGTATCCCCGTCCCAGTTCGCCGCCAGAACGTCGACGGTGGTCTTGCCGTTGGTAAAGACGGCGGTCTTCGTCAGCCCGTCCCAATCGGGCGAGAAGACGAACTCAACGGTCACGGCCTTGGCCATGCCCGCCGTCAGCAGCTCCGGCGGCGAACAGAGATGCGCGGAGGCTTTGTTTACGTGGATTTGGATCATGTCGTTTCGCCTCCTATCCAATCACAGTGCCGTTCACAAGCAGTTTCCCGTCGCTGTTGCACCTTAATGCTGCGTATTTGTTTGCGTTATAGCACAGCCAAACCCTATTTGCAGCCACCCCGTAAAACGGCACATTTGTCGCGCCGATGCTTTCATTCCCGTAAAGTGGCAGCAAGAAATTTCTTTTGACGTACATGCCGTAACCATCTTTTTTGATTCTGTCTGGCGGAGCACTCTCTCCTCCGCTTCCGCCGCTTCCCGGCGGCCCGACAACGTACTCGACGATATAGCTGCCGGAGATCCGCGCGACCTTGACGCGGTCTCCCGCGGCAAAGGTGGCGGACGTGTTGCATTTATAGTGCTTTGTTGTGGCTTCAGTCTGCCCCTCTAGGATGAGGGACAGACCATCGTCATAGACCGCGCCGACGGTCGCCAGAAAGTTTTCCGGCAGATTTTCGTCCGGCATGCTGATCGATGATACAAATAAGCTGTTGATGCCCTCCATCAGGCGATCACCGTCCTTTTTGCTGAGTGTGTCATGAGGCTGCCGGGCTGCATGGTGACAGACCAGCCGGTCTCGAGATAGATGCCGCCGATCTCGTCGTGCGTCAGGGCGAGGATGTCGCCGACGCCGTGGCCCGGCTCGGCCAGCGTGTAAAATGTGATCGTGCGCGTGGCCAGCAGCGACTCGTTGCGGCGCTTGTTGGCGTAGGCCTGCAGCTCCTCCTGCGAGGCGATGTTGTCCACCCGCTCGACGGAGGTGATGCGCATGCCGCGCTTGAAGGTGGATTTTTTGGACGCCGGATTGTCGTTGATGGCCGTCGCCACCATGGCGGCGTCCATATCCGGGTTGTTGCAGGTCACGACAAAAACGTTCGGTGCGTCAAAGATGTCCGTCTCGTCGGACCAGTCCTGCCCGGGGTGCTTTTCCGGGAGGAACAGGTCCGTTACGCCGTAGCGCCAGTCGATGATGGCGGCGGATGGCTCCTGATACGGCTCAAGACGGCAGACGCCGTCGGCGTCGAACCAGAGGTTCTCATAGTTGATCTCGGAGAGCAGCGCGTTCACGATCGTCAGATAGCTTGTTCCAATCGGCCAGTCTTCACGGGCTGTTGCAAGCGTCGCGTCTGACGGCGCGGCGATCACCAGCGTGATGCCGCAGGCGGTCAGGAGCTTTCGGATCTCCGTGAGGTAGGACGCTCCGGCCGCAAGATGCAGGAGCGTCTCTGTTTTTTGCGTGTACACCCGCCAGCAGCGGTCGTAAGCCTCGATCTCGACGCGCGTGCCGGAGCTGCTTCCCTTGTTGCTGACGGTCGCGGCCTGATAGATGCCGAGCGATGTTTCGACGCCGTTGATGCTGATCCACGGGCGCAGCTCGTCGGTCTCCAGCTCCGCGAGATCGTTTGGCAGGAAGCTGCCCTTGAAGGAGCCGTGCAGGGTGGCTGTCCGGTCGCACATGATCTGCGGGGCGCTGCCGGTGTCCCATTGGAGGTGGGTGATTGGTGCGCCGTTTCTGAGCACGTCGACGCGGAAGCGGACGTCACGGGTCAAGGGTGATCGCCTCCTCCCGGTTCGTGTGCGAGATGGTAAAGGAATAGCGGCGCATGAACTCGTCGCAGTTGCTCTCGAGCGACGGGAGCGAGCCGATGACCATGTTGCCGTAGCGGTCCTTGAGGCAGACGAGGCGGCCGACAAGGGCCTCGAGCGCGAGGGCGGCGGCCCGCTGCGCGTGCGGCCAGGCGCAGGCGACGGATAGGACGCGGTCGCGCTGCTCGCTGCGCTCCTCGACGGGGTAGGCAAGGCCCGCCAGATGGACGGTCGAGACACCGGCCGAGAAGCTGGTGCGGTTGGTGCGCAGCTGCGTTTCGGACAGGCGCATCTCGAGCCAGACGCCGGTCTCGAGGTCGCAGATCATGTTGGTCTCGGGCAGGATCTCGACGGTATCCGAATTGGACACGCCGTAGTTGTCGCTGTCTGCGTAACAGCCGCGGACGCGGTAGGTGACGCTGCCGATGCTGGTGTGGTCGATGTACTGCTTTTGGACGGTGCGGGCGATTGCCACGCCGTCCCGCTCGACGAGGTAAAAATCGTAGCTTCCGGCGGTCTGCCAGGTGAGCGCGGCCTCATGGCTGGCGGTGACGGTCAGGGTGATGGCCTCGCCCTCGGTGTGCGAAACGGGGAGCGCGGCTGCGCTCCACTCGGACCACATGCCGTACTTGTTCTGCACGCGGACGCGGACGGTGTAGCTGCCGTCGGCGAGGTAGACCGGCGAGCGCCATGCCTTCTCCGTGCCGTAGACCGTGCCGGAGGCATAGCCGCTCGAGAGCGTCAGCTGATAGGCTTCCTGCTCGGAGGTCTGCCAGGTGATGCGCGGGCGCGGGCCGGTAGACTGGATGACGATGGACGGGGCCGACGGGGCGTTGATGGCGATAAACTCGGCCTTTTCGCTCCACGCCGAGGCCGTGCCGTCGGTGTTGTAGGTGCGCACGCGCCAGTATTTCGTCCCGCTCGTAAAGGTGTTCGCGGGCACGTCGTAGTACTGATTTTCTCCGGTGACGGTCGCGAGCGTGTTCCAGGTCGTGCCGTCGGCGGACCACTGCAGGTCGGCCTTGCTCTGCGGCGTGCCGGTGGAAATGATGTGCTGCCAGCTAAAGCGGTTGACGATGGTGGCGTCGATGACGATGCCGGATGGGGAGACCGGCTTGGCCGTCGGGGTGACGTCCGTGGCCGTGATCTCCTGCCATGCGGACGTTGTTGTCGTGCCGCTGTTCGCCGTCACCTTTACTCGCCACTCGATCGTCCCGGACGGGAATGTATTTGCTGGGACCGTGCAGGCGGTCGTCGCGCCGGAGACGCTGATCGTATTTGAGGTGCTCGCATTTTTTACGCGCCATTCGAAGACTGCGGAGGTTTGCTTTATCTCTGCGAAGCAGACCTGTGTTATCGTCGTGTCGTCTGTAGCGCCCCATGTAAATGTGTTTTTTTGAAACCTGTTTACGAACGCTCCTGACGATGGGGAAAAATTGTCTGCTTTTATTCCGACATTGTCGTTTGAGTACTCGCATGTCAGGAACGGCTTTCGCGTTGATTTTTCCCCATAAAAAATTGCTTCGCTTGTTCCAGACGGCGCGCCTCTGAACGCAAAAACAAATCCATTCTTTATGCCGCTTTTTAATTCTATTTTGCTTTCTTCACTGTATGGCTTAAGATCTGCACTTAGCTGTATAATCTCGTTCAGCGTAGACCAATCCCCATCGGCGTGCTGCGTAAGGCCACCGGTCTGTTGGTAAACGCTCGGCCTAGTCACATATGTTACTGTGCTCACATCGAGTGGGCTTGTCAGCCCTTTCACATATGCCCAAATTTGTTTATACCCAGTCTCGCTTTCTTCTGTCGGCTGTGCGTATATTGTAAACGTCACCTTTGTTACGCGTTTAAATTTATACGCATCTCCCGGCGTTGGAAATTTTATATATATATTATCTCCTTTGTTTACGTCGCCTCTTGTTCCCGTGAATGGCTCTGCAAACAACTTGTACTGCGCAAGATCTGAGTAATTTGTATTTGGATGGTTTACCGCGACTGCTGTCGAGCCGCTTGCCTGCACTGTAAACGTTGGCATTTACTTCGCCCCCATTCTGGTTGTGATGCGTGCGTTTTTGGCGATGCGGAGGATGGTGTCGAGGTCTTCGACGTGGTCGACGTAGACGGTGGTGTTGTAGGTATCGCCGGAGGTGTAGCGGGTCTCGCTGGCCGTCTGGATGCGCGAGCCGGAGGGGAGATAGATCCGCTCAAGGCCGTTCTCGTTCACCCGCGTCCAGCCGCCCGCCCAGTTGTCCGTGCCGGCGGCGTTGCCTCCCAGATACCGCCTGCGCCATTCGTCTTCCGTGATGCCGATGGTCGACGAATCGCCGCGGGCGACGGCCTCTTCGTAGGCCTTGGAAAGGTCGGACGCGCTCTGGCCCCACTGCTGTTCGGCGTAGCCGTCGAGCAGATTCTGGTAGTTGTTCCCGTCCCCGCTGCTGTAGCCGAAGCCTAGCGCGTGTTTCATCTGCCCCCAGCCTTCGCCGATGTGGCCGGTGCCGAAGTTGATGACGCCTTTGAGCAGCTCCGCCGCGTCGGCCATGAGCGCCATGACCTTTGCCAGCGGCTGCAGCGCCTTGGTCAGCGCCGGGACGCGGTTGTTGGACAGGTCGGACATGGGATTGAGGATATCGCCGACGGTCTCAAGCAGCATGCCGAAGGCGTCGACGATTCCGGAATCCTTGATCGCCTTCCCGAGATCCTTCACGCCCTGTGTCGCGTCGCCGTAAAATTCCTCTAGGTACGGCGCGAACTCGGCGGCCAGCTGGTTTTTGACGCCCTCCTGTGTCTTCTGCAGGCGCTGGTATGCGTCGTCGACCGCTCCGAGTGCGGAAAGCGCCTCGTCGTCGAGCACGTAGCCGACGTTGTGTGCCTCGTCTGCGTAGGCCTTGAGGGTTTTCGATCCCTGGATGATCAGCGGATTCAGATCCTGCGCGGAGCGTCCGAAAATGTCCATGGACATTGCGTCCCGCTCGGTTTCGTTTTTCACCTTTCCGAGCGCGTCGATCGTCTCATAAAAAACGTCGTTCGCACTGCGCATACTGCCGTCGGCATTGGTCACGGAGACGCCCAGTGCCTCAAAGGATGCCTTTGCATTGCCCGTGCCGTTCATCGTGTCCTGCATGTTGTTGGTCAGCTTGCGGAGGCTGCCCTGCAGGGTATCGACGGAGACGTCGATCAGCTCGGTTGCGTAGGAAAACTCCTGCAGCTGCTGTGTCGATTGCCCGGTCTGCATGGAAAGCGTGATGATGTTGTCGGCAAAGGCGGCGGACTCCTTCGTCATGGAGATCATGGCTTTTTCTGCCTTGACGATCGCCGCCGCGACGGCAGCGAAGCCGCCCGCCATCGCCAGCGCGGAGGTATCGAGGTTCCCCATGGCGTTCATGGAGGACTTCATGCTGTCCGGCAGCTGGATGCCAAGCTTAGACGTCAGGCCGTTCACCACGTCGCCGAGGTTGCCCATCTCCTTGCCGGAGTCCGCGATCTTCTGCTTGTTTTCGTCGACTTGATTGTTGAGGCTGTTCAGATCCGCCTCGGCGTTGTTGAGGCTGGTCTGCCACTGCATGGTGCGCTTGTCTGCCTCGCCGTATTTCTCGGCGGACTGCTGGAGCGCAGCCTTGAGATACTCGATTTTCTCCGTCTGTGTTAAGATCTTTCGCTCGAGCACGTCGTTTTTCGCGCCCAGCGCTTCGACGCTGTCCGCGTTCTGCGCGTAGGCAGAGGATACCTTGCGCATTTCCGAGTCCAGCACTTTCATGCCGCTTCCGATCTCGGAAATGGCCTGCTTGTATTCTTTTTCGCCTGAAAGCGTAAATTTTGTATTGATGTTCGGCATGTTAGGTGCCTCCGTTCAGATAGGCCGACAGGCTCTGCGGCTGTTCCTGCTGCTCCGGCTGCTTTTGCGGCGCAAGCGCGTCAAGCAGGAGCGTTATGCGGCGCGGGGACATGGTTTTCCAGAAATCCCGCTCCGGCAGATGCAGCCGGAAAAGCCAGATGGCAAGATAGCCGGGGAAATCAAAGCCGTTCGGCTTCGGTTCCCCCGGCTGTGTCAGTTTTTTTCGTCTTCCTGCGGTTTCGTTTCGGCCCCCGCGTTCTTCAATACTTCGGCCCGAACCAGCGGATAGATCAGCTTTCCGGCCTCCACGGTCTGCGTGAGCGTGAGCTTTCGGCCCAGCTGCTTCCGCGTAAATACCAGCGGCAGTCCGTTCTCATCTGTGATCCCCTGTGAATCCGCTGCGTCCGTCAGCATACCGGCGAGAAACGCCAGCGTACTTTTGATCCCACGGACCCGATCCAGCGCCTGCACGAGATTCCCATCGTATTCGTCCTGCACGTATGCGATGGCGTTCATGTTGCAGGTCAGCCGGTACACCCGGCCTTCAAATTCATAATCTACGGTTTCGAGCTTTGTCGTTTCCATCATGTCTCACCCAGCTTCCCCTTGATCCAGGCAACGGCCTCCGCCGCGGTGTCGACGGTCTCGGTCTCGAGCAGCAGCTCGTCGGCGGAATCGTCTGCGAGGAATTCGCCGGTCGTGGTTGGCGTGTTGAACTGGATGTTCTCGCCCTTGGTCTGATAGCTCATCGATGGCGGGCCGAACAGCACCTTCGGCACCCAGATGCAGGTGTACTTGGTTACGCCGTCGATTTTATCCGGCGCGTAGAAGCCGACGCCGACATAGTTTGCGATGTCTTTTGCCGAGAATTTCAGGTTTTCCTTGCTCGTATCGGATGTGCAGCCGTAGAGCATGGCCTGTGCGGCCCTTTTGATGTACTTTACAGCCAGCGAGATCGTGCCGCCGGTGGCAAGCTTGATATACTCGGCAAGCTTGGATTCCGCGTACAGGCGGCCCTCGGCGAACTTGAGTTCCAGCTGCGCGCTCATGGCGTCGCCGACGTCGGTCGGCTCTGTGTAGGTCACGGTGCCGGACGTGTTTTTATACTTTCCCGCCCGGATGCCGCGTAAGTCAAAACTAGGCATTTACAATAGGCCCCTTTCTTTCAGCTTTTGTGTAAGGATCTTTTCGAGCTCCGCGTTTACGCGCTTCTGCGCGTTCCTGACGCCCTTTGTCCAAAAATAAGTTCCTGTGATCTGCCCGTGCTCCTTCGCGCGGCCGTAATTCAAAACAAAAAGCACGGTCGCCTTGCGCGTTCCGTGCTCGTTTTTGCCGACTGCGGTGATGGAGATGTACGGGTCTCCGTTTTTGTCGCGTTTGATGGTTTTGCGGTATTTCACGCTGGATGCATATGCCTCGGTCTGAAACCCACTCGCCTTTACCATTTTTTGCAGTTCCTCGACGATGATATCCCCGGCGGCGTACAGGAGCTCCTGCTGCATGTCCTCGTCAAAAACATTCGCTTTCTGGAGCGTGGCCATGAGCTCGTCGACACCGGTGATGGAGATGTTAGCCATAGGCTGCGCCCTCTGTCTCGGCGATGATCGCGATCTGCGTGCGGCCTGTTTCCTTGTCGTAGGTCTCCATGTCGACGGTAGCAATGTAGCCTGCGGCCTCCAGCGCGGCTTTCGTGCGCTGGAGCAGATCGGCGGCAAAGCCCTCGGCAAAGATGGAAACAGCGTACTGCACGCCGGTCTCGGCCTCTCCGCCCTCGGCGTAGAACTGCCCGGACTGGCCGAGCAGCTGATAGGTGATGTAGGTTTCTTCTCCGCCCTTGTATGGCGGGTGGCAGACCGGTACGCCCAGGTTTTCCAGCGCCTCATAGATCATCATGCGCCGTCCCTCCGTTTGCAGGTCAGCTCTACCTCTTCCGTCTCCGCGCCGTAACTGCGGACGACGTCAAAGACGTCCGAGCCGCAGATGAGCTGCTGCTCGCCGCCGTATTCCGCGCTGTGCATGCGGAAAATTGCGTCCGTGCGCTTGCCGGCTTGCGCGGCCTGATAATACTCGGCGCGGTTTACGGACTTGCGGGCAGCCCAGACGGTTGTCTCGCGTTCGAGCTTTTCGGTGGTCTGCCCGCTCACGATGGGGTAGGACAGCAGGCGCAGCGTGATCTGGGTGTCAAAGATCACAGCAAGCACCTCCTACTCCGCCGCTGGCTTGGACTGCCCTGTAATCGTCGGACAGCCCCATAGCGTCGCGGATATCTGCAAAGCAGGTCTTCCATTCCTCGCCCCGGCCGCAGAAATCATGCTGCCAGCGGACGTAGGCGCGGACGGCGTCCTTTACAAGCGGGTCTTCCTCCGCGCCGTCCGCGCCTGCCAGATGCAGGCGCAGAAGGCAGGCGTCGACCTCGTCGGCGAGCTCGTCGTCAAGGGCGTTTGTGGTCAGCCGCAGGGCGGTTTTTGCAACGTTGATCAAAGCCATTGGTTATCCCTCCCTGTTGGCCGCGCGCCGTCAAGCCTTCTTCTTGGTCAGCGTGACGAGGCTGTTCTTGTCGACGACCTTACCGTCGACGAGCGCCAGCGCGACGGTGACCTCGTCGTCGGTCGCGTTGTCGGTGTACTTGCGGAAGGTCATGCCCAGATTTTCGTTCCAGAGGTAGTCCTTGAAATTGAAAATGAACGCAAAGATCGTGTCCGCAGTCACGCTCGCCGTGAAGGACGGCAGATAGTCACCGACGAGGACGACCTCGCGGCCAAAGAGCGAGTAGACCGGCTTTCCGCTGAGTCCATAGTTGACGCGGGCGACGGGCTGCTTCTTGTCGTCCACCATGCCGACGATCTGCTCAAAGAACGTCTTCTTCGTCATGCACCAGACGGCGTCTGCGTCATAGGCCTGCGGCAGGAGTGCTTCGGCCTTGACCAGATCGGTGTACGCCAGCGCGGTCGTTGCGGCAGCGATGTCGATGTTCTGGCCGGTCACAACGGTCTCCTTGGTGATGCCCTTCGGCTGGCCGGAGCCGGAGCCGCTGATGATGGACTGCTCCTCAGCCTTGACCATGGCCTCTGCCACGTTGGCGACAAACTGCGACTCAAACATCGGATAGGTCACGATGGAGACCTCAAGCGACATGGAGATCGCGCAGCGCAGCTTGTGGTAGGCAAACGTGATGGAGCCGAGTGCCTTTTTCTGCTTGTCGGAGCCTTCGCCTTCCGCCACCCACGAGGCGGTCGGCTTGGCGGAGCTGGTCGGGACGGTCACGCCGCCCTTGTAGGACGTGTGCGTCACGCGCGGCAGGATCATACCGGTCGCTTCGATCTTCTCGTAGATCTTCTGCAGCGTCGTGGTCGGGATGGCCGCGCCGACGTCGGAGGTCTTGGTGTTTGCGTCCACATTGGTCAGCTCCGCCGGGATCTTTTTGCCGGTCAGTACGTAGTTCATAAAGGCTTTCTTGTACTCGTCGGTGTCGTACCGGTCGAGCACGTCCGGCGTCTTTGCCGTGCCGGACAGGTCGACGGACTGTGCCGCCGCAGCCGGTGCCGCAACCTTCTGGCCTGCAAGGGCGTTGAGGTTTGCCTGAATCTTGGCTTCCTCCTCAAACTTGGCGTCGAGGGCCTCGACTTCCTTCATCTTGGCCTGCGCCTCTGCGGTCTTGCCTTCGTCCAGCAGCTTCTGGGCATCGTCCATGAGCTTCTGGCGCTGGGTGTTGTAAAATTCCTTTGTCATTTCAATTCTCCTTTGAGTTTTAAAAATTTCAGCTTTGCTTCTGCCTGCGCCCGTTCGGGCATAAAAAAGTCAGGCCCTGCAGCCTGATTTTTTAAAAAGTTTTCCGCGCGTTTGAGCGCGTCTTCGCTGAGCATGCCGGAATAAAAATCCGCCGCCAGCGGTTTCTGGCCGGTATCCGGCTGCATCACGCGGTCGACGAGGCCGAGCTCGACGGCCCGATCCGCCGTGACCCACGTCTCGGCGTCCATCATGGCGGCGATCTCCTCCTCCGGCCTGCCGGTCTTGGTGACGTAGGCCGAGATAATGGCGTGGTTGGCGTCGCGCAGCGTCCCTGCGGTGTGCTCCATCTGGCGGTAATCGCCGCTGGCCTCGGTCTGGACGTTGTGGATCATCATCATGCCGGTCGGTGTCATTTCCGACTCGCCCGCCATGGCGATGATGGACGCGGCCGAGGCCGCAAGGCCGACGATGCGGATGTGGACGCCGCCCTCGTAATTGCGCAGGGCGGTATAGATCTCGCTCGCGGCGAAGATCTCGCCGCCTCCGGAGTTGATCTCGACCTCTGCCCGCTCACCGTTTCCGGATGCAAGCGCATCGGCTACGGATTTAGGGCTCGTCGCCTCCATGCCGTACCACTGATAAAAGCGGTGCTGGTTGCTGGACACGATTGGCCCGCGAATGCTGATCTTCATGCGGTTTCATCTCCTTTCTGCGTGGTGTTCCGATCGACCGGCTGCGTGTCCAGCCTGCGGATCGGCTTGTCCCCGCCGTCGACCGGCGCGAGGTTAAAGGCGCGGCGCCATTCGTTCGGCGTCAGCGCGCCTCGGTCGACCATCTGCAGGAGGTTGAGCTTGGTCGAGGTCGAGGCGAAGTCCCACGCGGAGGCCTCAAAGACGATGCGGTTCCCGCAGCCGCGCTCGCGCCGGGAAAAGAGCTTGCGGGTGTACTCGCCGCTGAGCTGCTTCAGCACCGGCTCGATCTCGGCGTCAAAATAGGCGTTCTGCTCATCCTCCGTCGCAATGGATGTGACGATGTGCGGGTTGGTATTAAACAGGGCATAGATGCGCTGCGTGGTCTTATCCATCTGTGCGGCGTTCGGGACGTAGTCCTTGGGGTCGATCTGCTTGGCCTCGGCCTTTGCGTCGACGGCCGCGACGCCCGTTCCGTTGGAAACATTGAGGAAGCTGTCGGCAAAGTCCTGCGCGCGCTTCTTGATATCCTCCGAGCGCATGGAGGATGCGAACATCAAAAGCCAGCGGATGACGGCGCTGTTTCGGATGGCCTTGACGATGCCCTGATCCGTCGTGGCGACGATCTCCATGAGCGGCACGATGGCCGGCGCGATGGGATCTCCGAATATGTCGTTCTCGTAAAAATCCCCGCGCAGGTGGATGATGTCGTCATAGGCGAACGTCAGCACATTGCCGTTCTGCATGTAAAATTTCAGGTACAGGTTGCCGCCCGCGTCGTAAACGGCGTCGGCCTGCATGGCCGCGACCGGAAAGATGGCGTTCGGCAGGCCATTTTCATCCCGGAGGATGACCGCGAAGGCGTTGTTGTTGAGCACCAGCTGTGCGGCCAGCTTCTCCTGCAGCAGCTGGCCTGTCATGTACTGGTTCGGCTCTTCGAGCAGGAAGCGGATGTACGGCTCCGGGTTGACGGCGATCTTCCGCGTCTGGGCGGTGATGGTCTCCCGGATGTGCTTTGCCGTCAGCTTGCCGATGGCCTTGATCTTTGGCCGGATGCAGGCGCGGACAATATCGGACTGATACATTTTGCCGTTGTAGCTGTAAAAGCCATTCCCGCGCTCCTGCACCATCTGCACGGTCGAAACGCGCTTGGTCGTCGTGATATTCGTCAGGAGGTTTTTAAAAAATCCCATTGTCTCACTCCTAGAGCATACTGGTGTATTCTGCCTGCTTCTGGTCGTAGATCGTGTAGGCATCGAGCAGGGCCGCCGTGCCGTCAATGCGGCGCGTGGACTTGCTCGTTTTGTGCGGCTGGATATTGCCGTTTTTGTCCTCGTCGTAGGCGGTGTTTGCGAGGTTCCACTTGTCGATCGGGTGGTTATTGTAAATAATGCGCTTGGATTCGAGGTCGTTTCCGCAGCGCTTCATGGGCTCTGACAAGGTCTTCACGCCCTGATGTACGGCGATCATGGCCTCTTTCCCGAAATAGTCCGCCATGCTGTCCACCCAATAAGACGCAGACCACGCATCATACCCGATAAAGGGGATAAAAATATCGAGGTCTTCCTGCACCTCGATGAACCATGCTTTGACGTCCTCATAGCGGATCTTGTTGCCCTCGGACAGGCGGAGCAGCCCGCGCTCATGCCACTTGTCGTAGGGGATCTTGTCCTCCGTGACGCGCTTTTCCAAAAGGTCCTGCGGCAGCCAGTACATCTGCAGCACAAACAGGATCTCCGGCAGCTCCGGCACCTGGAACAGGACCTTCGCCGCCGTCAGGTCTGTGGTCTTGGACAGATCCGCGCCGCCGATGCCGTAGCGTGGGTAGGACAGGATACGCTCCTGCGTCTGGCCGTCCGACATGTGGTGCTGCCAGATCAGGCGGCGGTTTTCCTTGTCGAGCTGGAAGGTGTCGCGGTTGTCGAGCTGCTCGAAGTTGAGCCAGGCTTCGCTGGAGGTCTCGCGGATGTTGAAATCCTTGCAGACGAGGTTGCGGACGAGGGCCTGGTTTTTCTCCGCCCGCTCGACCCGCTCTTTGAGAGCCGTGTAGCTCTTGATCGTCCCGAGTCCCGGATTTGCCTTTTTCCAGCAGTCCGGGTCTGTCCACTCGCTGCGTTTGTCGAGCTCGTAAATAAACGCGATCCGGCGCGGGTCGTGGTACCCGTCCGGATCTTCGTAGCCGTTGATGATTCGCTCGGCTTCTTCGTATTTCTCGTCGTAGATGTCCTCGCGGATGGTGCCCGCGGTGGAAGTGATAAAGATCAGCGGCTGCTCGCGGGCCGTCACGCCGTCGGCGATGATGTCGTACAGGGCGCGCCCGCTCTTCCACTGGTGGATCTCGTCCATCATGGCCCCGTGGATGTTGAGGCCGTCGAGGGTGTCGCTGTCAGAGGCCAGCGGCTTGAAAACGCCGTCGTTAAAATCGCTGTCCAGCTCAGCGACCAGACTGCGCATCCGGCGGCAGAGCGCCGGGGACTTCTTGACCATCCGCTTTGCTTCCTGCCAGATGATTTTTGCCTGGTCTCGCTTGGTGGCCACGGCGTAGACCTCCGGGCCAGCCTCACCGTCCGCCGTCTGCAAATACAGGCCGACGCCGGAGGCCAGCAGCGATTTGCCGTTCTTCTTGCCGACAATGAGGATCGCTTCGCGGTATTGCCGGTTTCCCTCGATGTCGATAAACCCGAAGACAGTCGCCAGCAGTGCTTTTTCCCATAGCTCCAGCCGGACGAGCTGGCCGCCCGCCTTGCCCTTGGAGTGGTGGCAGTAGTTTTCAAAAAATTCGAGGACGTGGTTTGCCCGGCGCGGGGAATAATAAAACTCGGAATCCGTGTTTTCCAGCTGCTCTACAACGTGCCGGTAGGTCTTCTGGACTTTCAGGCTGACGACCTCGCGGCCGCCCTGGATAGCCTGCCAGTATTCGAGGATGGGGTTGTAGGTCTCCGGGTAGCGCGTGAGTTTCATTCCTCGTCACGCTCCCGGACAAAGCTTGCAAAGCCGTCGTCCTCCTGCTTTGGCGCGGTGTCCGGCTTCGGCAGCAGCGCCGTCAGCTGCTTGATGATCTTCTGGTAATTTGCGTTCGTGGAGTTGTACGCCTGCCCGATTGGGCGCGCCCGCTCATACGGGTCGAGACGTTCGGACTGGCGAAAAAGCTCCGTCCAGCCGTTTTCCCGCAGATCGTCGGCCATGTCCTCGCACTCAATGCGCATGAAGGCCGCCTGATCGATGAGCCCCGCGACAGTCCCTGCCGCTTCCTTCGGCAGAAGCTTGTAGATCCTCCGGAGTCTGGTCTTTTCTGCGCGGATACGCTGTTCCTTTGTCTTTTCCTGCCTGTTCGCCACAAAAACCGCCTCCTTTTCGCGTGATTTTTGCCGTCTGTCCGCGCGTGCGCGTAGATTACTTATCGCCGCGCTATTGTAGGGGGGCCTCGCGAACGGCCTGCGTGTTCTTCCGAGGTAGGGCGTGCGGTGATCTAGCCGGCGCCCCGGCCTCGCGTGACGGGGGGGATCGGGTCTCCGGCGGCGTCGAAGAAAATTTTTTGTGTCAGAGATTTTGCGACTCCGTGCCCGTCGAACTGATCGTGGCAGTCCTTACAGACGAACTCGAGGTTGGAGTAGGACAGGCTGATATCCGGGTCGGTGATGTTGTCCGGCGTGAGCGCCCGCTTGTGGTGGACGATGTAGCCCGGCTTGTCCCGGCACTCTTCGCACAGCCCGCCATCGATGGTCCGGCGGAACTTGATATACCCGGCGCGGCATTTCTTCCAGCGCCCGGACGCGTAAAAGCGTGCGGCCCATGGCTGCATCCTGTCCCCTCCAATTCTTCACGCTATCACTGTAGCACAGATTTTAGGCTCTGTTAGCTCAACTTTTGCGGTAGCCCATTGCCCGCGCTGCCTCGTAGACAAAGCGGCTGTACATCCGCTTGGCCGTGGATGTGCTCACGTGTACCTGTCTGGCAGCGGACTCCAGACTCTCGCGCGGCCAGATCCATGTATGCAGGCGCACGATCTCCAGCACATCGCCGCCGTCCCGCCAGGTCTGCGCGGTGTTGATGGCGGACTTGATCGCTGTGTAGTCCTCGTACTCTCGTGATGACAGGACGCGCACCGCAATGTCCTCGACGGCGCGGCCGGAGGACTGCCCGCCTGGCTGTGAGGAATAGCCCGGCGTGATCTTCTGCCGGCTCATATCCCGAACCTGTCGGCTCAGTTTCGGGTATTCGCCGATGGTGCGGCAGACATTTCCGTACCACCAGTATCTCGGTTTCGACATCTGTTCAGCTCCTTCCTTCTTCGTCGCAAAACTCAACACATTTACAAGGCTTAAAGAAGGCGGCTCCCGGTCCGCTTATGTGTCTCGTTTTTGGGATCCCATACATATTTGAAATATAGGAATCCATACTGCGTGGCTCTGGACTCGACGAGGATGTAGCCGCGCGGGGCGACTGGCGGGCGCGTCGGGCTGTAGTCCCGGACCGCCTCGGTCGCAGGCTCCGGCTCCGGCCGGACGCAGCTGCGGCTGGCCTTGTACCTGTGGCCGCCGAACTCCTTGCGCCAGTGGCCGTGCAGGTAGTTGGCCAACGCCGTGTAGTCCTGCCCGTGGTCGACCTTATTTCCATTCTCGTCCAGATAGTAGTTGTGCTTCCGCAGTGGCTTGCAGTCGATGACGCTGCCAAGGCCCCAGAGCCTGCCGAGCTCATCGGAAGGAATGCCGTCCGTGATCAGATGCAGGTGGAAGCGGTTGGTCGACTTGCCCCGGCCGTAGACGATGACGATCTTGGCCTCCGGATACCGGTAGACCATGCGGCGGTAGAATTTATCCCGGATCCGGCGCATCTCCTGCGCGGTATGTACCTCATGCTCTGGGTCGAGCGTGAGTGTGGAGTAATAGCTCGACGGGGAGAAGTTGGCGTTGACCAGCGCCACGAACTTTGCAGCCGAGATCCTGGTGTTGAATTCCTCGCGTTCTTCCTGCGACTGGAACCGCGGCTTCTTCGGCCGGCTGGTCTTCGGATCTGTGCCGCCCGCCACCGTGTACACGATCTGCTCGCAGACCCTCCCGGAAAACTTCCGGCGCTTGTGCCTCTTTACCATAGCTCCTCCTGCCTCGGTTTATTTCCCGAGGCTCGCAATGATGCCCTTTTCACGTTCAGACAGCTCCCAGACGTGCGCGGCGGCTTTCTCGGCGGCGGCTTTCTCGGCGGCGGCTTTCTCAGCGGCGGCTTTCTCGGCGGCAGCTTTCTCGGCGGCAGCTTTCTCGGCGGCAGCTCGGTTTGACAGCAGCAGTCCGTCACCAAAGATTCTCTTTCCCGTCTCGCGCTGACTATCCAGTTTGGTAACGTACGTGCAGTCCTCGCGCTTAACCGCAAACTCTACACCGTAGTGCGCATATTTCTGCAGCATGGCTGCCGTCAGCACATGGTCCGGATATGTATATTTCGGCAACTCCCGTTTCGTCTGCGACTTTATCTGCCGCATCGCCCGCTCGACTGCCCTTCCGAGTGATGGGGCGCTCTGCGCGATGTTTCCTCCAAAACTTGTTACAAACGCCGTGTGAACGACTGCGCCATTTTCATACGTGATGTCTGCATCGCAAATGATATGGTTCATCCTCAACACAACTGATCGGCCGGAGAACGCCGTGAGCGATGGCGCAAAAAGAAAGAACGCAATCCCTCTGTCTATGTAGAATTCGCAGATTTTTGAAAGAATCGAAAAAGGCGGGTTGTCCAGCACGACGCAGCCGTCCGGATAGTCAAAACGCTCATAGTCCCCACCCGGATAGAATGGCCGCACGATGCAGGCCGGGTCAATCCCATATTCACTGCACGCCCAATCCCGGATCGCATCATAAACAAGCGGTGGCGTGTAGCAGTCGTCCGTTGTCTTTTTGGGTTTGAATTTCTCCGTGAACGCATCGTATTCCAGGTTGTCGTCGAATAAGCATCCCTGTTCCCATTGCATGCTGTAGCCCTCCTTTGTTTTTTCTGCCCGCTCAAAGCGTGGCCGGAAATTCCGGCCATGCGTTCAGCGGTCAGTTTCCTCGCGTATTTTCATTTCTGTGTATTCTGTTGGCGTTATCGGCGGAAAGCCGAACGCTGCCCTAATCTCGTTCGGGGTGTTCTTGCGCCAGACCTCCTCTTCTTGTTTGATGCTTTTCCAGGCTGCGGCGTCCAGTGTCTCGAGCACTACTTCTGCCTGACGTTTCAGGCTCCGCAGTTTGAAAAACACCAGCACGCCCAGTGCGATCCACTCCAGCGCAGCAGCAAGCTCCAAAATCTCAATGATCATTTTCTTCTCCTTCCACTCCTTCCAATTCTCCTTCGCAGTATGTACAGCGGCTCGGCAGGCTCTTTTTCAAACCGCCCTTTTTCCAGAGCTCGAAGCACGGTTTCTCCGGTCTTCCGCAGTATGGGCAGCGGTAGACACGGAAGATATCATCCCATCGCCAGACCATGCGGACTTCGTTTTTCTCCTTCAAGCCCCATCGCCTCCCTCATTGCTTCAATCAGCCTCTTTTCAAGGTTGTCCTGGTCGATCTTCACTTCCATCGTTGCGCCCTCCTGCTCTACCCACACGCCGTCCGTGCGCTTCGTAAACCCAGCAGGCGCGAAATTTCTGGCGTGTTCCAGCTCCGGCGTATGCCTGCACGTTGGATAGATGCATTTCTCGCAAGCCTTTCTGTCGCAAAGGAACAGGATATTCCGCTCCTTCGCCCGCGATATGCTGTTCGGCAGAAGAACGACTGGCTGCCCGATCTCCGCCGCAAGCTTCTCCTGAAGCTTTTTCCGATCGCCGTCACGCAGTCCGACTGTGCATTCCAGCAAAATCATTTTCTTTTTTCCTCCACGTCTTCCGGCGGACGGTTGAACGAGAATTCCTTGCGGTTCCCAACAAACTTGGGCTCCGTCCACCTAATCCCAGCGATTTTCATGCCGCATTGCGGGCATTTTTGTGGTCTGACTATTCGTTCTTCGAGTCCAAAGTCAAGGGTGTCTTCTGCGCCAAATGGAAAGATGTGCCGTCTTGCATCGTCGCTCACGCTGAATTCGTCGAAGACATAGTTGCATACCGGGCAAACGGGGCACGAGTCCAAGACCCCCTCGCTCTTGCTTCCTCGTTTTTTGATATTTTCTTCTGTTTTTCTCTGATTTTCTTCCGCCGCGTCGTTTTCC
>ERZ773221.1113-NODE-1113-length-27380-cov-6.186240_pt1 | contig 27380 bp, 17 predicted proteins | sample MGYA00580994_ERZ773221 | MGnify/ENA primary metagenome ERZ773221 (study PRJEB29015, sample SAMEA2737758) | human gut metagenome | biome: human gut; feature: human-associated habitat; material: faeces | place: China | collected 2012 ... | reverse complement strand
TGAAGCTTCGCGAAATGATTGCCTCGGCAGTCGGGTTTGATCCTGAGCAGTCGCAGTTTGCCGACGGCAAGATTACCAACGGTACCCGAAGCGCCACGCTACATGAAGCCACCGCAGGCGGCAGACTGACAGCGGAAGAGAGCATTGAATTCGGAACACTGAGCAAAGAGTACCAGCAGTCGACCTTTGCCGGGCATTTTGTGGAGGTCGGCGTGCATAGCGCGACGGGAGAAGTTCGGGTCCGGCGTATGCTCGCTGTGTGTGCTGCAGGACGCATCCTGAATCCGAAAACTGCGCGCAGCCAGGTCATTGGCGCAATGACTATGGGCATGGGCGCGGCACTGATGGAGGAGCTGGCGGTGGATGACCGTTTGGGCTACTTCGTTAATCACGATATGGCGGGGTATGAGGTGCCGGTCCATGCGGATATCCCAAAACAGGAGGTGATTTTCCTGGATGATACCGACCCCATATCCTCCCCGATGAAGGCCAAAGGTGTCGGTGAGCTGGGCCTGTGCGGCGTGAGCGCGGCTATCGCCAACGCGGTGTATAACGCCACCGGTATTCGGGTACGGGATTATCCCATCACTCTGGATAAGCTGCTCGATAAGCTGCCGGATGTGGTTTAAGGAGAAACAATGTCATACCCGCTTTTTGATAAAGACGAACACTGGCATAAGCCAGAGCAGGCGTTTCTCACCGATGACCACCGGACCATTCTGCGCTTCGCCGTAGAGGCGCTAATGTCCGGTAAAGGAGCGGTGCTGGTGACGCTGGTGGAGATACGCGGCGGCGCGGCGCGCCCGCTCGGGGCGCAGATGGTGGTGCGCGAAGATGGTCGTTACTGCGGTTTTGTCTCTGGCGGCTGCGTGGAGGCCGCTGCCGCTTTTGAAGCGCTGGAGATGATGGGCTCAGGCTGCGATCGCGAAATTCGCTATGGCGAAGGTTCGCCGTGGTTTGACATCGTTCTGCCCTGCGGCGGTGGGATCACGCTGACGCTCCATAAACTACGCTCGGCACAGCCTCTGCTCGCCGTGCTGAACCGCCTGGAACAGAGAAAACCGGCGGGGCTGCGCTACGATCCGCAAGCACAATCGTTGGTGTGCCTGCCCACGCAAACCCGAACGGGCTGGAATCTCAATGGCTTTGAGGTGGGGTTCAGGCCATGCGTCAGGCTGATGATTTACGGACGTTCTCTTGAGGCGCAGGCAACCGCGAGTCTTGCAGCAGCCACAGGCTATGACAGCCATATCTTCGATCTTTTTCCGGCCTCAGCCAGCGCTCAGATCGATACCGATACGGCGGTCATTTTGCTGTGCCATGATCTCAACCGGGAGCTGCCAGCATTGCAGGCCGCGCGAGAAGCAAAACCCTTTTATCTCGGCGCATTGGGCAGCTATCGAACCCACACGTTACGTCTGCAAAAGCTCCACGAGCTGGGATGGTCCAGGGAGGAAACAACGCAAATCCGGGCACCCGTCGGGATATTCCCCAAAGCCCGGGATGCGCATACTCTGGCACTCTCCGTGCTGGCAGAAGTCGCCTCTGTACGTCTCCATCAGGAGGAGGATTCATGCCTGCCCCCGTCGTCCTGATCCTTGCGGCCGGGCGTGGAGAGCGCTTTCTCGCCTCCGGGGGAAATACCCATAAGTGTATCGGCTGGCGTCAGTCCCCGGAGGTTGCGCCTTATCGCTGGCCATTTGAAGAAAACGGGAGAACTTTCGACCTTGCGATTGAACCGCAGATTACGACTAATGATCTGCGTCTGATGTTGAGGCTGGCTCTTGCCGGCGGAGGAATAACAATTGCCACTCAGGAAACTTTCAGGCCATATATTGAAAGCGGTAAGCTTGTATCGCTGCTTGATGACTTTCTTCCACAATTTCCGGGCTTCTATCTGTATTTCCCACAGCGTCGCAATATTGCACCAAAGCTCCGCGCCCTGATTGACTACGTCAAAGAATGGCGGCAGCAATTGGTTTAAATAGCTGCACCTGCACTGCCTGATGTCAGAACAGTATTTTGATGAATTGCCAAGGTTACAATGGCACAAATGCGGCACAGGAGGAAACGTGGTGTATTTAAATATGGGGTAACTCTTTGATTTTAATGGTGCCGATAATAGGAGTCGAACCTACGACCTTCGCATTACGAATCCAAAAATATCACTTTCCACAATGTTTCATCGACTTCCATTTCATCACATAAAAACAATACATATCAATAAATTAAGACAAAAACACCTTTCACGTTGTTTCATGCCATTTCGCCTTATACAATGCTAAACAAGTACGCCAAAAAGTACGCGGGATGAGAAAAAATGGCAACAGTGATAACTCAGGATCGACAGATAGCAAGCCTTGTTCCCCCTGTAGGAAAAAACCGGATTGTCGTCAGCGTCAAATCAAAAGCAGGTGCGGGGTTGTATATCGAATCCCGATCAGGGAGCCAAACAAAGAGTTGGCTCTACCGTCCCTACCTCAACGGCAAGCAGATAAAAATTACCCTGGGAGCTTATCCTGCAATGACGCTGGCCCAGGCTCGTGAAGCACATGCTGAAGCCATTGAGTTAGTGAAGCAGGGAATTGACCCCAGATACGTTCGTAAAACTGAAAAAACGAATAATGAGCAGATGCCCATATTTTCTGAATTGTGGGAAAACTGGTTGTCATTCAGAGAAACCAGCAAGCCAATAGGGGCTCGTACACTGGCTGATTATAAGGGAACGTATCGTCGCCATCTTGAGCAGGGGCTAGGCTCCGTGAGAGTGTGCGATTTATCGCGTTCGTATTTGTTTGCACACCTGAGCAAAGTCCGACAATCCAGCGCTGAAGGTGTGCGCAAAGGGCTTATCATCCTGAATATGACACTTGACCATGCCACACTTCAGGGATTAATCGAGCTCAACCCTGCCCGTCTGTTAAAACCGGCGATGTTTGGTGCTTCCATGGCTAAACCGCGTGAGCGCTGGTTATCGCAGGATGAGCTTCAACGGCTCTGGAAAACACTAGAAGAAGCTACTGCTGGTGGCGGTTCAGTTAGCACCGGTGGAAAAGGTATCGCTTCCAGTGTCGTTTTATCCCATGCGATAGCTAACACACTGAAGCTGATTATTCTGACCGGCGTTCGCCGCTCTGAAGCGGTTAAAATGCGCTGGGATCAAATCAACGGCGATCGCTGGACAATACCGGAAACAAAGAATGGTAAAAGTCATGTAGTAACACTGCATCCGCTGGCACTGTCTATCCTGAAGAAACAGCGAATTATCTCCGAAGGCGCATTTGTCTTTGAGTCCACCAGCAACCAGGGATTCCCTATAACCGGAGACGCTGTCACACGAGCACTGGAGCGCCTGCGTAAAAAATATCTGGCAGAGCTGGAGCCATTTTCTCCCCATGATTTACGCCGCAGTGTCGCTACTGGTTGCGCTGAATATCTGGATGCCCCGGAGCGCCTGATTGAGCGATTGTTAAACCACATTCCTAAAGACCGCCTGATCAGAACCTATCAGGTCGGGCAGCAGGCGGAAAAATTGCGTAGTTTGTTTTTGAGCTGGGGGGATTTTGTGGAGCGGTATGTAGCGCAGTCTGCCAGCCATGAGGTGACGGATAATGTTGTTCAGGTTAAGTTTGGCGGCAGATAACGTAATACTCGCTCTGATGGCGTTCAATGAACAAAAAACTCTCATATCAGTCGGTCAACTCGATACTAATAGTGGGTATCAGCGATAGATTTCATGGTAAGAGTAAATGGGTAAATTAAAAGCAGTTACAGTGTACTGCTTTTAATTCATTTTACGGTTTACTTTGCTCGCTAATTTCCTGCAACTTCCAAAGTAAAGCCAACACGAGCCGAGGAGCACCTTTATATCCCTCGTAACCTTCATGTTCTGAGACAGAGCTCATCGCATCAAGTAGCCTGTAAGCTGGGCCATTTACATCAAATAACTGGTCCCCAATCCTTTTAACATCAATAGTTACCAACCTACCACCGTCTTGCATCACCTGTGAAATTTCATGGAGAGCATCCGTCCAGTATGGTTGTCTCCCCCACCACTCGCCACGAGATTGACCAGCCTTCGTTATGGGAAGAGGAAAATGGGGATTACTTTGCGAAATGACGGATTTATTACCAATCCAATTGAAATTATCCTGACCTTCAACCCAGACTGGCAAAGTTGTTAAATTTTCCGGGAGCCCTTCCATCTCCTCCCAGCAAACGGTTGGGACCATGTCACCTTGCTCAAGAAAACCAATGAGTTCAGATAACCAACCAGCATACCCCCAGTCACGTCCCTTGCCAGTAAGGGCAATATCCGGAAAACGGGTGATAAATTTCTCTGCCAGGGTGCGAGCATCATTACCGTCAGTATCTGTCCAACTGAAATAGTGACCCGCACCAGTGATAGCGACTAAGGAGTCGGAAAGCTTGTCGGTCGGAATCGCAATACCATTGTCGGCAAAATAATCTCGCGGGGCGATTGCGAATCTGAACCCCTGTGCATTGAAGTAAGACATACCCCGCAGTTGTTGGTAGCCAAGACGATGTAGCTCTGAAAGCATCCGCAGGCATCGTTGCGCTTTACGTACCCATTCAAATTTCGACTTCATCATCTCTCCTGCATGATCGCTGTACATTGTTTTGCGGCATCGACTCTCCGCTCGTACTCCTCAAGTGTGATGTTCTCATAACAACAGTCAGCTTCGTCCCGGCGATAGCGATTGCAGCCATAGAAAACACCACCATCCTTATTTTTCCGCTTAAGCATTGTGCCAAGACCACAGCGTCGGCAGACAATTTCTATCTCCTGACATTCTGGGTTCGCGCATATTCTTTGCAAACCATTATGCATCACTATCGGAGAACTACATTGCTTGCAGGCACTAGCCATATAATCACAGGCAGGAGAGTGCGAGCAGACATAGAATTTTTTATCATAGCGACTCACTTTACCCGTTAAGCAGCCTGATTCACAATCGGGGCAATGCCACTGACCGATTTCAAGAGAATCACTTTTAGTGATGAGCTGTTGACCCATTCTGGCAATCTCCTCAACAAACGCTGAGGTGTTTTGGCTATCAAAGATCATAAATACATAGTGCCGGGCGCGGGTAACGGCGACGTAAAACAAACGGCGCTCTTCGGCAAACAAATATGGCTCTTGCTCCGGGAGAAGAAGATCTATCAGTTCGTCATTTTCCTTTGCCGATGGAAAACACCCTTTCTCAAGACCAAGGAGTAGCACGTAATTCGCTTCCAGGCCTTTACTGGCATGCGCGGTCTGGTATTGAATATCCAGCAGAGGAAATTCAGCCATTAGCGCCTGAACATCCATATCCTTAAGCTCTCGCATATTTTCCAGACGATAGCGGCCAATAAGCATTACTGGTGCCCGCCTGGTACTGTTGAGTCTCACTTCCCGACGATGACAACGAGTAAGCGCTCTCTTGATTTGCAGACGATAAGCTTCAGCCTTTCTTTGGTTGCGATCGGACAGGTCAATACCGTGCATTTGTTCCTGAATATCAAGCAGCTGTACTGCAGCATGCTCCACCTGTGAGAGCGTAGTAATCTCTTTCTTCAATTGTGCTGGATTACGGGTGACAAAGGCAGAGCTGAGTTCATGTATGCGATTATTAAAACGATAACTCTTGTCAAGAGGCAACATTTTCGCTGGCGAAAATTGATGATCAAAGCGGGTAAAAAATCTTAGATCAGACCCGTTAAAACGATAAATGGCTTGCCAATCATCTCCTACCGCAAATAACCGCATATTATCCCGGGTTGCCAGTAATGCTTTTAACAACTTGCCTCGTCCACCGGAAAGATCCTGGAATTCATCAACCAGTACGTAGTCATATCGGTGATGAAATTGTCCCTCCTGAAGCGCTGTTGTTGCTTCCGCGATCATATCGCTGAAGTCCATCTCGCGCTGCTCTTTAAGGTGAGCTTCATAGGCATCGTATACTGGTTTGAATAATTCGATAAATGCCTGAGTACGCCCCATGTCTATTCGTTGAGGGGATGCCAGGAGGTCTGAAAAAGAAAATTGCCCTTCTTTGAAAAGCCCAAGAAAGCGGAGCATCAGATCGATAAATCCTTGCCACGGCGATGAACTGGAGTTTTTAAGTTCATCCAGAAGCGTATCAGTATCACGCAAATGCTGTGGTTCACTTACCCGATTAAGTATATCGAGTAAATTATTCTCAAGTATTCCTTCGGCTAGCTGATAGCTATATAACTCTTCCAGTCGGGTATTATGTTGTTGATGCAACTTCCGCTTCCAGGCGACTCCTTCAAGGTATGCAGCCTGATTAACAAAAGGGGCCGTTCTCATTTGCCGATCCACGCCCAAGTATTCAATATAGGTCTTGCTTCTCGGCAGGTAAAAATCAGGTTTATACTGGCGGCGCTCAATCGTTGCTGTATTTACCTCATAATTCGCTTCGTATTCGAATGGAACAGAATACAAATATAAATAGTTGGCAACTCTCAACTCCCCCACACTCTTTACCCACTGCCCCGTCAGCGTAATCAGGCGACAACTTTGCAGAAACTCATGATATTCTTCAATAGCATTGAAGTCATATTCACAACGTCCTGGCGTGCTATAACAAACAAAATATTTAACTAGTTGAGTTTTATAATCATCGTTGACACTTATTTCTGACTCTAATTTCGCCTCAATAAAATGGCGCAGTTCATTATTTTGCTCTGCAAAACGTGTAAGAGAACGCTTGACGCCTACACTTTCAGCAACGACACGGTTTCCAAAAGCATGAAAGGTCGTTGCTTTTAGCTTGCCGCCACTTTCTGGCAATCGTTCTGTGATACGTTCAGCCATTTCCCGTGCTGCTTTATTCCCGAAAGCCAGCATTAATATATTTTCAGGCTGAGCTAAACCTGCTTGCAATAAATACCCTGCTTTACCAATTAATGTCGACGTTTTTCCGGTACCCGCACCAGCAACGACCAAAGTATGATCTTCATTGGTAACACAGGCTTTACGCTGAGGGGCACTAAGCGGTTGAGATTCGATCTGTTCAAAGAAAGTCTGATAAGCTGACAATAACTGTGGGATAACTTTCTCGTTGAAGTGGCTCCTGGCAGATTCTGAAACATCGTCCATGGATAACTTCAGCGCCAGTTGTGCTATGGGGTTATTACCTTCATGAGCAATAAAATCTGCATCAATCGCAAGATCCAGCAATCGTTTCTTTACCTGCATTAACTGTGACAAAGATCGCCATTCCCACGAAGAAAAATAGTGTCCCCCTTTTTGATAACGTTTTACTAGCTCCAGCAATTCCCTCCACTCATTGCTGTGCTGGAAAATATCTAAAGCTGTACATTGGATTTTTTTGATAAGCGTTTCCAGCTGTTGCAGATTGAAACCATTTAATTGATATATCTTACTCTCCAAACCAATAACAATCTCAGAGTACAACCATTTTTTATTTATTTTAACATTTTTAATATCACCGATGGGCAATTGCACACTCACCCCATGATGGATGAAAGTCAATTGGCCTGGAGACAATAATATTTTATTAGCACGTCGACGCCAAATACCCCACAGATCGTAAAGCGGATGCGTGCTGAGGTTATGTTCACATTGCAACTGTGGAGTTAATTTTTTCATTTTTATGGAAAAATCACAAATGTAGAAGTTAAATCAGGAAAATCGAAAAAAATGAAACGTTCGGCATTGTCGTCGAGTTCCGCTTAATGACGTATCCATCCCGTTTTCCCCTTCACGTTTTCATGTTTGATAGAGGGCAAAATTGAGCCCTCTCAATCAAGATAATGAGTGAAAACCTATACCGTCCAGCTGTTCGACACCACTTCAGCCTGCTTCAGTATCAGTTCAACTGCATAAGGTGTTTTATCTGGCGGATACTTGTACTTACGCAGCGTCTGACGCACCAGAATACGTAACCGCGCACGCACGCTTTCTCGCACCTGCCAGTCTACGGTTGTGGACTGGCGCAATTTTAACGTGACTTCGATAGCCAGTTTCTTAAGGACGTCATCACCCAGCTCCCGTACCGCACTTTCGTTTTCTGCCAGCGCATCGTAGAACGCGATTTCGTCCGGGTTTAGCCCCAGCGCTTCATCACGCGCCATCGCTTCCTGAAACTCTTTTGCCATCTGGATCAGTTCTTCAATCACCTGCGCAGTTTCAATGGCGCGGTTATTGTATTTGAGAAGCACGGCTTTCAGGCGATCTGAGTATTTCTTCTCCTGCACCACGTTGTTTTTGGTGCGGGCATGAATGCCGTCGTTCAGCAGTTTCTCCAGCAACTCGACTGCCAGATTACGCTGCGGCAATTCGCGCACTTCTTCCAGAAACTCGTCTGACAACAATCCAATATTCGGCTTATCCAGACCCGCCAGCGCAAACACATCATCCACGCCCGTCGCAATAATGGCGTTATCGAGGATTTTACCGAGTAGCGTATTTTTCTCTGACTGACTGAATTTTTTGTCGGTTGTCGTCAGCTTGATAATCGCCACTTTCACCGCCGACAAAAACGCGATCTCTTTTTGCAAGGGTTTAGCTTCATCTAACGTACTGCACAGCGACCAGGCTTTGTTCATCGCCAGCACGACATCGAAAAAGCGCTTCTTACCGTCATCAAGGCCCAGCACATAATCTGCGGCTTTGAGTAAAAACCGTTGGGGCACCTCTGCAAAACCGGTGTAATCAAACCCGGCGGCGGTTGGTGTTTTGGCAAACATTCCATGAATCACATCCAGCTTTTCAAGCAGGATGGAGAACGCTTCATGAGCATCGACTGTCGTCTGTCCTTTACCTTTTGAATCGGTATAAGTTTTCAGCGCCTGTTTCAGTTCATTGGCGATACCGATGTAATCCACCACTAAACCGCCCGGTTTATCTTTGAAGACGCGGTTGACGCGCGCAATGGCCTGCATCAGATTATGCCCGCGCATCGGTTTGTCGATATACATGGTATGACAACATGGCGCATCAAACCCGGTAAGCCACATATCGCGCACAATCACCAGTTTCAACGGGTCGTTGAGATCTTTAAAGCGCGCTTCAAGGCGTTTTTTGGTTTGCTTATTGTAGATGTGCGGCTGAAGGAATTTATTATCGGAGGCTGAGCCGGTCATGATGATTTTGATTTCACCTTTCTCGACGTCATCACTGTGCCATTCCGGGCGTAGAGCCACCAGCGCATCATACAGCTTCACGCAGATCTCACGGCTCATGGCAACAATCATTGCTTTGCCATTCATTGTGGCGTTACGTGCCTCAAAATGCTGAACCAGATCGGCGGCCACCTCATTGATACGAGGTTCAGAACCAACCAGTTTTTCCAGACGGCTCCAGTCACTTTTGGTTTTCTCTTTCTGATCGGTCTCTTCATCTTCGACCAGCTCATCCACCTGATTAGACAGCGTTTCCAGCTCTTCGTGGTTGAGGTCGAGTTTTGCCAGGCGCGATTCATAGTAGATAGGCACGGTTGCGCCATCTTCCACCGCATCCTGTATATCGTAGATAGAGACGTAATCACCAAACACCGCGCGGGTGTCTTTATCTTCGGAAGAAACCGGTGTTCCGGTAAAGCCCATAAACGACGCATTGGGTAACGCATCGCGCATATGTTTGGCGTAACCGTATTTATAAGCGCCAGTCTCCCGGTTCAGCGTGGCGCTAAGACCATACTGGCTGCGGTGCGCTTCATCGGAAATGACGACGATATTGCTGCGCAGGTTTAGCGCCGGGTGAGTCTGTTCGCCATCAAGCGGGGCAAATTTTTGTACGGTGGTAAAAATAATCCCGCCTGATTCACGGACATTGAGCATCTCGCGGAGCTGGTCGCGATCGTTTGCCTGTAACGGTTCCTGCTTAAGCAAATCCTGTGCCTGGCAGAAGGTGGCATACAGTTGGCCGTCGAGATCGTTACGGTCGGTCACCACCACGATGGTCGGGTTGTTCATTTCCGCTTGTTGTAGCAGTTTTCCGGCGTAACAACACATCGAGATACTCTTACCGGAACCCTGCGTATGCCACACCACACCGGCTTTTTTACTGCCTGGCGTGATGTTGCTGCGCAGCGGCAAGTGTTTACCGGTAGAGGCCACAATCGTCGCCGTCACCGCTTCACGTACTGCGTGGAATTGGTGGTAAGCGGCAATCTTTTTAATCAGTCGTTTGCCGTCGCTTTCAAACAGGATGAAGTAACGAATGTAGTCGAGCAGCAGTTCGCGGTTAAAGAACCCTTTTACTACCGTTTCAAGCTGCCATTCAAACAGCGGTTTGTCGTCTTCATTAGACAGCGTTTTCCACGGCAAGAAGCGCTCTTCGTTCGCGGTGAGAGAGCCAATACGGGCGTTGTAGCCATCGCTGACCACCAGCGCTTCGTTGCAGATGAACAGATCGCTGAGTTCGTTTTTATAGGTCTGCAACTGATTAAATGCCGCCCAGATATCGGCATTAGCATCAATCGGGCTTTTCAGCTCAATCACTACTACTGGCAATCCGTTGATATAGCAGATAACGTCCGGGCGACGTACCTGCTTCGTTCCCTGGATGGCCACCTGATTCACCACCGTAAAGTGGTTATTATTTGGGTGGTTAAAATCCATCAGTAGCGCTTTGTCGTGGATAACTTTGTCATCCTGCTTGTACTGCACCGGCACGCCGTCGAGCAGCAGGTGATGGAAGGCTTTGTTACTGACGACCAGATCCGGGCTTTGCGCATGGGCGATACGCAGTATCACCTCATCCAGCACGGCAACCGGGAGATGTGGGTTAATCTTTTGCAACTGCTCCAGTAGCACCGGGCGCAAAAACACATCGTGGAACGACGCACGCAGCGGATTGTTGCCATCTGGCGCAATATCCGGCCCGTGCAATACTTCCCAGCCCAGTTCAGCAAACCATTGCAGGCTTTGCTGTTCTAAATCGTCTTCGCTCAGCATCAGGTTTCCTCTGTCTCGGTTTCTTCCATTTCTTCGGGCACGTTTGAAATCTCTTTGAGCGCCATATTCAGTGGGGCAATAAAGGGATCTAACGCTTTTTCAAATGCCGTCAGGTTTACCAGTAGCCAGTCGATCATTTCAGGCCAGTTGGCTTCATCAAGGCTGATGGCCGGGCTGGCATAGGAAATTCGACACGATTTTTTACCCGGCAGAGGTTCCCACTTAAGCGCATGGCCAAACGCGTTTTCAATTGCCTCTTTGCGTTCATGTAGCCAGTTAAAAGCAAAGGTATTGCTCTCTGCGGAAGCTTTGGCAATCCACAGCTCAACCCGAATCTCTTTTTTACTGAAAATCAGGTTATACGACACCGCGCTAATACCAGAGCCCGCACTGATCCAGTGATCGGTAGAGGGGCTGATATTGTTATATAAGTGGCAGGAGCTGGCTTTGAGGCGCTCCAGCATCTTTGTCCAGAAAGCTTTACGCATTAATTGGACTGGCTTTACTCCGCCGCTGACGGATTGTTCTTCCGCCTCTTTTTGCGCCATACCGATCATGTAAGATTCTGCTTCCGGTGTGGGGATAACCTGACGGATATCAACGAATACATCGTCGTTGAACTTATAGGGTTTAACCTTAAAGCACTGTACCCGCAGACCAAATTGCATGAGCCACAGGGCAGTGTTGGTCACCTCTTTGCGAAAGTTGGCTGCGACCATGATGATTCGCTGTGTACGGCTCTGGTTGATTAAGGCTTCATCCAGCGTTTCATATTCGAGGAATTCAGCAAGCACCTCTGCCGCCGGGCGATTTTCCTCTGGGTCGTATTTATCCAGATAAAGCTGGAAGATCTGCAGAATTTGCTCTTTACGCAGGTTGGCGCAATACCCGGCATATTTGAGCGCTTGCCAGACGACGTCGCGACCTGAATCATCGAGCTTATTCTCGATGATCACCAGATTGCCTTTTTTATCGATAGCCAGCAGGTCAAGGCGCTCTTTGGTGTCGTCAAAACCGGCGAACTCTTTCTGTATAATCAGTAGTTCATCGTCATTATCGCGAGTTAACGCTTGGGGATTCTGCGCCAGCCATTCCTGCAGATTGCCACGTTCGGTAAAACCGAGACTACTGAAAGAGACTTCCTGTAGGGAGTGTAAGCTGTTAGTCGGCGTATCAACTTTATACATTTTCCACCTCACTGACTGCCTGTTCTGCTTCCGGCAGGGTAATTTCACCCGAGAGAAGTTTGGGGAGAAGGGTGTCGCGGAGTTGGGTTAGTGATTCAGTTTGTACACTGAGCGATTTAATCTCATTAAATAAATGTGTACATTTGGCATGAAATAACTCCAATACTTTAGCATCAGGCTGAGCGATTTTAATTCCTGAGAAAGTAGACGTATTGACATTTAAAGTTGCACTACCTGCGCTACCTAAAATGTGAAGATGATCTTTCAATCCCAACATACAAAAATAAAGATAATAGAGTAAGGAACTCTTATGAGGTGTAACAGAATTTATTTGCTGATTGGTATGAGATGGTTCATTGGTGATAGAAACAACACCAATAGTAGCTATACAACTAACACAGATAGAATTTGCGGGTACAAGTTTTTTTAGTTGCGACTTTGAACCGGCTTCGCTTAAATATTCATTAGTTTTAAGCACAAAAAGTTGCCCATGCATATCTGGTATCTTTATGAATGGAACATCACTACCGTAATACTCTGGTTCTTTTTTTGACGGAGTTTTGCCACAAGTAACCTTCCCCATCTCACTAATTGACGCCACCCCCCATCCTTTAGGAATCGCCCCTAACTCACTGTCCTGCATCGCTGCCGGAAACAGCTCTGCCGTGGCTTTTAACTCGGCATATTGCTCAGGATGTTCACGCTCAAAAGCCACCAATGCATCAGCATTTTTCCCGGAAATCGCGGTCATGGCGGCAAGCGTCGCATCTTCCTGCGAGCCACCTGCTTCCATCACTGCGACTTTGGCTTTTACCGGTTCAAAATCGACAAACCAGCTTTTGAACAGTGCTTGCGCCATTTGTTCGAGGGTTTGGTTAGTTTTTTCATTCAGGCTTATTTTTTCATCGATAGCATTTAGAATAGACGAAATTCTACATTGCACTTCATATGGTGCGAATGGGATTTCGACTGATTTTATTGTTGCAGGGCTAAGATTCGGTTGGCCACTACCTGAACCGGCAAGAAATAGTATCTCTTGATATTGTTTAGTTGACAATACATAATATAAATAATCAATATTTAACTTTTCTTCGTCTGCTACGAATTTCCCTACCCTTTGATTTAAATAAGGTGTTGTACCGTCTTCACATGATAACCGTCCAACTCTCCCCACACTTCCTTGGCCTGTCATTGCGATTAATACGTCACGATCACTTAGTTTGAATTTATCCAGTTTCCTTACCGTTTCAGTTGAAACATATTGACTATCTGCTATAGTAACTTTACCACTTTGGATATTTTTAATTTTGATTACAGGATGTCCGGAATCAATAAAGTCATTACTTTTAAAAGCATAACCAGATATAAAATCTGCTCCATCTAAAATAGGGCAAACAGGATAAATTGTTTGTCCTAGTGGAAAATTAAAACTCATAACCCAGCCCCCCCAGATTCGCCTTAATCTGTGCTTCCAGCTTCGCGCTCTCTTCCAGTTGATCTTTAAGCTGCGCCGTCAGCCGCGCCATCTTCTCGGCAAAGGGTTCATCGTCTTCGTCCTGCTCGGCGGCACCAACATAACGCCCTGGGGTCAGCACAAAGTCGTTTTTCTGAATATCTTCCAGTGTTGCCGAGAAGCAGAATCCGGCTTCGTCTTCGTACTCTTTATCTGCCTGCCATTTGTGGAAGGTGTCGGCAATTCTGGCGATATCTTCACGAGTAAAGTCACGCAGCACGCGGTCTTTCATAAAGCCAATCTTGCGGGCGTCGATAAACAGCACTTCGCCTTTGCGGTGCGCTTTGCCGTTGCCGCTGGATTTGTCTTTGGTCAGGAACCAGATACAGGCCGGGATTTGGGTGTTGGTAAAGAGCTGGCCCGGTAGCGCCACCATGCACTCGACCAAATCGGCTTTGATCAGGTTACGGCGGATTTCGCCTTCGTTGTTGGTGTTGGAGCTCATCGAACCGTTCGCCAGCAGCAGCGCCATCGAACCTTTTGGCGCAAGGTGATGGATCATGTGCTGCATCCACGCAAAGTTGGCGTTGCCCTGCGGCGGTGTGCCGTATTTCCAGCGCACGTCGTTTTCCAGCTTGGCGTTCCACCACTCCTTCATGTTGAACGGCGGGTTCGCCATCACGAAGTCAGCTCGCAGATCCGGGTGCTGGTCGTCCAGCAGGGTGTCGGCGTTTTTGCTGCCGAAGTTAAAGTCGATACCCCGGATCGCCATATTCATTGCCGCCAGCTTCCAGGTGGTCGGGTTCGACTCCTGGCCGTAAACAGAGATATTGCGCTTCTGCTCGGCGGCGTTGTACTGCTTCTCGCCCGCGTGCTCTTCGATAAAACGGTCGCTGGAAACAAAGAACCCGCCGGAACCCATCGCCGGGTCATACACGCGCCCGTTATACGGTTGCAGCATTTCAACAATCAGGGTGACGATACTTTTTGGCGTGTAATACTGGCCGCCCTGCTTACCTTCCGCCAGCGCGAACTGACCGAGGAAATATTCGTACACGTGACCGAGAATATCTTTGCTCTTTAAGTTGAGCTTCTCGCCGTTATATTCCGGGTTGCTGAAGTTGGCGTCAGAGAAAGTATTAATCAGCCCGGTCAACACTTCGTTGCCCAATTGATACTGGCTGATACGGTTCAGAATACCTTTCAGCTTCGGGTTGGTTTTTTCGATTTCATCGAGCGCGTTATCCACCAGCCAGGACACAGAGCGCAGCGTCACATCCTTGCCGGTGGTTTCATCCACCCACAGCACGGTGCCGGTCGGCAACATGGCTTTGTTTTTCAGCGTGTCCCAGCGCGCGGCTTTCGGCACCCAGAAGATGTTCTTTTCGGTGTAGTAATCTTCAACTTCCAGCTCTTCCTGGATAGCCTGAGCGTATTCTTCGTCGGAATCGTAATCATCGCGCGACATGGCGTAGATGTTGTCGGGATTACCGACATCGCGGAACAGGGTCGTCAGCTCCTGCTGACGCGCCTCGAAGGCATCAGAAACATACTTCAGGAAGATTAGCCCCAGCACCACATGCTTGTAGTTGGCGGCATCCATATTGGCGCGCAGTTTGTCGGCGGCCTTCCAGAATTTGTTATCCAGCTCGTTCAGAAATAGCTGTTCAGCGTTGTTCATGTAAATCCTCGGGGTAGATCGCAGCGAAAGAGCAACCATGCCTTATCGCAAATTCAGTTTTGGAATGCAGTTCGCAAAATGATACCCGGTACACTTACGATTACAAATGCGCGGTATAAAGAAGTTTGCATTTGATCGGTGAATAATAGGAAACTCAGTCACTGTTTCGTCTGCAAAATCAGCCATTTCGCCTTCATACGTAGTTCTTCGGTTGAATAGTAAGGTCTATCATGCTGCATCGAACGGTGATTTTGATGGATGTTGGAAGTGAGTAGCTGTACGTAATTTTTGATTAAAAGTAATCAAAATATTGCCAATGGTTATGCTATCGTGTGTTTTTTGAATATATAACAGGTAAAACTATGTCCTGGCTTAATTCTGTCTTATTGGCGCTTACCTCGGTGCAACCTTATATGGTACCGGCAACCGTTATCGGCCTCGTCAGTTTTGCATTCCTCTGTTTTATTTTCTTTTATTTTTTTAGAGCAGTTAAAATTATTAACGGCCTGAAAAAATATACTCAGTCAATTAATGTCATCGAAAATAATGAGCCTGGTAATCAGCTTCAGCATCTGCAAAGTTTGTTTGTACAGCCTGAGTTAAAGCACGCCTGGAATGAATTCGAAGAATCGTTGCACTCACAATATGAACTGGAGGACGGGGAAGAGAAAATCGTCCGTATTAGGGCTACTGCACCGAGCGCCAGTTTCTTCTCGGAGCAACAACTGGTCGATATTCCGCTGAACACCGAATTTTTCAAACACCTGCCCGGTATTCTGACCGGTGTGGGGATTATCGGTACCTTCTACGGTCTGATGATTGGTCTCAACCACTTCGACCCCAGCACACCAGAGCAGGTCTCCAGCAGCGTCAATAATCTGCTTCGCGATGTGCTGTACGCCTTCCTCGGTTCAGCATTTGCGATTACGTTCTCTATCCTTATCACCTGGCTGGAGAAATTCTGTCTGGCGAAATGCTACAAATATCTGGAAAAATTCACCGCAGCTCTCGACGCCCTCTATGACAGCGGTGTTGGCGAGGAGTACCTTGCCTCACTGGTAAAATCCAGTAATGAAAGCGCGACCCAGGCACGCCATCTGAAAGAGAGCCTGGTTACCGATTTACGCGATATGCTGCTGCATCTGGCCAACAGCCAGAAAGTGGAAAACGAGCGGCTAGCGACCACCCTCAGCACCACCTATCGCGAAACAGGACAACAGTTTGCCGAGCAAGTCAGCGGTGCGATTGAAAACAGCCTGAAATCACCGCTGGATAAAATAGCGGGCGCGGTTCAGACCGCCAGTGGCGATCAAAGCGGCATGGTACAAAACATGCTGCAGGATGTGCTGACCGCGTTTATGGCGAAACTCGACACCACCTTTGGTCAGCAGTTTACTAATCTCAACGAAATGATGGGACAAACCGTTGGCGCTATTCAGACAATGCAAACCGGTTTCGGCGCGTTATTACAGGACATGCGTCAGGTGAGCGATGATTCCCGCCAGGGCAGCGCGCAGCTCATCGAGCAACTGTTATCAGAGATGAAATCTGGCCAGCAAGCTATGCAGGCTGGCATGAATGACATGCTCACCAGCCTTCAGACCTCGGTGGCTAAAATTGGCGCAGAAGGTGAAGGTGCCGGCGAGCGAATGGCTCGCCAACTAGAGAAAATGTTCGCTGATAGCGAGGCGCGAGAAAAAGCCCAGGCAGAACATATGACCGCCTTTATTGAAGCCATTCAGAATTCAGTGCAGCAGGGACAAAGCGCCACAATGGAAAAAATGGCAGCCTCTGTCGAGTCGCTTGGTGAACAACTGGGTAGCCTGTTTGGGCAGATTGATAAGGGTCAGCAACAGATTTCAGCAAATCAGCAAGCGAATCAGCAGTCCCTGCACGAACAGACTCAGCGGGTAATGAGTGAGGTAGACGATCAGATTAAACAATTGGTCGAAACTGTTGCCAGCCAGCATCAGGGAACAACTGAAACACTTCGTTTACTCGCAGAACAAACTAACCGCCAGATTCAGGATATGCATACCGGCGCGGACAAAATGCGTCTGGCGGCCGAGCGCTTTGAACATGCCGGTGATCGGGTGTCGGAAGCAAACCACCTTACCGCTGACGTGCTGAATAAAGCGCAATCGGCAGGTTCATCACTCTCCCTTGCCACCAGCGAACTCACCTCTGTGGTGGCTGATTATCGTAACAATCGGGAAGCGGTTAGCAAATCCATTGCCATGCTGGAGTTGCTCGCCGCAAATACGCAGTCTGAACAAACCACGCGCACCCAATTCATCGCCGACCTTAAGCAGCACGGTGAGCGTCTGCAGAGCTATAACCGGGAAGCACAGGCCTTTATGGAAAATGTCAGTGACGTGCTAGGGAAAGGGTTTGAAGACTTCTCTGAAGGTGTTTCACGCAGCCTGGATAAAACGCTGGGCAAACTGGACGTTGAAATGGCGAAGGCTTCTACTCTGCTCGCGGGTTCTGTCGAACAGATCGGAGAAAGCGTCAGCGAGCTTGATGATGTCCTGTCACGCGTTCGTGCCTAAGGGGTGACGGCTGATGTTTGGAAATGCATTTGGCGTTAAAAAACGCCGCAGCGATGAAGCAGAGAAACCCTTCTGGATCTCCTATGCCGATTTGATGACTGCCATGATGGTGTTATTTCTGGTCGTTATGGTTGCGTCGCTGAGTTCCGTTACGCAGCGTATTCAACGTGCGGAGCAAGGTGAAAAAACACGGGGGCAGGATATTTCCAGATTGTGTGAGCGCCTGGAATTGCATGCCCGCAACGTGAACAAAACCATTGTGGTGGATTGCCATGATAACCGTATCAGTTTTGGTGAAGCCGGGCGTTTCGATCACAACCAATTTTTCCTGAACGCTGAGGGGCAAAAAGCGTTGCAGGATGTGGTTCCTCTTGTGCTGGAAGCGTCCAACAGTGAAGAAGGTAAAAAATGGTTTAAGCAGATCGTTATTGAAGGGTTTACCGACACCGACGGTTCGTACTTATACAACCTACATCTCTCCCTGCAACGTTCTGAGTGGGTAATGTGTAGTCTGCTCGATAGCCGCAGCCCTCTGCAAAAAAATATCTCCGCAGAACAGCAGCTCCAAATCCGTAAACTTTTCCTCGCGGGTGGTGTCTCCTTCAATAATGCCAAGGAAAGCAAGGAAGCCAGCCGCCGCGTCGAGTTGCGCATGCAGTTCTTCGGGCTTAAAGATAAACGTGATAAGGCCGATGAGGTGGATTTCCCCCCCGTCGTCAATAAAGAAGTTTGCCAGTTGGTAATGCCCCTATGACGCCTGCACTGAATTCTCTTTCTCAACGCATTGCAGCGAGGCTCTCTTCCAGCCAACGGGATGACCATTATCTGCATAATGATTTCCACGCGCTGGCCTCAGCTGCTCTCGACATGGAAAAGCGGTTTGATAAGGCAGAAAAAATCCCTTTACCGCCACAAAAAATGCGACTGGCAGCTCTGCGTCGCCTTCGCCTTGCACAAGAACTCACGGAGCGAGAGTGGCGGATGGTGTTTTATGGTCTCGCCGATAATGATCCGTCATATCCTGACCAGCCAGTACTGCTGGAGGATGATACGTTTTTCCCTGAAGTAAACAATGCAATCAAAAAGCGGCTTGAAACTAAAACCCTGAAACGCCGAGACTGGGCCGCACTCTGTTCAAGCTATTTTGCTTACCAGAACCCATCACCTGAGACAAACCCGCACTGGTGCGTACTGCGTGGTCATATCGCTCAGGGTTACATGGTGGTGAAAGCGGCTATACGACGAGAAAAATCGTGGATGAAAACCATTGAGTTTTATCACGATATTTTTACCCCGCAGGCGGGAGGCGTGATCTCCAGACAGTTACTTGCGGGTGAGAGCAATTCACTCTCGTCATTAGAAAAAATCGCGCAAATCCCTGATAGCAGTTGGTTGTGGAAACGTATTTTCACGGTGCTTTTAGCGCAACTGGACACACTCGACGATCCCCAGTTTCTGGACAAAATTAGCTGGTTGTTAGGTCTGGCTGCCCAGTGGGTACGTTTCCGTGATGACATCATGACTGCGACCTTGACTCGCTATTACCATTCTATTTATCGCGATCAGGCTCATTCAGCTTTGAAGCAGGCCGCGCTGGAATACTGGGATAACCCGCAACTGAAAAGCCAGCAGAATAAATGGCATCAGTATGTCTCTGAGCCGGTGGCTGCGATGGTCCGGGGCTGGCTGGCAAAACAAGATCTGATGCATTTCTTTGAATTGCTGCGCGGTAATGGCGATGTTGACCAGGCACGATTGCACTATTGGCTACGTTTCGCCAATCAGATGGGATTTACCCGTATCGTCATGGGGACTGATGCCTGGCAAGACCGTGGTAGTGACTTTGTGAAATTCCGCGAGGAGAATAAGGGACGATTGAGTTACTTACGAGGTGGACGTAACTTTGATAACGCCATGATTATGCAGATCAACGATTATCTGTTCGTTGAGTTTTCCGGGACAGGGAATGCAATGTATGCCTATCGAATAGGTCACGCGCCATTTAACCCTGAATCACGCACGCTTGATATCAACATTCATCTAAAAGATAAGGGGCGCTGCGTGCTCCGACTGCCCCATACACCGCGCGCAGAAGGGTATAACAAAGTCCGGATAACCGGCTGGATGTTGAAATACGACGACGAGCTGCGTCAGTTGGGCATTCGGTGGATGGCAGAAGAAGCCATCAAGTTTGTCGATAAGAAAGCGTCCTCTCCCGCCTCTATGTCCGACATTAAAATCATCAACCCGTTGCGTGATACGGCTATACAGCATCTGGTTGAAGGTAGTTCATGTATCGTCAGCGATAATCGACAAAAAGGTGGCGTACTGTCCGTACAACTCAATACTCCTGACGACACCATAGAAAGAGAGTTGTTACGGCTAGGCTTTGCGCCCGTGGCTAAAGAACCGCATCGTTACTGGATCAAATAATGCTGAAACGTCTGTTAAGTAAACTGACGGGAAACCGTCAGCAGATAGAACATCACCTAAAAAATCAGTACCAGGTTGAGGAAAACGGACTTAGCTTTCCGCTATCGCTGGTTGATGATTCGCAGCTTTGGGCACTGGCATCCTGGCTAGAACAACTGGCTGAAGAAGACTATCTGATATCACTTACAGACCGGTGGTTGTTGAGTTGGGACGCACTGTATCGCCTGCTGGAGGATGAGGAACATGCCAGCAGCCTGCCTCTTATCGGTGTACCTGACGTACTGCCTTTACGCGCAAGCCTGAGTTCACGAGGAGCATTAAGCGATAGCGATTTTCGCGTCTGGATTGCTGAATGGGCTACGCTTCCAGCCCGCAAGCCGATCCGTTTCAGTCGTACCGGTGCCATTTTAACCCATGAAAATCAGCAATACCTGTTATCGCGTGAAAACTGGGCACTCTTACAGGCAACAGAACAACTCAGTGCACAGAAAAATCAGACTCCTGGTGAAACCACTAACCAGTTGGGATGGGCCGCTATCCGCAAATGTGCGAAGCAAGCAGCCGCAAAATTTGATGATTATTTAGAAAAAACGCATGTCGTCAAACCAACTTCATTGTCATTACGTCTGCGTAAAGCAACGGTTGCCGATACTGCTGTTATCGAAATTGAGCCCCATTTCGAGGACCAGCCTGCTAACTGGCTAGGCAGTTTTGACAAAAACTCGCAGGTTCACGATAGCTACCGCATCCCTGGAGAGAATGGCGAACTCAGCCATGTCATTATCCCTCCCGAAGTGAAAGAAGTCCTGAATTCAATACACTCGATTCCAGGCCGTCGAGTGGCCGGAAGCGAAGCGCTTTCCTTTGTTCGCAATCCTTATACCTTCCTGGGTGAAGATGCCGCCAGTGTTATTGCCCCTGAAGAACATGAACAGGCACTGTTTGATGCCAGGATTTTCTTTCATCATTTCAGGTTGATACCGCAACTGAATGCGGAAAATAAGATCGCAGAAGTTACGCTGGTACTTGAGCCTGTTTCACCTGTTCCCCAGCCAGAGGTCACTTTTGTGTTCTCAGCTCCCTGGGAGCTTGAAAAATTTATACAGCAACTCGGTATTAGCGTCGCTGCACAGATGCCTGCCGGTTCATGGCAAGGTTACGAGCTGGAATTAAGTCAGTTCACTGAACAGCAGTGGCACGATTGCCAGGCACTTCTAACTCGCTGGCAGCAAGAAATAGAAGGAAAAGAATTTAGCGATGTGCTGGATATTGCGAAGTATGGCGATCGCGTGATTGGCATTGGTGAATTTGAAAAAATCTCCTCTCCCTGGCTGACCAAAGCGCAGAGTGAAAACTGGCTTCCAGATGACATCGATTTCTCCGCGTTTTCAGTCGAAACACTGTCTGGCTGGCAACCTGAAAACCTTCACCATTTCGATGAACTGCAGGAGAGAATTACTCAGGCAGAAGCTGTAGGTGAAACGCATATCACCGCACCATGGAATGACAGCCAATTACCGTTGGATGCTGCTAAAACCTTCAGTAAGAACTGGGAAAAACAGCAAAGCACTGCAAATGAATCTCAAGGCAACGTTGCTGATAAAGCTGTCCGGGCTGTGCTCAAAATTGAGCAGAATATTGAAGAAACGGCCTACATCAAACAGCGCCGCAATTCACTCCTCAATGCGCGTCATGCCGAGCCTGAAATTCCTCTGAGCCTTAAAGAGCATATCCGACTCAAAGACCATCAACGTGAAGGCGTAGCCTGGCTCCAGCAACTCTTCCTTCGTTCACCAGAGGAAACCGCTGGCTGTCTGCTTGCTGATGATATGGGCTTGGGGAAAACGCTGCAAATTCTGAGCTTCCTGGTATGGTTCATTGAAAAATTCCCGCAAGAACCGCCAAGTCTCATTGTTGCTCCTGTCTCTCTTTTAGATAACTGGGAACGTGAACTGGACAATTTCTTCTATACCGCAGGAATACCGGTATTGAAATTGTATGGCGAGACCATTAAAGCGGTGAAATATCCCAAACAGGCTATCCCTGCTCATCTGCAATCTCAGGGGATCAAAAACCTGCTTAAACCTGGCTGGCAGGGTGAGGCGAAAATCATCCTGACAACCTACGAAACGCTTCGCGACCAGGAGTTTTCTCTGGCACGCCAGCCGTGGTCCATTATGGTGTGCGACGAGGCACAAAAAATAAAAAACCCAGCTGCGTTAATCACACATGCGGCCAACGCGGTACAAGCCAGGTTTAAAGTGGCATGTACAGGAACACCTGTCGAAAACACACTTGTCGACCTGTGGAGCTTATTTGATTTTGCCCAGCCAGGATTGTTAGGGGCACTAAATGAATTTGGTAAACACTATGTTCGCCCCATCGAGAACGAAGATGGCCGCGATACGGAACGGTTGGAAAGCCTGCGAGCGCTGATAGAACCTCAGACTTTACGCCGAACCAAAGAAGAGGTTGCGCGTGATTTACCTCAGAAAATTGAAGTGGAAAGCTGCAAGCAATTGACGTTGTCTGGCGTGCAAAAACAGCTCTACCTTTCGTCCGTTGCAAATTGGCAACAACAGCAAGCACTGAGCGAAGGGATGCAGCAGGCCGGAACCGGTATGTTAGGTTTGTTACACCGACTGAAACTCATCTGTGCACACCCTGCAGTAGTTAATCCAGAACCACGTTTTCGTGATAACTCACCCAAGCTTAACTGGCTGCTGAAAATACTCGCAGAACTAAAACACACCACGAAAGATAAGGTCATTATTTTTACGGAGCTTCGAGATTTACAGCGCGAACTTCAACATGCGATCCACCAAAAGTTTGGTTTCCGCCCTGTCATTATCAATGGTGATACCAGCACTAAAAGTCAAAGTCAAAACAGCCGCCAGCGCCTGATTGATGATTTTCAGGCTCAGCCTGGGTTTGGGGTGATTATTCTCTCTACGGTTGCCGTCGGATTCGGCGTTAACGTCCAGAAAGCCAATCATGTTATTCATTTCACTCGCTGCTGGAACCCAGCCAAAGAAGATCAGGCAACAGACCGGGCGTACCGAATTGGGCAAACTAAAGATGTGTATGTCTATTACCCGACGGTGAAGGACACTGAAATCACCACATTTGAAGAAACACTGGATGACCTTCTGCAGCGTCGACGTGCATTGGCCAGAGATATGCTCTGCGCTACTCCCGATTTGAGTGGTGCGGATTTTGAGGCCATTTTGAAGGGGGCTTAACCGATACGAGTGGCAATACCACCAGCAGTCGAACCGATTCATTTGAAACGACACGTAGCCGCGATGGATCTGTATCACCTACCGACAGCTTGGGAAAGTCCCGAATTACAAATGTTCAGGGGAATACCATAACCTGCCGGACTTATTCGTTTGGAACGACGTGTTACGACTTAGTCCGAGGGAAACATGCCAGGTAAAAACCGAATATCCATCCTCAGCTTTAGCAAATACCTCCCCATACTCGCTACTTCATATTGAGAAGATATTGTGTTGCTCATATTGCTTTGAGCATGCTCTTCAGCGTTTACATGTGGATCGTACTACCCTGATGATCCGATGCGTTGTTTACTGCTTTTAACCTCTATATACAAAACCCCCACTAAATATTTTTCTGAGACTAACGGTAAATCATTATCTATCATGTAGTTACGATAGAATTGCATGTATCTGGCACAAAATAAGGTTTCATTACGTTCTATCTTGTTAAATATAAAGGGATCATTTCCTCCCAAAGTCACAATCTACAGGAACGGTTTCAATAACATCGGATCAATGATCCCCTCTGGAAAATCGTAAAGATGCTGACGCGCTGTCGTCTCCTTCAGTCCCGCTGCTTTAGCAAAATCGCTGACGGAGTAGCCTTCAGGCCACCAGCTCTGATAGTAAATATCAAAATACTGCCCCCACTCTGCGCTCATCGGGCGTCGTGATAGCTGTCGGGCAGCAGATTTCTGAGTCAGTTGATATTTCACAATATATTCACCAACGCTAAGACCATTCTCGACTTTTTCGCGCTGAAACTGGCGACGATGGTAAACCCAGAACAGCGCCCTAAGCGATGCGCCACCAGCTTTATGCAGCGCATTCCAGGCTCTGCGGTGCGGTATCCTGTAGCGTTGCGCGTATTCGGTTTGTGTAATGCCATGCAGAATCGCTTCACGACGATAATTTTGCTTGTGCCAGGCCCAGTCAATCTTCCAGCGGTCGCATCGCTCGCTGTAGTCCTGAGCTCTTTTCTGGCGGGCAACAGGCAACTTCAGAAAGTTTTCAAAGAGTGTATCCAGCGAGCACGCAACCGGATGGATATGCTGCGTTTGCAGACGTATCTCATTGGGCGTAAGTGGGCGATATTCGAGCCCCGTTAGACGTTCCAGCCGCCATTCATGATAGTTTTTTCGACGACGTCTATTCCCGGCATACTTCAAACGATACAGTGCCTGTTCAGCGTATGACATATTGAATCTCCTTTTGAAGCCAACCCCTCAGGATGCCAGGTGAGATAACTGCTGGTGGATAATCGCAGAGATAACGCCGGGCTGTTGAAGGATTTAAATCGTGCCAATTACAGTACTGAGCGACGCTGACTCCGCAGGGCCAGTAATTGTCGTAATAGCGATCGAAATGCCGTAGCCAGTGAGGAGATAGTTGAGGTTTTTCAGCTGCTTTTCCGCGCTGATACAGCTTCAGTAAACGCTGAATGCTGCGAATCTGGCTATTTGTTTCATAATCCAGAGAGTCAATCTCTGCGGGTTCATTATCACCGAGAAATAACGGGTCAAGCTTACCTGGCAGCGGACAGTAACGTTCGGCAGGTGGCTGGCATTGCTTGAGTTTGGCTGGAGTCCTGGGTTTAGGCTTTTGTTGCTTCAGTACTTTGTAGTGCTTGCGTCCGTACAACGGAATATGTTTTGCGATTCCGGTCTTAGTGGCGTATTTAGCGAAATAGCTCAACCTTAACAGAAGCTCCCCCAGGGTCTGCGAATCGCGCTTATGGACCATGTAGTATCCGTTTTTGGGAAACCAAACTTTCCCGTTAGTTGCCGAACTCCAGGTCTTCTCCACCAGCCCATTCAATACCTTTGGTGTACGTATGTGGTTCCCGTCCACCATGAGCACACAGTGATAGTGCTGCGCTGTCGCTTTGTCATGCTCACGAACCCAGAATATATCGAAAAAAGACTTTGGATAACGAGCACGTAATACCTGGGCTAATTGCTGGCAGAAGTCCGAAATAACCTGATTGTCATCTGTATAGCTCTTGAGATGTAAATCATAGCGAACAGCCAGAAAACGCGAAGTCCGCAGATAGGTTTGATTCACCGTATCAAAAAGGGCTTCCATGATCCTGGAATCATACTCTCCCTCTGCATGAAGTATCGGCCAGAACACTTCGTCATACAGAAAGTATCCTTGAGCATTAATCCACTGAGCTGCTTGCGAGGCCGGTATATTATTAATTACCGATGGTTTCTCGAACTGATGATCTCTATATTTTTCTAATTTATTCATTGAGTTACACAACACTTCATTCAGTGCTAATACAGCGTTTTAATCTGTAATTGTATTTCACGTTGTTTCACTGGATAAAAAAAAGCCGGACAAACCGGCTTAGGATGCAAAATGAATCTAATCAGTGTGATTTACTCAACCACTCCTCATACTGGCTGGCAGTCCAGCCGAGTGTTCTCCCTTGAATTTTACGGGGCTCAGGAAAAACCCCCTCATTCACCCAACGCCAGAGAGTAGTACGGCTGACTGCCAGCAGCTCAATCATGTGGTTGATTCGAATCAATCGCTGGGGCTCATGGAAGAAACGGATATTGCTTGAAAAGGTGTTTTCTTGTTCCATAAAGATTCCTTAAATCAGGAGTAACGATATGAAACAAGAGTAATTTTCTGATCGCGTGAGGTCGTGCATACCTTAGCAATGGAATCCGAATACCTTTACTATTTAGCTGATAAATATAACTTTATTTTTTACTCTTTTTCCGTTTTTCGTGTCCGGCAGTACGTAATGATTCGAATCCTTGAAAGGTTTCATCCTGAAGGATATTTCTTGTCTCGCGTAAATTTCGTTTGATAACCTCTGCGCTATGCGGAGGCTCCTTAATGGTAGGCCAGAAAAATGCCGCATACTTATAGAGCAGTTTTTCGAGATTACTGGCATTTGGCAGGCAATGACCATAGCTATCAGGCTTGAGCTTACCCTCTGCATCCAGCTTGTAGAGTATAGCGATGACTGCCCGATAGACTTCTTCACGCATTGCAGCATAGGACTCTCCTCGTGCTGCAGGTTCACGGGCAGCGGCTAGCAGCTTATCCCTCTCAACTTTCAGGCTCTCAATCTCCTCCTCAAGTTTTCTCACATAATCGCTGACAGCAGGAGCTGGGGATTTTTCAATATCAATGCCCAGTACCCGGATAATATCGGCACGGCGCAGTGCGAACTGCTCCAGATCGGCTTCACCAAGGGGGTATTTTTGTACTGAAGTGATCATCTCTTCGGGGCTGTCATAGCGCCCGTTAGTCACCCTAAGCAATGCAGGAGTTAACTCTGGTCGTCCACTGGAATAATCATACTTTGGTATAAATCCAAACTCTCGCCATGAGTCCTGAAGAGATTCACGTTTGTAAAGAGGAGGCTTATGTTCATTCAGGCATTTGAGTAGCTGAAGGCTGAGCACATTAAGCGATTGATCCGGGAATCGTTTTTGCAGTGCTATGTAAAGCTCGTAAATAGAAATAAACCCAGTATCCGCTTCTGCTACCTGGCGCTGCTTTTGTCTTTGCTGCTCAATAATCTCATCAAAACTCATTTTCAAACCCATCAAACACTTCTCCGATACGGCGGCACATTCTGCAACACCATGCATTATATAGGGATTTTATTCACGCGTTCGGGAATGAAACTACGATACTACCCAACTGATTGTCAGATGATTAGCGGAAAATGGTGGTTGGCTATGCCGTGTTAAACAAGTACGCCAGTAAGTACGCGAAAAGAAATTCAGTAGATTTTATTGAAAGAGACTTGAGCTAACTTATTGATTTTAATGGTGCCGATAATAGGAGTCGAACCTACGACCTTCGCATTACGAA
>ERZ773221.1107-NODE-1107-length-27504-cov-6.618638_pt1 | contig 27504 bp, 25 predicted proteins | sample MGYA00580994_ERZ773221 | MGnify/ENA primary metagenome ERZ773221 (study PRJEB29015, sample SAMEA2737758) | human gut metagenome | biome: human gut; feature: human-associated habitat; material: faeces | place: China | collected 2012 ... | reverse complement strand
CGCGAGAGCTGCTGACGGAAAAGTTTATCTATGATATGTATGAGGTGCGCTGCAGAGTGGATGAGGATGCCTCTGGCAGAATCAATATAGTTTATCTGCCTCAGCACTGGCAGTAGGACGGCGGCGGATAAGGCGCCATCTGCGGCTTCACCGCTCCTCGACGTACTAAAAAATATATTTATTATCTGATTGTCTGAAGCATAAATGATAGTTTTCCGGTAGCTTGTTTTAATGCATAATAAGGCTTATAATATGATTAAAAAGGAAGTACGCCAAAACTGCGACTGCCTAAATATGTTTTTTGTTTGCTTATTACATATGGAAAGAAATAATATTTTAGATATTTTGTTTTAAGCAGGCTATGATAACATGATAAACTAATCATCATATATGGAGTGATAATTATGCAAATGCAATTAGACGGACAACAATACCCTTATGCTTCGCGCCGTCGCGTAGTTTATAGCAGACGCGGTATGGTTTGCACCTCGCAGCCATTGGCATCACAGGCAGGCCTGCAGATTTTGCAGCAGGGCGGTAATGCTGTAGATGCCGCCATCGCTACGGCAATTTGTCAGACCGTAGTGGAGCCTACGAATAACGGTCTTGGCAGTGACTGCTTTGCGATTGTCTGGGTAAAGGATAAGCTTTATGGTATCAACGGCAGCGGTTATGCGCCGCAGAACCTGACGGCGGAGGCAGTGCGCGCTGCAGGACATACTGATAAAATGCCCTTCAGAGGCTGGCAGGCTGTGACAGTTCCGGGGGCGCCTTCAGCCTGGGCGGAGCTGCACAAGCGTTTCGGCCGTCTGCCCTTTGCGCAATTATTTGCCCCTGCTATTGATTATGCGGAAAACGGCTATCCTGTTTCACCGATAGTAGCACGCTTCTGGCAGGAGGGCATTGAGGCGCTTACGCCGTATAAGGAGAATCCTGCTGTTGCGCCTTGGTTTGCAACCTTTGCTCCCAAAGGCGTGGCACCGCGTACAGGCGAGCTGATACGTCTTCCGGACCATTCCAAAACACTGCGCCTGTTGGCGGAAAGCTACTGCGAAAGCTATTATCGCGGTGAGCTTGCCGAAAAAATAGTCGATTTCAGCGAAAAGACCGGCGGTTGCCTGACGTTGGCGGATTTGGCAGATTATCGCGCAGAATTTGTTGAACCGGTGCATATTAATTATCGTGGCTATGATGTGTGGGAGATGCCGCCAAACGGTCATGGTATTACAGCGCTGATGGCTTTGAATATATTGAAGGGCTTTGAATTCGACGGACGTGACAGCGTAGCAACACTGCATAAGCAGATTGAGGCTATGAAGCTGGCCTTTGCCGATGGCATGCAGTATATTGCTGACCCGCGCTATATGCGCACTAAGGTGGAAGCTATGCTGAGCGAGGAATATGCAGCCAAACGCCGTGCGCTGATTGGCGAGCAGGCCTTGCTGCCGGAAGCAGGCAAACCGTTCTGCGGCGGTACTGTTTATCTGTGTACTGCAGATAATGAAGGAAATATGGTATCCTTTATTCAAAGCAACTACAAAGACTTTGGCAGTGGCGTTGTGCTGCCTGGTTATGGCATCAACTTTAATGACAGAGGCGCAGGCTTTAGCTTGGACGAATCTTCGGATGGTTTCCTGCTGCCGCGTAAGAAGCCTTATCATACAATTATCCCCGGCTTTTTAACTAAGGACGGCGAAGCTGTTGGTCCGTTTGGTGTTATGGGTGCCTATATGCAGCCGCAAGGTCATGTTCAGGTGTTGATGAATACGATTGACTTCCTGCTGAATCCGCAGGCTGCGCTGGACGCACCGCGTTGGCAGTGGATTGATGGGCGCGAGGTGTGGCTGGAGGATCGCTTTGCACCGGAGGTAGTGGAACAGCTGCGCAAGCAGGGGCATGATGTGCGCGTTATGAGCGATTACACCAGCTTTGGCAGGGGCGAAATCATCTGGCGTTGCCCTGACGGCGTACTGGCGGGAGCAACGGAACCGCGGGCTGACGGAACTGTGGCTGCCTGGTAATTTTATAAGTTTGGTGTATTAATAGAATATTCTCAGCATACTACAATAGTAACCTTGCGGTAACTAGCGCACGTGAAAGTGCGTACTTTACAGGACTGCCATTTGGTACTATGATATGTACAGATGATGCGCAACGCATCACGAGGAGGTTAACAGATTATGACACAAGAAACTTTGAATTATGTAAAAGAACAAACTGAAGCTTTAATTGCTGCTCCGAGCTGCAGCGCCGAAGCAAAGACTGCTGCGGAAAAATGGCTGGCTGCTGTTGGTACTGCGGAAGAAGCAGAAGCAACCAAGGCTTATATTGCAGAGCTGGAAGCAGATATCATGCCGATAGACGGGCTGATTGCTTTTGCCGGTTCTGAAGCAGGCGTTGGCGTTTTCGGTGCTGAGCTGGCAAAAAATATTCTGGCACATGCTAAGGAAATCAAGGCTGCCGGTGCTGCATATTGCGATTGCCCGGCCTGCGCTGCCTGCAAAGCAATTCTGGATAAAAAGGCAGAGCTGCTGTAATTTGCGAGAGCGCAAACTCTAACCGCCCAGGCTTCACTTCATGGTGAGGCTTGGGCGGTTTTTCTTCGTAAAAAGCTTTTTCTCTTTTTAGCGCCGACAAGCTTAAAAAGTTTATATTTAACATACCATAAAGTCTTGTCGGGGGGGAATACTGTGCTATAATTTAAGCATATAGACGTGCGCGAATAAAGTGGTAATTACTCTGAATAGTATATGCTAATATCTTCGAGCATAGTCATTTAGCACGCATATTTTAGGATAAGTTGATATGCTGATGCTGTGTAAAAAAGAAAGGTTGAGTGATTATGAAGTCAAATCATAAGGACAAATCTTTGGCAAAAAAAGTCCTGCTTTCCGTTGTGGCAGCAGGCGTGATGAGCACTTGTGTGATGGGAAGTGCGTTGGCGGTAGATGTGAAGGGTAATAATGTTAACCGAGAATATGGTGAATTTATTTACAGTGACTCTACGTTTGAAAATGTAATGAACAATACTGCAACTGCTGGAAACCAAAAAGATGGTTTAGCAGGTGGTGGTATGTATATATCTTATGGTAATAAAGTTACAAATGTTACTTTTAATAATTCCATGATTAGTGGCAATAAATTGCTCAGTAATGGCGGTGGTGCAAATAGTGAAGTATTTGGTGGTGCAATTGCGGTAAAAGGATCAAAGGTTATTTTTAACGATGTTTCCATTAGCAATAATATTGCAGAAGTGCAGGATGAACAATTAGCTGTTGGTGGAGCTATTACTGCTGATGCTAAGATTAATAAGGGAGTAAATGAACAAAGCCATTTAACTTTCAATAACACTAAAGATTTAAAATATGTAGGTAATACTGTAAAAAGTCAAGATGGTTATAACACTTGGTATGATACCTATGGTGGCTTGACTACTTCTGGTGGCGGTTTTCTGTTTATTGACCGCAGTACAGATGTAACTTTTAACGTTACTAATGGCAGCACTTTAACTATTGGTGAGGCTGGTGCTGCAGATGTTAATGCAGATACAATTGCAAGCTCCTTGATTCATTCTCCTGATATTAAAACTGCTTACATTAAGAAAGATGGTGATGGTACCTTAACCATTAATAGCTCTTTGGATAAATATTACGGGACTCTGGAAATTGCAGCTGGTACGGTAAATCTGACTAGAGATTTAAACTTAAGAAATAACTATAACATTACTGGCGGTACTTTAAATTTAGGCAATGTAACGCTTAATAAATTGTCTGGTACAATCAAAGATGCCACAGTTAACAATAATGGTACCTTTAGTTTGGTTGCTAAAACAGGATACGATGTCAACCAAACTAAAAAATACACTTTAACTGATAATGTTGGCTCCATCACCACCGCCAAAGGCTCTACTTTAACTGCTAAAACGGTTTGTGTAAACGCTGGTAGCATTAATGCTGAGGGTACAGTAAATGCTTCTGCCGTATATGCAAACAATGGAACTAGTGTAGTATTAAATGGTGGCGGTGAGATTACTGGCGATGAGTGGCATAATGCTGCAATAGTAAAAGATAAATCTACTCTGACAGCAACTAAAGTTAATTTCACAGGCGATTTTAAAGCAAAAGAAGGCTCTAAGATTATCCTTAATGGCGGCAGTGTAACTGCAAGTGATTATTACGATAAAGCTGGCAAAAAGGATGGTTATACTGAGTTTGGCGCAATTGACGCAAACTCCAGCATTGAAGCAGATGGCGTAGATATAAAATCTGCAACGCTTGCAAAAAATGGTGCAAATGTAACCATCAAAAACTCCAGCATTAACACTGTTGAAGGAATTTGGGCTTGGAGCGAAGAGTCAGCTGGCAAAGGTTCAGTAATTGTTTTAGATGGCACAGCTGCTAATGTTTATACTGTTGGCGAATCCATCGTTGCTTACAATGGCGGCAAAATTTATATCAACGGCGGTACGCTGAAGGATGATAATTTGAAGAGCAAGATGTTCGGTATTGAGGTTGAGGGTGGAACAATTAACACTGATACCAAAGGCATTGTTCTCGACAAAAACGGCGTTATCTCCACCATGTCAAAGCAAATTTTTGAACATGCTGCAAATGCTAAGACAGAAGCTGTTGGCGAAATTACCAATAATGGCATTGACTTCCAAGGTGGTACTTTAAGCCTGAACGATGCAGAGTATACTTTGGCTTATGCAAATGATGCCGGAAGTAAAGTTGGTCCTACGAATGTTGTTATGACTGGTAAATTAGCAGGTTCCGCTGATGGCAAGGTTTCTGTTGGTGCGGCAAGCAAGGTTGGTGATAAGGTTGCATTGGACCAAGTAACTGCAACAACCACGGAGAAAAACTTGCTGGTAGGTAGTACTTCCGGTAGGGCTACTAATGTAGACGGCATTGAAGTGAAAGAAAAAGTTCAAAATGGCTTCAGCGTTGGTTCTCTTGAATTGGCAGCTGGTTCTACTGGTGTTGTAATTACCAATGCTGAAAATGTAACCTTAGGTGGCAGTGCTGGTGGTGACGTAATTTCTGTTGTTGGCGAGTCAAATCCATCAGTAAAAGTTGTTGTTGGTACGACTGATCTTGTAGCTGGTACGAACTCCAAAGCCGGTTCTTTAACTATTGGTAATGCTTTAGCAACTGCTGACACAAAATATACACTTAAAGGCGAAGTTGTCGTTAACGAAAACAGTAAGCTGAATGTTAATGGTCAGACTACAATTACGAATGGTGTAACCTTAAATGGCGGCGAAGTTAAGGTTGATAATGGTGCTTTAAAGACTGCCGAGTTAGAAGCTAAGGCTGATACCAAACTGACTGGTGAGGTTAATGCTGGTAAATTAACTGGTGCTGACAGCAAAACTTTAGCAATTGGCGATAAAGATAATGCTGGCAAACTTACTGTAAAAGAAGCTACTTTAAATGGCGGTATGCTCTTCCTTGACCCTGCGTTCAAAAATGGTGCTACGATTGGTGATGCAAGTGGCGTAGCTGTAACTACTATCTCTAATCTTGATGGTGCGTATGTTGCAGGTCAAAACTCCAAGCTTTCCTTCGGCGCTGATTTGGCAGCTGCTGATGCAGTCTTTGCTAAAACTGGTGAAACCTGGGGCAAAACCGGCGTAACTGCTGCTGCATATATTGCTAAGAGCGTATCTCTTGCTCCTGCTACTGCAACTGCAACTGCAAACGGTTCTCTTACTGTAAAGGGTGATTTGACTACTGCGAATATTGGTTCTTATACTCCGACAGCAGGATCTGTTACTTTTGCAGAAAACTCCTTGCTCATGGTTAATGGTGCAGAAATTACTTCTACCGCAGCTATTACTGACGTAACTAGAGCAACTGTAGATGCTTCTTCTAAACTTTACATCGACAATGCTAAGAAAGGCGAAATCTATAAAGTTTTAGCTGGTGCTGGTATTGCTGGTGGCTGGGATGAAGCTAAAATTATTTCTTCTAACTCCTTGCTGAGATTCACCAAGGATACAGATGCTAATAAATACGATGTAAAGGCTTCTGTGAAATTTGTTAAAGATGCTTTTGGCGGTGAAGTTATCGCTCCGAAGGCTTATGACGCAGCTTTGAATGCAGCTGATGCCAACGCTGCTAGTGACTTCATCATGAATGCTGCAGATAGCAAAGTTAACGCAACAAAAGCTGCCCAGGTAAGCGCACTGAACAGCGCAGCTGCTATGGGTGAGCTGGCAGGCGTTGAGCATGGCACTTATGCAGCAAGCAACCTGTTGACTGATGCTGTAACTGACCATATGTCCTTGGCAAATGATAAAGACCATGACAGCGATATCTGGGCAAAATACATCCATACTAAAGAAGATATTGATGGCTTGTCCGTTGCTAACTTTGGTGCTGATTATGATGCTCAATATAACGGCATTGTAGTTGGTGCAGATCTCTACAAGAACGGTAAGGCAACCGTTGGCGCAGCATTGACCTACGTAGATGGCAACATCAATGGCAACACGCTGGCAGCTAGAACTAAAAATGATGCAACCTACTATGGCGCAAGCATTTATGGCGGCATTCAAAACGAGGATAGCGCAGTAGTTGGCGATATCAGCTATCTGCATGGCAAGAACGATATTACCCAATACAACAGCGGTGCAACCTTAACTGCTGATGCAAAATCTGATGCCTTCAGCATTGGTGTACGTGCTGAAAAGAGCGTAAAAGCTGGCGTAGGCAAGTTCGTTCCGTATGCTGGTATCCGTTACATGCACCTTGGCGCCGGTAACTACACCAATAGCATTGGCATGGCTTATGATGGCGATGCTATGAACCTGTGGCTGCTGCCTGTAGGCGTAAAATACAGCGCTGATGTAAAAGCTGGCGGCTGGACAATTCGTCCTATTGCGGAAGTTGGCTATGTATGGAACATGGGCGGCCGTGATGCAACGCAGACCGTAAGCCTGAACGGTGCAAGCGATGGCTTTGGCTATGATGTAACTGATAATGGTAGCTATATTGGCCGCTTTGTTGTTGAAGCTGAAAAAGCTAATGTTACTTATGGCTTAGGCTATGAATATCAGAAGGGCGACAGCGTAAAGGCTAACAAGTGGATGGCCAATGTAAACTGGAGCTTCTAATTAAAACAAATTAATCTTCAAAAATAAAACTGACCGCCCGTATCTCAGGTGAAGTGGAGATGCGGGCGGTTATAATTTTCTTTCAAAAAAATGCTGCTTGCGGTATAATATAAAAAATACTGAAGGAGGGAAAAGCATGGATAAGTATATAATTATGAATAAAAATATACCTTTGGTTAAGACAAAGATGTCCGCTGCAGGCTATATAACCGAAGTCCTGCAGATATACAATCCAGAAGCCTTTCCTGTAGGTATTTTTACTGATGATTTTAATAAGCTCGCAGACAAATTAAATCAGTGGTGGCGTAGCCGTATTATTCCTGCAAGTCGCGACGGATTGCGCTATATCCTGCATTTGTATGATGTCGAATCTCCAGCGGTTTTGAGCAAGCGCAGCTTGGGGTTGAGCCTGTCTGATCAATATTGGCTGAAGCCTGTCGGCAGTGAGCTGACATGGCAGGATATTAACTTTTTCACCAACGATTTTTCCAAGGAGTTAGGGGAAGCATTTTTCCAAAAGGAGTCCTCCAGGCCTGCAATAAATCCGTTCACGCCTGATGCTTCAAGCAATGGCTGGTTAAAGAAAAAGTGGGTGAAAATCAACGGCGTTACGTATCTTGCCAAAGCAGGCTCGGTACCGCTGTTGCAGCAGCCGTATAATGAAATTGCTGCCGCCAATGTAGCGGAGGCTCTGACGATAAAGCATGTTCCCTATGAGCTGATTATAGAGGATAATCGTCCGCTGTGCCTGTGTCCTAATTTTATTACTACGGAAACAGAATTTGTTCCTGCTTATTTTGTTAAGGATATTCTTCCCAAGTCGAATAACGATTCTGTTTACGGACACTTCCTCAGGTGCTGCGATTATTTGCAAATTCCTGATGTGGCAGGTTATTTACAGCAGATGCTGTGCCTGGATTACCTGATTGAGAATAGCGACAGGCATTATGGTAATTTTGGCTTTATCCGTGATGTTAATTCTTTGAAGTTCCTAGGTCCTGCACCGTTGTTTGATAATGGTACAAGCCTGTGGTGTGAATCATTAAATAGCGAAATAGGAACAGAATTACCTGCTATGCCATTTAAAGATACGCAGAAAAAGCAGCTTGCCTTAGTTAAAGAGTGCCTTATTGATATCAATGGAATTGATGCTTGCGCTGAGATAGTACAGAATACCTTGTTGACAAGTCCGTATCTGGATAAAGAGCGCGTTACGCGTATCAGCGAAGCAGTTGCTAACCGTGCGCGTGGCCTGAAGAATTATTTGAGTAAGCTAAACTGAAAATAAGCATCAAAAAACCGCTAAAGCCTTTAGAAAGCCTTAGCGGTACTTTTCTTTGTTGGTGCGTCTGAGAAGAATCGAACCTCCGCACACGGTACCGGAGAAATAGCATGCTTGCATTGTAACGATATTCAAAGTTATAAACTACTTGTCTTTAGTTGTTGTATATAGTATAATGGACATAGAAAAAGTGCTACCGATAGACGGTTGCCTTTTAAATCATGTAGTTAAAAAATAACCGCAAGTTTGCAGACTGGGCGGTTATTTTTTTGCGTTTTTACCGAGTTCATAGCCGAATTTGACACAAGCCAAACCGAAGCCTAATAATGCGAGGACTTCAAGAATATTCATCGGCGCCACCCTCTTTCTTGTAGATTTCCATAAGGATATGGATTCTTGCAATAGGAGAGCCGCAAAGCCCTCCGAGGAGAGCAACCGCCTACCGCTGTGGTAGCACTAATTAATTTTAACATACGTTTGCAGAAAAGTGAATATAGAGGAATATAAAACCGGTCGATAATATTAGTGCATAAAAAATCCCTTCCCAAACAAATGGAAAGGGTACTTTTTCTTTTTGGTGCGCCTGAGAGGAATCGAACCTCCGCACACGGTTCCGGAGACCATTGCTCTATCCACTGAGCTACAGGCGCAAAAACTACAATGGAATTATACCACAGATGTGAAACTTATGCAAAGAAAAGCCTTCTTTTTTGTCTTGTGCGCTCTTATATGTTACAATAATATTATTAATTTAGTAAGCATGTATTACCTTGGACATGCGCTTTGAATAGAGGTTGCTTATGAAAGAAAGAAATCCGTATTGTCTGCTGGCCTTTGCAATTGTGCTTATCTGGGCGCTGTGGAATTACAATGTCAGCCTAAAACTGCTGGCTGGTATATATGATGTTTTGCTGCCGTTTGTCATTGGCGGTTGTATGGCTTTTATCGTCAACGTGCTGATGAAGAAGCTGGAGCAATATTGGCGCAGAATTTTTAAGAAGAGCGTGGTATCGCGTTTCGAGCGTCCAGTGTGTTTGCTTTTGAGCCTTGCAATCATTATCGGCTTTTTGGCCTTCTTTGTGCTGACGATTGTGCCCGAGCTACATGCCAGCATGAAAATGCTCGTCAAGATGCTGCCGCCGGCGTTGGCTAAGCTGAATATTTATCTGCAGCAGAAGGCGCAGGAGCTTTCCTTCTCGGCAGACGAGCTGGCTGTGGTACAGGCGCAGGCTAAAGAGGTTTATCAGACGATGCTCAATTATCTGCAGAACAACAAGCGTCTTTTGTTGGAGCAGACGTTTTTGGCAACGGCCTCCGTTCTGGAGGTGCTTACAAGCTGTGTTATCGGTTTTGTCGTAGCAATCTATTGTCTGTTGGATAAGCATCGCCTGGTGCGTAATTTTAAATGCGTAATTTTTGCCTTCTGCTCGAAGGAGCGTGCTGCTTATATCCTGCATGTTTTGCAGACGGCAGAGCAGATTTTCCGTGGCTTTGTAGGCGGACAGTTAGTAGTGGCGTTGCTTTTGGGCGTGATGTATTTCGTCGGCATGACGCTTTGCGGATTCCCTTATGCGACGGTAATTTCGCTGCTGGTGGCTGTGCTGAGCCTGATACCGATTCTCGGTACCTTAATCAGTGCTCTTATCGGTTGCTTTTTAATACTGGTGGCAGCACCGGAGAAAATCTGGTATTTTATTATATTATACATTGTGCTGCAGCGCATCGAAGCTGATTTGCTTTATCCTAAGATTGTGGGCAAGGCTGTCGGTCTTTCGGAGCTGTGGGTGTTGGCAGCGGTGACGATTGGAGCAAGCCTTGGCGGTGTTGCCGGTATGATTGTCTGCGTACCGCTGTTTTCTGTACTGTATGCTTTGTTGGCTGAAAAGGTTAAGCGCCTGCTGGCAGAGAAAAATTTATCTAATTTATAAGATTTGTTAGGCACTTGGCGCTAAAAGTGCTATAATAATAAATTGATTGTAAGCCTGTTATCTGCAGGAAGCCTTGAATATGAAAAGGAGATTTTATGATTACAATACGAGATAAGGTGCGTTTTGTTGAAACTGATATGATGGGTGTTGTGCATCATGCCAACTATCTGCGTTGGTTTGAAATGGGACGTGTAGCATATCTGCGTGCCTGCGGCATTTCCCTGGGCGAGCTGATGGCTGACGGCGTTATTTTCCCGATTACCGAGGTGCGCGCCAAGTATAAAAATTCCTGTACCTTTGATGATGATTTTGAAGTGCAGGTAAAAATGAGTGCCTTTAATAAAGCAAAAATGGAATTTGATTATACTGTTATCCGTCTGCGCGACGGCGCTGTGGCGGTTGAAGGCCATACGCGCAATGTGTTTACCGATAACGAAGGCCACATTGTTCGTTTGAAGCCTGAATGGTATGATAAAATTCAGAAGGTATATGCAGCGGATAAGGCTGCGGAGGAGATGTGAGAGTATGGAAAAATATAAGATTGTTCCTGTGCCGACAAGAATTTTGACTCATCACGATGATATCTGTGATGCTATTCTGGAATATGCCAAGGATAAAATCGGCCCCAATGATGTTGTCTGCACTGCCGAAAGCGTAGTTGCTATTACCCAAGGCAGAGCAATGCGCTGTGAGGAGTTTCATCCGGGACCGCTGGCTAAGGTGCTGTCGCATCTGTTCCCGGCCAAGGGCAGTATCAGCAGCTGGTACAGCATGCAATCCCTGATTGACGCAGAGGGCGGTGCACGTGTTCTGTGGGCAGTAATCTGCGGCTTTGCGGCTAAATGCGTAGGCGTAAGCGGTACCTTCTACCGTATGGCAGGCAAACAGGCTCGCCTGATTGACGATGTTACCGGCACAATGCCTCCGTATGACAAGCATATTGTTTATGGTCCGGCAGAACCGGAAAAGGTTGCCGAAGCTATTACCAAGGCTTGTGGCTGCTATGGTGCTGCTATTGCCGACGTTAATGATTTGAAGCGCTCTGCAGTGCTTGGCTGGTCTAAGGGCGTTGATCCGGATAAGGTTGCGGAAATCCTCATTGATAATCCTTTTGGCAACGGCAGTGAAAAAACACCAATCTGCATTATCAAGGATTATCATAAGGCGTAAGGGGGAAGCAAGATGCTGATGACGATTGTGGGAGTCCTTGTAGGACTGTTGATTTTAGGCGTTATAATTGTAGGTGTATATATTTCCATGCAGGGTGATGCTGTAATGCGTCTGCTGGTAAAGCAGCGCACCAAGGCTGTTTTGGACAAGGTATATGCCGACAGAATTGATTTTTCCTTAGAGGTACCTTTTGATAACGTAGGCAAGCAGGAAGGTACTATTCTGGATGCTTATATGCGTATTTATCTGCCTCAGGAGCAGTATAGTGATGTGCTGCTGCGTGGCAAGGTTAACCGTGAGGGCTATTTGCGCGAGGATGATTATTTTGAAGCAATGCTGGTTCCTGCAGGTACCGGCGAAAAATTTGTCCTGCGCTTTGAGGCTTATGCCAAAAACGGCAAGAGCTTAGAGGAAGCAATGGAAAATATTCCTGATGTAGATGTTGCTTTGTTTGCAGATTGCCGCGGCCGCCGTGAGCTTTACACCGTAAAGGAATACTTTACTCTGACTGCGGATGAAATGCGTGCTTTGGTCAAATAAGCTGATACTTTTATGTGTTGTCTTTAAAACTATATAAACGATACTTTATTATGGATGCTTCTCTGCTGTGGGAGAGGCATCCATTTTTCTTTGCTTTGAAAGTTATGAGAGATAATCTGCAAAAAAAATTCAAAAAAATGCGGCTTTTTGCTCAAAAATGATTGATTTTGCGTGAAAATGGTTATATAATATCTGCAAGAGGAGAGATGCTCATGTTAACGCAAGAAAGATTTGAAGAAATCACTCGCATTGTCACGCGTGACGGTGCGGCGACAGTACCGGAGCTGGCAAGGCTTTTGGAAACCTCTGAGTCCACTATCCGCCGAGATTTGGTACAGCTGGACAGCTTGGGCAAGGTACGCAAGGTGCATGGCGGCGCAACTGCTGTGCGCGAGGCGGAGCCTGTGCAGGAGCGCAACATGCAGGAAAAATACAGTCGTAATATTGAAGACAAGCGCACGATCGCTGCGTATGCGGCAACGCTGGTGCGTCCCAACGATTTTATTTTTCTTGATGCAGGTTCGACAACCGAGCAGCTGGCAACCTACCTGACGGAAAAGGATGCTGTTTACGTGACGAATGGTATTACGCTGGCGCAGAAGCTGGCGCAGCGCGGCCTGAAAACACTGCTTATAGCAGGGCGCGTGAAGGCAACAACTGATGCGGTAATCGGCACGGAGGCGGTTGCTTCCCTGCAACATTACAATTTCAGCAAGGGCTTTTTCGGAACGAACGGCATTACTGTGGAAGAGGGCTTCACAACTCCTGATATCGAGGAGGCCATGAATAAGCGTGTGGCGATGGAGCATTGCCATAAATGCTATGTGCTGGCGGATGCCAGCAAGTTTGAGGCACTGTCGAACGTGTCCTTCGCCCCGTTGTCTAAGGGCGTGATTATTACGGCTGCGCAGGAGGCTCTGAATGTTAACTCCTATAAGCAGCATACGGAGGTGATTGTGCTTTGATTTACACTGTGACCTTTAACCCTTCACTTGATTATGTGGTAAAGGTTGATGATTTTGCAGTAGGCGAGATTAACCGCACCCAAGTAGAAAATATATATCCGGGTGGCAAGGGAATCAATGTTTCGCTGGTGCTGCAAAATCTGGGGCTGCAATCGGTAGCCTTGGGCTTCACGGCCGGTTTCAGCGGTACAGAAATAGAACGCCTGCTGCAGGAAGCAGGCTGCCGCTGTGATTTTATTCGGGCCGGTCAAGGCTACTCGCGCATTAATACGAAGATTATTTCGGATTCGGAAACGGCGTTGAACGGTCAGGGACCGCAGCTGAGCAAGGAGGAGCTGCACAAGCTTTTCACCAAGCTGCGGGGACTGACGCAGGATGATATTTTGGTGTTGGCAGGAAGCATACCCGCTTCACTGCCGGATGATATTTATGAGCAGATTCTGGAGCTGCTGCAGCCTGCTTGCACACGGGTTGTGGTAGATGCTACTGGCGATTTGCTGCTCAAGGTGCTGAAATATAAACCGTTTTTAATCAAACCAAACCATGAGGAATTAGGAGAGTTCTTTGGCCGGGGACCGTTGCTGAATGAGGTGGATATTATTGCTGCTGCGCTGAAGCTGCAGCAGCAGGGAGCACGTAATGTGCTGGTTTCGCGTGGAGCGGACGGAGCTGTACTGTTGGACGAAAATGGCAGGCAGCATATGATGGCTTCACCGAAGGGTAAACTGGTAAACTCTGTTGGTGCCGGTGACAGTATGGTAGCGGGCTTCTTGGCAGGCTATCTCAAAACGCAGGATTATGAGGAAGCGCTGCGCCTGGGCGTAGCCGCAGGCAGCGCAAGCGCGTTTAAGGATTGGCTGGCAACAAGTGATGATATTGATAAAATTATTTTACAGGGCGTGACTAATAAATAAAAAAGAAGGGGCAAAAATAAGATGAAAATAGTTGATTTGCTGAAGGTAGAAAGCATTGACCTTAAAGCGCAGCCTAAGGATAAGGCAGCAGCGCTGGAGCATTTGATTACGCTGATGGAGAGAGGCGGTAATCTGCTTGATAAGGATGAATACAGAGCCTGCGTGCTGCGCCGTGAGGAGGAGGGCAGCACAGGTATCGGTGAAGGCATTGCCATTCCGCACGCCAAGACAAGTGCTGTAAAGGCACCGGGACTGGCTGCGATGCTGGTGAAGGAAGGCGTTGAGTTCGACAGTCTTGACGGAGAGCCTGCGAAGCTGTTCTTCCTGATTGCTGCACCTGATACGAAGGATAATGTGCATCTTGATGTTCTGAGCCATCTGAGCATGCTGCTGATGAATGATGATTTCCGCAGTGAGCTGCTGAATGCCGGCGATGCCAAGAAATTTTTGGCAGTTATAGACAAATACGAAAACGAAAAATTTGAAGACGAGGAAGCAGAAGTACCGGCAGCAGAGCCTGCGCAGCAGCGCAAGGTGCTGGCTGTTACTGCCTGCCCGACAGGTATTGCACATACCTATATGGCAGCAGAGGCTTTGCAGGAGATGGCCGGTAAGATGGGCGTTGCAATGAAGGTTGAAACCAATGGCAGCGGCGGCGTAAAAAATAAGCTGACGGCGGCAGAGATAGAAGAAGCCGAAGGCATTATTGTGGCTGCAGACAAGAACGTGCCTGTGGAGCGCTTTGCAGGCAAGCCGGTTATCTTCGTTAAGGTAGCTGATGGTATCAATAAGCCGAAGGAGCTTATCGAGGAGATTCTGAGCGGTAATGTTCCTGCTTACGCAGGCAAGGGCGGCAGCGAGGCGACAAGTGACGTGGCAGATGCTGAGGAAAGTCTGGGGAGACAAATTTATAAGCATCTGATGAATGGCGTTTCGCATATGCTGCCGTTTGTAATCGGCGGTGGTATTCTTATCGCGCTGGCATTTATGTTCGATATGGAATTTGCTGGTACGGCTAAGTTTGGCAGCGGCACGCCGCTGGCAGCCTTCTTCAAGAATATCGGCGGTCTGGCGTTCAGCATGATGATGCCGATTTTGGCAGGCTATATCGCAATGAGTATCGGCGAGCGTCCGGCACTGATGCTTGGTATCGTAGGCGGCTTTTTGGCAGCCTCCGGCGGCAGCGGCTTCTTCGGCGCGCTGTTTGCAGGCTTCATTGGCGGTTATCTGATCCTGGCACTGCGCAAGGTGTTCAGTGTACTGCCTGACAGCTTGGAAGGTCTGAAGCCGATTCTGCTGTATCCTGTTATCGGCCTGCTGCTTATGGGCATCTTGATGACCTACGTTATCAACCCGCCGACTGCAGCCTTCAACCAATGGCTGGCAGGTGCGCTGGCAAGCATGAGCACAACCAGTAAGGTACTGATGGGCTTTGTATTGGGAGCTATGATGTCCATCGATTTCGGCGGTCCTCTGAACAAGGCAGCTTATGTATTCGGTACTGCTTCTTTGGCTGCAGCTGACGGCAGCGCTGTAAGCAGTGAGATTATGGCTGCGGTTATGATTGGCGGTATGGTACCGCCGCTGGCGATTGCACTGTGTACTATGCTGTTTAAGAGTAAATTTACTTCTAAGGAGCGTCAGTCCGGTGTGACCAACTTTATCATGGGTCTGTCCTTTATTACCGAAGGCGCTATTCCCTTTGCAGCGAGTGACCCGCTGCGCGTAATTCCGACCTGCGCTTTGGGCAGTGGTGTGGCCGGTGCTTTATCTATGGCTTTTGGATGCAGTGTTCCGGCACCGCATGGCGGCGTGTTTGTTTTCGGCGTAGTGCAGAACTGGCCGATGTATTTTGCAGCTCTGGCAGCAGGCAGTGTGCTGGCAGCTGTGCTTATGGGGTTTGTTAAAAAGAACGTGAACGAATAATATATAAAAAATAAAATTTCGAGTATTGGGCTGTAAGTTATTTTTATTAGCAAAACGGAGGAATAACAAATGAAACAATTTACTTATATTATTACCGATGAGGCCGGTATCCATGCACGTCCGGCAGGACTGCTCGTGAAGGAGGCTGCAAAATTTGCCAGCACCACTACTATTGCCAAGGGTGCTAAAAAAGGCGATTTGAAGCGTATCTTCGGTGTTATGGCCTTGGGCGTAAAAAAGGGCGAAGAGATTACCGTTACCTGCGAGGGTGCTGATGAGAATGCGGCAGCAGCAGCTTTGGAGTCTTTCTTCAAGGTTAATCTGTAATTTCGCAGCAAGAGTGATTTTTCGCGAGGTGATAAGATGCTTTCATTAAAGGGTAAGGGCGTTTGCGGCGGTGTAACGCTGGGAACCTTGGCTGTACTGCGCCGTAATACAGCAGCAGTTAAACGCTGTAAGGTGCAGAATGCCGAGGCTGAGGTTGCACGCTTTCAGACAGCGCGTCAGGATGCTATAGATAAGCTGGCAGAGCTTTATGAAAAGGCTGTTGCAGATGTAGGCAAGGATAATGCCGCTATTTTTGAAATCCATCAGTTGATGCTGGAGGACCTTGATTATATTGAGTCCGTTGAAGGCATTATCCGCACGCAGCAGGTTAATGCGGAATATGCAGTGCAGACTACCGCAGCTAATTTTGCAGAAATTTTTTCTTCGATGGAAGATGATTATATGCGTGCGCGTGCTGCCGACGTCAAGGATATTTCCAACAAGGTGCTTGGCTGCCTAGGTGATGCAGGCAGCAGTTGGGAAAGCGGCAGCGGCAGTTACATTCTGGCAGCGGATGACCTGGCACCCAGTGAAACCGTGCAGCTTGATAAATCACGTGTGCAGGGCTTCGTGACGGCAGCAGGCAGTGTAAATTCCCATACGGCAATTCTGGCGCGCACGATTGGCATTCCTGCGGTTGTCAACACAGGCAGCAACATCGGTGAAGAATATGACGGCAAGCTGATAGCGGTTGATGGCTATACCGGTGAAGTTTTCGTTGATCCTGATGAGGCAACGCTGGAAAGCATCAAGGCAAAGATGGAGCAGGATGCACAGCATAAAAAGCTGCTGGAGGAGCTCAAGGGTAAAAAGAGCATTACCGGCGGCGGTCAGCAGGTGCATGTATATGCAAACATCGGCGGTACTGGTGACCTGGCCAGCGTGCTGGCGAACGATGCCGAGGGCATCGGCCTTTTCCGCAGTGAGTTCATTTACCTGGAAAGCAAGGATTATCCGACGGAGGAGCAGCAGTTTGAAAAGTATAAGCTGGCAGCGGAAGCGATGGCTAGCAAGCGCGTAATTATCCGCACGCTTGATATCGGTGCCGATAAGCAGGCTGATTACTTCGAGCTGCCGCAGGAGGAAAATCCGGCGCTGGGTTATCGCGCAATCCGTATTTGTCTGGAAAGGCCGGAGCTGTTTGCTACGCAGCTGCGTGCTATCTGCCGCGCTTCTGCTTATGGCAAGCTGGCAGTGATGTTCCCGATGATTATCAGCGTAGAAGAGGTGCGCAAGGCGCGCAAAATTTTGCGCGAGGTACAGGCGGAGCTGAAACATGCAGGCGTACCCTTTGACCCGAAGATGGAAGTAGGCATTATGATTGAAACGCCGGCGGCAGCGCTGATTAGTGCAGAGCTGGCGAAAGAGGTTGATTTCTTCAGCATCGGTACGAACGATTTGAGCCAGTACACATTGGCGATAGACCGCCAGAATCAGCGGTTAGAGCCGTTCTTTGATGCACACCATCCTGCAATTCTGCGTCTGATTGAAATGACGGTGCAGGGAGCGCATGCAGCAGGCATCTGGTGCGGCGTCTGTGGCGAGCTGGGCGCTGATTTGAGCCTGACGAAGGAATTTGTACGCATGGGCATGGATGAGCTTTCCGTAAGCCCGGCAAGCATTCTGCCGCTGCGCAAAAAAATCCGCAGCCTGTAATTTTTACTTATCCTCAAATTTATATATAACGCATGAAAATACCCCTGATAATGCGCAAGCAGTATCAGGGGTAGCTTTCGGCGTCAATGCTTTATATTCTTTTGTGCAGAACCGGTTTTATGGCCGGTTCTTTTTTATATACGAAGAATTATGTTTGTCAGAAAAACAAAAAACACCGCAATTTCTTGCGGTGTCGATTTCAAAATGGTGATGTTATTGCAGCGAAGAGCGTTGATAAGCTCAAAGGTCTGCATAGAGTCGAGCTTCAAGGTAAGAAAAGCCTTCGGCGTTTGGCCATTGTTATTCTTTTGCATGTTGTCCCTCCTGATGTTAATAGTCGCGCAGCTGCTTCAGCAGGCTTCTGGCGGCTTTGATTCTTTCTGTATAATCCTTGACGGTCGGACCGGTGCAGTTTTCATCTGTCTGCTTCAGTGACTGGAGTTTGTCGCTGACAACTTTGATGTAATTGCAAAGGCCGCGTTCTACTGCGTTGTATTCCGGCTGTGATTTGATTCTGAGTGTTTTGGTCAGTGTTTTCGTCATTGCGTTCTCCTAGAAGCTGCGCAGCTGCTTCAGCAGGCTTTTGGCCGCTGCGATTTTTTCCTGATAATCTTCGATGTTGCCTTGTGCTACATCTTTGTGATTCTTCTGCAGCCAGTCTAATTGGTTGCGGGCGTGCTGGATGTAGTTGCAGAGTGCAATGTCCAGAACGCAAACATCTGCCATTGATTTGACTACGAGATTTTTTGCCATGATGCGCCTCCTATAATTTTGTGTGGTGTGTTATGATAGTTGTATAAGAAAATTTCAAAGAGATTTTCTTAAATAAATTCAGGAGGAAACAAAATGTTCCCATATTTGTACTTGCTGGCTATTCCAGTTTATAAAATTATTTCTAACTTCTACGATTATCGTAGAATAAAGCAAATCCATGATAACTATATTGAGTGGTTAGCTACAGGAAAGAATATTGACAGCCTTTTGGAAAGTCAGGCTTTATTTAAGAAACTTCTCGAAAAGGCAAATGTAAAAGAGTCATACTTACCTGTGTGCCAGCCGGTAGGCCTTGGTAGAGCTGTTCAATATAATGCTTCTGTCAAAGAGCAATTCCCTAGCAGAATACACGATTTTGTGCTTCAAACTAACAAAATGATTTATGAAGCAGAGGGCGTTTATTTAGGTAGAATTAAAGAAGCGTTTAATCCATTGTATTGGATAGACTTGATAGTGTTTTTACCTAAACATCTTATGAATTACTTCGGTTGTAATTCTGAAAGCGTCCTTGCTAAAGCATTCCAGGCAATTTATTTTGTCGCTGTAGGCGTATACTCTTTAATTAAAGATTTTTACCCTGATGCTGTTCGTACTCTGCTTGAGAAATTAATAAGTCAGCTTCACTAATAGTTATCATTTCCGGCGGTATTCCAAAAGTCTTCTGGATGCTGTCAGCCATACGATAAGCTTCTAGCTGCGTTGTAAAGCCGCTGATGGTAATGCTATACTGCTTTAGAACGTAGTGTTTTTCTTTACGCTTGCCGAAAAGCTTGCGTAAGAATTTCATTATTCCTATGCCCTGCTGCGCAGGGCTTTTCTTTTTGTCTTTGTTCATGTTTGCACCTCTCTTAGTCGCACATTATGCGACCAACTGAGTAAAAAATAGCATTAACATCATCGCCTTGAATATCAACGATGTCGATTATTTTGTCAACGTCCTTAACCAAAAGCCATTCACCGTTATGTTTTAGTTTCCTATACAAAGTTGAAGGACTAATGTTCATACGGCGAGCGATTCCGGGAATAGTTAATCCAGCTTCGCAAATTTTTCCTTTCAGTTTTTTCACATCTACCATAATAAAGCTCCTTTCTATGCATTCGCATATATGCGATTTACTTAAGTTTATCACCTAAGCTTTATTGTGTCAACTGAATTTTCGCATAAAATGCGATTTATTTTCTTTTTATGCGTTTCTTGTTGCAGATTTGCAAATTTGTAGTATAATCTTCTTAGAGGTGATTTACATGAATATTGGTGAAAGAATAAAGGCTCGCCGCTTGGAATTAGGTTTGACTGCCGACCAGTTAGCTGAACGCGTTGGAAAAAATCGTGCAACTATATATAGATACGAAAACGGAGAAATTGAAAATATGCCGTTGTCTATTATGGCGCCACTTGCTAAAGCATTAGGAATAACTCCTGCTGAGTTATTTGGTAGGTCTTTAGGTGGTGATGTTAGTAGTTCTGAATTTGAGTTAATAAAAAAATATCGCCAGCTAAACGCCAGCGATAAATTAGAAATACGCAACATAATTGATTTTAAGCTTTTCCGGTATGCTCAATCTTCAGAAGAAGAAGAAAGCAATTGCGTATAATTCATTGCGGGAGAAAGAAGTAAATGCAGCTGTTCGGTAAAGTCGAATAACTGCAATGTGAGAAAAGTTCACATTGCAAATAAAACATAAAATGCCACCAGCGCAGTGCTGACGGCAAAGAAGTAAAAATATCAATCACTATATATTGTGGTGTTAAGATGGGTAACTTTAGTATTTTAACACAACGCTTCTGAAAAAGCAAGTTTTTGTTGACAAATTTAATTATTCTGCTATAATGATTAGTACAGCGATAGTGCAGAACCTGAGGGCAATGCACGGAGGCTTGCTAATCTGCGGATTGGCAAGCCTTTTTTCGTTATATAGGAGGAATTTTATGGATAAGCCATTCAAAACATATCGGCAGCAGTTGACCATTCTTAGAGGTCGTAACCTTGTTATTAAAGACGGCAGTAAAGCAATACAGATTTTAAAAAATGAAGGCTATTATAATATCATCAACGGTTATAAAGATATATTTCTCGATATGCCACAAACCAAACAGTATGGTGATGACAGATATAAGGCAGGCACTACTTTCGAGCATATATATGCGCTTTATAATTTTGACAGGAATATGCGAGCTATATTATTAAAGTACATTTTGAAAATGGAAACTTCGTTGAAAACGAAAGTCGCTTATTATTTCTCGCAGACGTATAAACAAAACTTCAATTATCTTGATATAAATAATTTCGATAGTTCTAATCCGCAGACTGCCACCAAACTTATAGCAGACTTATCTAGCGTAATAACGAAAAATACAAAGAAGGGTGCGCTAGGCGATCAGTTTTACCATTATCTCGACAAACACAAAGAGCTACCCTTGTGGGTGTTGGTTACAAAGATGACACTAGGCAATATTATTCATTTTTATAATGGCATGACCATGCAGACTAAACTTTTAGTTATAAATGAGATTATAAGCACTTACGAAAAAACATATCGAGTAAAGCTGCTTTTAACGCCGGAACAGGAAGAAAAATTCGTCTCTAATATGTTTGCTTTTATTAACATTTTTAGAAATGTTTGTGCTCATGAGGAGCGGCTGTATAGTATTACGGTAAAAAATAATAATAAAGTCCCTAATATAGCACTATTTCATAAAACACTGCCTAGTAACTTTTCATCACATTTTATTGATTGTGTTATAATTTTAGGCTTATTTTTGAGCAAGCGCGACTATGCTGCTATGGTTGGAGAATTTTCTGCTGAAATAGCATCTTTCGCTAAAAAATTGCCACAAAATATGTTTAATAGTGTTCTTATAAAAATGGGATTTTCAAAAAACTGGAAAGATGATTTCAAGCTAAACTAAGATATTAATAGGGGGATTTTATGGAATATGTAGCTATTGATTTTCAAACGGCCAACAAGTGGCACAAAAGCGCATGCTCTGTCGCTCTGGTTACGGTGAAAGACGGAAAGATTATTGATACTTTTTACAGTCTTATCCGTCCCGGTATTTTGCATTTCGACAAAGAAAATACGGCTTTGCATGGTATCACAAAAGAGATGGTGAAGGATGCGCCGTATTTTGATGAGCTGTGGCCGCTGATTAAGGAAAAAATTAACGGCAAAACGCTTGTCGCGCACTATGCCAAGTTTGACATGGACGTGTTGGCGGAAGAGCTGGTAGGCAACGAGCTTGCTTTCCCAAGCTGTCCCGTGTTTTGCACGTGCGTGCTTTCGCAAGCAATGTTCCCGGAGATGCCTCATCATCGCCTGCAGGACGTTACCGATAAAATAGGTTTTAACCTTGAGCAGCGTTATAACGCTATGGCGCACGCCAGAGCCTGCGTCGCTATCGTGGAATATGCCCTGAAAGCAACAGGCGCTGAGTTTTTGCAGGACGTGGCCGACGCTTATCACTTTCACCTTGGCTATATCGGCAAGGATATTGTGACGGATTGTGAATTGAAGTACGGCCGCGCTCTTGCTTATGATGAAAACGCTTCCTTCGGCAAGAAAGCAGAGACTTACAACGATATGGATAATGCCACATATTTGAAATATTGGGGACCGTCTGTTGCTATTTCCATCGTTTTTAATTCTATCAATGCGGAATGGGCAAGGGCTATAGGCTCTATCGGAACGCTTGGGCTGATTTATGCAACTTATTTACGATTCAAGGGAACGAAAAGGCCGTTTTGGTATGGCTTTGTGAATATTTTCTTCACGGCCGGCGTTTTGGGCTTCTTTGATGTAGGCCGCGCCCCGAAAAAGTAGGGTGAAATATCCCGACGATTGCTGATTTCAATATTTTGGGATGTAACAAAAGGAGGGTAAAGCGTGGTTAAATGTATGAAAAGCGTGGCCGAGCGTGCTGTTCCCGCTGTTATCTATGCGCGGTATTCCTCCAGTCACCAGCGCGAGGAAAGCATAGAAGGCCAGGTGCGTGAGTGTCGCGAGTACGCCGAGCGCGAAGGCTACAGCGTGCTGCAGGTTTACGCCGACAGAGCCATTACCGGCCGCACGGATGAACGCCCGGAGTTTCAGCGGATGCTTGCCGATGCGTCTAAGGGCGTGTTTCAGGCTATCTTGATTTACAAATATGATAGGTTTTCCCGCAACAGGTATTCCTTCGCAGTCTGGGAAACTAAGCTGAAGAAGCATGGAGTTAAGGTTATATCAGCCAGGGAAAACGTGGCTGAGGGTGTAGCCGGCATTGTGCTGAAGAGCGTGCTGCAGGGCATGGCCGAATGGTACAGCGTCGACCTGTCCGAAAAGGTTACGCGCGGGATGAAGGAGAACGCTTTGAAAGCGAAGTGGACCTCCGGCACTGTTCCCTTCGGTTATACCAGGGACGCAGAGCAGCGCTTAATAATAGATCCGGAGCGCGGCGAATATGTACGCCAGATTTTCGAAAAGGTTTTGGCCGGAGAAAAGTATGTAAACATAGCCAGCTGGCTGAACATGTTAGGCGTGCGTACCGCTAGGGGCGCAGCCTGGAATAAAAGCAGCTTTACTTGGATGCTTAAAAATGTTGTCTATACCGGTTTATTCCGGTGGAAGGACATAGAAATAAAAAACGCCGTACCGCCTATTATAAGCAAGGAGCTGTTCGAGGCAGTGCAGCGTAAACTAAAAACTTATGGAAGAATGGGAATAAACGTGCAGAAGAGTGATAAATATTTACTTACTCCTAATATTATTTGTGGCGAATGCGGCGGACCGATGCATGGAATGAGCGGCAAGAGCAGAAGCGGTGAGCTTTATTACTATTATGCCTGTGCCAACAAAAGAGCAAAAAGAACCAGCTGCAGCATATCACCGCTGAACAGGGACGAGCTGGAGCAGGCTGTCTACGATTGCGCCCGCGAGGTGCTTTTGCATGAGGAAAATATCAAGCTGATAGTTGAGCAGGCCGAGGCTGTTGCTGAAGCTCAGGTTGATAACGAGCTGGCCGAAATGAAGGCTGAGCGCTCCCGCGTTAAGAAGAGCATAGCCAACTACGCCGCCGCCATCGCCAACGGTGCCACCAGCGGAACCATTATTGAGCTGATAAACGCCGCCGAAGCCAAGGCTGCCGCCCTGGATGAAGCTATAGCAGAGCGTGAGCTGGTAGCAGCACCGCCGAAGATTAGCAAAGAAGCTATAGAATACTTCCTGCGCAACATCGCCGCTGCTCCGGACGATAAAATGAAAGAAAAGGTCATCAGCACCATGGTTAACTCCGTTGTTGTCGAGCGCGTACCGGATGAAGGCACAAAAAAAGACAGTGACGAAAAATATTCCATCACTGTCAGATTTAATTTTACCGATACACCACAATTATCTGCGCTGCAGTCCTTCGATGTTCGCGAAAAGTCTAAAATGGTGACCTCGGCAGGACTCGAACCTGCGACCTTTTGATTCGTAGTCAAACGCTCTATCCAGCTGAGCTACGAGGCCAACAACAATATTTATTTTAACTGCAAGAGGCTATTTTGTCAATACTTTTTTGTGAAAAAATCTTGACTGTTTTTTCCTGGCGGGATATAATTTAGCTAATATATCTGTGGCTGCTTTGCAAGGAAGCATCAGGAGGCGTATATTTGGTCTGCATTGGGATGCTTGCCGGTATGGGCGATGGGGAATTGTAATGACAGCACAAATGGTTTTTGTATTATATGTTGTTGAAGTCTGCACGATTAGGTCTGATGTGAGGCAGTATAGGGATACTGCCAGCAATGACGTTGTATTTCTTTAACAGGCATGTATAATTTAAAGGAGGATTTTTTGTGCCTGTTTCTTTAGTCATCTTAATATTGTACATTGTTGCTTTGTTCGCTATCAGCTGGTATGCAAAAAAACGTAGTGAAGGCAATAACGAAAACTTTGCTCTTGCAGGACGCAGACTTTCTGCGCCTTTGATTTGTGTTACTATCATCGGTCTGGCTGTCGGCGGTGCGTCGACTATCGGCGTTTCCGAACATGCCTTCCGTGTTGGTCTGAGTGCCGGCTGGTATACGATTGCCTGGGCTTTGGGCGCGATTGTTATGGGTTTGTTCATGGCTAAAAAATATCGTGAACAGAACATTACAACTATCACCGAGCTTATTGAACGCCATCACACCAAGGGCGCGGTAATCTTGGGCGTTTTTTGCCAGATTGTCATTCAATTGGTAATCATCAGCCTGCAATATATTGCTGGTGGCAGTATCCTGCACGCTATCCTGCCGGATATCTTTGATTTCCACACCGGTATGATTGTCAGTGCTATTACTTTCATCGGTATTACCTTTATCGGTGGTATGTGGTCTGCATCCTTATCTAATGTATTGAATATTATTCTGATTTACGTAGGTATCTTGGCGGCAACGATTATCCAGTTCAAAAAAATTGGCAGCATGGATCATCTGGCTGCTGCTTTGCCGGCTAATGTGCCATGGTTCAGCTTTATTGACGGTGTTGGCCCTGTAACCATCACCAGCTGGGTTGTAACCCTTATTACCGTAAATCTTTCTCTGCAAAGTATTCTGCAGATTTCTTTAGGCGCTAAAGACGCTGCAACTGCTAAGAAGGGCTTCGTCTGGGGTGGTATTCTGATGCTGCCGGTAGGCGTTCTGGCTGCCTTCCTTGGTCTTGTTGCCAAGGCTATGTATCCTGATGCGCAGGCTGCATTGGCGCTGCCGCAGGTTATCGTAGGCCTGCAGCCGGTGTTAGCAGGTGTTACGCTGGCAGCTCTGTGGGCTGCAGATGTATCTACCGCCTGCAATCTGTTGCTTAGCGCAGGTACTTTGTTCTCCAGCGATATCTATAAGCGCTTCATCAATCCGCAGTGCGACCAGGCGCGTCAGCTGCTGATGACACGTGCCTGCATCATTATCAGCGGTATTCTTACCTTGGGACTTGCTATGAGCGTATCCAGCATTTTGGGTACGATTATGATCGGTTTGTCCCTGACTGCTGCCTTCAGCGTTATCGTAATCGTAGCGCTGTTCTTCCCGCAGTATGCTTCCAAGGCCGCAGGTTTCTGGACTCTGCTGGCAGGTTTGGTGCTGCTGGTGCTGTGGCAGCTTACTCCGGCAGTACGCATTTTCCCGAATGTAATCTATATGGAGTGGCTGGTATGTATTGTTGCTTATGCTATTGCTGCAATTGTTTGCCCGGCCAAAAAAGCAGTTGCTGTTGAAGGTAACTGATAAAAATTTTATTCAATAATTAAAGCCATCTCTGTTCTTCTGAAGAATTGCAGAGATGGCTTTCTTGGTTAGCAGCGTAAGCGCATACTTGCAGCAAAAAATCCCGTTAACAGGCCTGTACCTGGTAACGGGATTTTGTTTTGCACATTATAGCGAAGCGTGACCTGATTAATCAGAGGACATTGTCATGTTTCCTTGCTTGGGGAAATTAAACGATTTGCTCGCCGTGGTAGCGTTCGCCGTCATTGTCAGGCAGCAGGCCGTAGCGTTCGGTCCACAATGTTTTGTATTTCAGTGCCTGAGCGTGGATAGCAGCAATGCCTTTTTCGTCCAAAGTTTTGATAACCTTGGCAGGAATGCCGGCAACCAGGGAGTACGGCGGTACGATGGTGCCTTTGGTTACAACGGCGCCGGCAGCAACGATAGAGCCGTGGCCGATTACAGCACCGTCAAGTACGGTGGAGTGCATACCGATGAGGCAGTGGTCCTCAACAGTGCAGGCATGCAGAAGAGCGCAGTGACCTACGGTTACATAATCGCCTACGATGCAGGCGTATTTATCGGCAACGTGCAGCACGCTGTTGTCCTGGATATTGCTGTAGCGGCCAACCTCGATGCGGTTAACGTCGCCGCGGATAGTAACGCCGGGCCAAACGCTGGCGTACTCTTTAAGCTCAACCTTGCCAATCAGGGTGGCAGTATTAAAGGCATAGGCCTTTTCATCAATTTTGGGGGCTTGTGCTTCAAATTTAAAAAACATGGTATCATCGCTTTCTGTAAATTGGCTGCCTTCGCGGCAGTCTTGAAAGATAAACAATTTCTTCTCACACTATTATTATCATATGAGCAGATAATAAAGTCAAGGCGTTCACATTTATTTTGCAGATGTGAAGGATTATTCCTTTTTATAACATAAGATTTTTGGAGAGGACGCGTAGGCGTTCTTCTTTTTTGTGCCTGCAGGTGCAAAAACGTGCTATGCTTGGCACGGATTTCTTTTGTCAAATAGTCTAAACTATATACAGGTTCTGGTGAAGAACTTGAACTAATAGGGTATTATGAGCCTATGAAGTTAAGCTAAAAAATACTCTTGGTGGCATAATATAATAAAGGGGGTTTTTAGATGGTAGATAATATGGCGGAGCTTGTGTATCGCAAAATGGGTGCGAAAATCAGATATTATCGCCAGGTAAAAGGTATTAACCAAACAGATTTTGCTATTAAGGTGTCTATTTCTTCCCAATATCTGAGCAAAATAGAAAACGGCAAGCGGATTCCAAGCCTGCCTGTGCTTTTGAGTATTGCAGAGGCCTTGGAGGTGGAGGTAGCGGAGCTGTTGGACGGTAAAAATGTGTAAAATCTTTATTGGTAGTAATTTGTATGGTGAGTAATTTTTTGTATACATTGACAGAGATATTATAATTTCAGATATCTACGCATATGATACCGCTATTGAAGCAGAATATGATTTGAAAACAGGCGGACAAACTTTGAAGAAAAAGATATTTAACAAGATAAATATCACCAAAGATTTCAAAGTTGATTAAATGAACTCGAATTATATTGTGTTTTGCGCTATCCGTACTATTAGGTTTTGGTGGCTGGAGCGTTTTGCTTCAGCCATTTTTTGCATATAAAAACCCCGCCATTGTGGCGGGGTTAAAAAGAGCTTAAGCGGTGAG
>ERZ773221.1090-NODE-1090-length-27810-cov-6.317204_pt1 | contig 27810 bp, 26 predicted proteins | sample MGYA00580994_ERZ773221 | MGnify/ENA primary metagenome ERZ773221 (study PRJEB29015, sample SAMEA2737758) | human gut metagenome | biome: human gut; feature: human-associated habitat; material: faeces | place: China | collected 2012 ... | reverse complement strand
AGCTAAGTATGGTTACATCGATGATGTCATCGAGCCACGTAACACCCGTTTCCGCATCTGCCGTGGTTTGGCTCAGCTCGCTACCAAGCGTCAGAGCTTGCCAGCTAAGAAGCATGGCTGTATGCCAATGTAATGATATAATTAAACATTAGAATAAATGGATAAGAATATTTATGCTGCAATTGCCATGGCACTCTATGAGTATCAGGGCAATAACGTACACGACAAGGAGCCTGGCATCATCACTATCAAGCCACGTCAGACGATGTGGAACGCCAAGTTCTTGAGTTTAACAGCTAAACCATAATGTAATAGAAATGAAAGAGTTTAAATATACAATTGACGGAAAAGAATACAAGGTTCAGATTGACGCTGTTGAGGGTAACATCGCAAGCGTGAACGTGAATGGCGAAGCTTACAAGGTTGAGATGGAACAGGAGGCTGAGCCAGAGAAGAAGAAGGTTGTGCTTGGTCAGCCAGCTGCTGCATCTGATGATGCTGAGGCTACTCCAGCTGCCAACGTAAATACAGCCAATGCTGTAAAGGCTCCTCTCCCTGGTACTATCACCAGCATCGAGGTAGCTGTTGGTCAGGAGGTAAAGGCAGGTGATACTGTTGTCGTTCTCGAGGCTATGAAGATGCAGAACAACATCGAGGCTGAGAAGGATGGTAAGGTTACTGCTATCTGCGTTAAGCCTGGTCAGGCTGTGCTCGAAGAGGATGCACTCGTGGTTATCGAGTAAATCAAGAATTTGAGAATTAGAGAATTATACTTCCAGATTCGGGATTATAATTCGGGTTCTTATAAAGAATATCAAAGGTCGCAAGCTGTTAATTGTTTGCGACCTTTTTCTATACTGCCGTATGAGCATAAACTGCTATACAAAGTAATTTTTTACTAAAGAAAAAAGACATAAAGTACTATAAAATGATAGATTTAACAGAAGAACAGATAGAAAGATACAGCCGCCACATCCTCCTTCAGGATGTAGGCCTCGAGGGGCAGGAAAAGCTCCTCAATGCCAAGGTGCTCATCATTGGTGCCGGAGGATTGGGTTCCCCAGTTGCCCTCTACCTCGCTGCGGCTGGCGTGGGACATATCGGTATCGTGGATGCCGATGTGGTTGACCTCAGCAACCTGCAACGACAGGTCATCCACCAGACCAAGGACTTGAACACCCCTAAGGTGGAAAGCGCCAAGGAGAAGATGATTGCCATCAATCCTGATGTGGAGGTAACAACCTACCATACCTTCCTCGCCTCAGACAATGCCGAGGAAATCATCAAGCCATGGGATTTCGTCATTGATTGCACCGACAACTTCCCGGTGAAGTTCCTCATCAATGATGCCTGTGTGCGACTGGGCAAGGCATTCTCGCATGGCGGCATCCTGAGATTCCAGGGGCAGACCTTCACCCATCTTCCAGGCACGGCTTGTTACCGTTGTTTCTTCAAGGAGCCACCTCCAGCAGGCACTGTTCCTACCAGTAGCCAGGCAGGAGTCCTTGGTGCCATCGCTGGTATGCTCGGAACCATCCAGGCTGCCGAGGCGTTGAAGTACTTCCTCGGTGTGGGCGAACTGCTCACCGACCGATTGCTCACCTTCGATGCCAAGACGATGAACTTCCGCACCATCAAGGTAAAGAAGCGTGCATCCTGCGAAATCTGCGGCGACCACCCTACCATCGATCATCTCATCGACTATGAGCAGGCTGCGTGTGATTTGAAACACCACTAAGATTTAGTGATTATTTTCGAATAAACACATATAACAAAAAGCAAAGTCACAATACCCAGCTCTTCAGCTAGGTATTGTGACTTTTTTTTCAGAACCGACCCAAAGCCCAACAAAGAACAAAAACCTTGATTATAAGATACTTTATAAAACATTTCTCCCATTTTTCTTGCATGATTCAGATAATAATCGTAAATTTGCAGCAGATAAAATACGCAAGCTTATGAAAGAGAAAAGATATACATTGCCAGAAGAGCAGAAAGATGCAGCTTTCGCAGCAGAGCCTGCACCAGCCTATCACGGAAATGCCGCCATAGCACTTCCCGAGGATGAATGTGCAGAAGAAGATTTTGACTGGAATAAGATTCCTGTTGGCTGGCATCCGGCTAATGAAGAAGAAGCCGTGACTAGGATTGAAGCTATTGAGGCGGAGTATGAAAGGACAGGCATTAGCTATAGTGTAGAAGAGTTTTTCAATAAACTAAACGAAGAACGAACATGGCTAAAGTAACACTACGCAATAGCTTTCTTCAAATTTATAAAGAAACAACCGACTATAGTTATCAAAACTTTGGTCGACTTTGCGTTCAAAGATTTGACGAAAGCTTGCAAGCAATAATAAACAGACTTTGCAAACATCCTCTTTCTTCACCCAGAGAGCCATTGCTTAAGCGATTCCACCGTCCTTACCATAGTGCGATTATCAAGGAGAATTGGAAGATTATCTATCGCTACGACGAAGCCAACGACCTCGTCATTTTCGTAGATTTATGGGATATGAGAAGAAGCCCTAGATATCTGATCAGACAATTCAAAAGAAAACTATAAAGGAAAGAGCTTATGAAGGAGAAAAGATATCCTATTGGCTGGCATCCGGCTAATGAAGAAGAAGCCGTGGCTAGGATTGAAGCTATTGAAGCGGAATATGAAAGGACAGGCAAGGCTACAGATTTTGAAGAATTTATAGAAGAATTAAAGGCAGAAGGATTATGGCTTATCCAATAAAAGCAATACCAAAATTATTCTCGCTATCATGCTATGCGCACAATACTTGAAAGGTCTAGCATAAAATAGAACATTGCAGGTGGCTCAAGAACGGGCTGAAAGCCCAAAAGCTCTTAGCCCAGGGCAACGCCCTGGGTATGCTAGCAATCAGCAATACGCCCTGTAAGGGCAAAAGCTTTAAAAAGAGTTCCACCTATAATATATTCCCCAGCTCTGACACTCGGAATAGGATTCTAGCGCCCCCGCATTTCACGGGGTCGCTAGAACTAAAATACTGAATATCAATTTCATAATAGAGAATGTAAACTAAACTGTGTCAAGCTACAATAAAAGTAGTTTAACACAGTTTTTATATTATGGACAACTTAGAAATTGATTACAAGAAAGCAGCTCAGCAGTTGCGTAGTGGTGAAGCCTTATTTGGCAAGGACGGAGCATTAGCTCCATTGTTAGAGCGTATTCTCAACTCAGCTCTCGAAGGTGAGATGGACGCTCATTTAAGTGAAGAGGAACGCTCTTCCGGCAACCGTCGTAATGGTAAGATGAGTAAGAAGGTTCAAACAAAATATGGTGAGGTCACTATAGAGACTCCTCGTGACCGAGACGGAACTTTCCAACCTGAGACCGTAAAGAAGCGTGAGACTATTCTTGCCAATGGCATGGCTGACCAGATTATTGAGATGTACGCCATGGGCACCAGCACACGTGACATCAGCAGCTACTTTGAGCGTGAGTTCAACACAACTCTATCAGCCGATACAATCAGCTCTATAACAGACCGTGTATTACCCGAAATCACCGCCTGGAAGTCTCGCATGCTCGATCCTGTATATGCCATTTGCTGGCTTGATGCTATCCATTATAAGGTAAAGGATGAGAATGGCAGAGCTGTCACACGAGCCATTTACAACATTCTTGGTATCAACAAGGAAGGCCAAAAAGAACTGTTAGGTATGTATGTGTCTAAGAGTGAAGGAGCTAACTTCTGGCTAGAAGTTCTTACGGATCTTCAGAACCGTGGTGTTCGAGACCTCTTGATTTGTTGTATTGATGGTCTCAAAGGCTTCCCAGATGCCATCCAAAGCGTATTTCCTGAGAGTTCTGTGCAGCTCTGTATTGTCCATCAGATACGCAATTCTATCAAGTATGTTGGCAGTAAGCATCAAAAGGAGTTTATCAAGGATTTAAGAACAGTATATGGTGCAGTAAACAAAGACTCCGCTGCTGCTAATTTAGACCTGTTAGAGTCTAAGTGGGGAGAGATGTACCCAATTGTCATCAAGTCATGGCGTGACAATTGGGAACGTCTGACAGAGTATTTCCAATATACTCCAGCCATCCGTAAACTCATTTATACGACCAATACGGTTGAGGGGTATCACAGACAGGTAAGAAAGGTCACAAAGACTAAAGGGTTCTTTCCTACGGATAATTCTTTGGAGAAGCTTGTGTACTTAGCTTACCGCAACATCCGTAAGAAATGGACTATGCCACTGGCAAATTGGGGACAAATTTCTCAACAATTGGCAATAAAATTTGGAGATAGATTTAAAATTATGTAACTTTGCAGCCGAAAAGGCTTCCCTGCTGGGGGCATGCCCCCAGCAGGGAGTGGGAATGAAAGTTAAGAACAAGCCTTGACACAGTTTAAATTACACCCCCGTATAATAAGCTAATCTCACTTCCAAATTCCGTCTTTATTCCTCTTTATATGCCTCATACTCCTCACGAGAGATTGGAGTCTCTGGGTCAACAATCAACACTTCATCATAGGTCAAGCCATAGAGATGATAGACGAGGAAGTCGATTTGATTCTCCAAGGCAGAAGTATCCTTTCCCTGTTTTTTAGCAGAAATAATAGAATCCACTAATAATACAATAGATGCCATTTCGCGGTCTCCACACTTTTTAATAGGTATCTCAGACAAAGGAGTTGCCGTCAATTCCAACGTTTCTCCTTTACGCTTACCTTTAGAATAGAGCCACATAAAATACAACTTAGAATTTAATAATCCTAGTAAATATTTCAAATCGTACCCTCCCTTTGGATTCGTTAAGAAAAATACATCAGAAGCAGCATACCATTCACACTCATTATAACCAAATGTATTTGTTTTGCTTCGCTGCGGACAAACTATTTTGCACTTAGAAAACACTTCAGGATGCGAAGTACCTCTATTCAAAGTAAACCATTGTTCAGTCTTTTCATTCAGAGAAGCACGTTTATCAACAAGTATTTGCTTAAAAGCATAGATATGCTCTGCTATTATAGGATATAACTGTTTAAGCATCAACTCATTTTTTATATCTTTTCCTAAAAACAATATATGCTTCGTACTTTTTTCATTAGTTACATATTTACCTATGTCCGAATTCTTAAAAAACACTTTAAGTAGCGTTTTATCATTTGAACTCTTCAAAATAGAGTTTAACACGAACGCATCAGAAGGATGTAATTCATCAAGTACAAAAATACCATCACGTTTTTGAGAAGATATTGGATACTTGCTCAAATGTTTCTCCGAGACATAATCTGCACCACTAACGATACCTTGATTAATCGTACAAATTTCTCGAATTGTTTGATTGCCATTTTGGATTTTCATCAAGATATTATCTATACTGGTACTTTGACTATTTGCCAATCTAATATAGCACTCAGAACCATCAAATAACATATTCTGAGAAGAAACAGAGTAAACGGTTTCAGCGTCCTTGCCTGTTGTTATATCAGCAAATAAAACTTCATTTAAAGCACCTGTTCTATGGACATCTATTATACGACAACTATCCTTTTTATTATCTTCTTCTGTTTTTCTAAATAGAGTTATCATATTGTGCTGGCCTGGTGCATTTTCAAATAATCGCATTTCACCTAAATTTACTAATGAAAGCAAAGAAGAAGAAACTCGTAAATGTTTTCTTAACTTTACGGCTCCATCGGCTGTAACATAATAATTAGTTGTAATAAAAGAAGAAACTCCATTTATTTTCAACATTGTTAATGCCAAATGGAAAAAGAAATATAAATAGTCCATTTTTCCTATGAAATATTTTCCCAAATTACCCAAGCGAACCAGGTCGAACATTTCTCGATGTCCCTTAACACCAATATACGGCGGATTACCAATCACAATATCAAATCCGCCCTGCTCGAATACATCCGCAAAATATGTATGCCAAAGGAAGAACTGGTCATTTGGAATCTCCAATTCATCTACGGCATCCTGCACCTCATGGTTTCCCTCGGCACAAACCTTGATGTAATCCTTCACATACTTATCTATCTGCTGGCGACGCTGAGCACGCAAGGTATGGTCGGTGATACTAAAATATGATTTTACCAAATCCTGAATGATTTTCTGTACATCTGTTTCCTCAAAACCCAACGAGAGAACGCCACGAGTTTTCTTGGTATCTTTACCTGTCTTCAACTTCTTGGAAGTAACATCCAAGTCCACCCCTTTGTAACTCTCCAGCAACGAGTTGCCCTGCATTATCTTAAAGTCGAGATTAGGCAAAGGCATCGGCTCCTTTTCATCTATGATAAGAGCAAGCCAGAAACGGAGACGGGCGATATCTACCGCTCCCTTCTCAATATCAACACCATAAATGTTGTTCTGAATGATGTGGCGCTTGATGTCGGCAGCATTATCCTCCTCGAAGATTTCGATAGACTTGCGGCATGAATAAAGTTCACGGAGTAAGCCCATAGGGAAAGCTCCCGAACCGATGGCAGGGTCGCAAATCTTCACGTCTATCAACTTCTGGTCGATAGACATGGCAAGTTCTGAAGAAGCTCCACCCAGCTCCTCCACATCATTGGTTTTCACAAAGTTAGCAATATGTTCCTTAACCTCTGCATCATCTATGCCAGTTTGCAGATACGCCGTCAACGACTCCTGACACATGTAACGAACGATTTCCTTTGGGGTATAGAAGGCTCCCTTGTCCTTGTTATCCTCCAAAAGATTCTCGAAAATCTTGCCAAGCATCTCAGGGTCAACACCCACTTCGGCATCATTCGGATCGTTCTCATCAATCGTAAAGTTGTAACTATCAAAGAAATCGAAGAGCGACTGGAACATTCCGGCAGGGAAAACTGATTCTACTTCATCTATCTTCTCCTGCTGGAAAAGTCCACCATTAAGATAAGGAATTTCATCGGCATTCGGAATATACTTCACCCCTACTCCATTAACCAAAGGCGCACTACTCCGGTCCTCTGGCCTGGTATTGAGCAAGCCAAAGAACATCGGTTCAAGCACCTTATCCAGGAAATCTCCCTTTACTTCTTCAGAGGCATCATAGAATAAATCGTGCATATAATGCAGATTGCCAGCAAGCCATCCCTTACTCTGCAGGAAATAAAGGAACACGATGCGACCCATCATCTTCTTGATATAATCGCGCACCAGTTTATCATCCTTCTTAAAGGATATAAAATACTGGGCATCAGGCTCTCCTGTTTCCTGTTCCACCCATTTGTTTCCCTTCTTTACGTATTCCTTACCCGTAAGGAATTTCACGAATTCAGCATACTGTTTACGGTATTCATCAAAGAAATCATCAGAAAGAGCCTCTACAGAGAAGGCTTTCTTGATTTCAAGAAACTCATTGGCTTTTGTCCGTAAGCTTTCAAAACGAAGTATCGGAGTCTTATAATAAGCTTTCTCATCACCAAACACATAGGTGAACCGCTTGGTGCTGGTAGCATCTTCCTTCAAGTCGCAAATCAAAGACAGACGCCAGTTGGTTCCATCATTAAATACTGCCAAGGCAGCATCAAAGCCATAGCCCAGATAAGGTCGAATCAGATTGCGAAGCCCCACCTTTCGGCGCAGCACCGAACCATCCTCCATTTCATAATAGAAGAATCCTAACTCATAATTATCTTGCGTTGTCATGCTGCCCAGGAAATATCCCTTGCGGTCTTCGGCATCCTCGTCCAAAACCTCAGGACTCACACGCACCTTGTCGGCATGAAAGTAATCCTGCAGCAACATTTGCCACTTTGAAAGATTGAACTTCGACTGAAAGAGTCGCTTAAATGTTTCTTTATTATATGTTGCCATAACTATCTTTATTTTTTCTGTTCTTACACCGTAATTATATAGAGAGACTTAGATGAATGACTCAGATACCACAATCTGCGGTTCCAAGATTTCCTCGTTTCTTTCATCATCGGTATCCAGCGGAATGTTGTAGCGATCATAAAGTTCGTCTATCTTGTCTATGATTTGCGCTATGAGTTCTTCGCTGGATGGTTTCTGCTTCTTTACCTGGCGATTGAAACTGTTGATGCTTGAATTGAGACCGATGAAGACGCCCAGTTCCACTATCTGCTCCAGCTTCTTGATTTGCGCCACAGTCTTCTCCGCATCCACAGCATTCAAGGCTCGGTTCATAGTACGGAGAATGCTCAGCACGGCATTGGTCGATTTATCTTTCTTTCTGTTCTCCATGCTTTCGGCATCCACCACTTTTCTCACCACCTTCTGGTAGGATTCCAATGCCAGTTTTACCTGGTCGTAATGGAAATCCATCACCTTCGCAAAGTCACCCGGCTTCTCCTCCATCTCAGCCTTCATGATGTCCATCGCATCCAAGAATGGGATAGACAAAGCCTTGCCGTCAGCCTTAACCCAATAATACTCCACCTTCTGAGGCGAAGAAAGATAGACGATGGTGGAATGAGAATGTTTTCCGATTTCCCTTACCGTTCGGCTCTTCATCGGCAAAGCCTTGATATGATTGTAGAGCTTGCGATGGGTGCGATAAAGCTCACGGGCTTCTTCCAGGAACTTCAGGTTTCTATCCACAGCATCCTGAATATCAGGATTGAACATCTGGAACTCCTTCACAATTTCCTCTCTAGAGTAAATCTGCGCATCCTCGCCAAAGGCTGAATGGAAGCCCTGCAACTTGATGAGGGCGTTGCTATAGAGATGAATCTCCTGGTTGCCCTGCATCGACGGATAGAACATGTAGTTGTATATCTTGTCTGCCACCGAACCGATACGGTTTACACGACCGATGCGCTGCATCAATCGGGTAGCATTCCATGGCGAATCGTAGTTGATGATGACGTTGGCACGATGCAGATTGACACCTTCGGCAAGCACATCAGAAGTAATCACGATGTTGAATTCATCCGATTGCCCAGCATAGTTGGCATCAAAGCACTTGCGGAGAATATCCTGCCGATTGGTACGATTGCTGGCACAGACATCCAGAATGTCGTGACGATGCAGACGATTCTGCAGCTGCTCCGTCAGATAATTCACGGTATCTACGCTCTCCGAGAAGATAACCAGTTTGCCTGTAGGATTTATCTCCTTATCAAAGAATTCATGTTTCAGTTTATCGATAAACAGTTCCAGCTTTGGGTCTTCGCTTACCTCATCCCATTTTCTGCAAAGCTCCTTCAAATTCTCTGCATCTTCTTTCAGCATCTCCAGGAACCGTTCGCTGAAATCCTCGTCTTTAAAGACTGTATCTTCCTCTTTCAAGCCTTTTTCTACGGCATATTCTATGATGCGATCTAACTCCCATCCCTTGGCTTGCTTATCCTTCACGTTGATATCGGGAGCGATAATCACCTTATTCTGGTCAAACATCTTAATCATATCCTCGGTAATGCGGAGGAAGGTGTGGAGCGAACGGCGGAAGGCATAGAAACTGCTCTCCAATCGCTTGACCATGTGAACACGATAGATACCTGTCAGCATGGTGGAAATATGAAGGGCAGTAGGATACTTCTTGCGCGCCTCACCCTGCAAGAACTCCACGGCACGATAGCGGGCATAGTGCAAGCCCTTGCCTGTGGGATTATCTTCGGGATGAGGCGTATCGGTAAGAATCGCCATCGTACTATAGAAGAGATCGTTCAAACCGCCATTTAATTCATACATCAATTCGTTAGGAGGCAGAATATCCGGGAATACGATGTGCTGATCATCCAAGTCTTTCTTGTAGGCAGGCACATTCTTGATATTGTTTCGGGTTCTTCTAACCGTCACCTTATCAATCACTTGCGTTCTTATCTTCTCGTAGAGGTCATCGGTACGCTTGGCAAATTCTGCATTTCTTTCGTTATACTTGTCTAACTTACGCTCACGCATCAGCTTATCATATTCTTCTATCCATGGAGAGAAGGTTACAGGCAGATTCTGGATGCCTTCGATGGTGGAATAGCGGGCATTCTGGAAGAGAAGCAAGAGATTCAGAAGATCGGTTGGACGATTATTGAGCGGAGTAGCCGAAAGCAGCATCACCTTCTTGTGATGGCCTTTTACCAAACCTTCGTTTATGCGAGGAGTCTTGCAGATTAACTGCAAATCATCGTATCTGCCAGCGGTGGCTCCACGGAAGTTATGCGCCTCATCAACAATCACCAGGTCATACTCTCCCTTCTCACGGAAGTTGCCTTCGCTCTCTATGATTTTATTCAGACTACCATTGCTCACAAACTGGGCGTAGCGCTTGATATCGAAAAGCTTGAAAGTATCAGTCCAGTTCTTTTCCAAGGCTGGCGGATAAACCACCAGGATATTGGTGTATCTTCCATTTGCTTCAACAAATCGCTTGGCAATCATCGTGGCAACAATGGTTTTACCCAAACCCACCACATCGGCAAGGAAGAAGCCATTGTGCTGCATCAGCATCTGATAACCCTGAATCACGGCATCGTGCTGATAGCGGATATCCTTCACTCCCTCAGGCATTTCCATCGTAAAGTCATCCTCCACCTGCGAACCGAAAGTATCTATCAGCACCTTCATATAGAGTTCGTATGGTGTAGGCAACTGGGCAAGATGAGTCTTCGCCTTCATCTGCTCGATGTCTTGCAGATTCAGAGGAACGGCCTGCTCCCAAAGCTGCTCAAATTCCTGCTTGCAATATTCCACATCATCATAATCTTTCATCGCCACGTTCAACTCATATCGGTTGCTGGGCATGGTTCCCATACCGGAATCGGATAGATTAGAGGACCCCATGATAACCCAGCCATCAGAGTTTGGATTATGGTTTTCCGGGAGAAGAAGATAGAATTTGGCATGGAGGTTTTTTGCTGCGATGGATACGCATCTCCAGTTTTTTGTCGATGATATCCTGGCAAAACTGGAGGATACCTCTCTCCGTCTGCTCATCATAGCCTGCATTCTTCACCTCCTCAACGAAATCGTGAGAATAGGCATCGATGACGGCTTGTTCATCAATCTGTCCGAAAAAGAGTTTGGATTGCTTACGGAATAGGTTGTCGATATTGATACCTACCAATATCTGTATCTTTTTGACCTGTTCAAATTCCTCACGAAGTTTGAAATAGCCCGAACTTCGGAAATATCCTACTACTGCCTGAAAGGTATGAAAATCAAGCATGTTGTGGGCTATTCCCTTGAACTTCTCGAACAAGGAATTATCTGGAGTATTATTGAAAAACTTAGTGCTCATCTGTTGTATCTCCTAGGGGTATTAGCACTTCCGCCATTCCCCTAAGCAGAAACATTCTTGTTAGTTTGTATAGTTGCTACCAAAACAGAAATGGCGTAGGGAATCTATCACTCGCATTACCCTTGCCTATTGAGGTCCTAGGAAAACCTTTGGCAACAAGAGCAAGAAGCAACAGAAACCTACGCCAAACTTGCATATATAATAGCACAGGATGTACCCTATCCAAACGAATGGAAAGGGCACACCTATGCCTGTGTACATACACACATAAAGCGAAGGCGCCTACCGCTGTCTTCATCTGAATGCCTCTTTTGAAATTTCCTAGGTTTCAATAGGTCAGAAGAAAACGTAGTACACGTCTTTCTTAATTATGATAGGCCAAGCCATGGATTTTTACCTAGCCGGCGACTCATCGCCAGCCATCCACAGCAAGACAACTGCAAAAGTACGAAAAAGAATTGGGATTTGCAAGAAACTTTTCAATTTTCTTGCAAATCCCAAAGATATTTATCATTTTAAAATAATTTTCTCGTTCAAAGGATGGCGTAACGAGAAACAACTTGCGTTATCTTTGTTTGTAAAGCAGAAATCACATAAACTAATAATGTCCATTCCTATTACAACATCATAATCTTCGCTCAACGTTAACATCGCTTCTACGTTTAACGCTGTTGTTCCTGTCGGTAAGCCTAAATGAACCAAAAACGTTTCACGTTTCTCTGTTGTTGTATTATCTGAGACCAAGCATACACCATAAGGCTTTAGCCCCAATCATCAACTATCTTTTGAGATATAAGCGTATTAGTCGCCCCTGTATCCCACATGCAATTAGAAGAGCGAAATATCTTGGGCACCACAATACTCTCATTCATTTCTACAGCCTCACAGACTGCTATTGGCGTCAGAATGGCATCTACCAATCCCTTGCTTTCAAAATTATATGCTGCCATTCAAAACCTCCAACAAATCGCCCTCATACACTTGTGGCCTAGTATGCTTCTTATCATCCATAAAACGAACCAGACGTACATAGCCAGAGCGACAACCCTTCGACTTTTCCTTCTTGGAACAATCAAAAGCGTTCTTAAAATCTATAGTAATCTGCTCCATGATTATTTGGACTTTAAATTAAACATCTATTTTAATACTATCCGTTACACTTATTCAGAATAAGGCGTTCTCATATGCTCATGCTTCCATTGCTCAATAGTTTCTTCATCTATCAAGCCCTCATCCCACAATGCATCTGCGGCATCAATCGCTTTTTGCGCAAAATATCGACTATCTGTCGCCATAACACTATCATTTTAAATATTTACCCATGTTTTACTTATGAGTAATCAACGCTTCCATATCTTTGATAAAATTCTCTACTTTCTCAAAATACGGCAAGACCTCTTCTTCTGTAGCATCAAAGGTATCATCATAATCACCAGACTGCCGAAGCTCATAAAGACGAGAGAACAACTTTCCATAAGTTCGATCCAACAAACCTGTTGCAATAAATTTCTCTCCAACTAAATGTATTACACCGGCATGAGTCTTTGCAGTAAAGCCCTTGTCAAGTAACAATGCAGAAGCCATATGGAATACAGTATAATACAAACGATTTCCCGTCAAATTCCAAAACTTCAATTTTGCCACACCTTTAGCCTCTTCAAAACTCTTATAAGCTTTTTCTATCCTGTAGCGTACAAGATCTCTACGTTGTTGACTCTCTAGCATAGCATCACCCCTTCCTCTTCCACGTTATTATAAAAAGGACTGCCTTTTTTGCTGTTCCAATCCTTCATCGAATACACTATCGGATGAATCATCTGATTAATTTGCCAACCCAATTCCCAAAGAGGATAGGTATAATTATCATGATCCTGCTCGTCTATCTTATCCTTATTCAGAAGCACAAGGATGTCCCAGTCGGAATCTGCCTTGGCATCCCTTCTGGCCCTTGACCCGAAAAGAATAACCTTGGCATCTTTCGGCATAATCGACTCCGCTTTCTTCTGAATCGACTTGAGTACCTCATCTTCAAGATGTTCCCTTGTTACTGTTGTCATAACACTACCATTTAAATTACACCGCAAAAATACGAAAAAGAATTGAAACTAACAAATATTCTGAGAGATATTTGCATTTATTCTTTTCTCTTTACCCAAACCTTATGGCTGCCGCGGCCTAGTGAATCTATCGGCGAAGTCTTGTCATTTGTCAGCTCCTTCAGTTCCATAGAGGCGGCAGTACGGCTCAGGTTGTTGATGGAGGCATAATCGCCTAGGGTGAGGACTCCGTTCTTCTCTATCACCTCCAGGGCACGGGCGATGCGCTCTTCCCTGGAATACAGCTGCTTACGGATAACCTTTACACCACCCATATCACGCTCCAGGTCACGATCGGTTTCACGCTTCACCTCCTTGATAAACTCAGGAGACGCCTTGAAGTTGATGTCTTTCACTCCCACCTTGCGGTACGTCATCTTATCATCTGGATTAAGAATTTCCCTAGGCTTCTCATCCTCGAAAGCGAGGGAGAGGGAGAAGGTGCCGAAACCTTCCAGATTCACATTGTACCCCATGGAGAGCATATCTGTCAGCATATCAACCACATCGGTCAATACAGCCTCCGTGGTACTTTCCGAAATACCGCGATGGTAGTTCTGCATCATCTTGACGAACTCTTTTCGGGATAGTGTCCGGTTGGTCACCATCTTGGGATAAACTCTGCGCTTGCCTTCATCACGCAAATCATTCAACTCTTGCAACTTGTACTTAGCCATATCAGTTTCCTTTCTTATTAAGATTGTTATCACTCCTTATTGCAGCAGCCTTTGCATCCTACAGTATTTATGATCATACCTAAGAAGAAAAGACCACAAACCTAGGAAGAAAAGTATTTAATCCTAGGAGAAATCTCCGTTCACCGACGCCGAATGTCCGTTCAGCGTCGATGAACGGCGGTTCAACGTCGATGAATGTCGGTTCAACGTCGGTGAACGAAGATTTCTACCTTGCAAAGATACAACTTTATCAGATATAAAACAAGACTTTTCCTGAATATCTTTACTTTTCCGGCCATAATTCTTCGTTTTTTGAGCTTATTTCTTTGCGTATCCCAAATAATTGTGTTAACTTTGTAGTCAGATTGCAAACCAAAGGTCAAAGGATTGCAAACCAAAGACAAAGAAAAAGACTAAGATTAGACATTCTTATGAGTATGAAGATATTAGCAACCAGCGACTGGCATCTGGGCAACCTGTTTCACGGCAACGACCGTCTGCCGGAACACAAGCATTTCCTAAAATGGCTCCTGGAACAAATCGCTGAACAAAAGCCCGATGCTCTCCTCATCGCAGGAGACATCTTTGATAACGGAAATCCATCGGCAGCGGCACAGACCGTTTATTACGAGTTTCTTGCCGATGCTACCCAACTGTGCCCGAACATGCAGGTCATCATTACCGCCGGCAACCACGATTCCGCCAGCCGACTGGAGGCTCCCCGTCCGCTGCTCACCCGATACCATGTGGAAATAAGAGGAAACGTAAGGAAAATCTGGAAGCAGGGAGAAAGCGAGGACGATAATAAAACCGGCGGACATTGGATCTATTCCTTCGATGACCTCATCATCCCCGTAACCAACGAGGCAGGAGAAGAAGTTATCATCCTCGCCGTACCTTTCCTTAGAAGCGATGTGGTGCAGAACGCCAGCTACTCGCAGGGAGTCAACGACTTTCTGAGAGAACTGACGGCTGAGGCTCGAAAGAAATACCCGGGCAGGAAGTGCATCATGATGGCACACATGTACGCCAAGGGTTCGGACATCGCCAAAAAGGATGCGAGCGAGAAAATCATCATCGGCGGACAGGAGGAAGTGGACCTGGAAGGATGGAACGAACATCCCGACTATATGACTTGCGGACACATCCACAAACGGCAACATATCTGGAATACCGACTGGGCAAGATATACGGGAAGTATCCTCCCGATGTCGTTTGCCGAGAAAGACTACACCCACGGCATCGACCTCATCACCATAAAACACGGAGAAGAGGAGGAAGGAAAGGAAACCGGCAAGAGCAAGGAATGGAAAGTAGATTTCCTGGAATACAAGCCTCAGCACGCCCTCCGCATCCTGCCCGAAAATGAGGAAGAACTGACCTTCAAGAAATGGCAGAAGGTCATCAATTCTGAACTCTCGGAGAGAACCGACGGCGAACTGAGCGACCATTTCGACTACGTGATGCTGAAGGTGAAACAGGAGAAACTAACCAGCGATGACATCAAGGAACTGGAGAAACTCGTCAACGAAAAGGATGCCGTGCTCTGCAAAATCCAGCGCATCATCCCGCAACTGGACCTCTCCACCATCCAGGGTTCCCAGCACATCACCAGCATAGAAGACATCATCAACCGTCCTCCGCTCGACACGCTGAAGGAAGCCTTCGCCATCAGACACAACGCTCCGATGAACGAAAGACAGGAGAAAATGTTATCCGATTTATTAACGACATCATCATTATGAAATTCCTACAACTCGAAATACTCAACCTCGCTTCGCTTGACAAACAGGGTGGCGAGGTCATCAACTTTGAAGAAGGTGCCTTAGGCGAGAGCACCATCTTCAGCATCGTAGGTCCGACGGGAAGTGGCAAGTCTACCCTACTCGATGCTATCTGCCTTGCCCTCTACAACCGCGCCCCTCGCTACCCCAGGAAGAAAGGCGACAAGAACCAGAACATCGAGATTTTCGGAGCTGCCGATGCCAGCGAAAACAACCGTCTGGCACCTACCGACAGTAGAAACATCCTGACACGTGGCAAGAAGGAAGGCTACAGCAAACTCACCTTCCTTGCCAACAACGGCAGCATCTACCGCGCAGAATGGCACGTCAGATTCCAGAGAGTGCGCTACGAGAACGCCAAGACTGCGCTCTATAAAATCACGAGAAACGGAGAAGAGATAACAGAGGAAACTGCCGACTGGAACGAGCTGCCGAACATCATCGGACTCGACTACGACCAGTTTCTCCGTACCGTACTCATCGCCCAAGGCTCGTTTGCCAACTTCCTGACAGCAAAGGAAAACGAACGGTACGAACTCCTGGAAAAACTCATCGGATGCGAGGAAACTTATACGAACATCGCTACTGAAATCAAGAAGGCGAAAGACCAGGCGACGGATGCCTACAACCAGATGGCAGCATCGGTGGAAGCCGTAAAACAGAACCTGCTGAACGATGAAGAACTCGCCCAACTGAAGGAGGAAATCGACCGCTTGGAAAAGGCTGAGAAGGAACTCGACAGCCAGTTGCAAGCCATCTCGAAAGACCTGCAATGGTTTGAGGAAAACGATAAGCAAAACAAGCAAATCACTATCTACCAGACTGATATGGAACAAGCAGCAGATGCCATTAAAGCGATGCAAGCCCAGATTCTCCGTCTGCAGCTGCACGATGAAGTACAGCCAGCCGTCAACCTGCTGCAGGAAGTAGAGCGACAGACGCAAAGCATCCACGAGCAGGAAGAAAACATCCTGAAAGCGGAAGCAAACATCAAAAGTCAAGAGTCTGCCATCAGCGAAAGCGAGAAAACTCTCACCAGTCTGAAGGAAGCAGTCGGCAAGGCACAGGAACAGCTGGAAAAGGCCCTGCCGGTCATCGCTGAAGCAAGGGCGCTGAAAACAAAAATGGAAGCGGCAATGCCGAATCTGAAAGAAAAGAAAGAGGCTTTGGAGTTGGCACAGAAAGAGAATCTAACTGCCCAAAGAGATGTGGAGGAAAACGCCCGAAACATCCAAAAATGGGAAGCTGAAACGGAGAAAGCGAACCTTGCTCTCAAAGCGACACAGGAAGAGATTGCCAAGCAGAAACAGGTTCTGCACGAAGCGACGCAAGCCGCTGAACAGGCTTGGGAGACGGAAAGAAATAAGACTGTCGGACAGAACATAGAGGAACTGCAGAACAGCAAGACTGTAGCCGACAGGAAACTACAGGATGTCCAGCAAGCCATCAAGGTTGTGGCTCATCTCGATGCTGCCACAACAGAAAAGCAGAAGAATGAGGAGCGAATCCAGGTCTTGGGCAAGAGAAACGCAGAGATAGATGAAGCCCTGGGCAAGTTGACCATCGAGGCGCTGACCCAAGAGACCCTGACGCTGAGAAATGCCTATACCCTCATGGTGAGTGAGAAATGGGAGATTCATCGTGCCAACCTGACCGAAGGCAAACCTTGTCCGCTTTGCGGCAGCACGACCCATCCTTATCATACCGACAACAGACAGTTTGAGGAAGCCACTACAGAACTCTCTCAACTTCTGAAAGCCAAGGAGGATCTGCTGAAACTGCAGCAGAAAGAGGAGAAGAACCTTTCCGGCGAGAGAAAACAGAACGACGGCGAAGTACAGACGCTCCAGAAACAACAGGAAAAGCTCTTGGGAGAAATAGCAACTTACGAAGAGGATTGGAAGGCGCTCATCGCCCAGTATCCAAAGATTCCGAAAGCAGAGGCAGAACTGAAATCGCTCTTGCCTATCTATGAAAACAAGGCGAAAGATGCGAGCAGCAAACTGAGCCTCTTTAACAAGATTCAGAAAGAGATAGAACGGCTGACCCAACTCAAGGATAAGGCTGTAAAGGATGAAGCTGCGTATGAAAGCAAGGCTTCAACTATACAGAACAAAGCCCAAGAAAACACTTCAATCTGCGCCACAAAACTGGCTGAGCAGAAAGCACTTACCACCAACCTCATCTCGCAGCAGAAGAGCAAGGAGGAGGCTTACGAGAAAGCCCTTCAGACATGGAATAGCGCCAAGAAGGAAATGGAGGAATGGCAGGAGAAATATAAGCAGATTCTGAATGGAGAAGAACCAGACGCGGCTGAACAAAGACTGACAGCAGCAAAGGATGAGGCAACGAAAGCAGCAGATAACCAGAACGAGAATATCAACAAACTGAAGGCTGAACTCGCCAACAGTAAAGGTTCGCATCAAACCATGCTGTCTCAGAACAAAACGATGAAAGAGAATCTGCAAGCGAAGGAAAAGGAACTCGACCTTTGGATTGAGGAATATAACAAGCAGTTTGAAGAAAAGAGCATCGAAGGAAAAGACTCCGAGGAGGAAGGCATCGAGGAAAGAAGTATCGAACCAAGCCTTATCAACCGAAATACCATCCGGGAGATGCTTCACTCTGCCGAAGACTGGAATGCCATCCGACGGGAAAAGGACGAAAAGGAGAAAGCCGTGGCTTCAACTACCGCCCTTTACCAAAGTGCAGAAAAGGCGCATCAGCAGCACTTGGAACATCAGCCTGCCCAAACCCGTGATGTTCTCTTAGCCATTCAGCAGGAGTATCAGGAGAGAAGCCAGCGCAACGAACTGATTGCTGCCAAAGCCAGGATGCAGAACCATCAGGAAGCCGTGAAGCAGTTGGGTGACAAGGCTGAGGCTCTGCAACTCGTAACACAGGAAAAGGACGACTGGACAGCCATCACAGATGCCATCGGAGCAGACGGAAAGACGCTGCGCAAGATAGCCCAATGCTATACGCTCAGTTTCCTGATAGCGCACGCCAACCAGGAAATCAGAAAGTTCAACAGCCGTTACGAACTGCAGCAGGTAAAGCATTCGCTGGGCATCCGAGTCATCGACCACGACCGTGCCGACGATATCCGAGACACCACCTCCCTATCAGGTGGCGAAACCTTCATCGTGAGTCTGGGTCTAGCCTTGGGCCTGTCGGCGTTGTCCTCCCGCAACATCTCCTTCGAGAACCTGTTCATCGATGAAGGCTTCGGAACCCTCGACCCCGATACCTTAGCCACCGTCATCGACTCCCTCGCCATGCTGCAAAGTTCGCAAGGCAAGAAGGTGGGCGTCATCAGTCATACCGACACGATGAGCGAGCGCATCACCACCCAGATAAGGATTATCAAGAATGGCAACTCCGGCAGCAGTCATATCGAGATCTATCCTTAACCCATCGCAATTACACCTTAAATTATATAGTAATTACACCTTATTTATCCCTATCAGCGCCAAGGATGGCGACAACGTGGTGAACAAGAGCGATGTGATTCGTCCTCACCATAACAAAAGAAAGGGTGTGCCATAAGTCCATGACACACCCTTTCTTTTGTTTCCATTGAATATTAAACCCTGTTTCCCTCTTTTGGGAATACTACGGTTGGCTTGAAGGTCTTAGCCTCCTCAAAGTCCATCAGGGCATAAGCGATGATGATGACGGTATCGCCCACCTGCACCTTGCGGGCTGCAGCACCGTTCAGGCAGATACAACCGCTGCCACGCTCACCCTTGATAATATAGGTCTCCAAGCGCTCACCATTGTTGTTGTCTACAATCTGAACCTTCTCGCCTGCTATCAGATTAGCAGCGTCCATCAAGTCCTCATCGATGGTGATGCTACCCATATAATTCAGGTTAGCCTCAGTTACGGTCACACAATGGAGCTTACTCTTCAATACTTCTATCTGCATTGTTCTGTTATTACTTGATCTGTTACGGATTAAACTTAATAAAGAATATCTATCGAGGAATTATCCCTTATACTTGATATGGTCGATGAGACGGATAGGAGTCTTACCGCAATAAACGGTGATGCACCCTACCACATAGGCACTATCCTCCCATGAAGAAACATCCTGCAGGCTGTCGCCATCCACAATCTGGAAATACTCTACCTCCAGACCCTCTACAGCATTGATGTCGGCAACCACCTTATCATGAGTTTCCTGTACGGTATGAGTCTTGGCATACTCCACACTCTCCTTCAGGGCCTTATAGATGTTTGGCGCAATGGCACGCTCATCAGGAGTCAGCAAAGTATTACGGCTGCTCTTAGCCAAACCGTCCTCATCACGGACAATAGGGCACTCCACAATCTGCACATCGCTGTTGATGTACTTCACGAGCTGCTTGATGACAGCAATCTGCTGCCAATCCTTCTCACCGAAATAAGCACGAGTTGGTCGAACGATATAGAAAAGACGGCTCACTACCTGACATACACCATTGAAATGACCCGGGCGCTTGGCACCCTCCATCACGGTAGAAACAGGTGGAAACTCAAAGTGGCGTGTATCTGGTGTAGGATACATCTCCTTCACCGATGGTGCAAACACATAGTCAGCACCACAAGCCTCCAAGAGCTTGCAGTCAGCATCGAGGGTACGAGGATAGCGATCCAAGTCACCCTGATCATTAAACTGTGTAGGATTCAGGAACACAGAAACCACAGTCACGCCATTTTCCTTCACACTGCGCTTAACAAGAGAGGCGTGACCCTCATGCAGCGCACCCATAGTTGGCACAAGGCCGATTTCCTTTTCCTCCTTACGACACATGAAGAGTTCGTTCTGGAGGTCAACAATCTTATTGAATACTTTCATCGTCATAATCTGTTTTCGGGTGCAAAATAACAACTTTTTTCTCAAATGAGAAAGAAAAAACCTAAAAATATGCGAATTAATGCCGAAAATAATGAATTTCGGAGAAAAAAATGCCCCTATTTGAAGTTTTTTTTGTACCTTTGCACGTAATTCGTAAGAATAAAATTAATTTTTATGGCAAAAAAAGTATTATTTATCAATCAGGAGATCGACCCATACGTAGCCGAGTCTCACATGTCAATCATGGGACGCGAACTGCCTCAGAAGATGCAGGAAGCAGGTTTTGAGATCCGCACCTTCATGCCTAAGTGGGGCACCATCAACGAGCGTCGCGGACAATTGCACGAGGTCATTCGCCTGTCTGGTATGAACCTTATCATAGATGATACAGACCATCCGCTGATCATCAAGGTTGCATCTATACCAACAACACGACAGCAGATTTATTTCATCGATAATGACGACTATTTCAAGAGCCGCCAGATGGGCACCGATGAAAACGGAAAGGAATATGCCGACAACGGAGAAAGAGCTATCTTCTTTGCACGTGGCGTATTGGAAACCGTAAAGAAGCTCCGCTGGCAGCCTGATGTAATCGTCTGCCAGGGTTGGGCTAGCGCAGTAGTACCATTCTATGTAAAGACAGCCTACAGCGAAGAGCCTTCATTTGCAGAATCAAAGGTGATTACCGCTCTCTATACCAACGAACTCAAGGGTGAACTGGGTACCAACTTCAAACGTTGCGTTGCCTTCCGCGATGCCAAGTCAGAACTGCTCGACGGCTATCAGGACGACTTCAACTTCATTGAGCTCGGCAAACTCGCCATCGACTATAGCGACGGTGTAGTAGAAGGTGAAGAAGAAGCTAACCAGATCCTCTTTGATTATGCGAAGGAGAAGAACAAGCCTGTACTGGCTTATCCGGGAGAAGATATCCAGGAGCCATACGCAGACTTCATCAACAAGGTTTGTCCTGACGCAGAATAAAATTCCGACAACAGAGACACATACATACAAGGATAATGAAAATTTTAAGACTCTTAACAGTATTAGTAATAGCAGCGCTTACTTTCGCTGCATGTGATGACACCACCGAGGGAATCGGTGGTAGCATCACTAACGATATTGACAACATCAACATCACTAGCGCAGTATTTCCTGTAGCTACAAAGTCTATGGTAGCAGATTCCGTATTGAGCCGCAACAACACGGGGCTCATCGGAAAGATGAAAGACCCGGAAACCGGCAACTATGTAAAGGGCGACTACATGACTCAGTTGGGCGTACTGCCTACTTTCTCTGTAGATACAGTTGCCATCAAGCAAGCCAACAACGACTCTATTGAAGCTTATGGTTGCTACTTGTTGATTTCATATATTGCCAACTATGGTGATACTATCGCCCCAATGAAGGTCACAGCCTACGAGATGACCAAGCCAATGGAAGAAAATCAAGAGTATTACTCTAATTATGATGCATTCAAAAACGGATGGGTAAGCGAAAGCAATCCGCATTGGAGCAGCAATTACAACTTGAGCAACACATCAGATGTAAAGAACTTCCAGATTAGTTTGAACAAGCCATATACCAAAGATAGTAAGACTTATAATAACTACGGCTCATACATTCTGCAGACATACGCAAAGCATCCAGAGTACTTCAAGACCAACTACAAGTTCCTGCGCAAAGTTTGTCCTGGCTTCTATATCAAGAATGTAGGTGGTACAGGTAACATGGCCAAGATTTGGAATACAGAGCTCATCTTCCAATACAAACGCCAAACCAAGACAAAAGATGGTAAAGATAGTATCATAGTAGTCTCCAACCGTTTCGATGGTACAGAAGAGGTATTGCAACTCAACAAGATTGAGAACGACACCGTGAAACTGAAGCAGTTGGCAAGTCAGGAGAAGAACTGTACTTATCTCAAGTCACCGGCAGGTATCTTCACCGAGGTTACCCTCCCTATCGAAGATATCATGAAAGGTCATGAGAAGGATACGCTCAACACAGCTACCATCTCTTTCCCACGACTCAACAATGACAACGAAGACAACCCATACAACTTTGCTACACCAAGCACCATCCTGATGGTTCAGAAAGACAGTTTGCAGTCGTTCTTCGAAAAGAGCAAGTTGGCAGATAGCCGTACTTCTTATACCACAAGCTACAGCAGTACAGGTACTTATAAGAATGCCTATACATTCCAGAATATCGCCAACCTGGTTTCTGCCATGTATAAGAACAAGGGCAAGGGAGAAAACTGGAATAAAGTAGTACTGGTTCCTGTAAACATCATCACAACCGCACAGGGACATACTACCGTCATCTCCAAGATTAATCACGATATGTCACTCGCTTCTACCCGACTGAAAAGAGGTGTAATAACCACCGACAGCAACGGCAAGAAGACAAGTCCTATACAGATAAAGGTGATTTACAGTAAGTTTAAAGAAAAAGAATAAGCATTCATAACGCAAAGTAAAAAAGGAAACGAAACATGGCAGATAATTTTTTGGAGCGTCATCGCGAAGAATACGAAATACGCAAGGCTGCATGGCTCAAGAAGAAGAAACTATTCATGAAGTCAGGCAAGAAACAGAAGCCCCAGACACAGATGCCACGTCCTGAAGACGAAGCGTTATAAACACGAAAAAATATTCAGAATTCTGAGAAAGAGGGTGTATCATAAAGCATTTGAATGTTTATGATACACCCTTTTAACTTTGCCAGTTAATCCTTTAAAAACGCCGCATAAGTACGATAAAAGCCATTTAACACAAAATAAAACAAAATTAATTTGGAGTTTACCCATTTTTTTTATATCTTTGCATTGTAAATTAAAAGTATTAAATATTAAACAGACAAAAAGCAATAAAATAAAAATAATCAAGATATTAGTAGAGATACTGATTTATGGGTTTAACTTTTCTAAGAACTTGCATTTAAGGATACAAGATATTTGCAGGATACAAGTTACTTGCAATATATGAGATACTTGGTTTATGTTTATAGATAATGGAGAAATTACTCTCATAAAGAATTCGTTTTTAAGTTTAAACAAAAATGCTAAAGTTAGATGTTAGTAATATAAGTCCCCGTAGTAACCGTGAGGCTACTGCGGGGACGCTTTTTCAATTTATAGTATATAGAAACAAAAAGGGCAAGACCAGAGATGGTCTTGCCCAATCTATTTTTATAACTCTTTATCTATATTATAAGATTCTACCTGTAAGAGAGAACTTCAAAACAGGATAAACCTTTAAATATAAACATCAGACTACAGAACTTAATCTACTACCGTAAACTTGGCATATTTCAGCAGAAGCTGTTTGGTGCCAGAATGAACGAACTCAACCGTAGCCTTCGTATTCTCACCAGTACCTTCAATCTTCAACACCGTTCCCCGTCCAAAACGCTGATGTTCAATCTTCATTCCCTCCTGCAAACCACAAGAAGAACTGCCAGCAGATGAAGCTGCAGAAGAAGAAACTGATGCTGCAGAAGATCCTGTACTGCGAGAAGCAGGATGAGAAGAATGCGTCTCCATGTAACGTTTAGCTGCATTCAGCGCTCTAACAGACTTGAAATTACCTTCAGAGAGAGATGAGCGTCCGGAAGTATGTGAAGTCTCCGGTTCATCATCAAAGAGAGAAGGCTTAGGATCTGCTACAAACTGCGATGCTACCGGTTTGGAATTCTGATACCTACTACTGTATCTAGGCTGCTCAGCATCCTCCCACGGTCTGCGAGGACGTTGCGCTCTCGCCCACTCCGGCTGGTCAGACATCGAATCAGCTCTGGAGCCAAACAAGCTTCCACCAGCCTCATCCAGGCTATCAATCAACTTGCCATCAATCTCATCGATAAACCGACTCGGATTATCAAACTCCATCTTGCCATATCGCCAGCGGTTCTTGGCGTTCGTCAGGATACAATGTTTCTCAGCTCGCGTAATGGCTACGTAAAGCAATCTCCGTTCCTCCTCCAGTTCTCGGAGCGAAGCAGCAGAAAGCGGACTTGGGAAGATATTCTCTTCCAAACCAACCACGAAAACCGTAGGAAACTCCAGACCCTTGGCAGCATGAACCGTCATCAGAGAAACACGAGGTTCATCCTTATCACCATCGCTGTCTGCATCGGTAAGCAGCGCCACATCCTGCAGATAATCCTGCAGGAAGAGTTCATCGAACCTACCCTCTTCACGGCGTTCCTCCACAAAAGCAGACATACCGCTCAAGAATTCCTCCAGGTTCTCCTGACGTGCCAGATCATCGGCATCCTTGCCCGACATGATATCCTGACTGATACCACACTCCTTGATAATGGCATCACCCAATTCATAGACATCCGTAGTTTGAGCCCGTTCGATAAACGAAGAAATCAGCAATCTGAAGGTTTCCAGCTTGTTCATCGTACCCTTGTTTACCGCCAGTCCATACCGCTCAGGGGCACCGATTACCTCCCAGAAACTCACCTGGTTCTGATGGGCACAGTCAGCAATCTTCAGCACCGTAGTAGCCCCTATTCCTCGTGCGGGATAGTTGATAATACGCTTGATTGCCTCTTCATCATCCGGATTCGCCACCAGACGAAAATATGCAATAATATCCTTAATTTCCTTGCGCTGGTAGAAACTCAGTCCGCCATAAATGCGATAAGGAATACCCAGCTTTCTGAACTCCTCCTCGAAGCTGCGGCTCTGGGCATTGGTACGGTAGAGAATGGCAAAATCACTATACTGGCAGCCATCCTCGCGCCGGATACGCTTCACGTCCTTCGCCACAATCGCCGCCTCTTCCTTGTCGCTGTAAGCAGGCTTATACTGAATCTTCTCACCCTTCGCATTCTCGCTGAACACATCCTTAGGAATCTGGTTGCGGTTATGCTTGATCAGACTGTTAGCTGCCTCAACGATGGTCTGGGTAGAACGGTAGTTCTGCTCCAATTTGAAGAGACGCGTTCCCTGAAACTGGCGCTGATAGTTGAGAATATTATCGATATTGGCACCACGGAAACTATAGATACTCTGCGAGTCATCACCCACGGCACAAACACGCTGCTTCTCCTGACAGAGTTGCATGACGATAGACATCTGAACGTGGTTGGTATCCTGATACTCATCCACCAGGACATAATCGAAGCGGGCGGCATATTTGTGGCGAATATCCTCATGTTCCCTGAAGAGCTGATAGGTAAGTGTCAGCAAATCATCGAAATCCATGGCATTGGCCTGCTTGCAGCGCTGCACGTAAGCCACGAAAATCTTACCAACCTCAGGCATCTGCGCACGCTTGTTCTGCTCGAAGATAGCCGCATCGCTCTCATAAGCCGCAGCACTCATCAGGTTGTTCTTCGCCATCGAAATCTTGGCATGAACGGCAGCAGGCTTATACTTCTTATCATCCAGCCCCATCTCCTTCACTATCGCCTTGATCAGCGAGCGCGAGTCACTTTCGTCATAAATGGTAAAGTTGTTGTTGAAGCCGATATGCTCAGCCTCCGCTCTCAGGATTCGGGAGAAGATGCTGTGGAAGGTACCCATATAGAGATGCTGGGCGAGGTCATTTCCCACCAGTTTTCCGATACGTTCCTTCATCTCTCTTGCCGCCTTGTTGGTAAAGGTGAGCGCCATGATGCTCCAGGGTTTCATGCCCTGGCTCAGGAGATAAGCTATCTTATAAGTAAGCACACGCGTTTTACCCGAACCTGCACCGGCTATCACCAGCGAAGGTCCGTCAATATATTCTACCGCAGCACGCTGCGCTTCGTTCAAGTCGTTCAGTAAATCCATTAATCAATATTTACCAGATTTTTCACTCTTCATTCTTCACTTCCCCCTATATCCTCCCACAGCCGTGCCCGGGTCGAAATCTTCACCCTCACGAGGGAAGGTAGGGATAAATCTCATCTGATGTTCTATCTGTCGCTGGCGCTTCTTCATATAAGCGCTAGGATGCAGCGAACTGAATTTGCGCGGATTAGGAAGTGTAGCTGCTATCAGCGCACACTCGCCACGAAACAGATCTTTCGCTTTCTTGTCGAAATGATATTCTGCAACCGCATCCACACCATAGATACCCGGTCCCATCTCAATGCTGTTGAGATAAACCTCCATGATGCGCTGCTTGCTCCACATCATTTCGATGAGGAAGGTAAAGTAGACTTCAAATCCCTTGCGGGTCCATGAACGGCCAGGCCACAGGAAGACATTCTTAGCAGTCTGCTGACTGATGGTACTGGCTCCATGCACCTTTCCACCACGTGCATTATTCTTCGCCGCACTCTCGATGGCATTGAAGTCGAAACCGTGATGCTTCAGGAATCTCGCATCTTCGCTCGCCATCACCGCCACAGGCATGTGAGGCGAAATCTTATCCATCGAAATCCAATGATGATGCAGGGTAATACTCTCTCCATCAGCTACTTGCTGGAAGCATCGGATAAACATCAGAGGAGTGACATACACAGGAATGAACCTATATGCCACTACAGCAAGAATGGTGGTACTGAAAAACAGCACCACCACCCATTTTACTATATTCTTGATTTTCTTCAAAATCATCTATTTAGTTTTTCCCTTCCGGGAGCATGAAAGTTATTACTTCAATGTACCGTTGTTGGCTGCGTTAACCATAGCCTGGCTAGCATACATGTAAACCTCTACACGACGGTTCTGGGCACAAGCAGCAGTAGTATTAACAACAGGGTTAGCAGAACCAAAACCCTGAACATTCTTTACCTGACGGCTTGTAACACCGCAAGAAGCGAGATAGTTGTAAACTGCCTCAGCACGCTTCTGGCTCAATGGCAAGTTGATACCATCATTACCTGTAGCATCGGTATAACCCTGGATAGAAACCTCGCAGTCGGTATTGTTCTTCAATACACCGGCAAACTGAGCCAAATCAGTCTTTGCGCTGCTGCTGAGAGTAGAACCGTTAGTTGGGAAGAGGATACCAGAAGCAAATGTTACCTTAACGGCAGACAAGCCATTGGCATCTGTTACAGTCTCAACCTGTGCATTCTTCACCTGTTCAGCCTCAGCCTTTACCTTATCCATGTGCTTTCCGATGAGGTTACCAGCACCGCCACCAACAGCTGCACCGATAGCAGCACCTACGAGAGCACCTGTACCACGATGGCTATTGTTGAGCAATCCACCTACGAGAGCACCCAGAGCTGCACCAGAACCGGCACCTACAGCTGTACC
>ERZ773221.1081-NODE-1081-length-28015-cov-12.305722_pt1 | contig 28015 bp, 26 predicted proteins | sample MGYA00580994_ERZ773221 | MGnify/ENA primary metagenome ERZ773221 (study PRJEB29015, sample SAMEA2737758) | human gut metagenome | biome: human gut; feature: human-associated habitat; material: faeces | place: China | collected 2012 ... | reverse complement strand
GCCGTGCCGCAGCCGCCGGAGCGGTGCTTAAGCCGTCAGGCGGGAATTGTGCGGTATTGCCCAAAGAAAATGACAGATATTTTCGACTTTTCAGATACACTCTAAACAAAAGGGGAGAACAAGATGAATTTAACACTGTTTATGCAGGTGCTGCCCAAAGCGGGCCTTGGCTGGCTGGGTGTTTTTGCGGTAACAATTATCATTGTGGCGGCGGTGGAGCTGCTGGAGCATTTTACAAACCGAAAAAAGTAAAGTGCCCGATTTGCCGAACAACTCTGAAACCGTTTCCATTGGCGGAGATCTGCCGACGATGGGGGTTCTTAAAGGAAGGTAGGAGCATGGCGCAGCCACAGTGCGGCAAATCCCTCTCTTGAGGAAGGGATTATTTAACGTACAGGGCAAAATTTTATTGACAAACGCGGCGTTAAACGGTAAAATAAGAACAATCGCATTTATCCAGGGAGGAAAGTAGCCATGCCGCAGCAGATGGATGACGAGCTGCTGCAGCAGGCACAGGCTGGGGAGGAAAGCGCTATTGCCGCGCTGATCACCGCCATGATGCCTGCCATACGCAAAGGCGCCGCTGCCGCTGCAGCACCCGGCCTTGACTTTGACGATGCGGTGCAGGAAGGGCTGATTGGCCTGTTCCATGCCGTGCGCAGCTACCGGGCGGATAAAAAAGTCCCCTTTACCGCGTATGCCGCAGCCTGTATTGCCAACGCACAGCAGGATGCCCGCCGCAGTGCCACCCGCAAAAAGCATGCTCCGCTGAACAACAGTGTGCCCCTGCCGGAAAATTCTGCCGCACCGGGGCCGGAAGAGCTTGCCATTGCCAACGAGCGCTGCGCCGCCGTGCTGGAACGCATCAACACGCAGCTTTCGCCCCTGGAACGCGGCAGTCTGCTTGCCAGTTTGGAGGGGCACACCGCCGCCCAGACAGCCCAACTGCTGCACTGCACCCCAAAAGCGGTGGAAAACGCCCTGATGCGCGCCCGCAAAAAGCTGCGCAGTGATGAAGTGCGAGAATGAATTTGGATTCAGGCGTTTTGGCCTGGACATATAAACAATGCCCCCAGTAGCTTAGCAATCAGTTCATTGGTGACCCCAAGCGTTGGTTGAAATTCTTCCGCGGGCAAGTAAACAAAGAGGAGATACCCACTATGTACGAAGACAAGACTTTGGTATGCAAAGATTGCGGCAAAGAGTTCGTTTGGACCGCCGGTGAGCAGGAGTTCTACGCAAGCCGTGGTTTCGAGAACCAGCCCCAGCGCTGCAAGGCATGCCGCGATGCCCGCAAGAACGCTACCCGTGGTGAGCGCCAGATGTTCGACGCCGTTTGCGCAAGCTGCGGCAAGACCTGCAAGGTGCCCTTCCAGCCGCGCGAAGACCGTCCGGTCTACTGCAGCGAGTGCTTCGCTAAGATGAAGCAGAACTGATTGTAACTGATTTGTTCTAAAAAGCAGCCTTTCCCGCAAGGGAGGGGCTGCTTTTTTTGTGTTTATAGAGCTTAAAGTAAATAACACTATTGACAATTATTATCCTTAATGCTATTATATACATATAATAAACGCTATGGTTGAAACAAAATAGTTAAAATGCAACAAACTGACTTAGAAAGGAGCAAGACATGACTAAAAAGACATTAAGTAGGTGTTTAACAACAATCGGCATGTTGGCTTTTGCAATTAGTATGGCGTTGCCGGCGGCTGCTCTAGAAGACAGAGCATTACCAACTTATCCATGTCCAAAATGTGGAACGACAATGACGACTTCGGTTGAAACTGGGTATGAATTTTTTACAACGCCATGTATCCATGGAAATGTAAATGCGCGAGATCAAAAATGCTTTGAGGTTAGTTATACCTATGCAGATTGCCCGGAATGCGGAACGCGTTCGATGATGAATCGTAACCAGATAAGAGATTTGGGTTGGACATGCCTGAAATAAGCAGAGGGGAGATGACAATAATGAAACGAAGATGGATAGTAATTATTTTTACTATTTGCTTTGGAATGGGAATGCTTTTGCCTGTTCATGCACAAGAAAAAGACAAAATTTGGGCCGGGACAAATAGCAAAATTGAAAAAATAGAAGAAGCACTTTATAAAGATTTTGATGATGATGTAAAAGAATATCAGAGTGGACATTCGAATGACGTAGCAGAACAAGTTGCGGGACAATGTATACAGTGCGGAAGTTTTGACATTAGGTACAAAACTCAAAACTCCTATTATGCACGTACAGCAGCATGTATGCATGGATATCATGCTGGACATGACGTAGTGAAGCAAGATATTTTGGTAAGATACGTAGAATGTCAGGTGTGTAGGTATCAGGAACATATAAGCAATACAAAGATTGGAGAACCATATATTGAATGCCATGGATTTAATTAGTATATGAGGGAATAAAGAAAGAGCATAAAATCAATGAAGAAAAGACTGTTGTTGATTTGTGGGATTCTTATACTTGTAGCAGTGATTGCTTTGGAAGCAACAAATGCAATGAACAAAGGTTCCACAAATACAGAAGAGGTCATAAGTAAACCTAATAAAATGGCAGAACCAGCACAAAGCACGGCGGAATCGGCGTTGCCGGAACCAGTGCTGCAGGGGAGAAAGGTCAATATGGATGATGCAATGTGGGAAGATACAATCAACGAATTAGATGAATACATCGACCAACAGATTGGAGGAAATTAAAAGAATAGGATCGTGTGTCGGGTCTGGTGCGGCGCTGTTTTGTGTGCGGCGCGAACCAGAACCCGGCCTTTTGACATATTGCCCAAAAGTTGACACAAAAATACAAAAAATCCCTCTTGGTGCAACATTTCGTGTTGTGTTGACACCATTGTCCCGGCATGGTACAATAATTAAAATCATATGTGAAAGGGTGAACTGTGCCATGGTATCCATCCGCGAAGGCTTGTCCTGCTGCGATAAAACCCACGGTGCAGTGTTTCTTCCCCACGCTGTATCAGGTGCTTCTTTTTGACTTTTCCTCTTTTGGGGAAAAGTTATTTTTTTGCCTGCGCGGCTATGCCGCGCAATCGCGCGAAGCGCGGTGCAAAAACAGCCGGAGCGCAGAGCGAGGATGTTCCTCTGTTCACCCGCCGCCGAACAGGCGGCGAATGGGTGGAGGTAGCAACCTTGCCCCACCACCAACAGGCTATCGCCGCGCAATCGCGCGAAGCGCGGTGCAAAAACAGCCGGAGCGCAGAGCGCTGCGCCCGCAGGCGCGTTTCGGAGCGCAACCGCCGCAGGCGGCACTTGGCGCGGAGATAGGATGTTCCTCTGTTACTCCGCCGCCGAACAGGCGGCGAATGGGTGGAGGTAGCAACCTTGCCCTACCGCCAATAAGCTATCGCCACGCCGCGCAAAGTTGGCACTTAACGTGAGGATAGGCTGTTCCTGCCGCGCCCACAACCACCACAAATTCTCACACAGATTCTTGCAACCCCACACCAAAAGGAGGGCCAGCCATGCTGATTAAAAATGCACGGGACTACGAGGGCCGCATCTGCGATTATCTGATCGCGGACGGCAAAATTAGAGCAATCGGAACCGACCTGCCGGAAGCAGGCGAGGTGATCAATGCAAAAGGGCTGACCATTCTGCCCGCGTTTATTGATACCCACTGCCATTGGCGTACCCCCGGCTTTGAATATAAAGAGGATATTGCCACCGGCTCTGCGGCTGCAGCGGCAGGCGGATATACTTTCGTCAACCTGATGCCCAACACCAAGCCGGTCTGCTCTTCGGCAGAGATCGTGCATGAGGTGGAGGAGAAAGCGCGCGAGATTGGCCTGTGTGATGCCAACCAGACCGTTTCCATTACCAAAAACTTTGACGGCCACACCATTGACCATCTGCTGGACCTGCCGGATGATATCAAGTTTATCACCGAGGACGGCAACGGCGTGATGAATAACGCCACGATGGCTCGCGTGTTTGCTGTGGCAGCCGAGCGCGGCCTGACCGTGATGTCCCACGCAGAGGACCGCGAGATCAGCCCGTGGGATTACCGCCTGGCCGAAAACATTGAGACGGTGCGCAACTGCCACCTGGCCGAATATTACGGCACCCGCCTGCATATGTGCCATGTTTCCACCAAAGAATCTGTGGATATGGTGCGCCAGAGCCGCCGCCGCGGTGCAATGGTCAGCTGCGAAGTGACCCCGCACCACCTGTGGTTCGATGATTCCCGCCTGCAGTATAAGGTCAACCCACCCATCCGCAAGGCGGACGATGTGGCCGCCCTGGTGACGGCAATTAAGGATGGCACAGTCAGCTGCATCGGCACCGACCATGCCCCCCACAGCGCCGAGGATAAGGCCAAGGGCGCTGCCGGTATGGTTGGGCTGGAAACCGCCTTTGCCGTGTGCTACACCAAATTGTGCCGCATGGAGGGCTTGCCGCTGGAAATGCTGAGCTTTTTGATGAGCTCCGGCCCCGCTCAGGTGCTTGGCCTGGATGAGCATAAGGGCCGCCTGGTGCCCGGCTTTGATGCCGATATTGTTCTGGTGGATACCGACCACATGTTTACCGTACATGCGGACGAGCTGCACAGTAAGAGCAAAAACTGCCCCTATGACGGCGAAAGCTTCTATGGCCAGGTCATGATGACCATCAAGGGCGGCAAAGTGACCTACCAGAAAGATAAACAGTAACCCGCAGAAAAGTTTGAACGAGCTTTTTTGATACAGAAAACGGAGGAACAGCAATGACCAACATGGATAAACTGTATGCCAGCGTGGCAGCCAACGGCCCGGTGTGCGTGGGTCTGGATACCGAGTTCAGCTACCTGCCCGCCGATGTGGTGGACTACACCAAGACTGCCGGTGAAAATGTGGTGGAATTCAACCGCCGCATTATTGAAGCCACCAAGGCTTCCGCAGGCTGCTACAAGGTTCAGATCGCTTATTATGAATCCCTTGGTTTGGATGGCATGCGCGCTTACGCCGAAACCCTGAAGATGGTGCGCGCCACCGGCCTGCCGGTTATTGCCGATATCAAGCGCGGCGATATTGCCAAAACCGCCGAGATGTACGCCAAGGCACACTTTACCGGCGACTTTGAGGCTGATATCATCACGCTGGCCCCCTATATGGGCCTGGATTCCATCAGCCCCTACCTGCCGTACTGCAAGGAACAGGGCAAGGGCCTGTTTGTACTGTGCCGCACCTCCAACCCCGGCGCAAAAGATTTTGAGTATAAAAAGCTGGAGGACGGCCGCCATGTGTACGACCTGGTGGGCGACAGCCTGAGCGAGCTGGGCAGGGATTACATCGGCGAATCTGGTTATTCCAGCATCGGTCTGGTCATCGGCGGCACCCATACCGAGGAAGCAACCGCCATCCGCGCTGCTTACCCCCAGACCTTCTTCCTGATCCCCGGCTACGGCGCACAGGGCGGCAAAGCTGCCGATATTGCCCAGTATATGAACAACAGCAACGGCGGTGTGGTCAACTCCAGCCGCGGCATCCTGCTGGCTTACAAAAAGCAGCCCGGCGTTGCCTTTGATGAAGCTGCTTATAATGAATGCGTGCGAATGAAGGAGGATATCCAGGGTGAATGCAACAAGCTGTAAGGTAACGGTCCTGCGCCAGAGTACCGTTGCAGCGGATATCCGCTGCCTGACGGTGCAGTGGCCGGATGCCAGCCGCCCGGCCAAGGCGGGGCAGTTCTTTATGCTGCGCGCCTGGGCTGCCAACGAAACGCCCATCCTGTCCCGCCCCATCAGCGTGCATGATTTTGACGCCGCGACCGGCGCACTGACTTTCCTGTATCAGGTCAAGGGTGAGGGAACCCAGAAGCTGGCCGCCCTGAAAGAGGGCGACACCCTGACGGTGACCGGCCCATGCGGCAACGGATTTGATGTGGCCGCGATCGCCCGGGCGGCAGGCGGCAAAAACGGCAAGATCGCTGTTGTGGGCGGCGGTATTGGCACCGCGCCGCTGCTGCAGCTCTGCAAGGAGCTGGCTGCGGCGGGCTGCAAGCCGGAACTGTACTGCGGCTTCCGTGATGAGCCCTATGGGCTGGAAGCTTTCCTGCCTTACTGCGCCGCCATCAGCATTGCAACGGATTCCGGCGCGGTGGGTTACCACGGCCTGGTAACCGGCATCCTGCACCCGGAACAGTTCGCCATGGTACTGACCTGCGGCCCCATGGTGATGATGCGCGGCGTATACCAGCTGTGCGCCCAGAGCGGCACGCCCTGCGTGGCCAGCCTGGAACGCAAGATGGCCTGCGGCCTTGGCGCCTGCCTGGGCTGCACCTGCCGCACCAAGGTGGGGGCCAAGACCGTATGTAAAGACGGCCCCGTGTTCAAAGCTGAGGAGGTGTTTGACTGATGGCAGACCTTCGCGTAAATCTGTTTGGCAAGCAGCTGGCCGGCCCGGTCATTGCCGCTTCCGGCACCTTCGGTTTCGGCCCGGAATATGCAGGCATTGAGGACCTGCGCGTGCTGGGCGGCATTTCCGGCAAAGGCCTGACGTTGAACGGTCAGCCCGGCAACGACGGCGAGCGCCTGCTGGAAACTCCCTCCGGCCTGATGAACTCCATCGGCCTGCAGAACCCCGGCGTGCAGCACTTTATTGAAAACGAGCTGTCCGCCATGAAAACCTGCGGCACCTCCGTCTGGGTCAACCTGGGCGGCCATACCATTGAGGAAAACGTGGAGGGCGTGCAGAAGCTGTGCGCCGCAGGCATTGATGTGCTGGAACTGAACATCAGCTGCCCCAACGTCAAGCAGGGCGGCCTGGCGTTCGGCATCCGCGCCAAGGACGCCGAAGAGGTGGTTTCCGCTGTGCGCAAAGTGTGCACTGTGCCGCTGGTGGTCAAGCTCAGCCCCCAGGCAGAGAGCATCCCCGATATGTGCAAGGCCGTGGAAGCTGCCGGTGCCGATGGCATCAGCCTGTGCAATACCTTCCAGGCCTGCGCCATTGATCTGGAAAAGCGCCGCCCGGTGTTCAACAACACCTTTGCCGGGCTTTCCGGCCCGGCCATCCGCCCCATTGCACTGCGCATGGTGTGGCAGGCTGTGGGGGCCGTCAATATCCCGGTCATCGGGCTGGGCGGCATCCTGACCGGCCGCGATGCGCTGGAGTTCATCATGGCCGGTGCAGCCGCCGTTCAGGTGGGCACCGCAAACTTCCTGGACCCGAAAGCCTGCACTCGCATTACTGCCGAGATTGGGGAATGGATGGACGCCCACGGCGTGAAAATGCTGGATGAGATCCGCGGGTGCGCGAGAGGATAAGCGGGTTAAAGAACAGAGAATAAAGAATAATGAAAAAATGGTGGAGTGCGCACCACGCGGCGGTCCACCACAAGGATTCTTTATTATTTATTCATTATTTTTTGAATTTGCCTGTATAAACATTCAAGATGTTGCAATTTTATGCAACTTGTGGTATAGTAAAACAGCTTTTATAAACGGAGGAAAGTATCATGGCAAGAGAATCGATCGAAGTTTTGAAGGAATGTGAAGCATTTTTGGAGGGGCACTTCCTCCTTTCGTCCGGCCGTCATTCCGGCGCATACTGCCAGATGGCCTATCTGCAGCAGTACCCGGATAAGTGTGCCGAGGTTATGGCTCATGTGGCAGAAAAGCTGAAGGATACTGATGTTGACGTTATCGTTGGCCCTGCCATGGGCGGCATTGTGTATGCTTACGAGCTGGGCCGCCAGCTGGGCAAGCGCGCCATCTTTACCGAGCGCGTGGATAACGTGATGACTCTCAAGCGCTTTGCCATCCATCCGGGCGAGCGCTGCATCATCGCCGAGGATGTTGTGACCACCGGTGTTTCCAGCCTGGAAACCAAGCGCGTCATCGAAGAAGCCGGCGGTATCTGCCTGGGCATCACCTGCGTGGTGGACCGTACCCGCCCCGAAGCTCCGTCCCCGATCCCCATCCTGGCCAGTGCCCTGAAGCTGGATCTGCCCAACTATGCTCCCGAAGAATGCCCCATCTGCAAGGAGGGCAAGTTGCCCCTGGTCCACCTGGGCAGCCGCAAAATGAAGGAAGCAGCAAAGCAGACGCTGTAAAAGAGTTAGGAGTTAGGCAGTAGGAGGTAGGAGTTATTGCGTGGGAGATAGGCTCTGCGCGGACGGAAACGGCCTTGGCTGTTTCAAAAGGCGGGCGCACGGTGTGCGCCCGACCATAAAATCCTAACTCCTACTTCCTAACTCTAACCGGAACCGGATTTCGATACAACAAAGGATTGCGAGGCAAAACATGCAGGCATATCTGATTTTGGCAAATGGCCGGATCTTAAAGGGCAAAAGCCTGGGCTGCCAGGGCACTACCGTGGGCGAAGTTGTGTTTGCCACCGGTATGGTCGGGTTTGAAGAAACGCTGACCGACCCCAGCTACTATGGCCAGATCATTACCCAGACCTACCCGCTGATCGGCAACTACGGCATGAACAGCGAAGACAAAGAGAGCGGCAAGATCTGGGCAAAGGGTTACATCGTGCGCGAAGCATGCACGACCCCTTCCAACTTCCGCAGCGAGGAAACGCTGGATACTTTCCTGAAAGAAAACGGCATTATCGGCATTGAGGGCATTGATACCCGCAACCTGACCCGCATCCTGCGCGAAAGCGGCGTTATGAACGGTGCCATTACCACCGAGTTTGACCCCGAAACCGAGCCGGAAAAGCTGGCTGCCCTGATGCCCATCATCAAGGCTTATGCCGTGACCGGCGCGGTGGATGCCGTGACCTGCACCGAGCCGCAGTGCTTTGCCCCCACTGCTGGTGTGGCGGAGGGCGAAGAACCGCTGCACATTGCCCTGCTGGACCTTGGCTGCAAAAAGAACATTGTGCGCTGCCTGTGTAAGCGCGGCTGCCGTGTAACGGTGCTGCCTGCTTCTACCACCCTGGCAGAGCTCAAAGCCCTTGCGCCGGATGGCCTGATGCTTTCCAACGGCCCCGGTGACCCGGCAGAAAACGTGCAGGTCATCGCCAATATCCGCGATATGCTGGATACCGGCATCCCAGCTTTCGGCATCTGCCTGGGCCACCAGCTGACCGCCCTGGCTGCAGGCGCCAAAACCTGTAAAATGAAGTATGGCCACCGCGGCGCCAACCAGCCTGTGACCGACTTCGCGCTGGAACGTACCTTTATTACCAGCCAGAACCACGGTTATGCGGTTCTGGGCGATACTTTGCCCGCAGGTACCGGCCGCGTCAGCCATGTGAACGCCAACGATAAAACCTGTGAGGGAATTGAATACCTGCAGTGGAACTGCTTTACGGTGCAGTTCCACCCCGAAGCAAACGGCGGCCCCAAGGATACCGAGTTCCTGTTTGACCGCTTTTTGCAAAATGTCCGCCGCATCAACCGCGTGAAAGGGGGCCGTTGAGATGCCGAAAGATCCTAGAATCAAAAAGGTGCTGGTTATCGGTTCCGGCCCTATCATCATCGGTCAGGCTGCCGAGTTTGACTACTCCGGCACGCAGGCCTGCCGTGCTCTGAAATCCGAGGGCATTGAGACCGTGCTGGTCAACTCCAACCCGGCCACCATCATGACGGACCCGGATATTGCGGATCATGTTTATATTGAGCCGCTGACCGCCGAAGTTGTGGAACGCATTATTGAAAAGGAAAAGCCGGACGCCATTCTGCCCAATCTGGGCGGCCAGATGGGCCTGAACCTTTCCATGGAACTGGCCCGCAGCGGCTTTTTGGACCGCAGCGGCGTGCGCCTGCTGGCCTGCAAGCCGGACACCATTGACCGTGCCGAGGACCGCCAGCTGTTTAAGGATACCATGGAAAAGCTGAACCAGCCCTGCATTCCCTCCAAGGTGGTGGAGGACCTGGATTCCGCCATGGCGTTTGCCGATGTTATCGGCTATCCCGTTATCGTGCGCCCGGCTTTCACCATGGGTGGTACCGGCGGCGGTATCTGCGAAAACCCTGAAAAGCTGCACGAGATCGCAACCAACGGCCTGCGTCTTTCCCCCATCCATCAGATCCTTGTGGAAAAGTGCATCGCCGGTTGGAAAGAGATCGAATACGAAGTGATGCGTGACCACAAGGGCAATGTGATCACCGTATGTAACATGGAAAACCTGGACCCTGTTGGCGTGCATACCGGTGACTCCATCGTTGTGGCACCCAGCCAGACTCTGTCCGATAAGGAATACCAGATGCTGCGTACCGCCGCGCTGGATATCATCACCGAGCTGGGCATTGAGGGCGGCTGCAACTGCCAGTTTGCCCTCAAGCCGGACAGCTTTGAGTATGCGGTCATCGAGGTCAACCCCCGTGTGTCCCGCTCCTCGGCGCTGGCCTCCAAGGCAACCGGCTATCCCATCGCCAAGGTGGCAACCAAGATTGCCCTGGGCTACACGCTGGACGAGATCACCAACGATGTGACCGGCGAAACCTGCGCCTGCTTTGAGCCTGCGCTGGACTATGTGGTCGTCAAATACCCCAAATGGCCGTTTGATAAGTTCGTTTACGCCGATAAGAGTCTGGGAACCCAGATGATGGCCACCGGCGAAGTGATGGCCATTGGCAACAACTTTGAACACGCCATGATGAAGGCAGTCAGCTCCATTGAGCTGGGTATGGACACCCTGACCCTGTCCGACTTTGAAAAGCTGACTACCGAGGAAGTCATTGAGCACCTGCATGTACAGGACTCCGAGCGCGCTTTCTGCGTATACGAAGCCCTCAAGCGCGGTGTGCCGCACCAGACCATCTATGACATCACCAAGATCGACTGGTGGTTCCTGGATAAGATGCAGCACCTGGCGAACCTGGAGCTGGGCCTGAAAAACGGACCCCTGACCCGCGAAAAGTATCTGGAGGCCAAGCATTACGGCTTCCTGGATAAAACCATCCTGCGCCTGTCCGGTGCCGAAAAGCTGCCGATGGACAACTATGTCTGCGGCTTCAAGATGGTCGATACCTGCGCTGCCGAGTTTGCCGCCAAGACCCCGTACTTCTACTCCACCTGCGATAAGGAGAACGAGGCCGAGCAGTTCATCAATGCCCATAAGACCGGCAAAAAGAAGATCCTCGTCTTTGGCTCCGGCCCCATCCGCATCGGCCAGGGCATCGAGTTCGACTACTGCTCTGTCCACGCAGTCTGGACGCTGAAAAAGCACGGCTGCGAGGCCATTCTGGTCAACAACAACCCCGAAACGGTTTCCACCGATTTTGATACCGGTGACCGCCTGTACTTTGACCCGCTGAACCCCGAAAGCGTTGACCATATTATCGCTGCCGAAAAGCCGGACGGCTGCCTGGTGCAGTTCGGCGGCCAGACGGCCATCAAGCTGGCAAAGCATATGGATGAGATCGGCCTGCCCATTTACGGCACCCCGGCCGATGCCATCGATGAAGCCGAGGACCGCGAACGCTTTGATGAGCTGTTGGAACGCTGCGGCATTCCCCGCCCGGCGGGCCGCACCGTCTTTACCCTGGACGAAGCCCTGCAGGCTGCCCAGGAGGTCGGCTACCCCGTCCTGATGCGTCCGTCTTACGTTCTGGGCGGCCAGAATATGATTGTGGCCTATAACTCCAGCGATGTCATCGAGTATATGGGCGTTATCACCAAGCATGTGGACATGAGCCACCCGGTGCTGATGGATAAGTACATCTACGGCACCGAATGTGAAGTTGACGCCATCTGCGACGGCACCGATTACCTGGTGCCCGGCATCATGGAGCAGATCGAGCGCACCGGCGTGCATTCCGGCGACTCCATCTGTGTCTACCCGCCGTATAATTTCCCGCAGGATGTGATTGATACCCTGGTGGATTACACCGGCCGCTTTGCCCGCGAGCTGAAGGTTGTGGGCCTGGTCAATGTGCAGTACGCTGTGCAGGACGGCAAGGTTTACGTCATCGAGGTCAACCCGCGTTCTTCCCGTACCGTGCCATATATCTCCAAGGTCACCGGTGTGCCCATGGTCGATCTGGCCGTGCGCTGCACCCTGGGCGAAAAGCTGAAAGATATGGGGTACGGCACCGGCCTGTGGCGCAACGGCAAGAGCCCCTATGTGGCTGTTAAAGTACCCGTCTACAGCTTCCTGAAGCTGCACGGTGTGGATACCATGCTGGGACCCGAAATGAAGTCTACCGGCGAAGTTTTGGGCATTGCTCCCAACATGCACGAAGCGTTGATCAAGGGCTTGGTTGCCGCCGGTTACCAGTTCAAGACCCCCGGCCCCGGTTCCTGCGTAATTATCTCGGTCAAGGATTCCGACAAGAAAGAAGCCGCCGAGCTGGCCTGGAAGCTGCATGACTACGGCTATAAGATCTATGGCACCCCCGGCACGGCACGCTACCTGAACAGCCAGATGGTGCCCTGCAGCACTGTGCGCCAGATGAGCGGAGAACGCCCGAATGTGCTGGATCTGCTGGAAAGCGGTCTGGTGGATTACATCATCTCCACCAGCCCCCATGGCCGTGACCCGCACCGCGATTCCGTCAAGTTCCGCCGCAAGGCAACCGAGCTGTCCATCCCGTGCATCACGGCGCTGGATACCGCCCGCATTCTGGTGAATGCCCTGCGCAGCGACCATGACATCAGCGGCATGGAGCTGGTGGATATCGCCACCCTGCACCGCGATGCCGCCAACGGCAAATAACCAAGGGTAAAACAGAAAAATAACCTGGGGCAGCAAAGCCCGGCAGCCGTTGTGCTGCGGGGAGCTTTGCTGCCCTGTTTTTGTGCCGTACAGCAAATGTTTTGCGGCGGTGCCCGTGCGCTATGCACGCGTTCCCGAAAGAAACGCGGGATTGTTGCATCTTTTTGTGAGATATGCCAATTTTTGATTTTTTGGGCTAGGTTTTGGCAGAATCACTTGATTCTGCGCGAAATTTTCCTTATAATAATCAGCGTACTAAAACGTGGGGCAGTTACTTGCCTGATGATAAAATATATGTTTAGGGAGATAACGAGTTATGACCAGATCACAGTTGATTACCAAAGTTGCAAACGATACCGGCATTTCTGCCGTTGAAGTTGAAAAGATCATGGACGGCATTTTCGGCACCATCGGCGATGTGCTGAAGGCTGGTGATAAGGTTACCATTGCAGGCTTTGGCCGCTTTGAAATGCGCGAACGCCAGACCAAGAACTTCACCAACCCAAAGACGAAGGTTACCAGCCAGCTGGAACCCACCGCTATCCCCGGCTTTAAGGCAAGCGGCCGCCTGAAGGAAAAGGTTGGCAAGTAATTGCTGAACAGCAGAACATAAACAAAATCAACCGCTCCGGTTTGCCATGCATGGCTGACCGGGGCGGTTTTTAGTTAGGCGTTAGGAAGTAGGAACTGATGGGGGGCGGTGGTAGGGGAGAGGGCGGGACGAAAAATTAGAAATTAGGAATGAGAAATTAGGAATTTTGGGGGAGGGTGCTGGTTGTGAAGTATGTGCTGAACAGTAAAAGTGGCTGCAGGGCGGGATGCCCTCATTCCGCCGGGGTGGAATTTTGCCGATTGTGACAAACGCTGCAAATGATTTGTAGGGGACGATGTTCGCATTGTTCCGCGGGCTTTGGCTTTGCAGCAAACGATAAAAAGTGTGATGTGCTCTGCCATTTCCTGTAGGGCGGGGTCACCTGACCACGTTGCTATCCCCATATAAAACCCTCAAACGCATGCGCATCGTTCCCAATTTTATAGCCTACCCCCACCCTCCACAAAAAATCAGCAAAAACTATTGCAATCTGCATAAAGTGCGGTATACTAAAGCAGTAAAATAATATTTACGCAGAGTAGAAACCCGCGCGTTAGGCAAAGCGGCAATGGCGCCGCTTTGCCGCAGTGCCTGACCAACGGGGAGTTGTGGCAGGACGAAGATGCAGGGCAGGGGAGTGCAATGTACACGCCGCTGCCGGCACGCGGTGCTGGTTTCGCATCCCACTGCTGCATAAAGGTGTGCAACGGCGGGTGTGGTTGCACACCTGCCCTTTACCCTCCCTTGTGCGGCAACACGCACGATGGAGGTATTTTATTATGCAAAAATCCGTTCAAGTTCGTACCCCGCTGTATGCCGCGGCCTATTGGCAGCAGGCCGCCGATGAGTTTAAGAACATCCGTGTTCTGGCTTTTGCCGGTATGGTCACGGCGCTGGCCATTATTCTGGAAAGTTTCCCCATCTATCTGCTGGGCCAGAGCCTGAAGATCTATTTCAGCTTTGTGGTGGTTTCGCTGGGGTGCGCCTGTTATGGCCCGCTGGTGGGCATGGGCGTTGGTGCGGTCATTGATACGCTGGGCTTTCTGCTTTCCAGCTATGGCGAGCCGTATTTCCCCGGCTATCTGATTACGGCCATGTTGTCCGGCCTGATTTACGGCGTTATGCTCTACCAGCGCAAACCCACCATCCCGCGCCTGATCGTGACCCGTCTGCTGATCAATTACGGCAGCAATGTGCTGCTGGGCAGTGTGTGGAAAGCTATGTTGTATGGCAAGGGTTACCTGTATTACCTGAGCACCGGCATGGTCAAAAACACCATCATGATCCCCATTGAAGTTGCCTTGATGTGGCTGGCCCTGAACGCGGCAGAAAAACACGGCCTGGACCGCCGCTACCTTCATCAGCGCTGATGAAGCGCAGATTTTTTGTTCAAAAGTCATACTTTACGGCTAAAAGATTGTGCGTTTTGCTGGCAGAACGCAGCCGAAATTTGAAAATTGTTCCGTAATTTACAAACTTTTAACAACGTATTCACAAAGCATTGAAAAATGTCCCTGCCGCGTATACAATAACATATGTGAAAAGAATGTGTCGGATTTCCTGCAAGCATGCAGCAAAACGGCGCATTTTTGGTTTCAGGACCGTGGCTCTGGCTGGCAGCTGCCGCCGGGCCAGACGTAAAAAGAAAAGGAGCACTTACACATGAAAAAATTGTTGGGTATTGTGTTGTCCGCAGCTATGCTGCTCAGCATGGCCGCCTGCGGCAGCACTGCTACATCCAGTGCAGCAGCAGATTCTACCGCTGACGTTGCCACTGCTACCGATGCAGCTGCCAGCGACCTGAAGGTTGGCGTTATCACGATTGGCGACGAGACGGAAGGCTACACTGCTGCGCATATCAACGGCATCAAGGCTGCTGCACAGAAGCTTGGCATGAGCGACAGCCAGATCGTTTGGAAGTACAAGGTTCCCGAAGGTGCTGAGTGCTCTGATGCTGCAGAAGACCTGGTTGGCCAGGGCTGCAACCTTGTTGTTTCCAACTCTTACGGCCACCAGACCTATATCGTAGAAGAAGCTGAAAAGTATCCCGATGTCACTTTTGTTTCCATGACCGGTGATTTTGCTGCCCTGACTGGTCTGGATAACTTCAAGAACGCTTTCACCAATGTTTATGAGAGCCGCTATGTTGCCGGTGTTGTTGCCGGTATGAAGCTGCAGGAACTGGTTGAGTCCGGCACCCTGACCCCGGAGACCCAGCCCAACAGCTTTACCGCTGACGGCAAGGTCAAAATCGGCTATGTTGGCGCTTACAACTATGCTGAGGTTGTTTCCGGCTACACTGCATTCTTCCTGGGCGTGCAGAGCGTTTACCCCAATGTTGCCATGGAAGTTATGTACACCAACTCCTGGTTCGATATCGACAAGGAAGGCGCTGCTGCCGAAGCTCTGATTGCAAACGGCAGCGTGATCATTGGTCAGCATGCTGACTCCACCGGCGCTCCCGCTGCCACCCAGAAGCAGAAGGATGCCGGCAAGATCTGCTACTCTGTCGGTTACAACATCGACATGCTGGAGACCGCTCCCACCGCTGCCCTGACCTCCGCCACCAACGTTTGGGAAGTTTACTATGAATACCTGTTCAAGAGCATGATGGACGGCGAAAACCCGGCTACCAACTGGTCCGAGGGTTACAACGAAGGCGCTGTTGCCATCACTGACCTTGGCCCCGAAGTTGCCGAAGGCACTGCCGAGAAGGTTGCCGAAGTGGAAGCAGCCCTGAAAGATGGCAGCCTGCATGTGTTTGATACCAGCAAGTTCACCGTCAACGGTGAGACTGTTACCACCGCTCCCATCGACCTGACTTTCTATGATTACTCCACCGGCACCCCGGTTGCTGTGTACCAGGGCGATACCGAGGAAGCCATCACCGATGGTTACTTCTCTGAATCCACCCTGCGCAGCGCTCCGTATTTCTCCCTGCGCATTGACGGCATTACCGAGGATGCAGACCCGGTTGCCTGATCCCACAAACTGAACTGACATGGAGGGAAGCTCTGCCTGTTACTGAACAGAGCTTCCCTCTATTGGTGTTTACGGCACCGCATGATGGATTTTTACAGAGAGGAGCATTCCCATGCCGCAGACTGAGTACGCCATCCAGCTGGAACATGTAACCAAAACTTTTGGCCCGGTCATTGCAAACCATGATGTTACCATGAATATCCGCCGCGGGGAGATTTTGTCCCTGCTGGGCGAGAACGGCTCCGGCAAAACCACCCTGATGAATATGATCGCCGGTATCTATTACCCGGACGGCGGGCAGATCATCGTCAACGGCCAGCCGGCAGATATCCGTTCCCCGCGCGATGCCCTTGCCCTTGGTATTGGCATGATTCACCAGCACTTCAAACTGGTGGATGTGTTTACCGCCGTGGAAAACATTGCCCTGAGCATGGACAAAGGCGAAAAATTTGACCTGCGCCGCGTGCGGGACAAAGCCCGTGCTATTTGCGAAAAATACCAGTTTGCGCTGGATCTGGACCAGAAGGTTTACGAGATGAGCGTAAGCCAGAAGCAGACACTGGAAATTGTAAAGGTGCTGTTCCGCGGTGCAGATATCCTGATCCTGGACGAACCCACTGCCGTGCTGACCCCGCAGGAAACCGAAAAGCTGTTTGCCGTGATGCGCAACATGAAGGCGGACGGCAAGGCCGTGGTCATCATTACCCACAAGCTGCATGAGGTGCTTTCGGTTTCGGACCGCGTGGCAATTCTGCGCAAGGGCGAATACGTTGGCACGGTGGAAACCGCCGCCGCAACGGAAGCCAGCCTGACTGAGATGATGGTGGGCCAGAAGGTGGAGCTGAACATCAACCGCACCACGCCGCAGGACCCCACCCGGCGTTTGGCTATCAGCCACCTTTCGGTGCGCAGCCCCGAAGGTACCAACGTGCTGGACGATGTGAGCTTTGATGTGTATGGCGGCGAGATTTTGGGCATTGCCGGTATTTCCGGTAACGGCCAGAAAGAACTGCTGGAAGCCATTGCCGGTTTGCAGCATACCGAATCCGGCTCCGACGTTAAGTTTTTTGCCCCCGGCGAAGAGGACAAGCCGATGGAGCTGCTGGGCAAGAGTCCCAAGGACATCCGCGATGCCGGTGTACACCTGAGCTTTGTGCCGGAGGACCGCCTGGGCATGGGCCTGGTTGGCACCATGGGCATGACGGACAACATGATGCTGAAAAGCTATGGCGAAGGCCGCTCCCCGCTGCTGGACCACCGTGCCCCGCGTGAACTGGCCGAAAAGATCCGCAAGGAGCTTGGCGTGGTTACCCCCGGCCTGAATACCCCCGTTTCCCGCCTGTCCGGCGGCAACGTGCAAAAGGTGCTGGTTGGCCGCGAACTGGCGGCTTCGCCCATTGTGCTGATGACGGCTTACGCTGTGCGCGGCCTGGACATCAATACATCCTACACCATTTACAACCTGCTGAATGAGCAGAAAGAAAAAGGCGTTGCCGTGATTTACGTCGGCGAGGACCTGGACGTTCTGCTGGAGCTGTGTGACCGTATTCTGGTGCTGTGCGGCGGCAAAGCCAACGGCATGCTGGATGCCCGCACCACCACCAAGGAAGAAGTTGGCCTGCGCATGACCAACCTTGTACAAAAGGAGGGCAAATGATGAGCAAAACTGCAGCTGAACCGCTTGTGCGTATCTCCAAGCGGGAGGGTGCCACCTTTGTGCAAAAAGTGCTGGTGCGCGCCATTGCTATCCTGCTGGCACTTGTTGTGGATGCGTTCTTCATCTTTTTTGTTACCGGCTTGAACCCCATCAGCGTGTACGGCGTTATGTGGAACGGCACGTTTATGAACACCACCCGTTTCTCTTGGGCGCTGCGTGATCTTTCCAGCCTGCTGTGCATTGCCATTGCACTGGCTCCCGCCTTTAAGATGCGCTTTTGGAACATCGGCGGCGAAGGCCAGGTACTGATCGGCGGCCTGGTCGCGGCGCTCATCATGGTGTATTTTGGCAGCAGCCTGCCCGCACCGCTGCTGTTTGCCGCCATGGTCATCGGCAGTGTGCTGGCCGGTGCCATCTGGGCCTTTGTTCCGGCCTGGTTCAAATCCCGCTGGAACACCAACGAAACGCTGTTCACCCTGATGATGAACTACGTTGCCACCAGCATTGTGGCCTGCATGACGAATATCATGCGCGGCCAGGCATCCAGCCTGGGCACCCTGAACAAAGCCACCAAGGCTGGCTGGCTGCCCGTGATCAACGGCCAGCGCTACACCATCAATATTATTGTGGTGCTGGTGCTGACCTTTGCGATGTACGCTTACCTCAAATACTCCAAGCAGGGGTACGAGATCAGCGTTGTGGGCGAGAGTGAAAACACCGCCCGCTATGCCGGTATCAATGTCAGCCGCGTAATGATCCGCACTATGCTGCTGTCCGGTGCCATCTGCGGCCTGTGCGGCTTTTTGGTTGTGGCCGGTAAGGACCAGACGATCTCCACCACCTCGGCAGGCGGCAACGGCTTCACCGCCATTATTGTGGCCTGGCTGGCAAAGTTCAACACCTTCTATATGATGCTGATCTCCTTCCTGCTGATCTTCTTGGACCGCGGCGCTTCGGAAATTGCTTCTGCTTATTCCCTGAACGAATATGCAGCGGATATCATCACCGGCATTATCCTGTTCTTTATCCTGGGCAGCGAATTTTTCATCAACTACCGCCTGGTCTGGCGCGGCCATCATGATGGTAAGGAGGGCAAGTAAGTATGAGCAGTCTGATTGCATGGATCCTGCGTGCCATCCCGTTTGGCACCATCATTATGTACGGCGCTTTGGGCGAGACCCTGACCGAAAAATCCGGCAACCTGAACCTGGGTGTTCCCGGTATCATGTATCTGGGCGGCTTTGCCGGTTTTGCCAGCGCTTATTATTATGAAAAACTCAGCGCCAACCCCAGCGCCTTTGTCTGCGTGATTCTGGCCCTGCTGTGCGCTTTGATCGCATCCGCGCTGGGCGGTCTGATTTATGCGTTTTTGACCATTACCCTGCGCGCCAACCAGAACGTGACGGGCCTTGCACTGACCACTTTTGGCATGGGCGTGGCAAACTTTTTTGGTGTGTTTATCCTGAACGGCGCCAGCTACACCGCGGCACCGCTGGCTTATAAAGCATTCAGTGCCAAGATCCCGGTGCTTTCCGGCCTTGGCGTTGTGGGCGAGGTGCTCTTCTCTTACGGCTTTTTGGCTTATGCGGCCATTGTGCTGGCAGTTGTGCTGCACTGGTTCTTCACCCGCACCCGCGCGGGCCTGAACCTGCGCGCGGTTGGCGAAAACCCCGCCACTGCCGATGCCGCCGGCATTAACGTTACGCTGTATAAATATGTGGCTACCTGCACGGGTGCTGCCATCTGTGGTGTGGGTGGTTTGTATTATGTTCTGGATTATAACCAGGGCATCTGGGCAACCACCGGCCAGATCGAAGCCTTGGGCTGGCTGGCTGTAGCGCTGGTCATCTTTACCACCTGGAAGCCGCTGAACGCCATCTGGGGTGCTTACCTGTTCGGCGTGCTGTACTGGCTGTATCAGTTCCTGCCCAGCCTGCTTGGCGTTACTGTTGCCAGCTATATGACCGACCTGATCCAGATGCTGCCGTATGTGGTTACCATCGTGGTATTGATCGTGGTCAGCCTGCGCAAAAAGAAGGAAAACCAGCCCCCGGAGCATCTGGGCCTTTCCTACTTCCGCGAGGAGCGGTAAAAAAATATTTTTGCAGAATTCGCAAAAAATTGCTCATTTTGCATCAAAGCCTCGTTTCCTATTGGAAATGGGGCTTTTTTGTTTTTTGGGGAAGGGCAGGGGGATTGGCGGATTTCGGAGAGTGATATCCGGCATGGCCCATCACACATTTTTAATTTGACTGTGTGGCCGGGGGAGTTCGTTGCGATTGTGGGTGAATCCGGCTCCGGCAAAAGTACCCTGATGAATATTATCGGCGTGCTGGACAAGCCGACCTCTGGCGAGTATACGCTGGACGGGGTGGATATCCATAAAGCAGACGATGACGAACTGGCGGGCATTGAATCCATTGTGCTGTGCGCTATTGGCGGCGTCATCGGTGTGGGGCTGGGCATCGGCCTTGGTTCTGTGCTCAGCCAGGTCATGGGCTATTCGGCCAGACCCAGCGTGGCAGCCATCATCATTGCCGTGGCGTTCAGCATGGCCATCGGCGTGTTCTTTGGCTATTACCCCGCCAAAAAGGCCGCCAAGATGGACCCCATCGACGCCCTGCGGTACGAATAAGGGTGCCGTTTGTTATTTGCTTATCAGCGCAAAATTGAACCGCATACAGCAAAAATGCTCCCGTTGCACGGGGGCATTTTTTGTGGTATACTTCTGCCTGAATGATAAAAATGGGGTAGTTTTTGCCCTGGGTGTATCTGAAAAGTCAAAAGTACAGTCTGTTTCGGCAGTTACAGCCGGATTTTGCGCTTGCAAAATGCGGCATCTTCTTTTCTTTCAGATACACACCTTAGAGCGGAGAGGAAAGAAGGAAGGTCTGACAATGCAGACACAACAAAAACTATTTACCAACCGTATGCTGCTAACACTATTGTGGCCGCTGGTGGTGGAGCAGGCGCTGAACGTGCTGGTGGGCATGTCCGATACCGTGATGGTATCCAGTGTAGGCGAAGCCGCCATTTCTGGTGTTTCGCTGGTGGATATGATCAACTACCTGATCCTGAATATTTTTGCCGCGCTGGCCACCGGCGGCGCGGTTATCACCAGCCAGTTCCTGGGAGCCAAAAAGCCGGGGGAAGCCTCCCGCAGCGCGGGGCAGCTGGTTACTTTAAGCTCTATCCTGGGTACGGCTGTCATGGCGCTCTGCCTGCTGCTGCGCGGGCCCATGCTGCGGCTGTTCTTTGGCAGCATTGCGGACGATGTGTTCCAGGCAGCCATGATCTACTTTACCATCACGGCAATCTCTTACCCGTTTTTGGCGCTGTACAACGCGGGCGCGGCCATCTTCCGCTCCGTCGGCAACAGCGAGGTATCCATGCGGGTATCCGTTATCATGAACATTACCAATATTGTGGGCAATGCGTTCTGCATCTTTGTGCTGCGCATGGGGGTTGCCGGTGTTGCGGTGCCCACGCTGGTTTCCCGCGTGCTGGGCGCTGTCATCATCCTGAAACTGACCACCCGGCATGATAATGTCGCCCGCGTTACCTGGGATGGCGTCAAGCACCTGCAGCCCCAGATGGCAAAGAACATTTTGTATATCGGCATCCCCTCCGCGCTGGAAAACAGCCTGTTCCAGCTGGGGCGCGTGCTGGTCGTCAGTATGATCTCTTTGTTCGGCACGGTGCATATTTCCGCCAATGCGGTGGCCAACAACCTGGACGGCATGGGCTGCATTGTGGGCCAGGCCATCGGCCTTGCCATGATCACTGTGGTGGGGCGCTGTGTGGGCGCCCAACAGCTGGACCAGGCCAGCTACTTTACCAAAAAGCTGCTGCTGTGGGATTACATTGCCCAGGGCGCTACCAATGCCCTGATTTTGATCTTCCTGAACCCGCTGCTCAGCGTGTACACCCTTTCGGATGAAACCCGCCACCTGGCCTGGCTGCTGGTTATGATCCATGCGGGCAGCGCCATCTTCCTGTGGCCGGCGGGCTTTGTTTTGCCCAACGCCCTGCGTGCAGCCAATGATGTGCGCTTTACCATGCTTACTTCCATTCTGTCCATGGGAATCTGGCGTCTGGCGTTCTCTTACATCCTGTGCGTTCAGATGGGTATGGGTGCTGTCGGCGTCTGGATCGCCATGGTGGTGGACTGGGTGTGCCGCGTGACCTGCTTTGTGGTCCGCTTTGTATCTGGTGCGTGGAAGAAAAAATGTGTGGCAAAATAATAGGAGGAACCCCCGATGAAGCTTATCAGTTGGAATGTGAACGGCCTGCGCGCCTGCCTGAAAAAAGGCTTTGAGGATACTTTCAACCAGCTGGATGCGGATGTGTTCTGCATTCAGGAAACCAAAATGCAGCCCGGCCAGGCGGATTTTGCCCCCGAAGGCTATACCGAATACATCAACAGCGCTGAGAAAAAGGGCTATTCCGGCACGCTGATCTATACCCGCGTAAAGCCCCTGAACGCCTGGAACGGCATTGGGGTGGAAGCCCACAGCCACGAAGGCCGTGCCATCACACTGGAATTTGAGGATTACTACCTCGTCAATGTCTATGTACCCAACTCCCAAAACGAGCTGGCCCGCATTGACTACCGCATGCAGTGGGAGGACGACTTGCGCGCCTACCTGAAAGACCTGGACAGCAAAAAGCCGGTGATCCTGTGCGGAGATTTGAACGTGGCCCATGAGGATATTGACCTGAAGAATCCCGGCCCCAACCGCGGTGCTGCGGGCTTTTCGGACCAGGAGCGCGGCAAACTGAACGAGCTGCTGGCCGCTGGCTTTACCGATAGCTTCCGCTACCTGTACCCTGATGCCACCGGCATGTACAGCTGGTGGAGCATGCGGTTCCGCGCAAGAGAGCGGAACGCAGGCTGGCGCATTGACTATTTCCTGGTATCGGACCGGCTGGCCCCACAGATCAAAAAGGCCGAGATTTTGATGGATGTGCAGGGCAGCGACCATTGCCCGGTGCTGCTGGAACTGTAAAGCTGCAAAACGTCCAAGAAATATTCGGTGTGTCGAAAAAAACTGTGCCTTTCTTTTGCAGAGTATGTGGGTATAAAACATGTAGGGGTGCACGATCTCACCCCGCTGCGGCATTGCCCTAACGCCAATTTGTAGGGGACGATGGTTCGCATCGTCCCGCATGTCGGACCTTGCCATATATTCCATCACATCATTCTCCGCAAGGCATCGGGCGCACAATGCGCCCCCTATGAAGACCTTTTCGACAATCTGAAATTTTCATAATTTTTTCAAAAATATCTGCTCCCGTTGCAAAATACCGGGAGCATTTTTCGTATTAGTATACAGAAGCGCTTCCAACAAAGAAAGCGCGCCGGCAGATGAATGCGAAAGGAGGTGTGGGGCACTGAACCAAACAGATTTTACCCAGCTGATGCAGCAATACCAAAAACTGGTTTATACCGTTTGTTTGCAGTTTGTCCACAACCCCCACACCGCCGAGGATCTGACCCAGGATACCTTCCTTTCGGCATGGTCGTCCATTGACCGGTGCGAGCCCCAATATTATAAGCAATGGCTGGTGCGTGTGGCGGCCAACAAATGCAAGGACCACCTGAAAAGCTCCTGGGCGCGCAGGGTGGAGGCACAATCCGACGAAACGATGCCGGAACCACGCGGCACACCGCCGCCCGGCAGCGGCCTGCAAAGCGCAGAGCCGGACCCGCAGGATGAATTTATGCGCCAGACCGATGCCGCAGAGCTGGAAACGATGGTGCGCACCCTGCGCGAACCCTATGGCCGAGCCGCGGCCATGTATCTGCTGGACGGGCTGCCCGTGGCGGCCATAGCCCAAAAGCTGGGCCGCCCGGCACCCACTGTTCAGAACCAGCTGTTCCGCGCAAAAGCGATCCTGCGCAAACAGATCATGGAAAGGAGGCAGGAATAATGGAACAGGCAATGTTTCCGCAAAACGAAAATAACACCCCATTTGATAACGAAGCCCTGTTTGATGCTGAAGGCCACCTGACGGATGAGGGGCTGCACGCCCTGCAGGAGAGCCGCCTGGATGAACTGGGCAGCCTGGAGGCCGCAGAGCACCTGACCTTCTGTGATTACTGCCTTGCCCGCTATACCGCCCTGATTGAATCGGCCCCCGAAAAGCTGAAACAGCCCATGCGGGACCTGATCCCCCAGGTGCAGGCCCTGATGCGGCTGCGCAGCTTCCGCATTATGACAAACCGCTATGTTTCCACGGCTGCCGCCGTAATGCTGGCCTTTGCGCTGTGGCGGTTCGGGTTCTTTGGCGGCGTTGGTACGGTGCAAAAGCCCGTGCAGCAGCTGCCGGACGTTACCCCCAGAGTGACGGTAAGCCAGGCGCTTGGCGGTATGTTTGACAGCATGAGCAGCGGCCTGAGCAATATGTTCGACGGAATGCAGCTTACCATCAACAGTGGGCTGGCCCAGCTGGCCGACCCGGTTGTGCCCCGCAGCAACCCCACCAATAACGGCGGCAGCCCCGCCCACGGAGAGTGATACACTATGAAGAAAAACGCATTTTTGACCTTTATTTTTGCCTGCATCCCCGGCGCAGGGCAGATGTATTACGGGTATATGAAGCGCGGTACCTCGCTGCTGGTCTACTTCTGCCTGTTCATCATGCTGGGCGCCATCATTTCCCCGCTGGTGGTGGGCGTCGCCGTGGTGTATATGTTCAGCTTTTTTGACACCTATGACCTCATCCGCTACCTGGTAGCAGGGGACCCCAAGCCGGATGGCTTCCTGCTCCCGCCGGACTGGCAGAATCAGCTCGGCGATGCCAAAACCAAAATGACCCCCAAAATGAACAAAATCATTGGCTGGTGCCTGCTGCTTACGGGTGCCTATGTGATGTATAACAGCGTGATCTGGCCGATCGTGGAAAGCATTTTTGTGCAGCTGGGCATTCATTGGAGTATGATTTACGCAATCAACGATGTAATCCCGTCCATTGTGGTAGCGGTGCTGCTGATTGCTTTTGGCGGCCGCCTGCTGGGCTTTGGCAAACATGCCCACCACAACGATACCGACGACCTGCCCCCGTACCAGGGCTGAACCGGCAAAGCAAGCAAATTTGAAAAGAAAATTGAAAAGAAAGTGTAGGGCAGGGTGCAGCACAGCACCCCGCCTGGTAACCTGCAGCCATTTGAAAAACAACGCCGCCCGATAGCCCGACCAATGATTCAACAGACAAAAGAGAAAATGGTGATTAACTATGGAAAACAATTTTAACCAGAATACCCCTGTGCCGGAGAAACCGACCCAGGATACCTGCCAGGATGCCAGCCAGGAAACCACCGCGCAGGCCGCGCCCGAAACGGCCCCCAAGCCCCCGGTCAAAGTGCGGCGGGTGGGCACCTTCAGCCTTGGCCTGATGCTGGTTGCCATCGGTGCCATCCAGCTGGCCCAGATTTTTATGCCGAATGTCAATGTGCTCAGCGTGGTAAAGTATGCCCCGATGGTGCTGATCGTTCTGGGCATTGAGGTGCTGATTTACGCCGCACGCCCCGATGTAAAGATCAAGTATGACGGCATTTCCATCTTCCTCTGCATTATCATCATGTTCACGGCGGGGGCTTCCGGTGCAGTGGCCGCAGTAGCCCAGGCATTCACTCCCGAAAACGTGACCAAGCGTGTTACCACCGAGGAACAGTACAAGAAGTCTGTTCAGAAGGCACTGAGCAATATCCCCAATGCCCATGATTTTGTACATGATTATTCCATCGATGTCAGCAGCGAGAGCTGGTTCATGGATATGCCGGTGGGTACGATGCACGCAACGGTGTACCTGACCATGAATTACGGTGCCCAGACCACCGCCGAAGAATTTGTGCGCGACTGCATGAAGGTAATGGATGCGGTAAATGCCACGGATATCCCGGTAGGATACTATCGCTTTGATGTGGACCAGAGCAACCTGACCGATGGCGAAGTGTGGAGTGTATGGCTGGATGAGTGGGAAATGCACGGCAACCTGCAAAACATTGCGGCCCATGTTGATACCGTGTACTATGTGGACGGCGATGCCTACACCAGCCTGGATGATGTGCCCAAAAAGGACGGCGATGAACTGTTGAACCGCTACATGGCCGCCTTTGGCACCAACCCGCTGACCGATTACCAAAATGAATACGGCACCGTTGAATTTGGTGATGAGCTGGAAGAGTACATGCAGAACCGCGTGGAAAACGAAGCCGGCCAGGACCTGACGGACACTGACAACGCTGGGGAAACCGCAGCCAGTGAGGAAACACCCGCAGCGCAGGACGATGTGACGATGGAAGCCACTGAACCCGCAGCGGGCGCTGCGGAAGCTGCCTCTGAAAATGCAAACTGACATTTGAACAAAAATAATATATTTGTGCAATTTCGTTAAAAACGACGGAAAAGTTGACCAGATTTTTACGCCCCGCATACGCGGGGCTTGTTGTTTTTGCCTGCCTGAAATGCTACAATACCAATAAGGGCAATTTTGCCCTGTAAATGCGGCCTGCCCGGCGGCGGGATGCAAAATCAGGAGGTACCCCATGCTTAAAGGCTATACCAAGCAGGAAATCAGTTGGATGATGTACGACTGGGCCAACAGCGCCCATTCCGTTATCATTGTAACGCTGCTCCCCATCTTTTTTGACACGGTTGCGGGCTATACGGCGGACAGTGTTTCCAGCATGTCCACCTGGGGCTATGCAACCAGCATTGCCATGCTGATCGTGGCGCTGGCCGCTCCGTTCCTGGGCGTGTTTGGCGATATCCGCGGTATGCGCAAAAAGCTGTTCAGCTTTTTCATGCTGCTGGGCGTTGCAGCCTGCGCGGGCATGGCGTTTACGCCTGGGATGGATTTTACCTCCGGCCCGGTGGCAGCAGGCAAGGTGGCCAGCCTGATCCTGGTTCTGTACATCGTCAGCGTCATTGGTTTTGATGCTTCCGCCATCTATTACGATGCCTTTTTGACCGATGTTACCACCGAGGACCGCATGGATAAAGTTTCCACCATGGGGTACGGCCTGGGTTACATCGGCGGCTCCACCATTCCGCTGCTTATTTTTCTGATCATGAACCTGGTTGGCGTGCCCATGCTGACCTGCCTGGCGTTTGTGTTTGGCCTGACCGCTGTGTGGTGGCTGGCGTTCAGCTTGCCGCTGCTGAAAAACTGCGAGCAGACCTCTGGCAAGCCGTATGAAAAGGGCGATGTTGCCCGCAGCATTAAGGGCGTTGGTACCACCATCAAGGAGATCATTGCCAACAAGCCGATGCTGATCTATATTCTTTCGTATTTCTTCTATATTGACGGCGTGCACACCGTCATCAGCATGGCAACCACCTATGGCACCAACCTGGGGCTGGATTCCACAGGCATGATGCTGGCGTTGCTGCTGGTGCAGATTCTGGGCCTGCCGTTCTGCCTGCTTTACATCAAGTGCAGCGAAAAGTTCGGTGCCCGCACCATGGTGGGCTTTGGCATCTGCGTGTATATGTTCATCTGCATCTTTGCGTTCTTTATGAACAGCCTGTGGCAGTTCTGGGTGCTGGCTGTGCTGTGCGCCACCAGCCAGGGCGGCATTCAGGCGCTGTCCCGCTCCATGTACGGCAAGCTGATCCCGGATAAGGACCGCTCCGGCGAGTTCTTCGGCTTCTTCGATATCTTTGGTAAGTTCAGCTCCATCATGGGCCCGGCTTTGGTCGGCGTTGTCAGCAGTGTGGTGGCAAATGGAATGCTGGGGGCCCAGGGGCTGACCGCACAGACCGCAACGGCGGAGCAGATCGATGCTATCAACGCCCAGTCCAGCCATTACGGCATTTTGTCCATCATTATTATCATCATTGTGGGCGCGGTGCTGTACTTCGGCTTTTTACCCAAAGCAGAACACGCCAAGCAGTAAATTTGACAAGATATTCGATTCGCATTACAATATAGGGGTATATTCTGTTCAGGTACACCTGGGGAATATACCCCTTTTTAAGGTATATCTGAAAACAAAGAAAATGACGGATATTTCGCAAACACAGACAGGATTTAAGGCAAAGAGCCGCAGGAGTTCTTTGTGGATTCCAAGAGTTTTTAACGCAAAATCCCGCTGCGTTTGTAGAAACAGAATGGCAATACCGCATAATTCTAAGTGCCGATACGGCGAGCGAGGTGCGGCAGATG
>ERZ773221.1058-NODE-1058-length-28524-cov-3.738452_pt1 | contig 28524 bp, 31 predicted proteins | sample MGYA00580994_ERZ773221 | MGnify/ENA primary metagenome ERZ773221 (study PRJEB29015, sample SAMEA2737758) | human gut metagenome | biome: human gut; feature: human-associated habitat; material: faeces | place: China | collected 2012 ... | reverse complement strand
CCAATGTCCGATCAAAATACTGCGAGGTAATAACTTGGTGCAGTGTTTAAAAGATTATACGGTTTTTAACTCTGCCGAGGATGCTGAAATTTGGGCCATGTGTTTTAAATACGATGAAAAACAATTTAGGATCGTTAATACAGAATTGTTATGGAAACAATAATTAAGCTATTGCAGAAAAAACGGAAACTGAAAGAAACATTAGAACAAATCAACAATGACAGCCGTTACAGAAATATTTCTTTTGTTTGTGCAGGCAGCCTGAGAAAAGGCAGCCGCAACTAGATGAATCGCATGACGGACAAACTTTGCCGAACGTATGACGAGTTGGAACGCTGTAAAAAGGCTATAAAGATCATTACAGGCGGTTCGGACTGGACGATGTAGATTCCTGTCGGACAGATATAATGGCTTATTGGCCCGAATATGAGGCGAACCTGACGATGTATGAACCGATCGTGTATTACATCGAGATAATCCGCAAATCGTTTTTGGGAAAGTATAGGAACGTATTGGAGAATTATCCGATACGTTTGGACTTCGATACGCCCAACCATACCGTATTTTGGGTGTATTCCAATAACATCATTCTGCACAGGTCGAAAGACCGACTTGAAAAATATATTTGTCTGAAAAACAAATAATTAGTATGTTTGTATGTTAAGTTTGATTGATTCGTTAGAGATTAGGAATTTGGTACATTTTTTCTGGTACACAAAAAAAGACAGTCACAAATTTTCATTGCAACTGTCTGATTTTCAAGTGGTGCCACCACGAATCGAACGAGGGACACAAGGATTTTCAGTCTGGCAAACTCATTTTTACATAATATTGACTTTTATAGCTAATATCAACTATATCAGTTGTTTATATATTAAAAAGAAAGAGGCACCTCATTCAAATTATCATAAAATTATCTCGAATTTTGTAGGCATTTGGTGCTTTTTTTGGTGCTTTTTTTGAAGATCGTTTGAATGGGGTAATTGCCTGTAATACATGTATAATAAAAAGAAATATTATTCGTTTAAATAACATAAGCATACTCCTCACTATTTTCTTTTCTACCCACTTTTCTTTTATCACATTTTTTTGTTTAACAGCTAAAGAGCATTATTATGGGAAGCTTCAATAATAATATTGCTACTGCTGTCGTGCGCCTTGATACGAGGGTACGTTTAAAAAAGAGTGGCAAATTTGCGACAAAGCTTGAAATTTATTATTCAGGCAAAAAGAAGCGTTATACGACTCCTGTTCAGTGTACTGAAGCCGAATGGAAAAAGATAAATGCTTCTCATTTAAAAGATAATAATTTACGAGAATCTAAAAACATAATCAGTGAAATCTTATGTAAAGCGAACGATATTATCAGCACATTGCAAAAGGATTTTTCATTCGAGCGATTTGAGCTATTGTACTTAGGTAATAAAGCCAAAGCGGTCAAAGATCGCCAGAATGTATATGACGCATTTCGCACTCGTATTTCTATGTTGCATGAAGAGCAGCGTATCGGAACAGCACGTTCTTATACAACCACTATGCATTCTTTGATGAAATATAAAGCTAAGCTTTGTTTTAATGATATAACAGTTGATTTTTTAAGGGGTTATGAAAGATATATGCTACATTCTAATAAGTCGCTTACAACAATCGGAATTCATTTGAGGACCTTAAGAGCCATTGTTAATGAGGCTATTGTAAATAAGATCATACCAGCGGATATGTACCCGTTTGGTTTGGAACGAAAAAAGAAATATGAAATACCGACATCCCGCAATATAAAAAAAGCACTTGATATTAAAAGTTTACGAGCAATCATTGATTATGAACCGACATCGGAAAACGAAGCAAAAGCAAAAGATTTCTGGCTTTTTAGTTTTTATTGTAATGGATTGAATATGAAAGATATATTTAAACTGAAATATTGTGATATACAAGGGGATTTTCTTTATGTAAACCGTCAAAAGACCATGCGAACGAAAAAGGAAGCCGAACAAATAGAAATTTATATCACAAAACCTATCGCTGCAATTATAAATCGTTGGGGAAATTCAGATAAGTCACCTACAGAATATGTATTCGATATTTATAAGAAAGATGCTGATACAGAACAAAATTATGATTTAGGTAATCTTTTTATTCATGTCATTAATAGACACATGGTGAATATTGGCAAGAAGCTGAATTTAAATATAAAACTAACAACCTATGTTGCGCGCCATTCGTGGGCAACCTTGCTGATGCGTGAAGGAGTTCCTGTATCTTATATATCCAAAGGATTAGGACATTCTTCTTTGGCGACTACTGAAAGATATTTCGGTAGTTTTATGCAAAATCAAAAAATCGAGGCAGCCGAGTTGTTGCTCGAAACATTAAAATAAATTTGACATGGAAGAAATATTGAAATTTCTTGAACTTCATATAAAAAAATGGGTACGAGAAGTTCTCGAAGAGAAGGAGAGGGAAGCCTCGGTAATTGCGCTTTCTCCACAAAACATTCCTCCTAAAGGTTTAGTGAAAATCAGAGAGGCAGGCCAAGCTGTTGGTTTAGCATCGGGTACTATCTATAATTTAGTGGCCAAAAAGAAAATCCCCTTTCATAAAGTGAACGGGGCTTTACGTTTCGATTTGACGGAATTGGATATGTGGGCACGACAGGGACGACCGGAAATTATAAATATTGGTTTAGAAAAACTTAAAGATCTTCACTTGGATAAAAAATAGATAAAAGAGGCGATAGTACTATCGCCTCTTTTATCTTGTCGTTCCCGCCTTTTTTGATTTAGACATCCGATCTAAGCGGGTATCAGTCTGTTATATTGTATGTCTCATCGAATTTAAAAAGCAGGTATAATGGCCTGCTTTCATTTTTTATTAACCTTTCAAAAACAGTGCTTATGAAAGCCAATGCAACCGTTTCTGTACGGCGGAATGCCGTACAGAACAAGAAAGCCCGGACAACCGGCAAAACCCGTACGAAAAAGAATACGGGCTCTCCGCTCTCTCAAGCCTCCGCCGACCTGCCCGAACAGCAGATCGCGCTGGATTCGATCGTTCCGAACGATTTCAATCCCCGCCGGAATTTTTCAGAACAGAGTCTCCGGGAACTGGCCGACAACATAACCCGGATCGGCCTGATCCATGCTGTTACGCTCCGTCCCCGCAGCGACGGGCAGGAAGGCTACTCGCTCATATGCGGCGAAAGACGTTTTCGCGCAGCCCGGCTGGCGGGATGGGATACCATACGGGCTAAGATATGCCCGATGAGCGACGCCGAAGCGGAGGACTTCGCCATTGCCGAAAATCTGCAACGGGAAGACATCACGCCGTTCGAGCAGGGGCAGGCGTTCAAACGCCTGATCGATACGCGCCGTTACGACGTCGGAACGCTGGCCCTGCATTTCGGACGAACGCGCGATTTCGTCCTGAGCCGCATCCGCCTGCTGGATCTGATCCCCGAGGTAATAGAATTGCTGAACAGCGAGGAGATCAATATTTCGCAGGCACTGGAGCTGTGCCGATACGAGAAAGAAATTCAGAGGGAAGTCTACGACGGATATTTCAAAATGGGTCTCGACTGCCACTGGCGGCATCTCCGGGCCAAAGAGCTCAGAAGCCGTTTGGCCGGCATGTACCTTTCGCAACTGAATTCTTACCGTTTCGACAAAACCGAATGCATGTCCTGTGCGAGCAACAGGGCCAACCAGGTGCTTTTCGCTGACTGCGGCGACTGTAACGTCTGTCAGAACCGGGCGTGCATGAAACGCAAGAATACGGAGTACCTGATCGCCGAAGCGAAGAGACTGCTTTCGGAATGTCCCGGCATACGGATCGGCTATTTCGAGGATTGTTCGCAGGGAGAAGTCCTGCAAGCCCTCCGGGACGAATCCCGTCCGGTCCGTGCGCTGGGCTATGCCGGCTACTACGAGGCGCATCCCGAAAAACCGGAGGAACCGCGCAGGGAGGATTTCACCGAAGAGGCGGATTATACGGAAAGCATAAATACTTTCCGCAGCGCATCGGAGGAGTACGAACAGGAGTGCGCCGACATACAAAGACGGGTCGAAGCGGGGGAACTGATACGTTACGCCGTGATCGGAGACCGCGGCATCGAATTCTACTACGACGAACCGATTCCGGTAACGGAAGAGCAGAATGAAAGTAATTCGGCTCGGCAGACCCGTCCGGACGATTCGCCGGGATTCTCTGGAAACACGTTCACGACGGTTCCCGACATCGTATCGTTCGCCGGCGAAAGCGTCGATCCGGAAACAGGCGAAATACTTTCTCCCCAATCCGATACGGAAACGATCGACCGGACCATGACGCAGGAGGAGATCGAGCGCGAGGAGAAGATAAATACCCTGAAAGAGCGGCACGACAATAATTACCGGCTGTTTCTCGACCATATGGCGGTCGACCTGAAAATAGCTTTGCGTAAGACAGACTACCGGGAAGGAGCTTTGACGGAGGAGGAACAGCGGATTTTCTGGTTTTTGCTGCTCCGGACACTCGATCGGAGGCTGTATCCGCAGTTCGGACTGAATGAACATGACTGGCCGATGTCGGAAGAGCGGCAGGTACGGATATGCAGGGAGCTTACCCCGGAACAGCAGGTATTGCTTCTGCGGGAGTTCATGCGCGGCGAGCTGTTGGAAAACTGTTCCGTACCCGAACTGATCGGCCGGCTGTCCGGCGACTTCGTAGAGATTCATCAGCCGGACGCCTACCGGGAGATCCGTTCACGGCATAAGGACGTTTACGACCGTCGGCTTTCGGGCATACTCCAACGGCTGAAAACACTGGGATGCAAGGATGCGGAACTTCCCGTAAACGAGACGGAGCTCGAAATCCGGCATACGCTCGCGTCCGAGACGCTTCAATTACACGGTACGCCGGAAGACGTTCCGTTCGATCCGAACGAACTGCCGCAGGAGCCCCCCTACGAGATTCCGCAGACGGAGGAGCCGGAAGGAGAAGATATGCCCGGCGACGATATTCGTCCGGAACCGGCGATTCCCGTAAAGGAACCCTACCTGCCGAAACCGGCCGACAGCCCGGAGGAAACCGGCCCCGGTATCGAGGAATATCCTGCGTTGGAAGAATTCGATCAAAGAGCGGGAGATAACGTCGTATCCGAAACTCGGGCGGCCTGATATGGAGCGAACCTTTCATGCATACAGGGAGCGCATACGCGCTCCCTGTATGTTTTCATGCTGCCGGCCGTATGGGATCATACGGTATACGGCGTTACCGGTCTTTCGAAGGGAACGTTTTCCGTCCGAGCAACTCCGCCAGCAGAACGACGTCGGCCGCATGGTAGACAAACCTGCGATCGAAAACGCCGCAGCGGATCAGCCGTTTCTTACGCGCCGCCTCCAGTTGCTCTGGGGTAATCTTCAGCATCCGGCATACTTCGTCGGCCATGAACACGAGATCGATGTTACGCATCGCGCACAAGTGTACGAGAAAGTAGTTCATGTAGATAAGCTGCCGGTTCCGTTTGACGAGCTTCGTCAAAACGGTTCGGGGAATCGTGAGGGTTTCAACGGTTTTCATGTTCTGAGTTTTTTAATGAACGATCGGTCTGTTTCCGGGATAAATCGGCTTGACGCGCCTGATTCTCTATTTTGTCGATATACCGTTTGATTTCCGAATAACGGTACATGCGCTTGACGCCGAAAGTGAAGCCGATCAGCTTTTTCTCCTCGCGCAGCCGTCGCACCTGGCGCTCGCTCAGATGAAGCATCCGGCAGGTATCGTAAAAGTCGAGGATAGGATCGCCCTCGATCATATTGTGCTGTTTCTTTACGGCCAGCACATCGAGGTGAACGGCTTCCAGCTTTTCCCTGATTCCGGCCAGCGCAGACAATAACTCGCTCTGTTTAGAAAATTCCTCTTCCATGATTCGTAAGATGATCGATTGCGTTACAAAGATCCTGAATCCGAATCTCCGAATCATGTATCCGAACATGTTCTAAAACATAATTTTTTGCATTTCTTTCTGGTTGTCAGATCGATTGTCTCGACAATCAGAACATCTCCCCCTTTCTTCCCGAAAGAGGGATTCAATACGACGACAATATGGTTATACGAATGGAAGGACCGGTTTACGATACCGGTCCCGGCTCTCTGTGGGCCTATACGCAAATTTTGAACTGTATGCTTCAGTGCCGGGACAGCGGGGAACTGTTCCGGCAGCTGGCATGGACCGATATGAATTCTCCGAATCACGAGCTGTCGGGCTATTTCAGTTGGGGCTTCGGTACCTCGACTCCTTTCTGGCTGCGCCAGCGGATCGCCTTCCGTTCCGATACGTTTTTCGGAACGCGCACGCTGACGATCGTCCGTTTTCGCGAAGACGCGGACAGGGCCGATGCCTGAAACGGATACGATCCTTTGATTTACATCAATCGTTTTTAATCCATTAAAACTCTGTGCGGGAGGATAAATACAGCAATGACCATTATGGAACTGATAACAAAAAAAGTAGAGAAAGATTTTATGTCTCATCCGCTGAGGTCGCAAGACGGGCGGGGATTCGATGCCGAGGTAATCGTCAAATACTTCAACCCTTGCGGAGCGGGTACGTGGCTGATTACCGAGGCTGAGGAGCAGGAAGACGGGGATTGGCTGTTGTTCGGTTATGCCTGCATTCACGAATGGGAATGGGGCTACGTCCTGCTGTCCGAACTGCGGAATCTGCGGCTGCCTTTCGGTATGGCCATAGAACGTGATATCTATTCGTCGGCCCGAACCGTCCGCGAACACCTGAAACGTTTCGGGATCACCGTTTGACCGGGGAAGCGCACTTGCTTCATATCGGAACAATAAAAACATGCCGATTGCGTTATGCCTGAAAAGGTACTATATTTGTACCTGAATAAATACTGAAATTAGTTAATTAAAAAACACAGTCATGGCAGCCATACATGTTATATCGCCCAGCGAGTTCAAACAGAACCAGAAGAAGTTTTTCGACCTGGCTCTCTCGGAACGGGTCGTTATCAAGCGGGGCAAGGATCTGTTCGAGCTGGTATCCAAGCCTTATATCGACGAGAGCGTCAGTCCGAGCGGCGATCCTTTCTTCAACGATCCCCGGAACCTGCAAGCTATCCGCGAGGCTATCGAGCAGGCTAAACGGGGACAGGCGACGGAGCTTACGCCCGAACTGAAGGAAAAACTGTTCGGCGATTTATGAGCTATAAGATCATCCTTACCGAGAATGCGGTCGAGGGAATCCTTCGGCTGCGGAAAGCCGGAGAGCGTCAGGCGCTGAAAAAGATCGACCGTCTGCTCTCCGAACTGGAGGAACATCCGGAAACAGGAACCGGCAAGCCCGAGCGGCTCAAGGGCGAATTGTCCGGGAAATGGTCCCGACGCATTACGGAGCGTCATCGTCTCGTTTATGAAATATTCGACGAGTATGTAGAAGTCGTCGTATTGAGCGCCTGCGGCCACTACGACGATAAATAAGACATTAAAAACAATCGTTCGATTGCGGAAGCGGTACTGTACAGTACCGCTTCCGTTTTTGTATCACATTCAAAAATCAATTATTATGACGGATAAACAGTTCAACGCCCTGTTCCGCCGCCGTATGGACGCCTACGCGCGGGCCAACGACAGGGAAACGCGATCTTTCGCGTCCATCCCCTGCGGTTACGGCAGCAGGGCCTACCATCGCTTCAAAACCTCTTCGGACAAAAGCGGAGAGATCCGTGGTAAACTCTCAGAAATGGCCGCCACCGGAAGGATCGAACCGGCCTTGCTGCGTGAGGCCGTGTCTCGGCGTGTCCTGTGCGAAGACATTTTGCGAACCGTATCGAGATGAACATACGGACCGCCAAATCGATTCCGCTGGCCGCCTATCTTTCCGGTCTCGGATTCGAGCCTGTGAAACGGCGGGGTACGGATCTCTGGTATCTTTCCCCGCTTCGTAAAGAGACGCGGGCTTCGTTCAAGGTCAATACACGTCTTAATACATGGTACGATTTCGGAATAGGCCGGGGCGGGAACATCATTTCGCTGGCGGCCGAAATATACGGCACGGACGATGTTTCCCGTCTTTTGCAGTTGATCGGCACGAATACGCCGGCTTCGGTTCCGTTCGATCCCATGCCGGAAAGGAACACCTCACCTGCGGAGCCGGAGTTCGGAAACGTCCGGATCATGCCGCTCGCTCACCCGGTACTGCTCGATTACCTGAAATCACGCAAGATCGATCTGAGAATAGCGCAGACCCTCTGTAAAGAAGTGCACTACACCGTACGCGGCAAGTTCTATTTCGCCGTAGGATTTGCCAATGACCGCGGAGGCTATGAGATACGCAACCGCTATTTCAAGGGGACCATTCCTCCGAAGGACACGACATGGATCAGACCGCAGAAGTCGAACCGGAGCTGCCGGCTGTTCGAAGGATTTACCGATTACCTCTCGTATCTGACTCTGTGCAAACAAGGCGATGTGTCATGGCATTCGTCGGATGAAGACTTTCTGATCCTGAACTCCGCATCGCTGCTTCCACGGGCAAAAGACAGATTACAGGGATACGAACATATCGTATGCTGCCTCGACCGGGATACGACAGGCCGAAGGCTTGTCGGTGAACTACGCGCGACATTCGGAACGCGGGTACATGACGATTCGATATTGTACGATGGCTGGAAAGATTTGAACGACTACCTAAACAAAAAATAACGGAATGTGCTGACCGCATTGAAAAACATAACTATGTTGATCTGCAGACCGTACAGCGGACAAAGCGGAGCTTTAACTAAAAAATGAAAACACTCAAAAAAGTATAACAGGGCATGGTGGAACGATCTGATCTACGAAAAGTCCTGTAACTATGACGTGTTCTCCTTTCAGAAATGAACGATATCGGCGAACTGGATACAAACGGATCGTCCGCATTGAAGTAGAATGCAGGCCAACTATTCGATGCACATACCACACCCAAAAGTCACATTAAAATTCTTTGCTCGTTATCGTGATCTTACATGTGAAACTTTGCAGCCGTTTTATTCGGACTAGCAATATAGCGTAAAGATTGAGAAAATATTCAAACAAGCAGAGGCAGTATTTAACGACATGGTTGTGATTCCCGAATAGCACATGAACAAAAAGTTTTAATGCCCGTTATATCAATATGGTATCTTTCGCGATGGTCTGTCGCACGTTCATTGTGATATGAACATGAAAGCGAAATGGAATTTGGTCAGTAATTATAAGACAGATAATAAAACGTTTTACCCGCTACCGCACGATTAACAACATGCAGAAAAGACTCGTCAAGGTCTTATTTTAAAATATATGAATATTTCGTATATTTGGATTGAATTTAGCAATTATTTATCTATAATTAGACATGAGCGTCATTCATATCCAACAGATTCGAAATAAAATTTGCGATGCATTCGCAACAAAGATTGACACATCTGATATAGCAGATAAGGACAAAGAAAAAGATATAAAAATAACGACTCGTTGCCTTGCTGCTTATGCCGTTCATTACACAAGTGGGTGTAGTGAACAAGAAGCTGCTGATGCAGTTGTGGACGGAGGTAATGATAATGGCATAGATGCAATATATTTATCAAATGAAGGAGAATTATTCGTAGTTCAATCCAAATATAGTCAAGACGGTACAGGTGAGCCATCATGTGCTGATGTCTCTAAATTCTGTCGAGGTGTCAAAGACTTAATAAACGAGAAATTTGATAGATTCAATTCCAAAATACAAGGAAAGGCTGCAATCATTCAGCAAGCATTAGGAGCATTCAATACTAAATACGTATTGCTTCTTATAGATACACATGCAAAAAAAAAGCTTGCAGAACATGCCTCCCGAGTTATAAATGATTTGCTTGATGAAATGAATAATAATGGAGCTGAAAATCCAGACCCCGTTTTTTCATTCAAGAGAATATCTCAATCGGATATACATGAATCTCTAGCGCAAAAAGCAGGCAATACTCCGATCGACGTTACCATGAGTCTTTCATCTTGGGGCAAAGTAAGCGAACCTTATATTGGATATTACGGGGCTGTTTCAGGTTGCGAAATCGCCGAATGGTGGAAAACTTATGGAGATCGGCTGTTTGAAAAAAACATTCGTAAGATGCTGGGCAAAACAGACGTCAATGATAGCATCGAAAAAACGATTAAAGATTGTCCCGAATTATTTTGGTATTACAATAACGGAATCACAATAATTGCAGATAGGATTGAAAAAGCAGCTATTGGTGGAAGTAATAGAGATTTGGGATCATTCAAATTGACAAATTTTGCTATAATCAATGGGGCCCAGACTGTAAGTACTATTGGGAAAAGTGCGTATAACAGTGAAAATAGATTAGAAAACGTTAACGTACATACACGGATTATTCAACTTTCAGGGACGCCAGAATTATTTGGAGAGGAAATAACAAAAGCTAATAATCGCCAAAATAGAGTTGAGAACCGGGATTTTGTATCGCAGGACCCAGAACAAATTCGTATTCGTCAGGAATTGCTTATCGATGGCATTGAATATAATTTGATGCGATCCGAAATATACGTCCCATCTGAGAAGTCTTTCGACATTACGGAAGCAACAGTAGCATTAGCATGCGCTAGTGGAAGAACTTCTTTAGTCGTTAATGCCAAAAGCAATATAGGTAAATTCTACGAAAATCTACAAAAAGGTATTTATAAAGAGATATTCAATTCTACAGTAACAGGATGCTTTGTTCGTAATTGTATTGAGTTAAACAGATATGTTGAAAATTATTTAAAAGAGAAGGTAAAACTATTGCCGCGAAAAGCGGGACGCGAATATGGTGTACTAATTCATGGTAATCGTATTATTGAAATGCTTTTGATTAAACGATTGCAGCTCAAAAGTGAATTAGAATCAACGGAATTTCACATTGATCAGGATGCTACAAAAAAAAGTGTCGACACAATATCAGAAGAAATAGTTGCATATTTATCAGTACATTATCAAGATAGTTTCTTAGCAACATTATTCAAAAACTCATCTAAAACAGACGAGTTGGTTAAAGCTTTATCTCTAGAGAAACAAACACTACAAAATGCATAAACAAAATTTGTCGGATCGTCTTTTGTCTCATTTTATACAATTAGGAACGGAAATAAACACTCCTGCTCCTTAATTGTTTTTCTTTATTCGTATTCTATTCCGTCTGCGGTTCTTTCCGCCCGACATCGAAACTCACGGTCAGTTCGGTCTGCTGTCCGAAATTGTCCCGGACAATGAACCGTACTTCGGCGTTTTTGTCCGACAGGCTGCAATACCACAAGGTAAACACCTGCCGCATCGGATCGCTCCGGTCGATCCCGGCCATATCGTTCAGCGCATGGAGCTCTCGGTTTACCAGCAGCGTCCCCTCGTCGTCCGTCACTTCGCCTTTGCCTTTCATCTGGATGTACCCGATGTAATACTCCGCATCGTGGAAATCCCCCTCCTTTGTCAGCGTCAGGCGGATCTTCACGTTTTCCCCTTGGGCGATTTCTTCGGGCAGATGCCAGGAGGTCAGCCGGAAGGGATAAGCCTGCTTCACGTCGATTTTATCGTTGCAGGCCCAAAGTGCCAGCGCGGTCAGCAAGACCGTACAGCCGGCCGCTATCGTCTTTATCATAACGGTTCCCATTTTTTTCGTTTCTAATGAATCATAATCCTCAGCCCCGCGCCCAGCAGCGTATGGAAGCGGGAGACGGACGATCCGCCCGTTACCCGCTCTCTTAGCGTCAGCAGCAGCGCCACCCGGTCGCACAGATACGCTTCGCCTCTCAGGACGATCTCCCCGCCGTAGACGAAACCGTTTCCGCTGACCAACGTAGCCCCGTCATAGAGCCGCTTCCCGCCCCGGTTGACCTGTTCGTACCCCAACACTCCGGAGAGCCCCGCCGTTACCAGAAAGTTGTCCCGGCGGTCACGCGCAACGGGAACGAAGTATCCCGCCCCGGCCGTAAACTGCTCTTTGGGCAGCATCGCTTCCCGGTACGGGTAGTCCTTTCTCAGATACCCGACGCCGAACTCCCAGTAACGTGTTTTCCGAACATAGCGGACTACCGACAGTTCCGTATGAAAGCTCCACGCTCCGTATTTGTCGCGCAGCAGGAAACCGCCGCAAGCGCCCCCGCCGAGCTGAACGCCCGTCTGTCCGGGCAGACACCGCTGTGCGGATAGTTCGGCCGCCGGCCCCAGCAGTCCCGCCGCGGCCAGCAGAATAAAAATTCTCCTTCGCATCGCCTATTCGATTTTCAGTTCATCCATCTCGCGCGCTCCGACCAGACGGCCGTTTTCGATCTCGAAGCGCAGGTGACGTCCGCCGCCCCGCTCGTAAACCTCCATGACCAGCACCTTGCCGTCCGGAATCGTAAACTTGCGGAACACGAATACGTTCCTTACCATAGCCTCCGCATCCACGCGCGTGATCTCGTCGAATACCCGTACCGGGTTCACGAAGGTCTCCTGCACGGCCGTCCGGCGTGCCGTTTTCCGGTCGCAGACCTTAAAGCGTATGTAGTCGATGTCGAAAGCCACCTTCGAACGGTTCCGCATCAGCACGTGCAGATAGAACAGATCGCCGTGCACGTAGACTCCGCGCAGCAGTACCTCCATTCCGAAACGCTTGCTGCCGACGCTTCGGATGTCCCGGGCGTTCCGCCTGAGAATCGTGTACATGATCCGGTTGACCGTAAGAGGCGTCTCCCCGGAGAGTTCGTCGAGACGTATGTACGTCTGCCGGTTCGCAAAATCCGAGTAGGGATCTTTGTGCAGCCAATCTTCCATCTCGATGTTGAGCCGGGAAGGATTTTCGGAATAGACTGCCGTGAAAGAGTAGAAGCATCCGTCGGCCGTGATGACCGAAAAGTTCGTCTCTCCCTCGAAGCCCTGTTTCGCGGCTTTGACGCGCACGACGTTCTGCACCCCGTCCGCCTTGTCCGCGATCAGGTCGAGACTCCCCAGATCGACATAGACCGCCTCCGAGGGGAAAAGGATGTGGAGCGTTTTGCTGAAAGCGACCTCTACCCGGTAGGACTCCACGACCTGCCGCTGTGAAAACGTGCGGACGGTATCCTGCGCCTGTGCTTCCGCAAAGGAGAGGAGTGCCAGCGCCGCTGCAAACAATAGATGTTTCATAATATCGATTCGGTTTACTGTTCGGAAATCAGAAGAACGCCGTACCCGGCTTTGACCGATACCTTCGCTTCCCGCATCTTCGAGGCGAGGTACTGCGATCCGCCGCTCATCACGCCGCGCACGACGTCCATTGCGACCTGCTGTCCCGCGCTGCGGGCGAAGGATATGCTCGTGCCCAGACCGGCCCCGATGTTGGCGGCTCCCTCCTTGAGCGCCGTGCGTTCCGCCGTATCGGGAATATAGAGCCCGGCCTGCCCGTCCGTATCGTAGGCCGTAAGAGCGACCGGAATGATGCTGCCTCCGTATTCGATCGAGGTGACGACGACCGACAGGCGCCGCCCGTCGATCCGCCCTGCGGCATAGAGCACCGTGTTTTCCGGCACCTCCGTTTCGCCGGCCATCAGGGGTTCGAGCAGACGCAGTTTCAGCCGCGCGTCTCCGTTTACGGTCTGGTTCTCGGCGATGCAGGCCCGAATGGCGTTCGCAGGCAAGGCGTCCGAAGCGCCTACCGGGGTGTGGAATCCGGAATTACGCGGCGGGGTGTTCTCTGCGGCGGCCGCGGAATCCTCCGAAGGACGGGCCAGCGTCGATACGATCCGACTCGGGGGACGCCGCACTTTCGTGACCGGAACCCGATCGCCTCTTGCCGCCGGCATTTCCGTCCGCGCCTTTTCGGGCGTCTCGAAATACTTCGTAGCCAAAGCGTATTGCCTTTCGACCAGCTCCATCGGATCGGGACGGGCCAGGCTCTCGGCGGCCTCTTTCGCGGTCAACTCTCCGCGCAGCCGTTCGAGCTCCCGCTCCAGATCTGCGGTATGAGGGTCCGGAGCCGGATCGCTGTAAAACGACTCGATCTGCCGGGCCATTTCCCGATGGGCGTCCTGCGAACGGTCGATACCGCCCGCAGGCAGCGACGTCGTTATCCGTAACGCGCTGTCCGGTTCGGGAAGCGATACCGCCTCTCCGAGAGACTGTATCTTCTCCCCGGCAAGCGCCTCGGCTTCCACCTTTTCGGCGGCTTTCTGCCGGCTGGCTTCGATCCGCTGCACCTTCCCGTCCGGAATCGTCGTATTGATCCCGCCCGTGCCGGGTTCCTCCCCGGCGTCCGTGCCTCCGAAGATCAGATACATGAAAGCGCAAAAGGGAATGAGCATCAGCAGGGCGGCCACGGCGGTTCTCTTTTGCGCCTGCCGCTGCGGATCGGTGCGCTTTCGCTCTTTGTTTTCCGTCCCGGCCGTCTGCGTGCGGCTCTCGGGACGTTCTTCCGTTTTCTCGTTCATCATTCGATATTTTCAAAGGTTATCTTACCGTTTCGATTGCCGTGCCCATAGAAGGAGTCCCGGCCTCCGGCTTCGTTCCGCCCAAGAGCATGAACAGGCAGAGTCCGGCCAATACGAGTATCATCGCTGCGGCTGCGGCCGTACGCTTCCGGGGCGAAAGCTCTTCGAGCAGGGAGGCGCATTTTCCTATGGCATGATCCCGAAGCGCACGCGGCACTTTCATCCATTCTTTAACGGTCATAGGTGCGGAGGTCTTTGTTTTCGACGACCGTCAGGTTTCCGATCAGGAATCCCTGCGGATTGGCGTCCGAACGCACGGCGTCGATCAGCGTACAAGTAGTTACGAGCGACCGTTCGGTAACGGTGCTCTCGCGCACGATCTTCTGCGTGGCATAGGCGCGGGCCCGGTAGGGATACGCGTTCATGTCGCACACTACGCTGTCTACCTGCGTGGTCTGGAGAATGCCTCCCGCGATCAGGCGGTTGAAATAGCCTTTCTCCATCAGTACCTTGTAGTAGCTCATCGCGCTGCGGTCGGCCATCAGCAGGGCGCGGTTGACGTTGCCTTCGATCGCCGACTTTTCGGGACCGTAGGTGAAGAAAAGCTCGTGAAAGCGGCGCACATGCTCGCGGGCTTCGACGGGCCGGTTTTGCCGGAGATCCTGCGAAAGGGCCAGCATCAGGCTCTTGCCCTGATCCAGCACGTAGATCTTCTCGCGCTGGGCCTCGGCATAGCGGTACGACATCCATACGGCGCAAAGGGTCACGGCCGCGCACAGCGCGAGGAAGACCAGCGTGAACAGGCGGATCTGCCGGAACCCGGTTTCGATGTTTTTCAGACTTTTGAATTCCATAAATTTAAGATTTTCGGGAAGCGGCGGACGGGGGCTTGGCCGTCATGGATTTCCACAGATGAGCCGTCTTGCCCCATGCGTATCCGGCGGTTCCCGTAACGAGGTTCTTGGCTTTCATGCCGGCGGCGTTGAGCTTGCGGTTGTAGGCTCCGAAGCCGGAAGCCTGTACGACCCATCCCGCCACCGAAGGAATGGTGAAGTAGCCGATAATCCCCACGACCATGAACAGAATGTAGATCGAGTTGTTGGAGTCCGCGAAATAGAAAGGATCGACGAGCATACGGTCCATGTCCTGTTGCAGCGAAAGCGTCTGGATACGGGCCAGCACCGCGCCGAAAATATCGGCGACGGGCAGCCAGAGATATACGCTGACGTACTTGGCGAACCAGTGTACCAGCGAGTCCCGGAAGCCGTCGAAGACCGATACGGCGAACACCAGCGGTCCGAGAATCGAAAGCACGATCAGGTAGAACGTCCGGATAATATCGACGATGACCGACGCGATCTCGAACAGTTGTTCGAGCAGCCAGCGGAATGCGCTTACGCATAGCGAGCGCAGGCTGAAAGAGGCGCGTTCCTCGTACATATTCTCCATCGCGTTCAGGTCTTCGGGAGACCATCCCAGTTCTCCGATCTGCCGGTCGAACTCCTCGTCGGAGACGTAATAGGCCGTAGAAGGATTTCGCGCGAGGCTTTCCCGTTCCAGATCGTCCTTTTGCCGCTGGTATCGCCGCATGTCGAGCGTGCGGTCGGTCAGCAACTGGTGCGCTCCCGTCACGACGGGACTGAGTATTCCGTTCAGTCCGCCCAGCACGAGCGGCTGAAAGAGCATGATGCACAGCCCCAGCGCGAAGGGCCTCAGCAGCGGAAAGAGGTCGATGGCTTCGCCCCGGGCCATCGACTGCCAGACGCGGTAGGAGATGTAGAGCAGAGCGCCGAGTCCGGCGATAGCCGAGGCGATGCGGGTCATGTGACCGCACAGAGGCATCATGTCGTCGTAGAGCATCCGCAGCAGGGCGTGCATGTTGTCGGGAATCGAAAGCGGTAAAAGCATATCCGTTCGTTATAAAGCGTTCTTACCAATACTTTTCTCCTTCGCTGCCTCCGTAAAGGGTCATGATACGCTCCGTATTATCCTTTTTGCGCGAGCGCAGCAGGGATACCGAAATGTTTTTGCGCGTATAGTAGGCCGTGAGGCTCCGGCAGCGCAGCAGCCCGGCATGAACCCGTTCGATGACGTCGAGGCGGTCCTTGTCGGTCATACTCATCTCCGTAGGATTGATAATCTCCTTCAGATCCTGCAAGGCATGGGTGCTCTCCTGCAACAGCCGGGTGTATCCGTAGGCGATCGCCGAAAGCTCCTTCTGCGAAAAGTTGTCGTCGGACAGCATCCGCCGGTAGCCGTCCATGTAGATGTCCGAGATCTCACCGACCAGCAGAACGCACTGCTGTGCCTTGCGGGCGTTTTTGACCAGGTTACTGACGCTTTTGAGCTTGTCGTAATATTGCTTGCCCTGTTGGTAAATGCGGGCGGTCTCCTCGAAGTTCTTAAGCATCGTGGCCGCCGTAGAGGAGGTCTCGACCATCTCGTTGGTCGAGTTGATGATGCTCTGCACCAGATTAGACGGGTCGAATACGGTCCATTGGGCGCTCGCCTTCGTGCCGCACAGCAGAACGAAAAGGCAGAGGAGCACGCGTTCGGTTCTCTTTTTCATTGTCGTTATCCGTTTTGTCGTTTGAATGTGCCGTATCCCTCGATCTGCATCCGGTCTTCGTCCCGGTCGAGCAGCAGGGCGCTTTCACGAAAGTCGTCTAAGAAGAGGTTTCCTTCGGCGTCCTGCATGATTTCGATACTTCGCGTACGCCGATGTCCATTGAGCGGATTGCCGCTGCGCCTCACCCAGTAGAAACGGCCCTGCTGTTCGCATACCTGACTCACGGAACCTTCTTCGGTCTGCTTCCACACGCCGCACAGGGCCTCCCGATCGGAGGCTTCCATTCGCACGAACTCGTGCCGGAGAGTGCCCAACACACTAAGCATCGAATCGATGGCATGAAGAATCTGGCCGTATTTCTTAGATTTCGTCATAAGGGAATCGGTTAAAATCGGTTTCACATGCCGCGCGGCGCAATACCTCGTCCTCGGCTTCGAACAGGCCGAGCGTACCGGCTCTCAGCAGCCCGGTGTGGGAATCGTAGCAGAACTGTTCGCTGCCCGGGGAACCGTCGTCGGCGAGCACTGTCAGACGGCCGCGCCGGAAGACGACGTATAGTTCCCGCTCGATCTGCTTGTAACAGCGCGAGGTGTCGCACAGCAGGGCCGTATAGCCCGCCCCCTGCTTGCGGATCAGCAGGCCGCGGTTGCCCTCGCGGGCGATCCAACTGCCGCAGATCCGGTCGTTCTGCGTCTCGTCGCACAGGGAGGCTGCCGTATCGACGAACAAATTTCCGAAGTCTATGCCCCGACGCATCAGGGCCAACAGTCCGGGAAACTCCCCGGCTTCGTTTTTTCTTTTTGCCATGGATTATAAGGGTTTTAAGGGTTCGTTTCGAGAGACAGGCGGCGGTAACTGCCGCCGGGAATCATCAGCAGCGCATCCTTGCGGGGCGTAGTGAACAGATCGACGCGCCGGCCCGAGGCGTTTCGATAACCGATACAGCCCCGGTAGAAAAGTTCGTGACACGCTTCCCGGATACGGCCGCGTCCGTCAAGGCGTTTTACGACGATCAGGTGCTTGCGTCCGTGCCGCTCGATCCGGAGGGTGGAACGGTTATCCGCGGCGATCCATACCCCGCATACCGCATCGAGGCGTTCGGTCTTCCGGTATTCCCGCACGAGGAATACGACGGCCGCTGCAAACGCGCACAGGCAGAGCGCATAGAGAATTATACGAACGGTTCTCATAGCGGATCGGATTTCATTCGGCGTTTTCGGGCCAACTGACGGATCGCGGCCTCCAGATCGCCGTCCAGCTTTTCGGCCAGAGCGAACACCTCGGCTTTTTCGCTCTCTTCAGTGGTGTAACAGTAGTATTCTTCGTCCGAGACCTCGGTGGCATAGACGGCCGACTGTACGCCCCCCAATCCGATCCACACCTCCTTGTAGTGTCGGGAAGGGTCGTTCGAAAGGTTGATCGAGAGTATTTGCGCCTTCTCCTTCTCCGTCAGGCCCAGCAGGGTCTGAATCTGATCGAATTTGTTGATGTATTTGCGCTGGTCCAGCAGGATCTTGCAGTCGGCGTTGTTGATGATCGTCTCCTTGACGATGGGCGACGAAATGATGTCGTCCACCTCCTGCGTGACGATGACCGCCTCGCCGAAATACTTACGGACGGTCTTATAGAGGTAGCGGATGTACTCGCTCATATTGGCCGAGGTGAGGGCTTTCCAGCACTCCTCGATCAGAATCACCTTACGCACGCCTTTGAGTCTCCGCATCTTGCCGATATAAGTCTCCATGATGATGATCGTCACGATCGGAAGCAGGATTTTGTGGTCTTTGATATTGTCCAACTCGAAGACGATGAACCGTTTATGAAGCAAATCCAGCTCCTTGTCCGAGTTGAGCAGGTAGTCGTACTCTCCGCCTTCGTAGTAAGGTTCGAGCACCGTCAGGAAGTTATCGATGTCGAAATCCTTTTCCCGGACGTTTTTCTGGCGCAGCAGGCGGCGGTAGTCCCGTCCTACGAAACGGTAGAAACCGTTGAAGGAGGGCTTGTGTTCGGGGTGTCGGCCGATATGCTCCAGATAGAGGTTTACGGCATTGGACAGGGCGACTTCCTCGGAACGCGACGGCGGTTCGTCGTCCCGTTTCCACAAGGTCAGGATCAGCGTTTTGACCGACTCCCGTTTCTCGATGTCGAACAGGCCGTCGGCCGTATAGAACGGATTGAAGGTGATCGGTTCGGCGTCCGTGTAAGTGAAGTACACCCCGTCCTCGCCCCGGGTCTTGCTGCGAATCAGTTCGCAGAGTCCCTTGTAGGAGTTTCCCGTATCCACCAGCACGATATGAGCGCCCTGCTCCCAATACTGCCGGACCATGTGGTTCGTAAAGAAGCTCTTGCCCGAACCGGACGGGCCCAGAACGAACTTGTTGCGGTTGGTAATGACGCCTTTTCGCATCGGTTCGTCCGAGATGTCCAGGTGTACGGGTACGCCCGTAAGACGGTCCACCATCTTGATTCCGAAGGGCGAGGGCGAACTGCGGTAGTTCGTTTCGGCCGTAAAGAAGCAAAGGGCCTGTTCGAGGAAGGTGTGGAACGATTCTTCGGCCGGGAAATCCGCTTCGTTGCCCGGAATCGAGGCCCAGAACAGCGTAGGCACGTCCACCGTATTGTGATGCGGCGTACAGCCCATCAGGGCAAGCTGGGCCCCGGCCTCGTTGCGGATGCGCTTGAGTTCCCGCGCCTCTTCCGACCACGACAGCACATTGCAATGACAGCGTACCGGGAGCAGGCTCTCGTCGTGCGCCTCGTTCAGAAAGGCGTCGATCCACTCCTTGTTGAGCGCGTTGGCCCGGCTGTAACGCGACAGGGAGTTCATGTTGCGGGCCGTACGCTCGAAACGGCGGAGGGTCTCGTCCGCATCGTCCAGAAACACGAACTGGTTATAGATATGATTGCATCCGAGCAGCAGCCCTACAGGTGCGGCGAACGAGAGCCGACAGTCCGACCGATCGGTGGAAAGCCGTTCGTAGCGGACGTCCGTATCGACGCCTTGAGGCAAATCGTCCAGATCGCTCAGCGTATGCAGGCAGAGGCGTTTGTCGCCCACGCGCATCTCTCCCGGATCGAGGCGCATGTCTTCGAGTACGGCCCGCGGGCTCCGGCTCAGGGCCAGGTAGCGGCCGAGAAGGCCCGTACACTGCGGAGTTCCTGCGATCTCGTCGGTCGTGAGACGCTCCAGACGGAACAGACCGCTCTCGTTCAGAATGCCGACGGCCTGACTGACGGCGTCGAGAAAACGGGTTACGGCTTCCGGGTCGCGGACCTCTTTGGGAACGAGGAATCCCCGGCAGAGCGTCGAGAAGTCGCTCCGGGTACGCATCCGCTCGCGCGTGGTCTTCGTAACGAAAAGATAGCAGTCGTGGTGCAGATAGGGACGTTCGAAAAAGTGCCGTTCGAAGCTGCGCGAAAGAAAGCTCTCTTGCGTCTCATTCGCTTCGGGGCGGTAACGCTCCCCGATGAACCAATCCTGCTTGTGTATGACGGTGTGCGGCGGCAGAATCTTCAGCGCCTTGACCCAGCAGGAGTGCATTGCCTCGTATTCGGCGGACGTGACCGTAAAGAGCTCCGGGAGCGTTACCCGGAAGGCGACCGTAACGTCGGCCTCCTTGCTGAGGATGCACCCCTTCTCGACGGAGAGGATCGGGAATTTGCTCTCCAATGTTGCGGTTTTCAGTATGCTTCGCATCGTAAGTCCGGAAATTAAAGGTGAAACGGAACGGATGTACGGACAAGCAGTCGGCGTACATCCCTGCGGTGGACGATCCGTCGAGCCCTGCGCCTGCGGGCCGCCTCCTTGAGCAGTCCGAAGCTGCCGTAACGGGCATTGAGCCGGAAGGTGAGCGCCACGAGCGCAGCGCCCAGCGCGACGCCGAGCAGGAGGCAGAACAACTGACCGACGTTCATCATGTAGAGCACGATCACCAACAGGAAATCCCCGAACAGTCCGCCCGCGAAGTAGAACAGGTACTGGGCTTTCAGGCCGTGGAACTCGACCTCGCGGCCGATGCCCTTGTTGATGTTGTAAGCCGTCATAGTTTTACAGGAAAAAGGAGCGCAGGACGGTTCCCGCGATAACGAGGAAGATGCAGGCTCCGAACCACGAAGCCGCTGTCTTTGACGTGTCCGGATCTCCTGAGCTGAACTTCTGGTACACTTTTATGCCGCCGATCAGTCCCACGACGGCCCCTACGGCATAAATCAGTTTGGTCAGCGGATCGAAGTAGGACGACACCATCGAAGTGGCCTGCATGATGCCGGAAGTGCCGTTCCCCTGCGCCAGACACAGGCAGGCGTACGACACGAAAAAATACAGCGCGGCGAGCCGCTTGAAAACAGAACGTTTTTGCATAGAGCAAAAATTTGAAGGTTTGACATGCCGTCCTCAGGCCGAAGGCCGGACGGATCGGGTTGCTGTAATCGAATAAGGGAATGAATGGGAAAGAATAAGGAAATAAAAGAGAAGAAAAAGTGCGGGCAGAATAGAAAACAGTAGAGATAGCAGCGTACAGGAAATTGGAAAAGGTCGGCGGCGGATGATGAAAAGAGAAAATCTATCAGTGTATAAGCTATGGCATGCTTTCTTTCGGAGCGTTTGCGAAAACGGGGTCCGTATCGGGCGGCTCGGGCATGAACTCCTGTTCGAACAGAGCGTCCAGCGTCCGGGATACCTCCTCCTTTACGGACTGCGATCCCGCCAGCGAGATTTTTCGCTGTTCGATCTCCTCGCCCGTTTCGGGGTCGAACGTGCCGACGATCATCTCGTCCGTACCTTCGGGACGCTTCGTGCGAAGACGCTGCTTGGACGGCATCTTCCACTCCGTGCGTTCGTGGTACGGCGGTTCGGACCCGACCGCATAGCTTACATGCGGAACCAGAGAACCGGAGTCAGGGAGAAGCTTAGGGCAATCGCGGCACGTTAACTGTGTCTGCTTCTCCCTTCTTCCGGCCGGAAGCCGTAACGCCCTGCTCAGGGCGTCCCATCCGTTACGGAGCAGTCGCCGCCATCCCTGAACGAACAGCTGTCCGAGACTGCCCCGGAACAGGAAGCGTTCCAGAAACAGATAACCGAACAACAGGATCAGCATGGCTTTCATGACTCGTGTCGGATGGCGAAATCCGTTCTGTCCGTTCGTTCGGATAGACGGATCGCCGGCTCCGCTGACAAAGAAACAACCTTTCGGAGGATTTGGTACACCCCGGCCGGGGCAGGCCGTCTATGGCCGGAAAGTAATAAGCCTAATGGCAAATTAGAATCAGGAAATGGAATTTCGGGCAATCACAGGTTCCTGTGTTACAAACGTTCTACTCCATAAACGATTCGGAGCCGGAAAACTTTCCAACTCCGAATCGAACGATCGAAACTATTTATTATTTGAAACTTTTACTCACTGAAACAAGAGCAATACAAATGGGGAAACATTCAAACCAATTCATAATGCGTACTCCTGCCACCATCGGCCTCTTTGCGGATAATCCCCTTGCCGATCAGATCATTGATGTCGCGAAGTGCGGTATCGGGCGACGTTTTCGTAATTTTTGCCCATTTCGACGAGGTGAGCTTGCCGTCGAATCCGTCGAGCAGTTTATTCAGCATCTTTCGCTGCCGTTCGTTCAGCGCCGTTTGTTTATGGGTTTCCCAAAATTCGGCTTTCGCCAATACCGATTTTAAGACTTCGGTACTGCCGATCAGCGCACGTTCGAGGCAAGACAGAAACCATTCGATCCATTCGGTGATGTCGCTGTCGCCGTGCTGGGTCTTCTCCAATATCTCGTAATATCGTTTGCGTTCGGCCAAGATCTGATTCGACATGCTGTAAAACCGCTGCGAAGTCCCGTCCCCGCGAGAGAGCTGCATGTCGGTAATCGCCCGCGCAATACGGCCGTTCCCATCGTCGAACGGGTGTATGGTCACAAACCGAAAATGAGCGATCGCCGCTTTTATTACGGGATCGATATTCGATGTCGCATTGAACCAAGACAGGAAAGCTGTCATCTCGGCCTCCACACGCGACGCTTCCGGCGCTTCATAGTGCACGCGCTCCTTGCCCATCGCCCCTGAGACGACCTGCATCTCACCGCTGCGATATTTTGCGACCTCGATTTTGTACAATCCGCTGAATCCGGTCGGAAACAGCGCGTTGTGCCATCCGAAAAGACGTTCGCTCGTCAATGGCATATCGTATCGCTGTGTGGCGTCGAGCATCATCTCTACAACGCCGTCCACATGACGCGGGGAATGCACCAGCCCGGCAACCTCCAGACCGAGTCGTCGGGCAATGGACGAGCGAACCTGTTCGGGATTGAGCAACTCCCCTTCGATCTCGGAAGATTTCAGTACATCGAGCGTCAAAGTGGTCAGCACGGCCTCTGCCTGCAAAGGGAAACCCAAGTGCTCCATCTGTCCGAGCAACCTGCCTTGCAGGTACCTGACACGTCCCATTAAAGGGAGTAGCTCGTCGTTATCCCAACGAAAATCCGTCCAGTCGGTGTGTTGATGGATATACATATTCTCCGCTAATTGTGCGGTAAATATAGTGACTATTCTCCGCAGAACCTAAAAAGCACCGTAAATTAAATCTAACAAAAGAATATTCTGTATTTCTGAGTTTATTTATATTCGAAAAAGTCAGGTATCAAAATTATATCCACTATTAGCGACGTGCGTGTATTTTCTTGAAATTATGTAGAATGCATCGAGGCAATGTCAACTGCATGTCGCGTTTCTCATCATCGTCCAAAACTTGTTCTCTGCATTTGAAAAAAGATTCTCCCTGCTGATTTTTGTATCCTATCAAAGAGTACTCTTCCAATATGGAAAATACTCTTTCCGCTGAAAACGAAAATTTGGGCTGCTCTGCAATGACCTGTATGACATCTTCTCTTTTACAGTTATGGTTAGCGATATGCTCCAATACCATAAACAGTTCTGTTTTCTCTGCCTCATTAAAAAACAGACTTAATTCGCTTTCTATCTCTGTTCTCAGTTTATTTATGTATTTGAACAGGATTTTTTTCAGGCTCTCGAAGTTAATAGGTATGTCATAATTATCTTCCGTAATGGCAGACAGAAACACGATAATATCCCGAGGCCGGTATAGGGTAAAGTCCAAAATATACTTGAACGACGGTTTGAAATCGGTATATTTATCGCCGTACGTCGGTGCGAACAATGTTTCCCACGGATTGTATTCATTGAATGGGATACCCGCATTCTTGAAATTGACAGTTAATCGCCGATTGGTCAGTCTTTTTAGCGGAATGTCGTTTTCATTACTCTTCAATAATTTATGGTTATACCACTGGAGCATAATTTCGTAGGAGAGAAAAATTTTTCCGGAATCGTTGTATTTCGAAGCGATAACGTTCCGCATATCGTCCCTAAGAAAGACCAGTATTCGGGCATGGTTGTGCTGGAATATTTCCGTATTATACTCCTTGGCTATTCGCAGCAGTTCCATGATTTTCAGATTATCGCTCTCGCTATCCACGTTGTAACCCACATCGAGGTCATCGAATAAAAGCCAAAACTCCGTTTCTTTGTTGGTCGGATAATCGAGGATAATTTTCACGATCTCTTTTAAGGGAGCTATCAGTTTATAGTACGGAGCTTTCGTCTCTTTGATCCCGAATTGTTTCTTAAATACAGCACCGAACAGATGGGTAAGCATTCCGAATTTAATCTCCCCTCCATTGTTCAGAAATACCTCGCTCACTTCGAACTTGTCAATAGCAGACGATCCTGTATTCTTTTCTACAAATTTCCTCAGTTGATTGTACTCAGTCGTGTATTCTCCGCATTCGTTCTTGACAATCAATTTGACAATATTGACCAGAATCAGCCATTCGAAAAGCAGTGAATCTTTCCCCTCGCCGGAATTCCCGGAAACCTGAACCGCCCGTTCGAGGTCAAAATCTTTTAACCGTAATAAGACCGCATGAGAATCCTTTGCCTGATCGGACTGATCTTTGATGTATTTGGCTATCGCCGTTTTCCCCGATCCTTTCCGCCCCGTGAAAATAAATTTTCCTTTTTTCAGTTCGGACAATATTTCAAGATAATCCTCAAAATAATCGCTCAGTTTATACTTATCTCTGTTTTCACCTTCAGCCTCTGGCATGCCAAAGTAAAAACTTTTAGTCGAATAATTTGCAGTGTTTTTCGTTATGTTATCCAGAATCCCCATGGCATCTAAATATTGTTAATTTAATTTGTTTCATAAAGATAACATATTTTGTTTGTGCCTGCAAATTCGTTTTATATCACAGGTAAAATAGAGGATATGTGTTATCGTTTGTCTTATAAAAGATCTCTGCTATTTTGTTCCCTGTGCAGCCGGTTGATCTCCTCTTTGTAAAGTTCCAGATGGTTGCGGAGGATGTTTTCCACATATCCGATTACGGACACTCTGCCCGTGCCGATCTTCCGTGCCACTTCCGAGATCTTGCAGCGCGTCTCTTCGCTGACATACAGTGCCGTCCGGACTTTCACCCGAACCGATTTCAGAAACGTCGCTTCGTAATCGGGCAGGGTCATTCTCCGCCTGCGAACCGCAGGCAGCTCCGGCTGTTCTTCATTCCCGGCAAGCTGCCGTTCCGCCACCTCCAGCATGGAGCCTTCGGCGCTCTGTCCGCCGACCGCTTCCCGCAGCATATCTTCGTCTATGACGGGAAAATTCCTATTTCTTTTCCTGCTTTCCATATGCGCTATGTTCTGATAGTTCGACGATTTCACGGGTCAGGCTGTCGAGACAGCATTCCCGGATAAAGCTTTTCTCTGGGAGCAGGATCGTCGAACGGAAGACGGGTCCTTCCTCCGCCGAGAGCTCCTTGCTGAACCGGCTTCTGTAGGGAATATGGGTCTCCATCCGGTACAGTCCGAGTTTTTCCAACGCCTTGTCATAAAGGTCGTACAGCGGAGTCCGCTCCCTTCGGTCGATCATCGTCCAAAACAGGTGGACGCCTGCGGTCTGCACGTCCGGATTGCGGACCAGATGGTCATCGACCGATTTGGCGAACGCGAGCGTGCTTTCCATCACATAGCGGTCCGCCTTCATCGGCACGAATATCCGGTCGATGGCGGAGAGCGTCCGCAGGACGCCCGGGGTGCCGACCGTACCCGGAAGGTCGAACAGTACGAAATCGACCGGTTCCCTCAGCATACCGAGCTGCCTGTCCACGTCCGTAAGGGCCTTTTCCGGAGTAGAGGCGATCACCGGCCAAATTTCTCTGTGTGTCACTCCGAACTGACGAATAAGTAATGATTTGTAACGGGGGCTCCGGTCGAGCAGGGCCAGTTCCCTTTTGCGCTGGTCGAAAATGCTTTTCTGAGGATAGTCGCAGTCGGCTACCAATACGCGGTATCCTTCCATGTAATGCAAGATGTCGGCGAGCAGTACCGTAAAGGTCGATTTGCCGATTCCGCCTTTCTGATTGCAGACGGAGATAAAAACAGGTTTCTGTCTCATAACTATGATCGGTTAAAAGAATGTCGTTTCCTTCTTTGGCAGTTCTGCCATCCGTGCCGGAAACAGCAGATATGCCAATAATACCATACATGCCGGATATGCCGTTTATGCCGGAGGTGTTGTTTCTGCCATCCATAGCATCTATGCCACCCATACCATATCCGGCATAGACGCCTTCGCTGCCACGCATACCATCTATACCGTGGCAGCCATGTATTCCATGACCGCTCTGCATACCATGCATACCATGCATACCATGGATGTCATGAATACCGTGACTGGCAGTTATGGCATCCGTGCCATGCACGCGAAGAAAACGGAAATCCCGAAAGGTTTTTCGTAGAGGCCGTTGCAGGCCGTCTATGGCCGGATCGGAATCCTTGTCCGGCTCCGATAATCTGCCTAACATTGCATGGGTCGAACCTACTGCCGCTTTCGCGGAAGCGAGACTGTCGGTCTCGCGCGAGCAAATCCGCCATCCGGCGGATTTTATCGGCGCCTGCCGATAGCAAGGTGTGTTTCGGTATGCCGGAAAATCCGGCCCCCGAAACCTCCGCCCCTTCTGCGAGAGACGGAATGGGTTTGACTCCAAAGTCGTCAAATCTTTAAACTTAAGAAACAATGACAAAGAAGAGCAAAGGACGGCCCCGCAGTGCCGATCCATGCAGGTATCACTACAATTTCAAGCTCAACGAGGCTCAAAACAAACGATTTTTGGACATGCTGGAGCAGTCTGGATGTACGGACAACAAATCCAGATTCATCCTCTCCCGGCTTTTCGGGTGAGAGCTCCGGGTCGTAAAGACCGATCCTGCAATGCAGGATTTCTGCGCCCGGCTGGGCGACCTGCATTTCCAAATCCGTAAGGTCGGGCTCAATTACAATCAGGTCGTGAAGGCCATCCATCACAACTACGATGCCGCTTCGGCGGCCCGTATGCTGTGGCGACTGGAGCAGGAAACAAGGAAAATGACGGAGTTGCAGCAGCAAATTCTGACACTCGCCGAAGAGTTTGGGAAACGATGGTCGGAAGAATAACATCCGGAAAATCGCTTTACGGCGTACTGGCGTACAACCGTCTTAAAGTGGAGCAAGGAGAGGCTTGTGTGATCTTCTGTAACCGGATGTTACCACCGGGAGGAAACCTGACACGACTTACCTCTGCACATTGCAGACGGGTCATGCAGACATGGCTCGATGCGAAAAAGAACAGCCGTTTCGTGGAGACGATTTTCCACGCTTCGCTGAATCCGCATCCCGAGGACCGGCTTTCGGAACAGCAGTTGGCCGACATCGCCGAGGAGTACATGCGGCGGATGGGCTACGGCGACCAGCCCTATGTGGTTTACCTGCACCGGGACATCGCACGAGCCCATCTGCATATCGTATCGGTGCGTGTCGGGCCGGACGGACAGAAGATCGACGACGGCAACGAGCGGTATCGCTCGAAAGCGATTACCCGTTCCATCGAAAAAGAATACGGGCTGCGTCGTGCTACGAAGCGGCAGGAACGGGAAGGAACCGTACCGTTGAGAAAGGTGGAGTACCGGCGCAGCGGCCTGAAGGCCCAGATCGCATCCGTCGTCCGCAACGTTACGGACCGTTACAAGTTTTGCTCCCTGAAGGAATACAATAATATATTGCACTTGTTTCGAGTCGAGGCGGAGGAAGTGCGCGGCGAGATCGGCGGCCGTCCGTATGCCGGGATGCTTTACAGCGCGTTGGACGAGAACGGCGACAAAGTCGGAGTACCGATCAAATCGAGCGCGATCGGACGCGATACGGGAGTCGGGGCGATCGAAAAACACTATGCGAAAAGCGCCGAATGGCTCAAAAAGAATACGGACGGGATGGAAGGACTGCGCGGGATCGTCCGGGACGCCATGCGACGATCCCGGAGCCTGCCGGAATTTGCGGCGGCGCTATCGGCCGAGGGTGTACAGCTCATCGTCCGGCAAAATACGCAAGGGCGTATCTACGGGATTACGTTCATTGACCACGACGGGGGATTGATCGTTAACGGCTCCAAACTGGGGCGGAACAAAGAGT
>ERZ773221.1053-NODE-1053-length-28675-cov-5.683368_pt1 | contig 28675 bp, 21 predicted proteins | sample MGYA00580994_ERZ773221 | MGnify/ENA primary metagenome ERZ773221 (study PRJEB29015, sample SAMEA2737758) | human gut metagenome | biome: human gut; feature: human-associated habitat; material: faeces | place: China | collected 2012 ... | reverse complement strand
GCCCTGTTTCAGCCCGACCGTTCCGTCGTGATGTCGTTGATTCAGTTGTTATAGGTGATCTTCAGGCAGATCAAGGGGAGATTATCCCCCAGCCAGATAAGGACTCATGCCATGCTCATGCAGCCATGCCTTTGCTTTGCTTACAATGGCCTCTGGCGCATCCGTGATGCCGCAAATGGCCTTGTACACGGATGCCCAGAAAACAAAATCGGGTGTCTGCGCAATTTCCGTTTCTCCATATTTGATCATGTAGGCCTCGATCTTCTTTCGGTCAAGGCTGAACAGCGCCTCGTTGCGCTCTTTTACAAAAGCCTCTAACATCGTCATATCAATGCTCCCTCAATTCCAAGTCACTATGCTCCATTCCAATTGGTGCATATATGTCAATCACATCGTGCCTTCTGCCCACTACCGTGCGGACCATTTCGGCAATGCATTTCGTGCAAATAACTCTAATCTGATTTTTCTTGTTTTTTAGCCCCGCTACCTGCGTCTTACAGTTTGGGCAATACCAAGAGTAAATCGTCCAATCCTCCAGCATCGCCATACTCCTTTTATCTTTTTTTGCTCAACGGAACGAGGAGATTGCAATCCGCCATTTGATATACCGGAACACGCCTGCTTTTAGCGTACTCCAATATCTGAACGGCGTTATGGCAGTGTTCACATTCCATCCATCCGTCGGTCTCATCTAAATCGAGACTTCTGTTGACTGTGCCGCAAATCGGGCATTTCACATCTTTCGCATTCAAAACAACACATCTCCCATCGACATTAGATTATTGTTTAGAGTGATTTTATTACGTGCCGAGCAACGCCTTGTACCTGAAAGCTCCGCACCTTTATTGTTTTGCCCGGGTATCGAGCCTCGTTTTCATATTCGAGGATGTAATACCCGCTGTCCTTGTCGTAGCCGGCGTATCGCTTCAGCGTATTCTGGTTGTCCTCGTCCAGCGCAACGACTATATTCCCCTCGAGAGCAGGGCAATTGCGCTCGATAACAAGCAGATCGTCCTCGTCAATTCCGGCATCCACCATGGAATCGCCTTTGGCGCGGAGAATGTAGAACTCCCCCTTGCCAAACATAGAGACCGGGAGGCTGACATACTCCTCAATCGACTCTTCCTCATCCTCCGGATTGCCGCAGCGAATAGAGCCTACTAACGGAGCGGATACATAGGTTGTTTTCATTTTGGCACTTTGGGGAGCAGACAAGATGCCTCTGTCGTAGTCGATCAGGTTTCGGTCACTTAGCTCCTGAATGTAGCGATGCGTAGTGGATCTGGCAACGCCGACACCTTCAGCAACATCGTTGATCGTAGGAGAGCTGTGATGCTCCTGATAGTACTTGTTTACGAACTTCAATATCCTGTCCAGAGTTTCTTGATTCTTTGTTCTCATATCAGCACCTCTGTTTCTATATGGGATTTCAAATCCCATAATGTTATTATACTCGTATTTTCTACAACTTCAATAGCCTATACAAAAGAAAAAACGAGGTGATGAATATGGGCATCACCTCGCTCAACTTCCGTGGCAGTCTGGAAATATATCAATTCAGCTGTATCATACTCCTGGGCCATTATTTACAAAGCTAAGCCGTACAGTTTGTTTGTGTATGTTTGTCTCTTCAAGGCAAACAAAAAATAAACAAAACCCATTTACAAGACTTCCGTTATAGTGTATAATTATTTTTGGTATATTATTCCTGTGATCAACGCGATACAGAAAGGATGTGTAAAATGGATTGCGCCTCTTATGTATTCCCTGCAGTTAGGGGGACACAAGCACAGCGTGAGTATTATGTCTCGATGGTTCCCCTGGATGTTATGTCAAAGATTTTTCAGTTTGCCGACGAAGAGCTACCGCCTGAAATCAGGGCTCAACGCATCCTTAACAAATCACGCATTCCCGAAATTCGAGATTACATATTGTCCAATCCTGATAGCTATGTTTTTTCTGCATTAACCGTTTCCGTAGACGGAAATATGGAATTCACGCCTGCAGATGAGACGAGGCCACAAGTTGGGGCAATCAGTATATCAATGACCTCTCGGTTTCTTATCAATGATGGCCAGCATAGACGGGCCGCCATAGCCGAGGCCATCAAAATGAACCCATCCCTAAAGAACGAGCATATTTTTGTTGTTTTTTACCGAGATGAAGGATTGCTTCGTTCGCAGCAGATGTTTTCCGATTTGAATCGTTACGCTATTAAGCCGACCAAATCGATCAATATTCTCTTCAATTCTCGCGAAGAATCCTCGATTATTGCAAAACGAGTTATCGACGAAGTTGATGTATTCAAGGGCTTGGTTGAAAAGGAGCGAACCGCAATTTCCAACCGCTCTAAGGCACTATTTACACTCAGCGCGATATGCACAGCGACCAGCGAGCTCCTTAACGGTTCGAATTTATCAACACAAAATAAAATTGATTTGGCCAAAGAATATTGGAGCGCTGTCGGAAGGAACATTAGTGAATGGAATATGGTCAAGTCCGGAGAGATGAAATCATCCGCTGTGCGAAAAGACTATATTTGTTCCCTCAGTATCACGCTTGTTGCACTGGGGCACGCCGGAAATGCGTTGATTCAAAACTTCCCTGAAACCTGGAAAAATCATCTCGAGAAGCTATCTATTATCGACTGGAGAAAAACAAATCCTGCGTGGGATAACCTCGTGTTTGTAAATGGTCGAGTTGCTGCAAATAGATCAACGCAAAAAGCTATGTCAAGCTATATGAAAAAAGTCTTAATAGAAACGGACGGTAATGAAGATGGCTAACCTTACCAAAGAAGATATTCGGTCGGTTATCGAAACAATTAAAGAATTGTATTTAGAGGACATGATTCCTTGGATTTGCGGGTACAGCGGTGGAAAGGACTCTACAGCTGTTGTTCAGCTTGTGTGGTATGCGCTCCAGGAGTTGCCCAAGGAAAAGCTCAAAAAGACCGTGCATGTTATCAGCACTGATACTTTAGTTGAGTCTCCTGTTGTAGCAATATGGGCAACAGAGTCCCTCAAGAAAATGAAACAGACAGCAAAAGAACAGGGTTTGCCCATTGTTCCCCACAGACTGACACCGGCAATTACGAACACCTTTTGGGTCAACTTAATTGGCCGGGGATACCCTTATCCCCGCCGCGACTTTCGCTGGTGTACAGATAGAATGAAAATCGATACCTCTAATCGCTTCATCAAGAGTATACTCGATGCCGAGAGTGAAGCCATCATGGTCCTTGGCTCCCGCAAAGCAGAGAGTGCCGTCCGTAAGGCGGTTCTTGAAGGATATGAAAAGAAGCGTTATAGAGCGCATCTTAGTCCAAATGGCTCCTTCCCGAACTCATATGTGTTTACGCCCATTGAGAACTGGCTAAATGACAATGTCTGGCAATATCTCGTTCAGGTTCCGAACCCTTGGGGACACTCCAACAAAGATCTTTTGGCGATGTATAGCGGTGCATCGGCTGACGGCGAATGTCCCCTTGTCATTGATTCCTCCACCCCCAGCTGCGGCAACAGCCGTTTTGGTTGTTGGGTTTGTACGATGGTTACAGAGGATAAGTCTATGGCGGCCATGATTCAAAACGATGAGGAAAAAGCATGGATGCTTCCCATGCTTGAATTCCGCGACGAAATCGCCGGATATGGGGACTGGCAGACCGACCGTGACCGTCGGGACTTCCGAAAGCGAGATGGTCGCCTTCAGTGGCACAACAACCGTCTTGTTCACGGTCCCTACACCAAAATAACCCGTGAATACTTCCTTCGTAGATTGCTTGAGGTTGAACTCCTTGTTCATGAAATTGGCCCGGATGAAATCAAAGATGTTCCTCTGATTACTATGGAAGAACTCAAATTCATTCGTCAGTTGTGGCTTGACGAGTTCCATGAGTTTGATGATTCTTTGCCCAGGATCTACGAGGAAGTTACCGGCAAGAAGTATTCTGATGGAACCATCAGCAAGAACAAATACTTTGGAGCTACAGAAGCGGATCTTCTAAAAGAAGTCTGTGCTGAGCTGTACCCCAACGAGCAGCTGCTTGCAGAAATGCAGAGGGCGCTATTGGACACAGAAGCGAAAGCTGCTGCTATTTCAAACAAACGCAATGTTATTCTGAATTTCGAGAAAGAAATCAAAAAGGCTTTCTACAGAGACGAGGAAGATGCAGAGAGCATTGCTTCTACTCGCGCCCTTAGAATCTCCGGCATTACGGACGAAGCAAGCCCGGATGATCTCGTGGATTGAGGTGAGTGAACATGTATTTTACTAAAGTTGAACTTCATAATTTCGGTATATACAAGGGCACTCACGAGATGTGTCTTACCGATCAGATTGGTAATCGTAACATTACACTTGTTGGCGGTCTGAACGGCAGAGGTAAAACGACCTTTCATGACTCTATTTTGATTGCTCTTTATGGCAAACAGGCATTGAAATACATACAGGAAAAGGCTCGTTCATACGACAAGCTTCTGCTTGACCATATCAATAAGCACGCCACTGACGAAGAGACATATGTCGCAGTTTCTCTGTGCCTTGACGATGGCACTGTGCTGCGCGTCAAACGCTCCTGGACAGCAAGAGGCAAAAAAGTAGAGCAACAGACTATCGTTGAAAAAGATGGCGTAGTCGATAAATACCTTGGTGAGAGTTGGAGCTATTACATCGAAGAGATTTTACCCTTCGGCATTGCTCGCTTTTTCTTCTTTAACAACGAGAAGATCACTCAGCTTGCTGATGATACCTCATTTGAACAGATTAAGAGTTCGATCAAATCTGCGATTGGTGTCTCTACCATCGAGAAAGCTATCGAGCACACTGACGAGGTTATTCGACGCAAAAAAAACGCACTTGCCGCATTTGAACACAGCGAAGAGAATGTGGGCTATCAAGAGATTGAAAAGCAGATTGCTGACATTGACATTCGACTTGCAGATGCCACCACGCAAGCTAATGAATTGGAACGCAAGTGCGAGGCCTTGACTGCCAAGTTGGAAGCCAAAGAAAAAGAGTTTTGGTCATCCGGTGGTGATCTTAGCCGCAACCGGGATGCCATTAAACTGGAAATGCAAAAAATCTCCTCTGAAGTTGAAAGAGTGAATGAGGAAATTCTTCAGATGGCTGTAGATGCTTCTACACCGCTTTTCATGTGCCGCAACTTGGTTACGCAATCCTATGATAACGAACTTTCTTCACAGCAGTCTGAAGCCAAGCTTTACTCTGACAAGATTATTGTGAATCTCCACCAGCAGATTCTTGAAAGGCTTGTAAATTGTGGTCTAAGCCAGGCAGATCTCAGAGCTGTTCAGAACATTATCAACGATGTCTTGGTTGGACACATTCCCGAAAGTGCCGCCAAGGAAACTATAAAGAACATGTCTGCAACAAGCATGATGCTTTATCAGCGCCTGATCGCAGAAGTGTTCCAGAGCATCACCCAGCGCATCGATTCTCTCGTCAACCATGTTGACGCTCAAGAGAGTGAACTGATGAGTCTTGATGCACATTTGGGAGCTGCGGATGAGAAAACATTAGCTATGCAGCTGTTTGATGCGCTCAAATCCGTTGAGGGCGAAAAGGCTCTTGCAGATGCAGAATATCAGCGGCAGTTGGATAGTATTGAGAGCTTGAAGCGTCAGCGTGAAATGCTTGTTGCAAAGCGCATTCAGTTAATTAAAGCCATTGCAGAGAAAGAACAGGCGAACGATGACAATGCCCGTATCGTGAAGTACGCAGCTATGTCTATTGAAGTTCTTCGAGAGTTCAAGGTTCGTCTACAACGCGAAAAGGTGGCGAAACTATCCAGCACAGCAACCAAATGCTTCCGCGAGCTTGTTGAAAAGGATTCGTTGGTGAGTGAGATCAAGATTGATCCAACCACCTTGGATGTAACCATTCTGGATTTGGATGGTAACGAGCTTTTGAAGAGTCAGCTCTCTGCCGGTGAACAACAGATGTTTGCGGTAGCCATCGTTTGGGCACTTGCGTTGACCTCTGGTTACAAAGCTCCTGTCATCATCGACACGCCCATGGCGCGTTTGGACTCTTCCCACAGAGCGAACTTTGTAACGAAGTACCTGCCTGCAGCAAGTTCACAGGTCATGGTTTTGTCCACAGACGAAGAAGTTTATGGCAGATATCTCGATCTTGTCCGTGATAATGTGGTCGATTACTATACTCTCCTCTACCGCGAAGAGGAGCAATGTACCTCTATTGTTCATGGCTACTTCGGGGAGGTGTAATCCATGATTGTAAAACACTTCAAACTATCACAACCTGAAAAAGACAGGCTTATTCGCATTAAGGCAAAAACAGGTATTCAGAACTGGAATGTCCTGTGCCGCTGGGCGCTGTGTTGGTCACTGGCTGAGTCTTCTATTCCAGGGGGCATCGATCCGCTGTCTGACAGCAATGTTGAAATGGATTGGTCTACTTTTGCCGGTGAGTATTCTGAAATTTATGAAGCAATCATCAGGCAGCGTTGCGTCAACGATGGCCTTGGTGATGACGAAAAAACTCTCGCAAAATATTTCAGACTGCATTTAAACAGAGGTATCAATCACTACAGCACAAGAGATGTTCTGAAAAATTGTTCCGATCTTCTCAAATCCGCTCTCCCGAAGGAGGAAGCATAATGGCCATATATCTTGACTACAACGCTTCTGCTCCGATTGACGAAAGAGTCTTGGAGCGAATGGTCGATGTGTATCGCTCGCACTACGGAAACGCCGATAGCAGGACTCACATCTTCGGCACAGACGCAAAAGAAATTGTTGCCTCGGCAAGAAAAACCATTGCGGAGATCTTAGCTGTTGATAGCACCGATGTGTTCTTCACCAGCGGCTCTACCGAAAGCAACAACATGGCCATTTTAGGCCTGCTTGATTATGCCCTTGAGAGCGGACGTAATCATTTCATCACGACCTCTATTGAGCACAAGTCTGTTCTTGAATCTATGAAGCATCTGCAGGAAAAAGGCTGCGTTGTAGACTTTGTTTCTCCGGATACTTCTGGAAGAATTAAGCCTAAACAAATCCTCGATCTTGTGACCGACAAAACGCTGCTTGTCTCAATGATGCATGTCAATAGCGAGACTGGCGTTATCCAGCCGATTGAAGAGGTCGGTGCGGCTCTGGCGGGAACTAAAACATATTTCCATGTGGACGCTACGCAAGGCTTTGGTAAGCTGAACGGCAGCCTACGAAACGCCAAATACAACATGCTAAGTATTACGGCCCATAAGCTTGGCGGGCCGCAAGGCATTGGCGCATTAATTATACGACGTGACCGCACATATAGACGGCCTCCGGTCAAGCAACTTATGTATGGTGGCCAACAGGAACGCGGCTATCGTCCTGGCACTACTCCGGTCGCTTTGGTTGCAGGCTTCGCCCTTGCAGCGGAGCTGTGTAACAAGGAAGCATCTGACCATATGGGAAAGTGCAAAGCTATTAAGCAGAACTTTATGGAGGCAATACAGGGTTTGAACTACACTCTGAACGGAGATCAAGAGTATTGTTTGCCATCCACGGTTAACATTAGTTTTCGTGGCGTAGATGCAGAGGGAATTTTCCTCGCAGTAAAGGAAGACTATGCTTTCTCAAATGGCTCAGCCTGCAACTCCGGCAGCCATGCTCCAAGCTATGTTTTGACCGCAATGGGCCTGGATGAAGCACGCATTAGCGAAGCAGTCCGTATTTCGTGGAATCATAATACAGTAGTTGATTTTTCTGCATTAGTTGATTATATAAAATCAATCACATGAAAATGCTGAGGGCCCTGTACCGTTACGGAACAGGGCCCTTGCTTTATATCAGGTTAGATAACGCTTTGTAAATTCCTTAAGAATCAAATCGAATACTTCTGGGGAAGAGTTTGACATATCATATACTTTTCTCATCGCGGAACTTGCAGCAGACATACCATGATCACCATTTGAAGCCACATACGCGACATTTTGGAACATCATTTTCATACCATTCAAATTACGGTATTTTTCGTCGTGTTCTATACCAAGCCGTTCGGCGCGTTCAACAAAAGCCTTTGACAAAGCCAATAGCTCAACCTCAATCTGTTCAGCGGATTTTTCATCGCTTCTTCGATATACATCAATCAAGGCAACTAATTCTTCAACATCCCAATTCACCTTAATCATTGTATACACCTCTTAGAATCTGATTTTTAACTTACTCGTTAAATTTTTTCCTTTGAGCCATGTTAAAATATCAGGTGTTAAATCGGCAACAGTTGCCTGCAGAGATGAAACTTTCTTCAGGAAAACTTCAATTTCTGGATTTAAAGAGAATTCATCAGCTATCTTTTTCGCTTCAGATACGTCAGCAACCAATTTCTTCACAGCCTTGATGGACGGTTCGCCGGCAACAGTTTTTGTGATGTTATCGGCAAGTTCCGTGGCTCGTTTGGGGTTGCTGGACAGGCCACCGATCATGGATAAGTAGCCTTTGGAGCCATCTGAATACTTTGCGGAGGCATCCCGCCAAACAATCTTAATCTGAGTGGCAAACACATCACCCTTGGACTTCAAAAGTCTGACTGCGTCCATGGATAGTCTCATCTCGGAGATTCCATTGCCACAATCATTAATACAAGCAAGCAAATCGGAACGGGTTGCTTCGTCTATGACGGGCGCTTCTACTATTCCGCTTTCCTTTATAGCGTTGGCACAATCAAGAGTGTCTTTGATGCTTCCGGTTGATTGAGAAAGTTGGGCCAATGCTCTTGCATAGGTTTCTGCATGCTGTTTACTTTCGATTGTTGCACGGCGCTTCTTAATGGCGGAGGTGCTGTTTTTTATTGTCTCAGTTAGCAACATTTTCGTACACCTCCATATTCTCAAGCTGAGTACACAGCGCATCCATAGAAGCTAACGCAGCTTCGGACAATGCATCCGTACCGGCAAAGCCGCCCGCATTTACAATATCCTTTTGTGCCTTTGCCTCTTCCTGCTCGGCCTTTTGTGCAATTGCTTGGATATCTCGCAGGATAACATATAGAGCATTAAGCGGATTTGCAGCGTATACAGTCAGTTGCTTTACAGCAGAGGCACCGGCAGCATCGTTAATCAGCTTTACATATGCTAAGATATCCTTTGCTGTGTCAATGGGTGGCTTGTCATACTTCACTCGCAACTCAGCACTACCAATGATTCCGTTTGCTGCAAATACTGCGAACAGGCTTTGGATGGCCGAGAATGCAGCAATCAGGTTTTCCTGTGTGAGTTTACCAATGTATCCTTCAAGTTTGCCGACAACGGTTGCAGCTTCCTGTGCGTCCGCAGCCATTGCTTTTTTGACGCTGGGATAGAGTGCTTTAAGCAGCGTAGCGGGGTTATAAAGAAGGTGCTTTTGCGGAATACTGTTGGGCAACTCTGCTTCAATATCCCAATCTACTGCCATTAGCTTTTCAACTGCTGCAACAAGCTCGTCAGCTCTAAAGCAGGACTTGGTGTTCGGATCAACGGCAAAATGGACCGCACCCATAGTGGTTGCGGAAGCCTGCTTCAAGAATATTAGAGCGCTTTCGAAATCTGCTTTGCGGTTGAGAACGAACTGAATCATATCATTCCACTCACGGGTATCGCGCTTTATGTTGTCATCCTTCTTAAAATCCTTGAACAATGATTTAATCACCGCATGAGGAGAGCTCGTGTCCACTTTTTGTCCCAAGATACATGCTTTGAGATACTGGATTGCAAGACACCATTCCAAGACGGGGAGCGATTCTGCGCCCTGCTTAGTCGCAGTAACCTTTTCGATAATTTGAGATCTTCTACGTTCCAGCCATGTAATCAATCGCTGCTGATAATAGGCGGCGTCCTCAAAGTCCCATCCCTTCGCATAATTCAGCTCGTTTAAGGCCATCAGAGCGTCGCGGCTTTCAGAGCTCCTGTCCATGTAAACAATAGCCTTATCGACATTTGCAGGGGCACTCTGGTCGTCGATGTAGTAGCAGCCCAAATCAGACAGACGCTCTTCTGCAATATAGGCCGGGACACCAATATCCTGCCAGTTAATCGCGCCACATTGCTTGGAGTCACCACGAACAAGAGTACGAAGCCAACCGCGATAATCCGCATCGAATTTCAACGGTTCATTCTTCGTAAACCACGCTGTGATGTCGCTCTTAAACTTCAAATAATTTTTTGTTGCAGCATCAACAGGAGGTCTTGGTTTCGGCGGCTCCGGTACAATGGGTTTTTGATCAGGTTTCTCCCCACCATCCGTAACAGGCTTGGGCTGGATATCTGAGGATACAGCTGTTCCTGTAGTCTTGTCTACGATTTCACCGATGCCAGAAAACGCTTCCAATCCAATATCTGCAAGAAAAGCCTGACGCAAGCCGCCGAACCACAAGGTGCCATCAGTCTCTTTAACACCGGCTGCAGAACCATCACCCCAAATTGCAAAAACTGCTTTCAAACGATTTTTGTCGTCGGTACTGATATTCTCTAAACGGTCGATAGCGGAACTGTGTGGGTCATTCGCCATTTGAGCGTTGCTGGGGTTCATTGGGAAATACCATCCGTCACCATACAACTTGCCGTCAAAATACTCTTTCAACTGAGCACGGATAACATTCTTCAAGAACATTCGTGGGCTCTTGGTTGCCAGTGCTTCATACAGAGCTAACAGCGAGTGACGGTTAAAAGGATACAGCGTAACTTGCTTTCCTTTGATAGTCGTGGTTTCCCAATCACACGGAGGAGCAAAATCACTAATCGGCAAGTCATCCAGATCAGCTCCGGACTCGTACCAACTGCGAAGATCTGCCGGATCGCTATAAATGGCATTCAAGTATCTGCCAGCCATCTGAACGATGAATTCATCTGTTCCATACGACCGATCTGTAACTTCGATTTGATGGGTTACACGGTCTTTGAAATTACCTCTGAACGCATAGTAGTAGTCGTTTGTAATACCAATGACAGAAGTAACGCGGCACAAATCCTGGTAGTCGCCGCCATGCTCATAGGAGAGTGCTGTAATAAGCTCCTGGTCGATACCGGTAAAACCAGTAAAGTCCTCTATGAAGATCGTAAGATTCTTGCCTTGTTTCTTCAAATCTCTTCTCAGCTGTGCAAAAATTGTCTCAGCATTTTCACTGGAAATATCAGCGCATCGCTGAATGACTTCTCTCGTGAAGCCATTCAAATAGTTGATAAGCTTGGTGATTTCAAAGTCATCACCCTTCAAAGAAGTAGCAAAGAGAGATGCCTGCGGGTCACCCTGCTTCATAACGGCACGAATGATTTTAGATACATTAAAATCTTCATCGGTAAAGATTGTAGTATCTTGAAGGATCTGATTGCTCGGTGCAGTAATGACATTATAGCACTTTGAGATTGCGCCACCCTCACGCAAAAGATACTCACTTACGCGGCTATCGGCAAGGTAACTGGCGATGTCGCGGCATTTTACAGGCTTATAATTCTCACCAGATACATCGTTTCGAACAGCAGCGATATAGGCGTAGAGAATCTCCGTCTTGAAAGAGTCCTCGTCCTTTGAATCAGAAGATGCAACAAACTTACGAAGCTTCTCTGCTATATCGGGATCTTTGATTGCTTCTTGTTCCAACAACTGCGAGAAAGCTCCACGGACAGAGTTATTAAGACGCCGCAGAAAAACCAACTGCTCCGTAGCAGGATTATATACTGTAGAGGGGCTCCTCTCGAACCTACCCTTCAGATAACGGATAAGATGTGATTTACCTGTACCATGATTGCCCCGGACAATGATCATACGGTGTTCGTTGTCCGGGTTATAAATTAGCTGTTCAAAAACCTCATCCTCACTCATCAGCTTGGTGGGAGCAGGCATTTTCCCTTCTTCGTAATAACCACCGCGGAAGAGTTCGAGAGACGAAAACGGCATATGGGTAGACATGAAATAGGCGTCTTCGGTTGCCATATCGTCGGTCTTTATCGCATAACGCTCCATTACAGAACGATATCGTTCCCACTTCATGAGTTAATCGCCTCCTTCACAGAAATATGTGTGAAGCCATTGATGGGATCACCGTCAACATAGTAGAGCATGATTGGTGTGGAGTCAGACCACATTTCAAGCTTGATAAGCCCAAGTTCATGAAGGGTACGCAATCCTGCAGAGAGGGCCAGAGGGAGTTTGCTTTCAATCTCAACCTCGGGCAATTTTGTACTTAACCATAGCATAAAATCTTGTGCAAGAATTGTCTCGTCATACCTGAACTTCTCGGTGTAAGTAGTTGCCAATATATCTTCCAGCCGTAGTTTCATGTTAGGGATAATCATGGTTCCGCTCAAATAGCCAAGACCCAAAAAAGCGGCCCAAAAGCGCCATCCAAGAACGGCATTTTCGTTTAACGCAGACAATTCCTTTACTTCGGAACCGCAAGTTTTCGCCATCCCTTCCCACGACTTCAGAGAAAAGATTCTCTCATTTTGAGAAATCAGCCATTTGGTAAACATGTGAAAGGTTGTATCCTTGGCAGCAAAAACACGGGAGCTTACATACCGACGAAAGGTTGCAGGCGAAGCAATTACATCCGGATCAACAGCCAATACCAAGTTATCGGCCTGCGCTTTGATGATGGACAGTTCTTCAAGCGCAACATTGACCGATTTGTTGATCTGATCGAGCTCCTTTTCATCATTGCTACCCAAAGTCATTGCCCTACGGACTTCGTCACGGGTCATGCTTTTATGGGCAATTAAGCGGCATACTGAAATCACACGCTCCGGTGTAGGCTCCATTCGCATGCCATCGGGATTTACTTTGAACATACGAATACCTCCTTAAAATTTTTGAATTGAAATATGATAAGCGTCGCTATACTCTCGTATAGTTTTCCCCCCATTGGCAACGATAATGTTTTCGTTACAATAGAGTACCTTTCGATAGCCATAAGCGTCCAGTTTTCTGAGGTTCTTATATAGTGAGAAATTAGTTCCTGTATCGCCGTCAAAGATGCAAACAACACCTTTGGCGAAGAAATACGGACAATGTGCAACCGCATAATAGAACTCGTCGTAATTCAAAAGAATACCATCATACACAATCTGACTTGCCAAACGATTAGGAACAACCAGTGCACCAATTCCGTTTTGGGAAGCCTTTTCCGCAATAACAGCCACCTCTCCCACGTTACAAGGTCCGTTGGATGGCCTGCTGATTATCATTTCATTGAAAGACCCCATATTCCTGTCCAGACGACGAGAAGGCCGTGCGGGAGGGAGTTTAATATTAGGGTTCATTCGCAGTTTGTAGGTATCATCGCTTGTGATGCGACCTTCCGGATCTGCAGGACAACCATTGCAAACCTCTCTAGAAAGTGGGAAAAGGTGTCTGAAAACACGCCCCCAACACAAGGATTTTGGAGAAGATACAAGCTCGCTCATAATTCTGTATCCAGCCATCTGAGCCTCATACTCTCGGGCACGGGGCTCTGTCAGCGCTGCTGCTAGGCTGTCATCATCACTGAGAACATCTGGCTGCAGCAGTTTGATTGTGACTGTGTAATACTTTTTGGGTGGATTGGATTTTTTGTCGAAGACATAGCTTGCGTCCAGTAGATCGATGAAGCCTGTCCGGTGCAGGAACAGCAGCAAGTTTACATTCCATGCCACATTTCGGTTGCCTGCGTACTCCGCTTCCTCGTCAGTCATTGTTGCAGGGGTAGCAGAAGTGTTCAGAACGCACTCATCGGCATTAATCATCGCGTCAGGACTGGCCAGCATGCCTTTCCAACGAATAGCAGCACGTTCAACAGTGAGTACGCGTTTGTTGACGAGGCCAAGTGCACGACGCACATCGCCCTCGCTATCATATCTGCTCTGATACGGGATGAACAGACTGAGCGAAGGGAACTGATCTCGACCGCCACGCCCTACCTCTTGATAGAAACGACTTAAATTTTCGGGGCAGCAAGCATGGATGATTGTTCTTACATCGGGTTTGTCAACGCCAATACCAAATGCGGAGGTGGCAATCACAATATCAAAATCGTGGTTTTTCCATCCAGTCAAAACTATGTTTCGATCAGATTCTTTCGTTTCACCCGTGAAAGTTGGAATGTTTTTATAGCCTGCTTGACGCAGCTTTTTCTGTAAATCTTTCGCTTCTCTCGGTTCCAGGACATATACAACCATAGGTTTGGGCAGGAGCTTGATGGCCTCAATGGTTTTGTCATCCTGCTCCTTTTTAGACTTGGCCGAGTAGAAGTAGAATCGAGGTTCCTGCCTCAGCGCATCGCAACGAACCTGTGCGTTCTTTCCTTCAGAGCCAAACAGGGCAAACAATGTGTCCACCACATCATCAGAAAGTGTAGCCGAAAGTAGGAATGTGCGGATGAACTCATCAGACTCTCGCTTCCACTTTTTGAGCACGATAGAGAATATCTGAAAGTCGGGTCTGAAAAACACGCCCCAGTCCGGAACAACATGTGCTTCGTCCACTACAACATTGGCTAAGTAGTGGTTTTCCGCTGCTGCGTCCAAGATACGGCGCAGTTCCGGATTTTTCAAAATAGCTTCGGGAGAAGTAAAAAGGATACGAGCCTTTTTGTCTTTCAAAGCCTTGATGATTGTAGACCGCTCTATCTCGGACAGTTCACCACGATAACAATAGATCTCTGCTCCGTCGGTCAAGTTGTGCCGTGCGGCATGATACTGATCCAGGGCCAAGGCGATGGTTGGTACGATAACAACAGTTAAGCCCTCGGAAACACTTGCCAGCAGCTGAGTTACCAGACTTTTACCACCGCCTGTGGGCAGCGAGATAAGGAGCGTGTGACCGTTAGGTAAATTCAACGCAGTATGAACTGCAATTTTCTGCTCAAAACTTTTGTATGCATTAAAGACAGTGTGCTTTGCTAATGTTGCATCACCGGAAGAAGCGCTCTCCAGTTCAATACCATCATTATGGCGAAGGGCGTAAACATCCTCAACATACTGCTGAGGCTCAAGCCATTCAGGAATGTGATGCAAGCAAGACACTTGTAGATCGTTTTCACAGACGAGATCAAACTCTGAACCATACTCACGTACGACATTGAATAACTTCTCAGTCAATCTTATACGACCAAGCACCAAAACAATGTCACGGATATTTAAGCAGAGATCTTTCACGGATGCCTCATCGCACTTGAACTGGATGATGCGCCGAATGAAGCCAATCACATACCGTGACCTTGCGGCCTCTTGCATTTTCAATAGCGTAGAAGTGTCAACGAAATTCTTTTCAAGTTCTGCAATAGCACTCTTGGATTTCATCGCGCCGACTATGTACTGCTGTAATACCTCTTTACTGTCCATTAGTTCTCACCCTCAAGAAACATACTGCATCCAATACAGGTTTCGCATTTTTAAGTGCGCGGAGCGTCATATCGAACAAACGCTCCCGTTCTTCAACGCCGGACATGTCGCGCTCAAAGTAGATGCACTCAGCTCTGTATCCGTTTAAGACGCGCTGCATTTCCTTTTCGGCAGCTTCGAGATCAGACCGTTTTTCAAGTCTTGCACGGGCACGGGCATAGGCAGCTGCAGAATACTTATCTACCAACGGCTCCCATGTGCTTGGAGGAGTTCGGCTGATAAAACGCTCCAACGGAGAAATAGACAATCTACCGGCACTTCTGCGACCGACATGCCCAGCATTGTTGGGGCGCAACGTAAGTAGCGTTTTTAGAACCTCTTTTTCAGGAATTTCTTTGCTCTTTATGTTAAGGGGTATTGCTACGAAAATCTGCCTCAGCGGGAGATACATCTTGTATTGAGCCAAGGTTTGCATGGGCATCTCATTTTCGAGCAGTTCGTCCAATTCGGGAGCGATGTTGTAGATGTAAACAAGGCCGTCATAATTGTACGTGCCGGTCGTTTCAATGCCGGTGCATCTACCGCGATTACAGCCAACAGCGTTAGAAATAATTGAGTCATATACGGCATCGCCGGGTGCAAAGAATAGTATGTCCTCCCGTGTAGCCGCAGTTCCTCGATCAAAGGAACCAAGAATCTTTCCTTCTCTTCGCATGATTGACGTATTGCTGTATCGTTTCCAGTCTGGAGGAATGAAAAGAGACTGCCTTGCTGCGTTTACGCTAAAGCTGCTTTCTCTGAACTCAATCAAACCGGTCTTGGTTGGCTTCTCCGGATTTAGTCCAGCTTGTTTTCCCCACCCCATCATAGCGGTAGCGAACAGATTGTCATCTTCGGATGCATATATACTTAGAACATTATCAATGCCTTGAGACAGTGGACGATACAAAGTTGCCCCAAGGTCAAAATCCTGTTCGTCTTCAACGCTCTCTCGCATTTCTTCTGCTTGGTCCAGAATGTCATCAAACGCATTGTTAAGTCCAGTGTAATAGTCATCCAACAGAGCTTCGATAATTAGCTCATTCAGTTCGCCGGTGATGATTTCCAGCCCACTCAAAGACTGTTCAAACAGCTTCATACCGTCTTTCCAAATATGGAAGAGTTGCTCCTCAACAGAGGTGTCTGCATAAATAACGACCGACTTTACATCCATATCCGGATTACGTCCAAGGCGGTCCAAACGGCCAATACGCTGCTCAAGGGCATTGGCATTCCAAGGAATATCAAGATGAATGACTTGAGCTGCATTTTGGAAGTTTCGCCCCTCGCCGCCAGTTTCGTCGCAGATAATCACGCGGCATTCCGGGTCATTCTGGAAAGCATACACGCTGTCTTCCAGCTCTTCGCGCTCCATGTGATTGCCGAAAGCTACGGCATGAACGCCCATATCCGCATACCTTGCATTGAACAGCTTCAAGAACTCCATGAGGGTAGCGTTATGAGCCGTGAACACGACCAATTTACAGCTTTCATCGTCAAGGATATCTGTCTCCTGATCAATATAGTCCATGGCGGTCATCAAGCGGCCCTTAATCAAATCAGGATCTTCGTCAAGAGCTATATTGACTAAGCTGTGTTCGTTTTCCGCTTGGCGTCGCCAAGCGGCCGCGCTCTCCAATAATATGCCATCGTCGATTTTGAGCCTGCGAAGAGCATCCTCAAAGGCCCAAGGGCTGCTGAACAGAGCAGAAAGGAGCGGGATGGCAGTTTCGGTCACATAATTCTCATCATCCTCACCATTGTCTGAAAGATACGCGAGAGTATTCTGAATTGCACCGATTTCGTTATAGTTTTCATTAAGGGACAATGGAGTGTACGGAATAGCATGTAAAGTTCGTTTCGCCATCTTTTCCGAAATCAGTTGACGGCGATTGCGGATTACCTTTCTTTCAATTCGGTAATTCTCGCAAATATAGGCCAATGCCTGCTTGACTTTAGATAGGCCTTTATCTTCTGCGTTCAGGTCAATTTCTTGAACCATTTTTTCAAACGCAGCATCTTCCAAGGTCTCCGCGATGTTGTTCAGATCATCAATAATGATTTCAGTGTACTCATCATAACGCTCCAGATAACCCAAAAGTAAGTTGGCGGATTTTTGAATCCGCTTTTGTCTCTTGACCATCCACGCAAAGCGTTCTGCAGACATATTCTCATATTGCTCCGGATTAAGAAGCGCAAGGAGGCGGCGATACTCTTCGTTTCTATCCTGGATGGGAGTGGCAGACAAAAGCAGAATATGTTTGACTCTTCTACTGAGACTTTGTACTTGGTTGTACCAAGCATCATTTGCAAGCAGTCTATGTGTTTCGTCTACGATTGCGAGATCCCACGGAGTAGAGAGGGTCAGCAAAGACTTGCCGATATCCTCCATGGAAAGCAAACATATCCTTGAACGAGGAGAGTTGATATCTGCATTTAAACCATACTTGTAATGCAGCTCGTTTTTCCATTGACTTGCCAAGGCGCCCGGCACAACAATCAACACTCGGAGGTCCTTATTCTCGCTTGCTAGTATGCTGAGAACAGAACACGCTTCTACAGTCTTGCCCAAGCCGACCTCATCTGCCAACATATAGCGGACAGGAGTAGTTTCAAAGCATCGGGCAACTGTGCTGATCTGATGTGGGAGCAAAAAGGCTCGGCAACCGGCCAGAACTCGGAAACCATAAGTGGCATTATTCACAAGATGAAGGTTCTTGCTTACCTTGAGGTGGTTGATAAACCATGTGGGATGCTGAAACTCATAGGCCCGAAGCTGCTTGTCCGGCGCGTAATTCATTTGTGAATAGTCAAACTTCAGCTCGGTCTCGCATTCCTTGGCATACTTACCGTTGGGAAACTTAATCCAATACCAATAGGGCTTATCCTCTGCGTAGGGTTCGGAGGCACGAGACACGACTATGCCTCGTCCCCATCGACTATCAACGACACCACCAGGACTAGCCTCACAACGAGCAACTGCTTGAGCAAAGAACACATTATGCTGAAAGATTTCCTCATAGTATTGTCTACTACCCAAAAGGTCGTGCATTTTGACCTTAATTGCATCGGCAATTTCGTTGTACTCGTCCAGCTGAGCAAGGACATAGAAACGGGGATGGTCTTTGTCACCTTCTTCAATGACTATGGGGCATCGATAATAACACCCTATTAACATACGCAGCTCTCCTTTCTCAGCTTGACAAGAAACCAAGGCTGCATCGGTGGTTTCCTTCAATATTATAGATTCTCAAGTTTGCATCGAATGGTTTCTTGCTCTTTCAAAAATCGCGCTGTAAAAGGAATGCCCTTTTTGACCTTCATGCTGGCAAAGCTATTCTCTGTCTGAGCCATGAAATCAGCTATGGTTTTAATACCGTTATTCTGCAGAAGCGAAATTTGGCTTGCCTCTAAATGAAGCAATTTTGTGCTGATCTTTTGTGCAAGGTATTCTTCTTTGGCTTTCGCTTGCCTTTTGGTTTCTGCGGCCTCTGCATCAAGTCGTTCTTCCTCGCTGCTTTCCAGAGCTGGGGTTTCCGCTGCCGTTGCCCCAGCGATCTGCGCTTCCAGTTCAGGAATAGGCGCAGGCGTTCCTGGGACGGTGGGGCTCTCATCATCGAAAGAAGTTTCGGGAGGCGCAAGAAAGTCTTTGGATGTCCACACATCAAGTCCCTCGCCAGATGCCTTGTTAGAAAGGCTTCTGTCATCGGTGATGAAAAGCACCGGAATGTCCGTATAGATATTATAGCGGAGTGCGACAGCCAAAATCTTGTTATCGTTTTGCTCTTTTTCGTCAGCTTTTGCACGATAGGCTTCGGGAACTAAACTAGGCAGGCCATCTGCATAAGTAAGCGGGAAGCGTCTCTTGTAATTAAAGATTGCCGTAATAGCTTTTTGCGCTTTGAATTTTCGATCATCCGCGCCAAATCTTGTTTTGTGGTGCTCAAGCTCATTGTTTACATCCTTGGGGACCACAACCAGCTCCCCATCGTTTACTCCATCGAGAAGATTGGGACAGTTCATAATGGAGCATGTGTCAAACACAATGATCGTAGAATACTTCCGCAGCTCGGCAAGTTCGCTCTCTGTAAACTCAAGTTCCCTTTGCTTCTTCACTTGTGCTTCACTCGTTGCAAGGCGACTCTCAGTTTCCGCAAGCTTGTCCAGAAGCTCTTGGCTTCTGTGCTCTTCGTCTTCCAATCGAGCTTGAATACGCGTAGTATCCTCGCGGCGAGACTGTCTTGCAGCAAGTTCACCCTTTAGACTCTGAATTTCCTGTCGGTTTCCCTCCACCATTTCTTGAATCTGCCGAAACATCTGCTCGAAGATACTCAATTCCGGAGACTTGGGAGTATCCACATGAGTCGGTACTTCTGCAGCAGGGGATTTCACAAAGGCAACTTCAGAAGCCGGAGCATCTACAGCGGGAACATCCACAACGGGAGTTTCCACGATAGGAGTTTCTACCGCAGGCGCAGTATCGATAATACTTGCGGTTGCAGGGATAATAGGTTCAGCGGGAACTGCCTCCACATCAATAATTTCCTGCTCACACACAGGTGGCAAAGTGGTTTTGGCAGGAGCATTTGCTCTGACAGAGCGATTGGTGCAGGGTTCATTTCTAGAGCTGGACATGCCGACCTCGCTGCGTAGGAAAGATTCCATACAATTCTCTCTATGAACGCAATAGATACACCAATCGGAAGGAATTGCCGTCTTGTCTTTTCGGCAAGCTTGATTTAGATATAGTTTTGTCTCATTGCGAAGGATATCTGCTTTTTCCTGATTTCCGGGTAGTGGTAATCGGTGGAGAGAATAGATTTTATTCCATCCATCCCTTCGTACAAGTGCCTCAAATTCTTGATATGGATTCTTTCTTTCCACTTCAGAAACATCGACCGCAAACAATGCAGCACCAAAGTGCTTGCGCATCTTCATGTGCTCGGAGTCATACGGTTTGACAAATAAGCCACTACCATTTGTAATAACCTCATGAACAAGGTAGTTTCTTGCTCTTGCTTTGAGGTCGAAGATCTCGGTCGCTTTCCAGAACTTAAAGAATGGCTCTAATTTTTGTGCTTCCTGTTTCAGAATCGTGGGCAGGTATTTCATGGTGTCAGAACGCTTTTGTTTGCCAATCCGTTTCCATACCGCTTCGATCAGCAGATTCTCAAAATACTTTTGATACAGGAAGTTGCCCTGTACGACCGGGCTGTTTTCCATTACATAATCCAAAAAGAAACGATACGGGCATAGGAACATGTCCATCATTTGGAATCGATCATACTTGATTCCTTTGGTAAGTTCTTGGCCAACAGAAATAGAGAACGGGGCAGGCTTGTTGACGCTTTCTAAAAGTTCAGCTTTAGGCTTCAATCCCAAGATGGTCAGCAATGCATAGGGCTCGGTTGTTTCATCTCCGTACTGCTTAACATAGCTGAGACGAGCATCACAGCGGTTGTAGCACAGGCCGTAGAAAAGAGCGTATCTGAGGAAGTTACTGCGTTCGCCCAGCGCTGTGTAGTAAACCTGAAACTGCAGGTCAATAGGAGAATAAGCAGCACGAATAAACTCATCAGTCAGCGGCCACGGTAGCTGATCGTTGACGGTCATATTCATGTCACGGTCAGATACACAGGCAAAGTGGTAGACCTTGTGCTGCTCTCTTTCAAACTGGCGCTTGCTTTGCAGAATATCGCCATCAATCTGTTCGTAGTTCTTTACAATCCAGTCAACGCCTTGATCTTCGTCATTCTTCTGTTTCAGATAGTAGTAGAGGCCCTCTTTTAAGTCTCGGAATGTTCCGGAGAAAGTGGACTGTTCTGGTTTGATCTTATCCAGACGCAGCTGAAGTGCTGTAATCAAAGCTCGCTCCTGCTCATTTGCAAGTGCCAATTCACGCTGCTTGAGGAACTCTTCAAGATTGTGGAAGTGCTTACCAAAGTTGATGAAGTCCTCGCGGGAATTGTCCAATGCGAAAAGGTACGTGGCTATCTCGTTAATCTCTTCGATAGCACGAATAAGGGCATGCAAGTCCTTCTTGGTGACTTTGTACTTATTGTAGATAGACAGGTTTTTGAGCTCAGAAAGAGCATCATTGCCAGGGGTATCAGCCAGTTTGTCATAGTTCTTTGCATATCCCTCAACAATTTCACGCCGGAACTCGTCATAGGTAGTTACATTCTCAAAGAGAATCTCAACATTGTAGAAAGTTCGGAGCAGCACTTCGCCGGGGGCAACGCTCAGAATGTTGGAGGACAAGCACTCTTTGATAGCACTAACATCAAAAATGATCTTGCCATTCTCATAATCCCAAAGACGATAAATCGCAGAGAAGAACTGGCCAATAGGATAGGAGAGGAAATGGCGGTCCTTGACATATTCGGGGTAATAGATTTTTAACAGCGTATGTACATCGCGATTTGCAGTATATACCTGCTCATCCAAATGCCGCAGAACAGCCGCATTACTCCACACATCATTGCCTCTTTCCATGACGCTACGCGATTCGGAATAGCGCTGAATGGCAGCATCAAAGTGGTTAGAAACAAAGTGCGCGTACTCGGTAATATTCGCGAACTCCATAAGCTGAACACTCTTGTACAGCTTATACCACTTTCTGAGTATGCCACTACCTACGGCATTTCTGTCCTCGCATATCTCACCAAGGGCACAAGCCAGAGCGTTGCTCGGATTCTGCATAGTGGGAGGTGTGTACTCGCGAACAACAGTATCGTGATGGATGGGCACTTCAAAGCACCCATAGATATCGTTCCAAGAGGAGTAAATCTTGGAGTACTTCTTCTGATAATTGAACAGGAAAATGATGGTTATACCCATCTTTTCCATAGCAAGCAGGAGGCGGAGCTGCACCGGCGTAAACTGATGTACGCCATGAACAACGATGCTGTCAAACGGCAGCTCCTTGGTTGCGCCAACCGCTCTTTCACAACGCTTTACTTCCTGCGGTGTTCCAGTACATTCTTCGACTTCCTTCTTGGCGAGCGAAACAACAATCTCCTTTAGTTTCTCGCGAGAAGGTGTTTGGGGAAAACGGAAGAGAGAGCTTTCCTGTGCCTTTTTGAGCATGTGAACAAAGAGCTTTTGCTCGGTATTGCCCTTACTTCCGTCAATAGCAGATGCGGAGATGTCAAGCTCAATAAACAGGCGTATAGCTTCGAGGAAATGATTCTGGTTCTGCTCTAAAGCCATGTGGAAAGGCTTGCTTATTCTGCGCTTCTCTAACAGCTGCTTGAAAGCAGAGGAAAAAGCGCTGTACTGCTGCACCCGAAGGCTAATATTGTCGGTCCACTGCATGTAGACCTCTTCGTGCTGGACAAGTTCATCCAATGGGCAGATTAAGCCCTTGATATTATCGCCCAATACATCCTTGAGGCCATTGACAAGGGTTCGTGCACTGCAGAAGTGGGGCAAGGCAGAAATCTCACTCCAGAAATCCGCTTTATCTAACTTGTAAGGGTCTTCGTATGTGTAGATTTTAAACGGCATTTCTTAGACCTCCGTTTCTATGAGATTCTGCCAAGACAGATTTTGCTTTCCTTGGATCTCAATCCAAGAGAAGGAGCGAATCGATCTTGTCATAGCAACATAGAGGACACGAGCTTCCTCGCGGGCCTTTTCAGACTTCTCAATGATTTCATCATAGAAGTCGTTCTGGACGGTTTCGCCGGAATCGCCCACGCTCATGCTATATCCAATACGATATCTACCTTGATACTTGGTGGTGCTGATCTGCAACTGCGTCCTTTTGATGAAGTCCATAGATGCCGAGCAGAATGGCATGATTACATGACCATATTCAAGGCCTTTCGATTTGTGAACCGTAATGCACTGAATAGCAGATTCTTCCTCATTCTGTGCTGGGGTTCTGCTATCGACAGATACTTGCGAAACGATACTATTATGAAGATGTTCCTGTAGCGTATTGATGGTGAGTCTGTCTACATTGCAGGCGTTGATAATCTGCTCAAATAGAAGGTCGACATTCAACTGATAATAGTGTTGTTTCCATGGGTCATTGCTGAAATGCTTCCACGGCTCGAGAGTGTTATAGACCTTGCGGATTGCTTGCAGAATGGGCTGCGTTCTGAGGCTGGCAACAATATATTCCCACTTATTATTCTTATCAACGGTGTTCGCAAGCATCAGGTTCATGAAGTTGATAAGGTAATTGACTTGCTCTTTTTCGTCCGTCTTTGCTCTCCAGCCACCGGTGCGAATCTTCATACGGATTTCGTACAGGTTGGATTTAGGAACATCGAGATTAAAGAAGTTCGATGTTACGAGGTTGTACAGGTAGTCGGCCTCATCGAAATGTACCAGTGCATTGACCAAAGTGAGCATATCAATGGCAGGCTGGGACATATACAAGTCACCGCCTGTGTTGGTGTGTACGCTAATTCCGAGTCGGGCACAATCTGTACGAATCATGTCAGCCTGCCAGTTTTCGCGAACAAGGATTGCAATGCTCTTTTCTTTTGCAGAGAGCTTCATGCCATGGCTCTCTTCATACTGGATACGCTTCTGAATGCGCTTGATTTCTTCAACAAGAATCGGGATGCGCATCTCTTCGCTTGTGGTGGGAAGCCTACGATAGAAACGATTTACACTGGTTAAATACTTGCCGTTATAATCCTGTGTTCCAATAAGCCTGTCCTTATCTTCATCATAAGTAAGAAGTTCTTCGTCCAGTTTCCCCCATTTGGTAAAGGACCGATCAAAGATATCAAGTAAATGCTTGTCGGTGCGGTAGTTCCGCTGCAGAGAGAACTCCAACCATTTATCGGGATTTTCTGCGATACCTAATTGGTCAAAGGCTTTTTCCTTTGCGCCACGGAAACGGTAAATACACTGCTTAATATCGCCTACAAGGAACAGCTTATAATCAAGAACCTGTGAAATACGCAGCAGAGACTCGATTTGAGAGTCATCGGTGTCCTGGAACTCATCGACGAACATAAACTGCTGGGCGTGTTTATCTTTTTTTAGTTCCCTGATTCTGCTTTCGCTTTCTGGATTGTTGATAAAACGATTGAGAACAGACATCATGGAATTAAGGTGAATTTTGTTGTCCTCAATGAGTTCCTCAAAGTATTCACGCTCCACGGCAGGAATTACACTCGCAAGAAGCTCATGCAGTTCGCCGTGAGATTCATTGTTCAGAAGGGTCCCGAAGTCTTGGGGTTCAATAGCTCCAATGTCTACACTCTTGTTGTGAAGTTTTCCGATAAAATCAAGGATACTGTCACGGATAGCATAAACAGGCATACCCAGCTTGTCGGTATAGTTTTTGCCCTGCTCCATTTCTTTTTGATAAATATAGGCATCAAGCAAATCAGAGATCTTTTTACGGCGATAAAACTCGCTGGATGTAATACTTAAGTCAATTCCATATCCAAACGAAGTACCCATCTGAGCGATAAGGTTCTTGGCGTAGGAGTGAATGGTGCTTATCTGCATATGGTCAATCTGCGAGATCATCTGCAGATAATCGGGTTTTGAGGTTACCAGGTAGCAATTTTTGAAATATGCTTTGAGCTTTTCCTCCATTTGGTCGGCAGCTTCATTGGTGAATGTAATCATCACAATGCGGTCGGCCATCTTCTGCAGCGGGACATTTTGCGTATAGCAGATAAAGCCAATGCGAGAAATCATGGTATAGGTTTTTCCAGTACCGGCACCAGCACGAATGACAATATTCTTTTCGGGGGTTGCATGTTCAACTTGGTACTGCTCAAAGTTAAACTGGCTCTGCTCACTAAGCTTTTCGAGTATGCGTTTCTGGGCAGAACTGTAACTGCCATTTGGGATTGCGAAGGAAGTCGTATTCTTATCAAAGGGCGCACTCAATACACTCATGGAACAATGGAATCCCATGAACATATCCCCAACAGACTCAGCCAGAGGAGTATGGCTTTTTTGCTCGTCAAATGCAATTTCGATGTTGTCGCGATTACGGACTAACCCCCTTTGCGTAAGGGCAGTATCAAGGGCTTTGATGACAGCAAGCATCTGTGCTTTCTTGGAGAAGACGCAGTACAGTTTGCAGCCGTGCAAATATTGAGCTACCATATCGTTGATGGTATTGCCGGACATCTGATCGAATTCGTTGAAATAGTAAAAGCGCGAATAGTCATGCCGATGATAGGACGAGGCAAGTTCTTTTTCAATTTCGGATTCGCCATCTTCGTCAACATTGATATCTATCTCAAACAGGTTACGGACCTCCAACATGGTTCTCCGGTCAAATGGATCTCTGTTCCAATGACAAACCTCACGGAGCGCTTGATCCAGCGTATTGAAAAAGGATGTGTTGTCTTTCAAATCCTCCTTGAGAATCGTAAACTTTTCTTCCATGACCACATCCAGCCGGTGAGATTTGAAGAACGCCTTGGATACCTGTGGCAAACAGACCATTTGATATACAAGCGGGAACTTGCCGATATTCTGACGAATATGGCGCTCAATGGAAAAACGATATCCTCGTGCTTGCTTCTGCGGTGATGCAGATACCTCACCATCGTTGGTCTGAATAATCACTGAATCATTATTTTCAATGCGTAGTATATTCTCCTCGCGCCATCCTTTAAGTTCAACTACAAGGATTCCTTTTTCGGGCATAAGAATACAGACATCGAATTCTTTCCCGAAAAGCTGACGGTTCCAGTATATGATGTTGGTATCATCCAGGTATTCTGATGCCTTGTTAATAAAAATCTGTTCTCCATAGTTGTTCGAATTGGAAGATCCCATCAGGCGTCCCATATCGCAAACCTCTCGTTCTACTCTAATTCCGCAACTGCATCACGAATCATTGCTGCATATTGTCTTTTAGTTTCTTCAGGTCCTTTGATTCTGACCTTCCCGCCGAAGCCGAAAATCCAGCTGAAGAAGATATGGCTGATGGCCACCCGGACGATCACGCGGAAGGTGCTCATATCGCAGGCGTAGATGGTCACATCTGTCCCGAAGCGGTCGATGATTGCATCGATCACGGAGTTGTCACAGATCAGTTCTACCTCCTGACACTCGCTGCCGTACATCCGGAAGGTGGTCGCAAGAAAATCATCGACACCGAAGTCCGCCGGGACCGGTACGGCTTCCTCCGAAAGAATGTCGGACGGGCACTGATACGGTCCACACGGAAGCTGCCAATAGCTTGATGCTTGTCCGAATAGCCCAGTACGTAGTAATAATCGCCGTTCCAGATTAGGCGGTAGGGGCTGAAGACGTATCGCTCGCCGTCGTGGCGCAGCTTCTTCTGCTTGCGGACATTGTAAGAAAAGTACTGGAAGGCAATTTTCTTCTCCGCATTGATGGCCTCGTTGATTGCATCTACGATCAACAGATCCTGCCGGTTTTCCGATTTTGTACGTCCCTCCACGGAAGCGTTGCGCTTCAGTTCCTCAGCCTTATGCTGTCCGGCCAGCGCGACGATCTTGGAGACCATCTGCTCGCTGCGCTCTTTGGGGATGAACTTGGAGGACTGCACAGCATCGATCAGCAGCTTCAGCTCAGCGATTTCAAATTGACGGCTAATGAGGTTATAACGGTTCTGAGTGGACTTTACTTCTTGGATGTCCATTCCGAACTGCTGCAGAAGCTCAATGTCCGTCTTGATGGTCTGCCGGTGCGCCGGGATACCGTATTCCTCTTCAAGAATCTGCGCCAGCTGCATCGTGGTCAGATAGTGGTCTTCATCGGTGCGCTCATATAGAATCTTCGCCAGATATAGCGGGCGGAGCTTTGCATTGTTGTCCATTGGTTATACCTCACGCATACATGGTAGAATTACTGCTTAGTTTGTTTCATCCTCTACTACTTCCATCAAGTCTCCAATGTCACAATGGAACACCTTACACAATCGGAGCATGACAGACATGGAGACGAGGCGGTTATTGTTCAACTGGGTCATGGTATGGGACGACAGGTGCGCAGCCTTGGCCAGCTCGCCTTTTTTCATTTTGTTCTTAATTAGCAAAATCCAAAGTTTGTCATAACGGACCGTCATGGGGTTCCTCCTGTTGAAAATAAAATCTTCAAAAGTGCTTATAACTTTACAGAGTATATTCTACCATAACGCCTCCGAAATTACAACAGAATACGAACAAATTCTGCAAAAACAGCAGCTATGGTGTCGATTTTGACCATCACCTGAAAAGGCCTCCCGAACCGTTTACCTATGGAAAGGCAATTCGGGAGGCTTATTTGCGTACAAGGCACTCTTACAAGCTATCTGGGCCTGCTATATTGATGATCCGCAGGCCCATGCGGTGGGCATAGTCCACAGTATAGGCTGTGCCGCCGGAGGACTTCGTCAGGTAGCAAACGCAGACACTACTGTTATCGACCAGATGCCGATTGCGTTTTTGCATACAGCCCCGAAAATAGTGCTCCGAGGTATAAGTCACCTTATCTGCGCAGCGCTTGATCTCTTCGTAAGTGTCGATATTCTCTTGCGGCCAGCCTCAAGTCTGGTTAAGGCACGGCAGCACAAGGATCAGCCGGATCTGCGGATAACGCTCCCTCAAGCGGAGGACAACCTGCGCTGCCAGAGTATCAAATCCCAAGGCACCACCTGCGCCAAAATAGCGATAGCCCTGCTCGATCAGCGTGGCCAAGGTATCCTCCAAGCGCTTGGAAATTTCGGGCAGATCATCTGTCGGCAATTCCCGATGTCCGGTGAAGCAAACTGTTTTTGAGCGCATAAACTTCGCACTCCTCTCGAATACTATAAATGCCGAAATTTGAGAAATAATATCTATAGTATATATCCCGGCCTTTTGAATATCAATAGTCTATGGATTGGCCAAAGCGATATTTATAGACTATATATGGAGGCGAGGGGAATGAGTGATATCGCAAAGATCATTGGACAACGCATCAGAAACTACCGGACGCAAAAAGGACTCAGCCAGGAAAAGCTAGCCGAGCTTGCCGGCTGCCATCCCACATATATTGGGCAATTGGAACGTGGTGAGAAAAACGCCACTTTGGAAAGTGTTGAGAAGATTGCATCAGCTATGGATATTTCTCTGTCCGAGCTATTCGATAAGTTGGGAAAGAGCGGCAGCAACAACATTGCGGCCAAATGCTATGACTTGGTTGCCTCTAAGAACGAGGCAGAGCAGAAGCAACTCTATAAAATACTTCAGGAAATGGACAAATACAAAAATCAATGAAAAAAACACGGTGCCACCCGACGAAGGGTGACACCGTGTTCTGCTTAGTAGGCGACTACGCCATATCCGAGAATTTCATAATAGCCAACCGGGTACTGATTGACGCGGCAGCTAT
>ERZ773221.1033-NODE-1033-length-29017-cov-11.538844_pt1 | contig 29017 bp, 27 predicted proteins | sample MGYA00580994_ERZ773221 | MGnify/ENA primary metagenome ERZ773221 (study PRJEB29015, sample SAMEA2737758) | human gut metagenome | biome: human gut; feature: human-associated habitat; material: faeces | place: China | collected 2012 ... | reverse complement strand
ACAGGGAAAAGAAATTGCAGAAAAAGAGCTTGCAAGACTAAATGAACTTGTAAGCATTGCAAGTGAAATTATTGGAGGTGCAGTATGAGTAAAAAATGTTATCGCTTTTTTGGCGGATTGCTAAATACGCAGGAAAAATGGCTAAACAAAATGTCTGAAAAGGGTTATCGACTTGTTCGGACAGGAAAACTGTTATACGAATTTGAAAAATGCAAGCCCGATGAAGTGACCTATTGTGTAGAGTTTATCGGAGAAAAATCAAAAGAGAGTTCAATAGATTATGCTAATTTTTTGGAGGATATGGGATATAAGGTGTTTTTTAAAAATATCAATCTAAACTATTCTGTTGGAAAAGTTCGTTGGCGCCCATGGGCAGAAAGGGGCGGTCGTATTGCGACAAACACAACAACTTTTAATCGAGAAATCTTGATTGTGGAAAAAGCAAATGATGGAAAGCCTTTTGAACTCCATACCTCTTATGACGATAAAGAAAAATATTATCGCAACTTACGCAATCCGTGGCTATTTCTACTGCTCATGTTTGCACTATTTGCAGTTACAGAGCAATCTATAATCTTTGGCATCTTTGCGTTGATTTCTGCAATTCCTGGCAGTATATATCAAATACAGATAATGAAAATCCGGAAGGAAGCCAAGACACAGGAATGGTGAGGAAATAAATAGCAAATCCAGCCGAGCCAGTCAACGGTCAAGATGAACGGCGCAAATGTGCCGCCGTTGACAGCCCCGCCCGTCTTTGCTGTTCGGTAATCAAGAGGGCGACAGCACAAGATGCTGCCGCCCTCTGCCATTATTCAGAAAGGGGGATTTTCCATGACCGAACACGAAAAGTATCAAGAACATATCCGGCATACACACGATGCCTTTTGCAAGACCGTTATTCGCCACGCTGCCATAGACGCAGCCCGGAGCATACGCAGCCGCCGCAAGCGGGAAATCTCGCTTGAATATTACTTCTTTATCACACATAAGCAAAAAGCGCTGGCATGAAGTGCATCGGGCGCAAAATTCCAGCCATCCTCACCCTCAATACGGTTATAAAGTTATAAGCAGCCTGAAGGCATTGCCGCACATGGTGCAGGGAGGGTTTTTAAGCGATTTAAGGAGATTTAGAGATAGGAATGGGGCGATGGGCAGAATGTTTAAGCCAAACACGTAATTTCGCTAAAGCTCTGTTTAGCGAAATATAGAGGAGAGACAGAACAATACCGTATCAAGATTTTCATCTCATTTTGATACTGTACAATACGATCGGAAGTCTGCTGGATCATTACTTTTGTGGCGTCAATCTGGCTTTGCGTTTCCGGTTCATATCGCGCAGGTCAATGCCGTCTGCCAGAATGCCGCCAGAAAAGCTGGCGTGTGCCGCTGCACAGGCTGCGCTGGCTTCGTCACCATCAGCATTATGCTTTTGATGGACCCTGCAGTGGATGCAGTGGGCGGCTGGACAACGCGGACGATGTATCAGAGATCATGCAGCGCTCACCTGTCGGTTCCCGTTTTGCCGTATCATTCTGCTGATTTAACAAGAACGAAAATCTTTACGGCGGCAAAGAAATGCTGTATACTAAGGTGTAAAGACACCTTGGAGAAAATACTGTGGACAGGGAGCAAATGCTATGAATGACGAAAAAATCACCCTTGATCTTGTGATTGATGTGCAGAAAGATTTTATTACCGGGGCACTGGCCAACACACAGGCGCAGGCCAATGTGGCGCACCTGGCAGAGACCGCGCGGGCACACGCGCAGGCTGGGCACTGGATGTTCTTTACCCGTGATACCCACCAGGACAACTACCTGACCACGCGGGAGGGCCGCAGCCTGCCGATCGAGCACTGCATTGAGGGTGAGGATGGCTGGAATTTTGCGCCCGAACTGGAAAACGTCATGGCGGACACCGAGCCGGAAGTGTGCCACATTGTGGACAAACCCACGTTCGGCAGTTATATGCTGCCCAGTGAGATTCTGGATGAACTGATGGCACACAACAAGGCTGTTGAAGATATTGAAAAAATTGTTATTTATGGCTACTGCACCGATATCTGCGTGATTAGCAACGCCATGGTACTGCGTGCAGCTTTCCCGGAAACAGAGATCGAAGTTTTGTCGGACTGCTGCGCCGGGGTAACGCCCCAGAGCCACCAGACCGCGCTGGATGCCATGCGGGCCTGCCAGTTTACAATCATATAATAGGTGATGAAATAAAAAATACCGTGCAGCTTTTTTTGAACTGCACGGTATTTTTATCTGTTTGTCAGCTGACGCAGCTGGTTCAGGTCCTCCCGCGTATCCACATCCCTCAGTTCGGCATCGTTCCGGGCGGACACAAGGCAGACGGAACCGGGGTGGGCCCGCGCAACGGCATTGCCGCCGCGGCCATCCGGCAGGTGAAGCAGCTCCGAAAAATAATCCGCGCCGAACAGCACTGGGCTGCCGGGGGTGCCATCGGCAGCGCACAGCCGCACAATGGCATCGGGGGCCGCTGCCAGCGCCAGTGCTTCCACACTTTGCTGCGTGAGCAGCGGCTGGTCCCCCGGCAGAAACAGGCAGCCGCGCAAAGCGGGCTCTTTTCCCAGCAATGCCGCCAGCCCCAGCCGGACCGTATCGCTGCGGTAGGGCTGCGCGTGGCGCAGAACGGGGACGCCCTGCGCGTTACAGAGCGCCTCAACCTCTTCCGAGCGGGTCACGACAATGCGGCAGGCCAGCAGCGGCAGGGCGGCTAGAGCCAGCGCATTGGCGATCAGCGGTGTACCGCAAAAATCCGCCATCAGCTTGTTTCCGCCGAACCGCCGCCCCAGCCCGGACGCCATAACCACGCAGCCGAGAGCGGGCGCGGGATCGTCCAAATCCACCACAAAAGCGTCCTGCCGGGCGCGCAGTGCGGTTAAAAATGGGGTATCCTGCTTACGCACAATAGCGAGAACGCGCTTTGCATCCAGCAGCGCTTCCACTGCCTGCCGGAATTCGGGGCAGCTATTTTCCAGGTAACCGAGTTCATCCAGCACCGCCCATTCGCTCTCCCCTGCCGCCATGCGGTGCAGGGCGGGTACTCCCAGCAGCAAAAAGCCGTCCGCCACGGGGCGCATCCGGTTTTCGCCTGGGGGCAGTGCCGGGTCAAAGCGGCCGATCACCGCCATTTTTCCGCCCACACTTTCTCGAATTTCCACACGGTCCGCAGGGTACGCTGCTGTGGTAATTTCCTGTGCCCCGGGGCACAGCAATGGCACCAGCGCACGCAGCAGGGTGGTTTTTCCCGTACCGCGCCCGCCGGTCAACAGCAGGTGGCGCTTACCGCTCACCCGGAAAGAACTTATAATAGAGCTCGCGGTCAGTCTGTACACAGGCATCACGGTAAGCCTCATACCTTTCCATAAAATTGCGGGCTTCATCCGTCAGGGTGCTGCCCCCGCCGCCGCGCCCGCCAATGGTTTTGCGGGTCAGCGCAAAGCCCAATTCTTTTTCCGCCCGCTTGACCATGCGCAGCGCTTTGGAGTAAGAAAGCCCCATGGCCTGTGCCGCCGCCCGCAGTGAGCCGGTCTCTTCAATCCGGTGCAGCAGGCGGCAGGGGCCTTCGCCAAAAAAGCGCTCGCCGATATCATCGCAGAGCATCACATGAATCTTCGGTTTCATTTTTCTTTCCTCATAACGGCAGCAGCGCCAGCCGCACCCGGCCCGTGCGGTCGGTCACGGGCACCAGTTCCAGCGGGCCGTATACTGCTGCCAGCGCGGATTGCAGCGCTTCAACCGGGTCGGTTCTGGGGTACAGCATGGCTCCAACCTGCCCGTTTTGCAGCACGATCAGCGTATCGCACCAGTCCAGCATCAGCATGGGGTCATGCAGGCAGATCAGCGCTGTTTTGCCGCTTGCATGCACAAATTCTGCCAGCAGCGCCGCCATATGGCTGCGGTTGGCAAAGTCCAGGGCGCTGTCCGGTTCATCCAGTAGCAGCAAAGGCGCATCCTCCACAAAGGTACGTGCCAGAATACAGAGCTGGCGTTCGCCGCCGCTCAGCGTCAGGTAGTCCTGCTCGGCTTTATCCGCTAGGCCTACCGTGCGCAGGGCTTCTTCCGCTGCCGCACACATGGCAGCGGTGGGGCTTTGCAGCACGCCAAGGCGGGGGTTGCAGCCCATCAGCACAACTTCCCGTGCAGACATGGACACCGAAATTCCGCTTTGCTGCGGGATGTAACTGACCGTTTGTGCCAGACACCTGGTAGAAAGGCTTTCCAGCGGCACACCATCCATCAGGCAGCACCCCGTATGGGGCAAAAGCCCGGCCACTGCGCGCAGCAGGGTGGTTTTTCCGCTGCCGTTCGCCCCCAATATTCCCACCAGCTGGCCGGGGGTATCTATCGTAAAATGAACATTTTGCAGGATGTTCTTATCGCCAAGACGGACGGCCAGATTCTCCACAGTGAACATTACCGCGTCTCCCTCCCCGGCTTTATAATAAGGTAGAGCAAAAACGGAACACCCAGCAGCGAGGTGAAGATACTGACCGGCAGTTCGGTTGCCGCCACCGTTTTGGCAATGGTATCCGCCGCCAGCAGCAGCGTGCTGCCCACCAGCCCGCTGAGCAGGCTGGTGGAGCGGCGGTTGTGCCCCGCCAGCAGCCGCGCACAGTGGGGGGCCAGCAGCCCGACAAAGCTGACCAGCCCAGTCACGCTGACAACCGCGGCCACCACCAGCGTTGCCAATGTCAGCAGCAGAAAACGCATCCGCCCCACCGGAACCCCCAGCAGCCGCGCTTCATCCTCTTCCACGGATAAAAGCATCGCCTGACGGTGCAAAGCAAAAATTACGGCGCAGCAGGAAATAACCATTGGAACGGGGAACCACACCCGGCTTTGCGTTACCCCCGCCAGGCTGCCCATGATCCAATATTCAATGCTGGCCAGCTCTTTTTCCGGGTCAGCGGTCAGTTTTAGCAGCATCAAAAGAGTTTGCGCCAGCGCATGTACGGCAATGCCCGCCAGCACCAGGTTCATCTTGCTGCGCCCCGGCGCGGCGGCCGCCAAGCCAAGCGAGAGAAACACCGCTGCCAGCCCGCCCGCAAAGGCGCATACCGTGGTGCCCAGCGTGCCCGAAGAGACAAACAAGATGGCAAATGCCGCGCCAACGCTGGCCCCCGACGATACCCCAATGATATCCGGGCTTGCCAGTGGATTGCGGAAAACAGTCTGGTACACAAAGCCCGCCACGCCAAGACCGAACCCGCCCGCCAGCGCCATCACGGCACGGGGCAGGCGCAGTACCGTAAAGGTGCGCACTGCCATAGCGTCCCCCGCCAGCAGTGCCTGCAGGGTTATGGGATAACGGCCGAAATAAAGTGCCGCACCAAAGGCCATAAAAACGCAGAGCGTTGCGCCCAGAAGGCACAGCGCCGTGCGTTTGCGGTTATTATTCATAAGATTCGGGGGTAAAGCCATAGAAGCTACCATAGAATTCATCGGCAGCGGCGTGGTAATACTCCTCGGTCACCTGCTCCGGGTGCAGCACGCTGGCAAGATAAACACTGCCAAGGAAGCTGGCCGGCACGGGGGAATCCACAGCCTCAACAGCGTGGGGCAGCCGGTAAACATGGCTCTCCTTGACGGCGGTGCAGTCCGCCAGGGCGGCATCGTTCAGAACAGAATCAACGTCATATTCAGCATCGGATGCCAGAATGATGTAATCGGGGTTCCAATCCAGGATCTGCTCATAGGAAACTTCGGCCCAGTAGGTATCTTCCACGCTGGCGGCAACGTTTGTGCCGTTGGCGTTTTCGATCATCGTGTTCTGATACATGGCGGGGCCTGCGGTTTCCAACACGGAGCTGTTGCCTGCCAGGTAAACGCTGGGAGCATCGGTGCCGGCAACGGCTTCGGCCAGGGCGGCCAGGTTGCTGTCAATGGCCATTTCCAGCTCCTCGCCGCGGGCGGTGGTGTTGGTTGCCTGTGCCAGCAGCTCGATCGCGCCGAACAGGCCGGCCTGGTTTTCCGGCTTAACAGCCAGCACGGTCAGGCCCATTTCCTCCATCTGGGGGATGGAATCCTTGAGCTTGGCGGGCACGATGACAAGATCCGGGGCCAGCGCAGCGCAGCCTTCCAGGTCAAACTCTTTGGCGGTGCCAATGCTGGGCAGGGACTGGATCTCCGGGGCGGACAGGCTGTAGATGTTGCGTTTGTCGGCTTTGGCTTCCACGCCAACCAGCTCGTTCTGCACGCCCAGCGCAATCAGCAGGCTGGTGGAAATGTAGTAGCCGCTGGCAAGGGTTTTGGGTTCTTCCTCAATGGTAACTTCGCGGCCCAGCTGGTCGGTAACGGTCAGCGGGTAGGTAACCGCCGTTTCGGCGGCAGGTTCTTCCGGTGCAGCAGTGGCTTCCGGGGCTGCGGTAGTCTCTACGGAAGCAGCCTCGCTGGCTGCGGTACTGCTGGCAGCAGCGGTGCTGCCGCAGGCTGTCAGTGCCATAGCGGCGGCCAGCAGCAGGGCGGTCATTTTGGTCATTTTCATGTTTCTTACTTCCTTCTAAAACCAATATTCCGTTATGTTTTTCAAACAACAACGGAATTATAGCAGAATTTGTGGTAAAATAAAAGTGGTACTGCACAAAAGTATGATTTTACCCAAAAACGGAGAGCATTCTATGATAACGATTCGAGAATATGCCCGCCCCGCCACACTGGAAGAAGCATGGCAGCTGAACCAGAAGCGCCCGAACCGGGTGCTGGGAGGGATGCTGTGGCTGAAAATGGAAAAAATCAGCGTTGGCACAGCCATTGACCTATCTGCGCTGGGGTTGGATACCATTGAAGAAACCGATACCGAATTTGCCATTGGCGCCATGGCAACGCTGCGCAGCCTGGAAACCCACGCCGCGCTGAACGCGGCCACCAACGGCGCCATGCGGGAGGCCGTGCGCCATATTGTGGGGGTGCAGTTCCGCAACTGCGCCACCGTGGGCGGCAGCGTGTACGGGCGGTTTGGCTTTTCAGACGTATTAACGCTGCTGCTGGCGCTGGACTGCGATGTAGAGCTGTACAAAGCAGGCCGGATGCCCATTGCACAGTTTGCCGCCCTACCCTATGACCGTGATATTTTGACCCATGTTTACATAAAAAAGACGCCGGGGCTTGCCGTGCATTACCAGTCTGTACGGGCCACCCAGACGGACTTCCCGATTTTGACCTGCGCTGCTGCACGCACGGCGGATGGAGCCTACCGCTTTGCCATCGGTGCACGCCCCATGAAAGCCATGCTTGTCTGCCCCACAGCCGCCCCGGATGAACTGCCCGCCGCCGTACAGGCTGCGGTGCCCACCGGCAGCAACCTGCGCGGCAGTGCCGCCTACCGCACCCATCTGGTGGGGGTGCTTGTCAAGCGTGCCGTACAGGCACTGGGGAACCTGGAGGTGCTCTGATGCAAATTCATTTTACGTTGAACCATAAAAAAACAGCTGCTGAGATCGCCCCCGATACCCTGCTGATTGATCTGGTGCGCTCTTTAGGCTGCAAAAGCGTCAAGCGCGGGTGCGAAACCGCCAACTGCGGGCTGTGCACCGTGTTTTTGGACGAAAAGCCGGTGCTTTCCTGCTCTGTACTGGCAGCGCGGGTGGATGGCCGCAGCGTTACCACGCTGGAGGGCCTGCAGGAGGAAGCCGCTGAGTTCGGCGCGTTCATCGCTGACCAGGGGGCCGAGCAGTGCGGCTTCTGCAACCCCGGCTTTATCATGAATGCGCTGGCCCTTTTCCGCGAAAAACCCGACCCCAATGAGGAGGAGATCAAGGAATACCTTGCGGGCAACCTTTGCCGCTGCTCCGGGTACGAAGGCCAGCTGCGCGGGATCCAGAACTTTTTGGCGTGGAAAAAATCAAAGGAGACTGCCCAATGAAAACTGTGAACCAGCCTGTGCGCAAGAAGGACGCCATGCAGCTTGTAACCGGCCAGCCTGTGTACATGGATGATGTTATCCCGCAGGACTGTCTCATCGTCAAGCTGCTGCGCTCCCCCCACGCCAATGCGATCGTCAAAAATATTGATACCTCCCGCGCCATGCTTGTGCCCGGCATGGAGGTGATTTACACCTGGAAAGATGTGGACCAGAACGCCCGCCGCTACACCCAGGCAGGCCAGACCTACCCCGAAATGAGCCCTTACGACCGCCTTGTGATCGACCGCCATGTCCGCTTTGCCGGGGATGTTGTTGCGATCCTTGCGGGCAAAGACGAAAAATGCGTCGATAAGGCGATGAAGCTGATTCAGGTGGAATATGAAGTTCTGCCCGCGGTGCTGGATTTCCACACAGCGCTCGATAACCCTACTCTTGTGCACCCGGAGGATAACTGGGAAGCCCTTGTTCCCGGCATCGGAGCTGACAAGAACCGCAACCTCTGCGCCCACGATGAATCCGGCGAGGGTGATATTGAGGCGGTGTTGGCTGGGTGCGATGTGGTCATTGACCACACCTACCACACCCGCGCCTGCCAGCAGGCCATGATGGAAACCTTCCGCACTTATTGCAGCATTGATGCTTACGGGCGGCTGAATGTGCTCAGCTCAACGCAGATCGTGTTCCATTGCCGCCGCATTTTGGCAAACGCCCTGCACATCCCCAAATCCATGATCCGCGTTGCCAAGCCGCGCATCGGCGGCGGGTTCGGCGCAAAACAGACGTCAGTGTGCGAGGTTTACCCTGCCTTTGTTACCTGGAAAACGAAGAAGCCCAGCAAGATCATCTATACCCGCTTTGAAAGCCAGACGGCTTCAACCCCGCGCCATGAGATGGAGATGCACGTGCGGCTGGGCGCAACAAAGGACGGCATCATCAAGGGCATTGACCTGCACACCCTTTCCAACACCGGCGCTTACGGTGAGCACGGCCCCACAACGGTGGGCCTTTCGGGCCACAAGTCCATCCCGCTGTACGGCAAGGCCGAAGCGTTCCGCTTTGTCAGCGATGTTGTTTACACCAACCACATGTCATCGGGTGCGTACCGCGGGTACGGCGCAACCCAGGGTCTGTTTGCGGTGGAATCCGCTGTGAATGAGCTGGCCGACAAATTGGGGATGGACCCGTTCGAGCTCCGGCAGCGCAACATTGTCCATGAGGGCGATGTTATGCCTGCCTACTATGGCCAGGTCAACACCAGCTGTGCGCTGGACCGCTGCCTGAAAGCCGTGCATGACAGGATGGATTGGGACCATAAGTACCCCGTGCGCGAGATCGGCAACGGCAAGGTGCGTGCTGTTGGCATGGGCATGGCCATGCAGGGCTCCGGCATCGACCATGTGGACGTGGGCAGTGCCACGCTGAAAATTAACGATGACGGGTTCTATACCCTCTCCATCGGCGCAGCGGATATGGGCACAGGCTGCGATACGATCCTGGCGCAGATCGCTGCCGAAGTGCTGGAATGCCCGCTGGAAAACATTGCAGTTTTGGGCGCAGATACCGATTCTTCCCCCTATGATTCCGGTTCCTATGCGTCCAGCACAACCTATGTGACCGGCAAGGCCGTGGAAAAGTGTGCGCTGGAACTGAAAGATAAGATCTGCACCCTGGGGGCACAGCTGCTGGGGCTGGACAAAGCCGCCGTGCTGTTTACCGGCGATGCCGTGACAAGCGAGGACGGCGCACAGTGCGTACCGCTGGCCAGCATTGCAGCGGCATCCCAGTGCGGCAACACGGTGGCGCTGGAAGCCACCGTGACCCACAGCTCGGAGATTTCGCCCCCGCCGTTTATGGTTGGCGCCGCCGAAGTGGAAGTTGACCTGGAAACCGGCGAAGCCCAGGTGGTGAACTATGTGGCCGCGGTCGACTGCGGTACCCCTGTAAACCCGAACCTGGCCCGCGTGCAGGCCGAGGGCGGCATTTTGCAGGGCATCGGCATGGCGCTGACCGAGAATGTGACCTACAATGACCGCGGCATGCCGCGCGAAAGCTCCCTGATGCAGTACAAGATCCCCTGCCGCACTGATATTGGACATATTGACGTAAGTTTTGAGAGCAGCTACGAGGGCACCGGCCCGTTTGGCGCAAAGTCCATCGGTGAGGTCGTCATCAACACCCCGCTGCCCGCCGTGGCCGATGCCATCTACCACGCCACCCACAAACGCTTTTATGAGCTGCCCATCACCCGCGAGCAGATCGCAATGGCGGTGGAAAAGTGAGTGACGGGGGGCTTGCGCCAGGAGATGCAATGGCGTTCGCTTTATAAGCATACGGTTTGCTTCATTTTTGCCCTATCATAATCAAAACGCAGAAGCAATACAACAGCCACAACGGGCAAGCCCGCTGTGGCTGTTGCTTTTGGTGCCCTTTTTCACGCGGTAAGAAGAGCGTTCCCATTTATTTTGATTGTATCGTTGATACTGCCATTATAATGCCGCCGTGAGATAACAATAGCCCGGTATCCGCTTTGCTCCAAAAAGTGCGGTACCGGGCTGTGGCGATATTCTCCTGCTTATTTCCATCCGCGGGCGGTGGGATCCAGCATTTCGGCGGCGGAATAGATCAGCGCGTTGCAGATGGCCGCCGCCACGTTGCTGCCGCCCTTGCGGCCCATGGCAACAATGGCGGGCACGCCGTGGCTTTCGCACACGGCAAACAGGCGCTCCTTGCTTTCCACCACGTTCACAAAGCCCACCGGCACACCGATAACCAGCGCCGGGCGCAGGCCGTTTTCAATTTTCTCGGCAATCGTCAGCAGGGCGGTGGGGGCGTTGCCCACGGCCAGCACGGCGCCGGGGTATTCGGCCGCAGCCTTTTGCATGGCGGCCACGGCGCGGGTGGTGCCCGCCTGTTTGGCCGCTGCAGCCACAGCGGGGTCCGCCATAAAGCAGAGCGCCTGCCCGCCCAGCTTGGCCAGGCCCGGCTTGGTGATGCCTGCCAGGGCCATGTTGGTATCGGTGATGATCGTTGCCCCGGCGTGCATAGCAGCAATACCGGCGGCTACCGCGCCGGGGGTAAAGTGCAGGGTCTGCGCATAGTCAAAATCCGCGGTGGTGTGGATGACCCGCTTGACTACAGGGGCGTTTTCCGGCGGGATGTCCAGCCCGCGCTGGGCCAGTTCCCCGGCAATAATTTTCATGCTGGTGCGTTCAATATCGGCAGGCAGGTGGTGCTGCGGCATCATTGGTCATTTCCCCTTTCGGCGGGCTGTGCAAGGCCCATAGCCGCATACACGGCGGCCAGATCCAGGTTATGGCGTACCCCATCGGCCAGCAGATCCAGCTGCTGGGTACGGTATTCCTGCATGGAGATTGGCGCTGCCGCGGCGGGGTCGATACCCTTGCGGCGGCAAAGATAGGCGGCAAACTGCTCGGTCAGCTCGCCGCTGTCAAACAGGCCGTGCAGGTAGGTGCCAAACACCTGGCCCTGCACGCAGCCTTCGGGGGTGCCGTCCGCCAGGGTGCAGAACGGCGCGCCCTGCACAGTGGTGCGCCCGGTGTGAATCTCGTACCCGGTCAGGTGCGCCCCGGCAAAGGGCTCTGCCGTCACGGTCGCCTGGCTTTGGGTGCGGCGCTTTTCGGCGGCAAAGGTGGTTTGGGTGGGCAGCAGGCCAAGGCCGCGCAGGGTCTGCGGGCGGCCGCTCTCGGTGCCTTCCGGGTCGGCCAGGGTCTGGCCCAGCATCTGGTAGCCGCCGCACACCCCCAGCACCGGCGTGCCGCGCCGGGCCAGCTTGCTGATGGCTGCTTCCAGCCCGCACTGGCGCAGCCACAGCAGGTCGTCCACGGTATTTTTTGTACCGGGCAGGATCACGCAATCCGGCGCGCCAAGCTCGCGGGTGGTCTGCACATAGCGCACGCCAAGCAGCGGGTGCTGCTCCAGCGGCATAAAGTCCGTAAAGTTGGAAATATGCGGCAGCCGCACAATGGCAGCATCCAGCGGCTTAACGGCATTTTTGACCTGCAGCCGGTCGGAAAGCGAATCCTCGTCCTCAATATCCGCCTTTAAGTACGGCACAACGCCAAACACCGGCAGGTGGGTTTTCTCTTCCAGCATGGCAAGGCCGGGGCGCAGAATCCCAACATCGCCGCGGAACTTGTTGATGACAAGCCCTTTGATACGCGCCCGTTCGTCCGGCTCCAGCAGTTCCACCGTGCCAAACAGCTGGGCAAACACGCCGCCGCGGTCAATATCACCCACCAGCAGCACAGGGGCATCCACCAGCTTGGCCAGCCCCATGTTCACGATGTCATCGGCTTTCAGGTTGATCTCTGCCGGGCTGCCCGCGCCCTCGATGACGATAATATCAAAATCTTCCGCCAGGCTGTTGTAAGCCGCCAGAATATCGGGGATGAGCTGTTTTTTGCGGCGGAAATACTCCGCCGCCGGCATCTGGCCGCGCACTTCCCCGTTAACGATCACCTGGCTGCCAATATCGCTGCTGGGCTTGAGCAGGATGGGGTTCATCCGCACATCCGGTTCCACCCCGGCTGCCTGGGCCTGCACCACCTGGGCGCGGCCCATTTCCAGCCCGTCGCGGGTCACAAAGCTGTTCAGCGCCATGTTCTGGCTTTTGAATGGGGCCACCCGCCAGCCATCCTGGGCAAAAATGCGGCAGAGCGCCGCGCACAGCAGGCTTTTGCCCGCGCCGCTCATGGTGCCCTGCACCATAATACATTTTGCTTTGCTCATTTTAGTACCTCCCGCATGGTCTGCAGCAGCTGTTCGTTTTCCGGCGCGGTGCGCACGGCGGTGCGGTACCAGCCGGCGCTCAGCCCCGGGTAATTGCCGCAGCTGCGCAGGCAGACGCCCCGCTGCTGCAAGGCCGCACCCAGCGTTTCCGGCGCACGGAACAACAGGTAGTTGGCGCTGCCCTCGATCACCTGCAGCCCCAGTGCCCGCAGCCCGGCCGCCAGTCTGGGGCGCTGGTCGGCAATCAGGGCGCGGACGGCATCGGCATAGGCGGTTTCCCGCAAAGCGGCAGCGCCCGCAGCCTGCGCCAGGCTGGATACCCCCCACGGCTGGCCCGCGGCCTGCATTTTGGCCAGCAGCGCCGTGTTGGCGCACAAGGTATACCCCAGCCGCACCCCGGCCATGGCGTACAATTTGGTGAACGCTTTCAGAATAACAAGGTTGGGCGCGGTTTGCAAAAGCGGTTTGGCCGTCAGGGCATCCCGCTGCTGCAAAAAGTCCAGAAAGCACTCATCCACCACCAGCACGGCCCCGCAGTCCGCACAGCGGCGCACCAGGCGCTGCACCAGCTCCGGCGGGGTAATTTGCCCGGTAGGGTTATTGGGCTGGCACAAAAACACCAGGTCAATGCTCTGGTTCACTGCCTGCACAAAGGCTTCCGTTACGGCAAAATCATCGGCCTCATGCAGGGTTTTCCGCTTTACTTCGCAGCCAACGCTTTCCAGTGCGGCGGCATACTCGGCAAAGGTGGGGGCGGGCAGCAGGGCGCGGCGGGGCTTGAGCGCCCACACCAGCCGGTAGATCAGATCCGCCGCCCCATTGCCGCACAAAATCCACGGTTCCGGCAGCTGTTCCGCCCGGCTGAGTGCCGTGCGCAGCTCCCGGCAAAGGGGGTCCGGATAGCGGTCCGCAGTGGGCAGTGCCGCAACGATGGCATCCGCCACGCCCTGGGGCAGGCCCAGCGGGCTGACATTGGCCGAAAAATCCAGCGCATCATGCCCAAAGCGGGCGCGGTAGCCCGCCCAATCACCGCCATGTACCAGTTCCATTCCGTTCTCCCCTTTTCGTTGTTACATCGCCAGCACCAGCAGGCGCAGGGCAATGCCCAACACCAAAGCCAGCAGGCTTTCGGCATACATCATGCGGTCGGCCCGCAGAATGTCCTTTGGTTCCACGGGGCGCAGCGCATCCCCAATGGTGGGTTTATCATAATACTCGCCAAAATAGTAGGCGGGGCCTGCCAGCTGCACGCCCAGGGCACCGGCGCAGGCACTTTCGGTCTGGGCGCTGTTGGGGCTGGCATGGTTGCGGCGGTCCCGCCGCCAGATCTTCCATGCGCTGCGGGCACTGCTGCCGGTCAGGGCGGCAGCGGCCACCCACAGCAGCCCGGCCAGGCGGCTGGGCAGATAGTTGGCCACGTCGTCCAACCTGGCGGCGGCACGGCCAAAATACAGGTATTTCTGGTTTTTGTAGCCCAGCATGCTGTCCATCGTGTTGATGGCCTTATAGGTCAGCGCCAGCGGCGCGCCGCCCAGCAGCATGTACAGCAGCGGGGCAATCACGCCATCGCTTGCGTTTTCGGCCACGGTTTCCACAGCGGCTTTGGTCACGCCCTCCGCCGTCAGGTTTTGGGTATCGCGCCCCACAATGCGGGCCACGGCCTTGCGGGCGGCGGGCAGGTCCTGCTTTTGCAGCTCTTTGTACACATTGCGGCTTTCCTGCGCAAGACCCTTAGTGGCCAATGCCTGGGCACACCAGAACATCTGCACGGCAAGCCCCGCCAGCGGGTGCAGCGCCGCCGCCAGCCTGCACACCAGCGCTGTGATGAGGAACGTGCCCACCGGCAAAATGGCAGCCAGCACCGCCCCGCCGCAAAGTTCCCCCTGCGGCGTTTGGGGAAATTGTGCGCGCAGGCGTTTTTCCAGCGCAATGATGGCTTTGCCCATCAGCACAACGGGATGCGGCAGCCAAGCCGGGTCGCCAAAAATGGCATCCAGCACAAAGCCGCCCAAAACGGCCCAGCAAATCAGCATGGTAACTCCTTTGTATACTGCACGGTTTTGACCACGCGCAGGGTTTTCTGGTGTACCCAATCGGCGGCATCCAGCACAAAGCCGCCCGCCGCGGGGGCACACCAGGAATAATAGTTTTTATGGGGCACGGCGAACCGTTCCAGCGCCGCCATCTGGGTGCCGCCGTGGGCAACGATCACCAGCTGCGGTTCCCCCGCCGCCAAAGCGGCATCCACCAGCGCGGCAAATGCTGTGCAGACACGCTGGCAGAATTCCGCCTTGCTTTCCCCGCCCGGGCAGCGGCCTTCGCAGCCGGTTTCCACCCAGGCGCGGTACTGGGGGTCGTGCTCCATCTCCCGGTAATTGCGGCCCTCAAACACGCCAAAGTCCATCTCTTTCAGCCCGTCTGCCACAACCAGCTCCGCGTCGGGGAAAAGCACTTCCGCCGTCTGCCGGGTGCGCTGCAAGGAAGTAATCATGACCGTTTTGGGGGCAAAATCCGCCCGGCACAGCTGGGCAAGGCCCTGGGGGCACAGCGGTACATCCCGCCTGCCCTGGTAGCGCTTTTCCAGGTTTTCCTGCGTTAAGCCGTGGCGCAGCAGGTAGATCAGCATGGCGGCAGCTCCCCTTTCAGCACGGTGGGCAGGCCGCAGAACATCTGCACCACACAGTCGGCCCGCTCAGCCAGCAGGCAGGCAAGGCGGCCGGCGGCTTCCCGCGCGGTGCGCTGGGCAGGGTCAATGGGCACCACGCCGCCGCCAACCTCGGTGGCCGTTACTACGTCATATTGGGCAAGCTCGTCCGCAAGGGCGGGCAGGCTTTCGGCATTGGCGGCAAGGGTCTGCACCTCGTAAATCTGCCGCCCGCCAAAGGGTTTGGCAAAGGTACGCTTGCCGCTGTACAGCGGGCCGGTAATAAACAGCATGTTACAAAAACCCCTTCCACTGGCAAAACACAAGGGCCGCCAGCATATACAGTTCCGCTTTTTGCAAAAACCACCCGGCCAGGTCCCCGGTAATACCGCCAAACTGCTTGACCGCCACACGGTGGTAGCGCCACAGGGCAACCCCCGCCGCCAGCACCAGCACGCCGCCGCCCAGGGCAAAAAGTGCCACTGCCAGCACAATGCTAAGGCATCCCAGCACCCGGCGCACCGTGGTGCGGTCCGCCGCCGTGGCAAATGTGTGCGCAAGGCCGGTATTTTTGGCCAGGGGAAAGGCCGCCACTGCGTAACCGGAGCAGGCACGCTCCAGCACCAGCGCCAGCAGCCAGACAGCCCCCACCTGCGGGGTAAACTGCACGCAGCAGCACAGCGCAAAGTAGGCCACAAAGTAGCTGCACAGCCGGATCACGGCGAACGCGCCGCAGTGCGGGTCCTTGAGAATATCGAGCTTTTTCTGGGTATCGCCATAGCTGCAAAGGGCGTCACAGGTGTCGGCGTAACCATCCAGATGGATGCCACCCGTGACCCAGATGGGAATCAGGCAAAAGCCCGCCGCGCGCACCATGGCAGGCAGCGGCAGGCTGGCGCACACGCACCACAGCACGCCGCTCAGCACCCCCACCAGCGGGAAGGCACAGAGCGAATACCGCATGTTTTTCTCGTTCCAGTCAAACTGCGGCACCGGCACAGCCGAGAACATGGCAAATGCCACGGCGATCGTCTGCAAAACTGTCATGGGCGTTCCCCTCCTTTGTAGTACACCGGCAGGCCGCACACCACGCGGCAGACGGCGTCGGCTTTGGCGGAAACGGCATTGTTGACCATGGCAAGGGCCTGCAAATAAAGGTCTGTCTCCCCGGCATAGTCCGCCCCGCCGCTGAATACCTCGTTGCTGACGATGATAAGATGGTTGCATTGTGCGGCGATTGCCTCGATCCCCGCCAGCATTTTTTCTGCCGCCTGCTTGGGCGGCAGGCAGCTGCCGTCGGGACGGTACAGCTCATTGGCGGCCAAGTTGCCCAAATCTTCCAGCAGGGCGGTGCCCTGCTGCGGCAGGCGGACAAGATGCAGGTTTTGGGGGCATTCCACGGTAGCAAACTGTTTTTGCGCCCGCATGGTGCGGTGTTTGGCCACCCGCGCGGCGCACTCGGCGTCCCACACCTGCATGGTGGCAAGGTAATAGCGCGGGCCGCCGCTCTGCACGGCAAGGTGCTCCGCATAGGCGCTTTTGCCGCTGGCTGCGCCGCCGATAACCAGCGTCAGCATTGTGGGGTGTACGGCGCAATGCCGCCCTCCGCAAAGGAATAGCAGCCGCGGTAGACGGCCAGAGCCATATCCCACAGTGGGATGGAAGCCACCGCGCCGGTGCCCTCGCCCAGATGCAGGTTGGCAGTGATGAGCGGCGCTTTGCCCAAAGCATCCAGCACCATATGGGCGGCAGGCTCCGCCGAAACATGGCTGGCAAACACCGCCTTGGCTGCTGCGGGGCAGAGCCGCACCGCGCACAGAGCCGCCACGCTGCTGATAAAGCCATCCATCAAAATGGGCACACCCTCCAGCGCGCCGCCCAAAAACACGCCGCACAGCCCGGCAATATCAAACCCGCCCAGCTTGGCCAGCACATCCAGCGGGTCAGCGGGATTGGGCTGGTTGCGGGCAATGCCGCGCCGGATCGCATCAATCTTGCGGGCAAGCCCTGCATCCGAAAGCCCGGCCCCGCGTCCGGTCATGCTCTGCACGGGGGCACCCAGCAGCACGCTTGCCACGGCGCTGGAGGTTGTGGTGTTGCCAATGCCCATCTCCCCCGTTGCTAACAGTTGAACTCCCTGCTGCTTTTGTCCGCGCACCAGCGCAATGCCGCAGCCGATGGCCTGCACGGCCTGGGCGCGGGCCATGGCCGGGCCGCAGGTAAAATCTTTGGTGCCGGGGGCAATGCGGCAGTCCTGCACGCCGGGCACCGGGGCACCGGCAATGCCCATATCCACCGGCACAACGCTGCAATGGGCGGCAGCTGCCATCTGGCACACGCTGGTGCGCCGCGCGGCAAGGTTTTGCAGCACCGCGCGGGTCACGCTGGCGTCGGTTTGGCTCACGCCCTGGGCCACCACGCCGTTATCGGCGCACAGCACCAGCACGGCGCGGCGGGCAAAATCCAGCTCCGGGGTGCCGGTCAGGGCGGCGGCGTCCTCCAGCATGATTTCCAGGCTGCCCAGCCCGCCCAGCGGTTTGGCCAGCGCGGCCCAGTGGGCGTGCGCCGCGGCGCGGGCAGCTTCATCGGGCGGGGTGATGGTTTGCAGCCGTGTGTTCAGTTCAGGTTCCGTCATACCGTTCTCCCTGTTTTTGTTTGGGCATACTGCGCCGCAGCCGTTACAAAGCGCTGCGGCAGCGGGGTGCCCGCCCAGTATAGATGCGGAAACCCCGCATACAGATGCCCGTTGGCAAAGCCGCAGTCCCAATGGCGGCCATTGGCTTTTTGGGCGGCAAAAGCGGTGCCGTTGCAGGTGGAATCCCAATGGTGGAACTCATGCACGGGCACCGGCTCCCCTGCGCGGAAGAGCATGCTGTCCGCCTGCGGGGTGAGCGCGGCATAGCCAAAGCGCACCAGCCGCCCCACGCGGAACCCCTGCCCCGGCAGCACACCCGCCATGGGGTGGGCGGTTCCGGCGTCATCTTCCAGCGTTTGGCCCAGGTACAAAAAGCCGCCGCATTCCGCCACGGTGGGCAGGCCGCGCTGCACGGCGGTGTTTATGGCGCAGCGCATGGCGGTGTTGGCCGCCAGCTGGGCGGCGTACAGCTCCGGGTAGCCGCCCGGCAGGTACAGCCCGCCGATATGTTGCGGCAGCGCGGCATCCCGCAGCGGGCTGAAATAGCAAAGCTCTGCGCCTGCGGCCTGCAGGCTTTCCAGCGTTTCGGCATAGGTAAAGCAGAACGCTTCATCCTGTGCCACGGCAATGCGCACGGTGGGGGCTGCGGCCTGAACCGCAGGGGCCATTGGGGCCGGGCGGTCAAACAGGGCCAGCAGCCGCGGCCAGTCGATATTTTTTTGCGCGGCGGCGGTCAAAATCTGAATTTTTTGCTGCAAATCAGCAATTTCGCCCGCGGTTTTCAGCCCCAGGTGGCGGCTTTCGATGGCGGCATCCGGCATGGGGGGCAGAAAGCCCACCACCGGCAGGCCGGTTTCCCGTTCCAGCATGGGGGCCAGCAGCTTGTACAGCATCTCGGTGCAGTCGTTCAGCAGAACGCCCGCAATGTGGTGCGGCGTGCGGAACGCTTTTAAGCCTTGCAGCTGGGCGGCCAGCGTTAAACTGGCCCCCTTGGGGCGCACCACCAGCAGCACCGGCAAGTCCAGCACATCGGCGGTGTGCCAGGCGCTGGCGGTAGCGCTCACGCCGCCAAGGCCGTCATAATAGCCCATGGCACCCTCACACACCGCGCTGCCATGGCCCGCCGCGCCGCTGGTGTACAGCCGTCGCACGGTCTGCGGGGTGGAGAAAAACAGGTCCAGATTGTAGCTGGGTACCCCCAGCACGGCGCGGTGAAACATGGGGTCAATGTAATCCGGCCCGCACTTGAACGCGCAGGGCTCCAGCCCGCGGGCTTTCAGGGCAGAAAGCAGGGCACAGGCGGCGGTGGTTTTTCCGCTGCCGGAACTGGGCGCGGCCAAAAGCAGCTGCAGCATTCTCATTCCCTCACGATCAAAAATACCGGGTTGTTGGCCATCATCAGGTGCAGGCTGCCTGCCGCCTTGCTGCGGCTTACGGCAATCTGGGTCACCTGTGCGGCCAGCCCGTGGGCGGCCAGGGCGGCAATACTCTGCTGCAAGGTTTCCAGCGCAATGGCGGCGATGCAGAGCCGGGTCTGCGGGTTGGCGGCCAGGGCGGCATCTACAATGGCCTGCATATTGCCCTTGCTGCCGCCGATGAAAACAGCATCCGGCGCGGGCAGATTTTGCAGCGCTTCAGGGGCTTTGCCCGCGATCAGCGTTAAGTTACTGGCGGCAAATTTGGCCTGGTTCTGGCGAACCAGCGCGCAGGCATCGGCATCACATTCCACCGCGTACACCTGACCCATGGGGGCGGCCAGCGCCATTTCCACGCTCACGCTGCCCGTTCCGGCACCGACATCCCACAGGGTATCAGTGGGGGCAACGGCCAGCTTGGCCAGCGCGGCGGCGCGCACCTCCTGCTTGGTCATCGGCGTTTTGCCGCGGATAAAGGCTTCATCCGGCAGGCCGGGCACGCGGGGCTGCGGTTTGGGGCAGGGCTCCACCAGCAGCACGCTGAGCGGCGCAAAGCTGCCGCCCGCCAGCGTTCGCACCGTATCGGTGATGACCTTTTGCTGCGGGGTGCCAAGGTTCTCACCAACCGTGGCCTGCACCGCGCCAAAGCCTGCGGCGGCTAGAATCTCACACAGCGCGGCGGGGCTGGTATTGCGCCCGCCCGTCAAAAAAAAGGTCGGGCGGTCGCTCCGGCACTCTGCCGCAGGGGCGCAGGCACATCCGTGGGCGCTGACAAGGTGCCAGTTCTGCCACGGCCTGCCCAGCGCCGCGGCCAACAGCTGTACGCTGGAAATCCCCGGCAGCACCGTTACTTCCGCCCCCTGTGCCCGCAGCTTGGGCACCAGCGCCGCAGCACCGGAATAAAAGCCGGTATCCCCGCTGTAAACCAGCGCGGCGGTCTGGCAGGGCTCCGCTTGCAGGCAGGCCAGCACTTCATCCGGCAGGTAAATTGGCTTGCGGTTGGGGGTACAGCCATCCGGCAGGTTTTGCAGCAGCCGCTTTGCCCCCAGAATCAGCCCTGCCGTTTGCAGGGCCTGCAAGCCCTGGGCAGTCAAACTGCCGGGCAGCCCGCTGCCCATGCCAACCAATGTAATCTTCATAACAGCTCCCTGCATCGTTGCAAAATTTCTTCGGCGGTCTCGCCGCATTCCTCCGGGCGGCGCAGCACAACCAGTGTGGCCTCGCTTTGGGCAGCAGCCTGGGCTTTTTCGGCAAAGCCGCCCGCGCTGCCGCCGTCTTTGGTGACAAGGTAACGGATGTGGAACTGCTGCATCAGTGCAAGGTTCAGTTCCAGCGTAAAGGGTCCCTGCATGGCAATGATGTTGCGGTGCGGGATGCCCGCGCCCTCGCACGCCGTAATGCCTGCCACGGTGGGCAGCACCCGCGGGTACAGGCGGGCGGCATCCAGCCCGGCAAAGGCCGCAAGCTCCTTGGCGCCGGTGGTGAGCAGAACATTGCCCTGCGTTGCGGCTAAATACTGCGCAGCCTGGGCGGCACTGCCCAGCACCACACTGCCCGCGGGCAAGGTGCTGGCGGCGCGCAGCAGGCGGTGGTACTCTACCCCGGCTGCGTTGGCGGCGGCGCGGATGTTTTTGGTGGCTTCCACCGCGTAAGGGTGGGTGGCATCCACACAAAGGGCTGCGCCCTGCAAAAGCTCCGCCATGGCGCCGGGCAGCAGGCGGCCGGAATGTACGGTAATGCCGGGAGCCTGGCCCTGTTCCTCGGCCCCCAGGTCGGTTGCTACGCTGACGGTAACGGCAATGCCCAACGCGGCAGCGGCGCGGGAGAAATCCCGCCCTTCGGTAGTGCCGCTGAACACAACGATCCTCATACCCCGTGGTACCCCCGCGGCGTTACCATCCACCCGCTGACCTGGTGGGTGGCGCTGTTGCCGATGAACACCGTGGTGAACATATCCACAGTGGTGTGTTCCAGCTCGGCCAGTGTCATCTGGCTGCTCTGCTGGCCGGTGCGTCCAATGCTGCGTATCACACCGCAAAGGGTACCCGCCCCCTTGCCGTTTTGCAACAGGATGCGAACCGCCTTTTGCAGGTAATCCGGCCGCCCTTTGGAGGAGGGATTGTACAGCGCCACGCAGAAATCCCCCATGGCGGCGCAGGCCAGCCGCTTTTCGATCATCTCCCACGGGGTCAGCCGGTCCGAAAGGGAGATCACGCAGAAATCATGGGCCAGCGGTGCGCCCAGCACGGCGGCACCGCTTAATGCGGCGGTCAGGCCGGGAACGATCTCCACTTCCACATCGGGGTATTCCGCCGCCAGCTCCAGCAGCGGGCTGGCCATGCCGTACACCCCGGCGTCGCCGGAGCAGACAAGCGCCACCGTTTTGCCGGTCTGGGCCGTTTGCAGCGCCCAGCGGCAGCGGTCAATTTCTCTGGTCATACCGGTGGCATAGGTTTCTTTTTCCGGGTACAGGGGGCGCACAAGGTCGATGTAAACGGTGTAACCGCACAGCACATCAGCCTCTTGCAACGCATGGCGGGCCTGCGCGGTCAAAAACTGGGCATCGCCAGGGCCAAGGCCCACAACGGATACAAGGTTACGCTTCATCGGTTTTCCATCTCCAATCCGGGGCAAAGGGGCGCACGGCAGCGGCAAAGGTCACGCCGGTATGCGCATATTTGGGCAGCAGCAACGTGCCGCCGGAAGCCAGCACGGCGGCGCGCTCGCAGACGTTATCCACACCCGTCACTCCCTGCACAAAGCGGGAGGCGCTGAAAGTTCCGGGCACAGCGCGCAGCTGGGCGACGGAATAAAAGTTGACCGGCCAGCCGTGGCTGCGGCAGAACTCCAGCAGGCCGGGTTCGTTCTGTTTTAGATCAATGCTGGCGGCGGCGGTAATTCCGACCGGGGCCAAATTTGTATCGGCGCAGAACGCTGCAAACGCGGCTTCCAACTGGGCGGCGGTGGTACCGCGCTTGCAGCCAACGCCCAGCACGCCAATGCGGGGGATCAGATGCAAAGCGTTCCCCTGCGGGGTCATTGTCAGGGCAAAATCAGCGTCAGACGGTTCTTCGGCTTCCGCCACACCGGCGGGCGGGGTGCCCGCAATGGCCCAGGGGGAAGCATACCGCACCGTTTTGCCGGCCAGCAGTGCCCCGCTGACCAACTTAATGCGCGGGGTTTCCCACACAGCACAGTTTTGTTTTTTGGCCCACTCATCCACGGCAAACAGGCCGTTGGCATCGGTCGCCGTGGTGATCACCGGCGCCGCACCACAGGCGGCAGCCAGCCGGCAGGCCAGGTCATTTGCGCCGCCCAGATGGCCGGAGAGCAGCGGCACCGCAAAGCGGCCGCATTCATCCAGCGCCACAACGGCGGGGTCGGTGGCCTTGCTTTGGCAGTGGGGCGCAATGGCCCGCACCGCAATGCCCGCCGCCCCCACAAACACCAGGGCATCCGCCGCGGCAAACTGCTGGGCCGTCCACTCGGCCAGCGTCACCCCGCCCAGCCCGCAGCGGCTGACGGAGCCGGGGCAGGTTTGGGCCAGCTGCTGCGCCAGCGCCAGCCCCTTGGCCGTAAAGGCAAGATACGCACAGTTCACGGTTTGGTCCCCTCGCGGTATTCGGTGGTAAAGGCGGGGTCGTACAGTTTGCTGCGGGCATAGCAGCGGCCAAGGAAATCCCCCACCACGATCAAGGCCGTTTTGGTAATGCCCGCCTGCTTGGTGCTTTGGGCCAGGGTGCCAACGGTGCAGCGCACGGTTTTCTGTTCCGGCCAGGTGGCCTTGTACACCACGGCGGCGGGGGTGCTTGCGGTGTATGCCCCCTGCAGCAGTGCTTCCTGCACTTTATCAATTAAGCCGATGGAGAGAAAAATCACCATGGTAGCGCCGTGGCTGGCCAGGCTGGCGAGCTTTTCCTTTTCCGGCACGGGGGTGCGGCCCTCCATGCGGGTAATGATGACCGTCTGGCTGACGGCGGGCAGCGTGTACTCGGCGTTCAGCGCGGCGGCGGCACCGCAAAAGCTGGAAACACCGGGCGTATCATCGTAAGCAATGCCGTCGGCGTCCAGCGCGTCCATCTGCTCCCGGATGGCCCCGTACAAACAGGGGTCCCCGGTGTGCAGCCGCACAGTGGTTTTGTGTTCGGCTTCCATTTGGCGCATCACGGCAAGCACCTGTTCCAATGTCATTTCAGCACTGTTATAAATGGCGCAGCCGGCTTTGGCCAGCCCCAGCAACGCCGGGTTGACCAGGCTGCCCGCATAAATAATGCAGTCCGCCGTTTGCAGCAGCGCCGCACCGCGCCGGGTGATCAGATCCGGTGCGCCGGGGCCTGCGCCCACAAAATGTACCATACCTCATTGCTCCTTTTTCTGCCAGCTTTGCAGCAGCTGGGCGGCGGTCTCAGTCTGGCCCAGCGGCCCGGCCTGGTTGGAAAACAGTACAGCCCCCACCCGGAACGCCCCCGCCACGCGGCGGTCCAGATGCAGCTGGATGGCCTGCAATAGGCTTTCGAGCACCGGCTCCCGCAGGTTTTCGGCATCCAGAATGTCCAGGCAGGCGTCCGTTGTGGCGGCGTCCATCAGGGCGCGGCAGGTGGCCTGGCTGGCCCCGCAGAGCGCCGCATGGGTGCAGAACAGTTCGGTGCGGCAATCCGCCATGCGGGAATGGGTGTTCATAATGCCGCCTGCCAGCTTGACCAGCTTGCCGATGTGCCCCACCAGCAATACCTTTGCAAACTGCTCCGCAGCGGCCATATCCAGCGCATCCCCCATAAAGTTGGAGCACTTGACCACCGGGATGCTGCTGTATTCCGGCAGGTTTTGGGCCAGGTAGTCCAGCCCATAGTTGCCGGGGGCCAGGATCAGCCGCTTGGGGCTTTGCTCCCGCAGGGCGGCCTGGTGGATCTCCAGCTGCACGGTATCCAGGATGGCCTGCTGGCTCATGGGTTCCACAATGCCGCTGGTGCCCAGGACGGAAAGCCCGCCTTCCACCCCGATGTGGGGGTTAAAGGTGCGTTTGGCGGCTTCCTCGCCCCCCTCGATCGAGATCATTACGTCAAAGCCGCCGTCATACCCGGCTGCTTCGGCCTCCGCGTGCAGGGCATCGGTGATCATCCGGCGCGGCACATGGTTGATGGCCGCCTGCCCCACCGGCTGGTCCAGGCCGGGCTTCGTCACACGGCCCACACCGGGTCCGCCGTCAATCGTGACCTGGCCGGGGGCATCCGGCAGCAGGGTGATGTCGGCTATGACCGGCAGGCCGGTGGTAACGTCCACATCGTCCCCGCCGTCCTTGCGGATGGCGCACTGGGCGCCGGCGGCTGTTTTGCGGCAGTAGATGGGCGCAACTTCCACCACAATGCCTTTTGGGGTGCGCAGGCCGACGGATTCCGGCGCTTTACTGGTCAGCAGCAGGCGGGCGGCCCCGGCAGCGCCAAGGGCGGCGCAGGTGCCGGTGGTGTAGCCGCAGCGCAGCAGCTTTTGCCCGCTGCGGATGTAATGTTCAAACCTGGGCGGCTCCTGTTTGGCGGGTCTCCGTTCGGGTTCACGCTCCGGCTGTGGGCCGTACAGTGCTTCATACTGCTCTTTGGTCAGGCGGTACAGCGTGCGGATGTTCTCTGCGGCAAACGCGTCTTTCGGTGTCATCACGCCGGAAACGCCCTGCGGCGATACGCACACCACGGTATCCGCAATTTTTTGCGCCAGCTCCAGCTCGTGCAGGCTGACAATGACGGCCACCTGTTTTTCCTGTGCCAGCTGGCGCAGGATGGTCAGCAGCTCAATTTTGCCTTTGATGTCCAAAAATGACGTTGGTTCGTCCAGCAGGATAATTTCCGGCTGCTGGCAGACGGCGCGGGCCAGCAGAACGCGCTGGCGCTGGCCATCACTGATTTTGGTAAAGTCCCGGTCGGCCAGCTCATCCGCCTGCACTAGATGCAGAGCATCCCGCACCTGCATCCTGTCCTGCTCGGACAGGATGCCCAGCCGCCCGGTGTAGGGGTAGCGCCCGGCAGCGGCCATATCAAAACAGGTAGTCAGTTCGGTGTGGCGGGTGTGGGGCAGCATCAGGGCCATTTTGCGCGCGCGGGCATTGGGGGTGTAGGTTGTCAGGTTTTGGCCCTGCAGCAGCACAGCGCCGCTTTGCGCCGCCAGCTGCCCGGCCAGCGTTTTGAGCAGGGTGGATTTGCCCGCGCCGTTGGGGCCAATCAACGCTAAGATCTGCCCGCGCTGCACGCCAATGCCAATGTTTTGTAATAGCGGCGTTTTGCCGTACCCGATGGCAAGATCCTGCGTTTGGCAGTAAAATGCTTCGCTCATGCCCGGCCCTCCCCGCTTTGGCGGTGCACCAACAGCCAGATGACTACCGGCGCACCAAATACCGCTGTGACGGAGCTGATGGAAAGCTCGGTGGGGGCAAACAGGCTGCGGGCGATCAGATCACACAGCAGGCAGAACGCCGCCCCACCCAGCGCACAGCCCGGCAGCACATGCAGCGGCTTGGCGCTTCCCAACGCCTGCTTGACCAGGTGCGGCACCGCAATACCCACAAAGGAAATGGGCCCCGCAAACGCCGTGACGCAGGCGGCCAGCAAACTGGAAAGCAGCACCAGCGCCACGCAGAACGGCCGCACAGCCACACCCACGCTTTGGGCATACTGCTCCCCCATCTGGTAGGCGGCCATCGGCTTGGCCAGCAAAAAGGCCGCGGCCAAACAGGGCAGCACCACCAGCGCAGCGGCGGCCACATTGCCCCAGGTCATGCCGGAGAAGCTGCCCATGGACCAGTTGTGCAGGTTGACGATGTTGGAATCCTGTGCAAAGGCCACTACAATATCGGTGACGGCGGAGCAGATATAGCCGATCATCACGCCGCAGATGACCAGAATGCTCATGCGGTGTACCCGGCGCGCCACGCTGAGCACAAAGGCCATGGCAGCCATGGATCCAGCAAAGGCGGCCAGAATCAGGGTGAGCGAGTTGGTCAGCAGGCCGTGGTTCAAAAATACCACCATCGTCAGCGCAACCACCAGCTTGGCCCCACTGGAAATGCCCATGACAAACGGCCCCGCAATGGGGTTGGCAAAAAAGGTTTGCAGCAGGTAGCCCGCTACCGAGAGCGCCGCCCCCAGCAGCACCACCATAACGGCGCGCGGCAGGCGCAGCTGCAATAGGATATTGGCGGCCAGTTCATCCTGCCCGCGGCCCAGCAGCGCCTGCACCACGCCGCGCGGCGAAATTGCCACACTGCCCCAGAACAGGTTGAGCGCAAACAGCCCCAGCAGCGCCGCCGCAAGGGCTACATATGTAATTGTCAGGCGCTTGGTGTGCATGGCGCTGCCTTTCTGCAATAAAATTATTCTACATGCGTTAAAAATGTCAGTTCACTGTCCGCGGGGGTGCCCTCGGTAAACACGCGGTTCATATCCAGAATCAAATCCGGAAGCTCCATGCTTTGCTGGAACAGGCTCTGCGCGGTACACCACACATTGCCGTTCTGCACGGCCTTGAACTGCGCCAGCAGCGGGCATTTTTCCACCAGCTGTTCGGTGCTGGCAATGCTGCCCTCAATGGTGCTGTTGTAGAGCAGCACATCGGCGTCCTTGGCACCGGCGTAAAAATCTTCCAGCGAAAGATTGATGGTGGCCAGATTGTTGCCGCTGTCCGTTAAATCAGCAAACACATAGCTGCCGCCCGCCATCTCGATCATGCGGGCCACATAGTCGCTACCTTTGCGCACCGTGACAAGGTTGTTGGAAGTGATGGAGAAAAACGCCACCGTTTTGCCGGTGGGCTGCTGGTTTTCCAGCGGGGCAACGCGCTGTACCTGGGTGTCAAACAGCTGTTCCGCCTCCTGCTGTTTGCCCAGCAGAATGCCGTACAGCTTGACCCATTCCATGCGGGCCAGAGGGTCGGTTTCATAGCTGGAACGCTCCACCAAAACGGGGATGCCGAACTTTTCCAGCTGCTCTTTGACCTCCGGCGTATGGTAGATCATAGTGTTTTCAATGGCAAGTCCACAGCCGGAAGCCAGAATGGTTTCATAGTCCGGGGCGCTGTACTTGCCCGCATAGGCAATCTGCCCCGCCTGCATGGCGGCTTTGGCTTCGGGCAGGTACCAGCCATCCGCCTTGGTGCCGGAAAGTGCAATGCTGTCCAGCGCGCCCAGGCTGATGATGGGGTCCATAGCGGAGGTGGAAACCAGGTAGATATTCTCAATGGGCTGTTGCAGCACGGTGGTGCCCTGGGGCAGATCCTCCGGAACGGCAGCGCCCTGCGGCACCACCAGATATTGGCTGTCCGCAATGGTGATCAGCTCGTACCCGCCGGTGCATTCATCCACGGTAAACTGTTTGGCGTATTGCAGCGGGTAGCTGCTTTCCACGGTAAGGGTGGGGGCAGCCGTGCTGCCGCTGCCCGCGCAGCCGGCCAACAGCAAAAGCGCTGCGGCAGAAAGTGCGGCACAAAGCCCAAAACGTTTCGTCTGCATTATTCTGCGGGGGTCAGCGTGGCGCTGTCAAAGGTCAGGGTATAATCGATCTCGTGCGGGGTGCTCATGGCAACGGTATCGGCGGTAACGGCAAGGGCGGTATCCAGCGCAGCAACGGGGATTTCAAAGGTGGAGTTGCCTTCGGTGTTGGTGGGCAGGTACTTTTCTCCATCAATCAGCATATAGTCATAGTTGGGGCTGCTCCACACAATCACGGCGGTCATGGTTCCATCGGCAACCGTCAGGGCGGCAGGGCTTTCCACCGTGGCGCGGCCGGAGCCGCCCTCCAGTGTGACAGCGCAGGTGTAGCTGCCATCAGCAGGCACAGCGGCGGTTTCGGCAGCGGCATCTTCGTTCTTAGGTTCGGCATTGCGCACGCTGACGGTATGGTCGTACCAGGTGCCCTTGGTGCCCAAAATGGCCAGCTGGAAGTCGGTATCCACCGCGTCCAGCGGAATATCATAGCCGTACACTTCATCGCTGGTGCCGTCGGAATAGGTCACAGTATCGGTGGTGGGCTGCAGCCAGTCGCTCTCGTGGCTGGGGGCGTCCTCGGCAGTGCCCAGGTACAGGTTAACGATCTTTTTCGATGCCAGGCTGACATGGAAGGTCATTTTGCCATCGGTGACAGTCAGGGTGCCCTTGCCATCGCAGGCTTCGTTGGCGTGCACCATACTGCTGTCGGTTTCAAATTCGGCGGTATACACGCCGTCCGGCAGAGCAGCTTCGGTCTGGGGTTCTGCGGTGGGGGCGGTGGCTTCACTGCCGGCAGCCTCGGTGGCAGCGGGGGTGGAGTCAGCGGAAGAAGCGTCGGTTGCGGTGGAGCCGCAGCCAGCCAGCAGAGCGGCCAGCACCAGGGCGGCCACAGCGCCGGAAATTACACGATTTTGTTTCATTGGGTGTTACCTCGCATTGTAAAAAATTGAAATGATAGAATAAAATATAATAAGAAAGGATAACAGAAAATTACGTCGCAGGGGCGAGCATTGCCCGCCCGCGGTCATTTGCCCCGTGTATTGCCAACCCGGAAGAGTGTTGCAATGTTTTAGGTTGGCGGGGGCACTGCATGGTTTGGCAAGAGGGGCTAAGGCAACACCGCACAATTCCCGCCTAGCGGCTTAAGCACCGCTTCGGTGGCTGCGGCACAGCATCTGCGTTGCCAAAATGCTCGATAATGTCGGGTTGCGGTA
>ERZ773221.1025-NODE-1025-length-29105-cov-6.504682_pt1 | contig 29105 bp, 28 predicted proteins | sample MGYA00580994_ERZ773221 | MGnify/ENA primary metagenome ERZ773221 (study PRJEB29015, sample SAMEA2737758) | human gut metagenome | biome: human gut; feature: human-associated habitat; material: faeces | place: China | collected 2012 ... | reverse complement strand
GATCTTTGAGACCTTCGACGCAGATAAACACCTGATGAATGCAGATAAGATGAAAAGCTTCGAGGTGGTCTGGGAAAGCGATGTCCAGGAAGAAAACGGCATCCAGTACCAGTTCCTGGAGTTCAGAAAAAAACGATAAAATATAAGTTAGTAAAGGAAAAACGATGGCTAAAGTAAAAAATAAAAGAGAAAATCATACGACCAAGAGGGGAACCTATGGTTATGGCTATGGACCGAAAGATTCCCGGGACGCAGGCAGGGGAAGTATTCCAATTGTCTATTCAAATATCATCTTGAAGAAGGCGTATTGATTTATCGCTGCAGCAGTGAAAACAGAGAAATCCGGTTAAAGGTTCGTTTTCATGCGAATGCCAAAGAACTGGAACGGGCGGTGAAGCTGCCGCACAACAAACCGGGGAAAGCGGTCGCTTATCTATTGGAAGATCATAAGAAATATTTCATTATCAAAGCGGTTGTGGAAATGGAAGAACGTGAATTGATGGAGAATAAGCAAGACGGCGTGATTGGAATCGATATCAATGCGGATCACATTGCCGTGAGCGAAACAGATCGCTGTGGAAACTGTGTGCTGTTGAAGACCGTTCCGATGCCCTTAAGGGGAAAGAAGAAGAATCAGAGGAAGCATCAGATTCGTCAGACGGCGAAAGAGGTCGTGCTGGAATGTGTAAGAAGTAACAAACCGTTAGTGATGGAAGCGTTGGATTTTGAGAAGAAGAAAAGCGATATGCGATATGGGAATCAAAGGCATAATCAAATGTTATCCGAGTTTGCGACGAAACAGATTCAGGAAGCAATAGAGAGAAGATGTTGGAAGGAAGGGTATGGCGTTGTTCAGGTAAATCCAGCATACACAAGTCAAATTGGGAGAGAAAAATACAGCCGGAAGATGGGCTGTACAGTGCATCTGGCCGCTTCGTTTGTGATTGCGCGACGCGGAATGGGATATCAGAATTAAATAGAAACGCGGTTCTTCAATCTGTCCAAAGATGACAGCTTCCAGAGGAAAGCTGGTTTTCAAGGCAGTATGAAATTGAAGAACCGCAAGATAGAGAATACGCCTGAGATAAGAAATCTTCGATCAAGCCTTGAACTCTGGAAGCAGAGGGAGAGAAGGAAGAGATCTAAAATCAGGAATACCCTCCAGGCAAGAAACTGACGAGGGGTTCTGAAAGGCTTTGCCTTTTAGAATGATGCTTGCATCATTTTTCTTGTTGGAGAAACCGCGGACTTAATTGTGAAAAAATGATGAAAAATGAAGAAATAGGCAGAATCAGTTATTACACTTCCAAAAGAGAAGTTGTTTATACCAGCCTGATGATGTGTGAAAATGCACCACAGGAATGGCTGAATGTACCTGCTGAAAATATCAGACGGTTCCAGAAATCTGTCCGATATAAAAGGGCAGATAACCAAAATGCTGCACTGGAAAAATTCAAACTTACTTTTCAGAAGCAGCGTTTATGGAATGAAGTCTTGAGGATAGAAAAAAGTTCAGATGCACAACTCGGCAGGTCATTTGAGTTCTCACTTCCGAAAGAATGGAGCCGACAGGAACAGATTGATTATACAACTGAATATATTCAAAAGACCTTTGTAGATAAGGGAATGTGTGCGGATTGGAGTATCCACGATAAAGGAGATGGTAATCCCCATGTGCATTTACTGGTGACGATGCGACCATTCAATTCAGACCACTCATGGGGTAACAAAGAAATCAAGGATTGGGAGTTTGTCAGAGATGAAAATGGAAATATTGTGGTGGATGAATCCCATCCGGACTGGTGGCAGGATAAAAAGAACCCTGACCGTCATGGAATCCGAATCCCCGTACTTGATGAAAATGGAGTCCAGAAAGTCGGGACAAGGAACCGCAAACAGTGGAAACGTGTATTAACCGATGCTACCGGGTGGAACAATCCGAAAAATTGTGAGCTATGGCGGAGCGAATGGGCAAACGTCTGTAATGCACATTTGAAAACGGAAAATCACATTGACCACCGTTCTTATGCAAGGCAGGGAAAATTAGAGATACCGACGATCCATGAGGGCGCAGATGCCAGAAAAATTGACGAGAAATTTCAAAACGGACAGACATCCTCTACTTCATGGAAAGTAGAGGAAAACCAGATCATAAAAAGACAAAATGCACTGCTGGATAAAATACAGATTTCTTTTGGAAAAGTATCCAGTGCATTAACACAATGGAAGGAGCGATTGCGTGACATTAGAAGAAAGCCGGGAAGTCATTCCCATGATGGAGACAATGATAAACCAGATCGAGGAACAGCAGAATCTTATGGCAGAGATGGTACAGGAATTGCAGGAACGGGACAGGCAGCTCCTGTCTTTTCAGGAGCAGAACCAGAGTTTAAAAAGCTTAAACAGCGAATTATCCAGGCTGCTAAATCTTTTGCCAGATACAGAAGAACTGCTCTCACAGATCGAGCAACAGAAAACCAGAATCGAACAGTTGGAAAACGAGAATCAGCAATGGCAGGAATTAACGCAGAAGCTGAACAACGAGAACAGCTTATTGCAGAAACAGAACAGCGAATTGCTGACCTTAAACAGCAGATAGAGAAAGCGAGGGAGATCGATGAGCGAATGCAGAAACTTAGAGAACGTCGGGCAGGTGGAAGAACTTCTGCTGATGACCGAACAGATGCAGGACGAACTGGATCAGAAAGACCAGACAATCCAGGAACTAAACAGGCAGCTAAGCGAATCGCTGACCTTGAACGAGAAATTGAACAGCGAAAACAGAGCCGAGAATATCGAAGCATTGTGGACAAGATTAAGGCAAACAGAGGAACGATTGATCAGCGAGACAGACAACAGGAAAAGAGCCGACGCAGAAGTCGTGGCATGGAAATTTAAGTACGAAAAAGCAGAACAGGAAAAACTTTATGCACAGACACACCAAAAGACGGTTGAGGTAGCTGTTGAGAAACAAGTGCCTTATGAGAAATGCGAAAAATGTGACCGTACTGTTTACCAAAAAGCAAAAGAGAAATGCGATAACCGAAAAATTCAGTTGGAGAAAAAATATAAAAATATGACGACTGGTTATGAAAGTATTATGTTTTTGTTGGCGTGGTACAGCACATCCACTACACTGTTCGCTGCTATCCTTTCTCCTGCTTTTCTTAACGACAGTATCACTTTTTTCGGCACGATAGGAAAAGGAATTGTAAGTCTGCTTCAAGAGTTTGTGACAGGTGCAGATTCTTTCGGACAATTAAGCAATAGAATTTCAAATAGTATCATTTCCGAGATTGTGTACTGGCTGATCGCAGCTATTGTTATGGGAATTTTATTCATCATGACGGGATTACCGATAGTCTGGATTGGTTATCAGGTGGGGAAAATCTACCGGAAATATTGCTGGGATATCATTAGTATCATGATGGCGATAATGAGTACAGCTATTGCAATCTACTTCGGAAAATGGATAAAATCAATCATTCCGATGAACCTTATTCTACTGTTACTTCTTGTGCACGTGGTCTATATCGGAATCCGATGTTATGTGAAAGACTGGCGGGAGGAACGAGGATATTACTAAAACAAAAAGAAAACAGGAAGATTTTGTAAAGTATCTTCCTGTTTTTTCTAAAGCAGACTATTGATTGTATTTATATTAAGTTTTCAACAACAATGTAACCATTGAAATTACATCTGTTTTTTGATATGATTACTGTCAAAGAGAGGTGTTTATAATGCAGATTTCAAGCAGATTTACAATGGCAATCCATATGTTTGCCTGTATAGATACATTTTCGGATCAGAAGATGACTAGTGATTTTATGGCAGCAAGCATTGGAACTAATCCGGTGATTGTTCGTAAAATATTGCAACAATTAAAGGCTGCTGGTCTTATTGAAGTTGCAAGAGGTACAGGCGGTGTGACAATTACCAGACCATTGGAGCAGATTACATTCCTTGATGTGTATAAAGCAGTGGAATGTGCACCAGAAGAAGAACTGTTTCATTTTCATGAGAATCCCAATCAGAAATGTCCGGTAGGAAAGAATATTCACCATGTTCTTGATAAGAGACTGTTAGAAGTACAGAGGGCCATGGAGGAAAAACTTTCAGAAATGACACTTGCTGATGTGAAAAAAGATATTGCAGTGTATACAGAGGAAGAGTAGTCTACAGAAGGCTTCGGATGCGTGATTATATTATCACAATTTCCGGAGCCTTTTCGTTTTTCATAATCAATGTAAAATCTTCAAAAGGAGTTGTAACAAAAAAAAGTTACAAAAAGTTTGATGTAACTATTGACATTACATTAAACTGGTGATATTGTATAGCTGCAAGATGTAACAATCATTGTTACAATATATCAAGGAGGTAATTTAAAATGCAGAAAGTAGTAGAATTTTTACAGAAAAACCCGGTTCAGTATTTAGCAACCGTCGGAAGAGATGGAAAGGCAAAATGCCGTCCATTCATGTTCTGTTTTGAGCAGGACGGAAAGCTTTGGTTCTGTACTAACAACACAAAGGATGTTTACAAGGATATGTTAGCAAATCCTGAAGTAGAAGTATCAGTATCTTCCCCTGAATACGCATGGATTCGCCTTCATGGCAAAGCAGTATTTGAGGACAACAAGAGTGTAAAGGAAGGATGCATGAACAATCCTATCGTTAAGGGACAGTACCAGACAGCAGATAATCCTATTTTTGAGGTGTTCTATCTTGAAAATCCGCATGGTTTAATCGCAGATTTCTCTGGAAATCCACCTTATGAATTTTAAAGATAATTAACAGAAAAAATTACAGTCTTCGGGGCAAGGTGTAATTCCTGACCGGCAGTATAGTCTGCGAGCAAAAGCTGATATGGTGCAATTCCATAACCGACGGTAAAGTCCGGATGAGAGAAGATATGATAAAACAAGTCCCGCAGGAAATCCCGTCCTGTGGGCTGTTTTAAATTTAGGCATATCTCACAAAAAGGAGATTTATGAGTAACAATACAGCAACTATTAAAACAAGAGAAAATCTGGTTTCTACAAGGACAATAACAATGACAGCTCTACTGGCAGCTATATCATATGTGTTAGCATTTTTAGAGTTTCCGGTTCCTTTGAGCCCATCATTTGCACGAATGGATCTGTCAGATTTACCTGCACTGATTGGGGCATTTGCGTTTGGACCGGTTACGGGAGTGATGATAGAACTGATAAAAAATATATTACAGCTTTTGTCAACATCAACAGGAGGAATTGGTGAACTTGGCAATTTCCTGATGGGGGCATCCTATGTACTGGCTGCCGGTTTTATATACAAATACAAAAAGACTAGGAAAATGGCGATGTGGGCGTGTGTTATTTCAAGTGTAGTTATGGGAATAGCAGCAGCGATTGTAAATTATTTTATACTACTTCCACTGTTTGAAACATTTATGCTGCTGGATCAGCTGATTGCATCATTTGGCGAATTTTTGCCATTTATTAAGACCAAGCTGGACGTTGTGCTATTCAATGCATTGCCGTTTAATATCTTAAAAGGCTTGGTGATTGGAGCAATTGCCATGATGATATATAAAAAACTTACACCGATACTGAAAGGAGAGACTTTGAAATGACAAAAATGGATTATCTTAAACTTCTGGTGGATGAAATTCATTCAACAACAGTTGCAACGATAGGTTCAGATGGACATCCTCAGACAAGAATCATAGATATGATGTACTATGATGAAGAAGGTGTGTATTTCCTTACAGCAAAGGGAAAAGCATTTTATGACCAGTTAATGGAGCAGCAGTATGTGGCAATATCCGCAACAAAAGACAAAATTGCGGTGTCTCTGCGTGGAAAAATAAAGAACATCGAAAAAAAGAATCTTGATATTATGTTTGAAAAAAATCCATATATGAAGAAAATCTATCCGGGAGATACGAAAGACGCAATCGAAGTGTTTCGGCTGTATGAGGCACAGGGAGAGTATTTTGATATCAGCAATCCATCAAATATTGTGAGGGATACTATAACAATTGGAAAAACCGAGGCAGTTCAGACAGGGTATTTTATTGGAAAAGAATGTATTGGATGCAAACTGTGTTACTCTGTATGTCCGCAAAAATGCATTGATATATCTTCAGTTCCGGTTACTATCAACCAGAATCATTGTCTGCATTGCGGAAGATGTGCAGAAATTTGTCCGAAGCAGTGTATTGAGAAAAGAGGTTCATTATGATTTTTAAGAAAATCAGAAAAGGGCATGCTGACTGGAGAAACTTTTTATGTAGTACTCCGGCAAGGGATTATGTATTCCAAAAGGATGCATATGAAGACCAGATTGACAGGGCAGCAAAGAATATAAGAAATACAGACTGTGTTATAATCGGGGCAGGAGCCGGGGCATCGACAGCTGCGGGAATCCAATATGGTGGTAAAAGGTTTACAGACAATTTTGCAGAATTTATAAAAAAATACGGTGAGTACTACATGACAGATATGTATGCAGCCGGATTTTATCCATATCCGTCTGAGGAGGCAAAGTGGGGATACTGGTCAAAACATGCATTGATGAACCGCTTTGATCCTCCGGCATTGCCGCTTTATACAGAGCTTTATGATATTGTAAAGAACAAAGAATATTTTGTACTTACAACCAATGTGGATCATCAGTTTTATAAAGCGGGATTCGATGAAAAAAGAATATTTGCAACACAGGGAGATTATGGGAAAATCCAGTGCCAGAAAGCCTGTCATCCAAAGACTTACGATGCAAAAGACCTGTTTCGTAAAATGGATAAAGCAAGAAGAGACTGCCTGATTCCATCAGAACTTGTACCAAAATGTCCGGTGTGTGGCGGCAATATGGCTATGAATCTCCGTTGTGATAATTATTTTGTGGAAGATGAAGCGTGGCATGAGGCAGCCGACAGGTATGCGGGGTTTCTGGAACAGCATAAAGATAAAAAGGTTGTTCTTTTGGAACTTGGAGTTGGATTTAATACGCCGATTATTATACGTTTCCCTTTTGAAAAGATGGTGAGGGAGAACTCGTCTTATAGTTTGATACGCCTGAATATGGATGAAGCGGTAGTTCCGGAAAGCTTCGGGGAACGTGCAATCGGTATTGGCGGTGATATGGCAAAGGCAATTACTGATATAAGGGGGCTGGTATTATGACACAGGATGAGCGAAGAGAATATCTGATTCAGTATCTTTTAAAAGAAGAAATACCGTTTGGCAGACAGAACATTCCTACGGATAAGCAGGGGCAGGAAAATCTGCTCCGCTCACTTATGAATGTCAGACCGCCAAGACCAATCAGTAATGATTTTTTGAAAATACAGGATGAGTATCTTACAGAAAGAAATATAGAGCGTGGAATCACAGATGTTGACACGCTTGCACCTGTAAAATCCGATTCGAGATTATATATCTGGCAGGGGGATATTACCACTTTGAAATGTGATGCGATCGTGAATGCGTGTAACTCACAGATGCTTGGTTGTTTTTCACCGATGCATGCCTGTATTGATAACTTTATTCATACTTATGCTGGAATGGAACTTCGTCTGAAAATGCATGAAATTATGGCAAAGCAGGGGCATGAAGAAGAGACCGGCAAAGCAAAGATAACATCGGGATACAATCTTCCGACAAAATATATTCTTCATACGGTAGGACCTATTATACAATGGAAAGTCACAAAAGAAGATGAAGACCTGTTGGCAAACTGCTACACAGAGTGCCTAAAGCTTGCAGCTGATACTGGTGTGGAATCTATTGCATTCTGTTGTTTGTCTACAGGTGTATTCCGTTTTCCACAGCAACGAGCTGCCGAGATTGCAACGAACACTGTAAAGCAGTATCTTAACAAAGACAGCAGAATAAAAAAGGTAATCTTTAATGTGTTTAAAGATGAAGATTTAAAAATATACAGTGGATTGTTATAAGCGTTTGTTGAAATATCCGATAAATCTTATTGTACTGTTACTGCCTGAGAATGTGATTTATATTGGAATCCGATGTTAAGTGAACGACTGGTGGGAAGAACGAGAATATTATTAAAAAAAGTGGACAGTTCACCAATTGGGGGCTGTCCACTGAGAGGACGGCGGTTAGTCACTGCCTCCTACTCAATTTTTAACAGGAAATATTAAAGTTCAAGTGAATCTTCTGCATCAACCCACATCTGTAAATTTCCATCAAGATATAATCTTGCATATTCCAGTGGTTCGTCAATAGCAAGTGTATTTAATGCACAGTCTGATCCAGGCGTGGTTTTTAAGTCCTTCTCAGCTTCCCAGCAGTCAATGCGAAGCATATAGCCGGCACTGGTATAAACATCAATACTGTTGCATTGTGGATTATATTCTGCAAATATTGTTCTCATCGTATCTTATCTCCTTATCGATCAATAAATCATCAGTTACAAAAATCAGAAGCATTTCAATCAGTTCACCATGTCACTTTTATTTTGTGTTATACTGTTTTATATGATTTTCTTGCCCTTGTATTTTCCCTTATCAGAGTTTGTAAACACTGGCGGGACGATATAACACAAGGGAAACAATAAGGGAAAGCTCACCTGCGACAAATCCAGTGTTTTCAATGGTTTGCGGAGAATTTAATAACAAAATATAACAGTTATTAAATCTCTTAAAACAGGTGAAATCTCAATCGGAATTTGTGGAGGATCAAACATGACAAAGAATACTATGATTTTTATTTTTTCTAACATGATATACCTACTTATTTGGCATGCAACAAACAAAATAAGAAGCACTAAAGTTGGTAAAGAACTAGACAATGGGTTTGAATTTTACAATAGTTTAAACACTAGTGATAAAGAAAATTATTGGAAAGAAGATACTAAAATTTTAAATCTTTTCTTTGTACTTTTCATAATATCTATGGATATTTCCGTTATTCTTCTTTTTAATGAAAATAATCTTTGGATATTTTCATTAGTTGCAGGATTAATTATTTCATCAGTTGTTGCAATAATATTGAGTATTAATCTTAAGAAGAAATACAAATAAGTGAATAAATTATAGTTTATGATCGTATAGATTAAGACAAAGCGTTTTTATAAATGAAAGGCTGAGAGATCAGTCTTTTTGTATAGTTTTCATATTTAATGGTATACTTAAAAAAATAGATAAAACCAAATTTAAGGAGTAATTATGGCTTTTGATTTTAAGAAAGAATATAAAGAATTTTATATGCCTAAAAATAAACCTGTGATTGTAAATGTTCCTGAAGCAAATTACATTGCGGTCAGAGGTGAGGGCAATCCAAATGAAGAAGGTGGAGCATATCAGCAGGCAATTGGCGTATTGTATGCGATTGCTTATACTTTGAGAATGAGTTATAAGACGAATTATAAAATTGAAGGATTCTTTGAATATGTAGTTCCACCATTAGAAGGATTCTGGTGGCAGGATGATATAGATGGTGTGAATTATGCAGATAAAGATTCATTTCATTGGATTTCAGTCATTCGATTGCCTGATTTTGTGAATGAAAAAGATTTTGAATGGGCTATTGAAACAGCAACTAAAAAGAAAAAAATAGATTGTTCATCGGCAGAGTTTTTGACGATTGATGAAGGTTTATGTGTTCAAATCATGCACTTAGGATCTTTTGATGATGAACCAGCTACAGTTGCACTTATGGATGAATATTTAAAACAAAATGGATATGCGAATGATATGAATAGTCAAAGACTGCATCATGAAATATATTTGTCGGATGCAAGAAAGGTTGCACCGGAAAAATGGAAAACAGTCATTCGACATCCTATAAGAAAGATTTAGATAAATTGGAATTTGGAGGGAATAAATTCATGGCATTAAAATTAATGAAAGGCAGTTTGCAATACAAAAATCAAATTATAGAAATGATTAAAGAATGGAAATCGTATAACGATACCCATAACGCAAATACTTCGCCATGGGCTATATTTAAAAATGATTATGATGATTTTGAATATTATCTAAATAATTTAGAAATATCAACTGCGGATGATGGGTTTGTTCCTGATTCTACTTTCTTTTGCTTAGATGAAGACCGAGATACCATGGTTGGTGCTGTTAATATCAGACATTACTTAAACGAATATTTATTGAAATATGGTGGTCATATTGGAGATGGTATAAGACCAAGCGAAAGAAGAAAAGGTTACGCAACCAAAATGATCAGCTTGGCTTTAGAAGAATGCAAGAAACTTGGTATGGATAAAGTTTTATTGGTTTGTGATAAAGACAACATTGGTTCTGTCAAATCAATTATCAATAATGGCGGAGTATTAGAAAACGAAGTTTTAAAAGAGGGTAAGCTAATACAAAGATATTGGATCATGTTGTAAATGTAAATTCCTGTTTGCATACTTATGGCTGATATATTTTAAAGGCCAAATTCGCAAAGTTCGTTGTAAAAAGTGTAGTTTGATAGCGAAAGTTCACTGCATTTTTTGTGATTCAGTGGTATGCTATTTTCGAATATTGTGAGATTTATCTTCGATAACTTCCAGTTTGATATTGTAGATGGTTTTGAAAGGAAGAGCATGTATGGATTGTAATGTTGCAGAAAATATAAATATACTCGCAAAGTTTTTGGGAACAAGAGATATTGATGCGTTGAATCAAGAAGAATTGTTTAATCGATATGGAATTCATCAGGTGGATGTGATGGTTCTATTTGGTGGAAGTATTCTTGAAGGTGGCGATGTTTTAGCTAGTGGAATTAAAAACTTTGTTGCGAAAAAATATATTATTGCTGGTGGAGCAGGACATACAACAGATACACTGCGTCAGGTTGTTCATTTAGAATATCCCGATATTACGACAACAGATTTATCAGAAGCAGAAATATTTCAAAAGTATATTAAACATGTATATGGATGTAAGGCGGACTATCTAGAAACCAAGTCTACAAATTGCGGCAATAATATTACGTATCTTTTGGATTTGTTGAAAGATAACAATATTTCGTTTAAAAGTATCATTCTAAGTCAGGATGCTTCTATGCAAAGGCGTATGGCGGCAGGATTGAAAAAATATGTCAAGGAGGGTGTGACAATCATTAATTATGCTACTTATTGTGCTAAAGTATTGAATCAGGATGAAGATTTGGTTTTTGAAGATAATATACATGGCATGTGGTCAATTAATAGATATGTCAACTTGTTGATGGGAGAAATTCCTAGACTTTCAGATGATGCGAATGGTTATGGTCCGAATGGAAAGAATTATATTGCACATGTGGATATTCCCGAAAATGTGAAAATAGCTTTTGAAGAATTGAAGATGGTTTTTGGAAGTGAAACAAGAGAAGCCAATCCATTGTATGCTACAAATATGAATAAAAAATAGTTAACAGTATTATTTGAAAAGTAGGTAAAGAAGCTAAGAATTCGTTTAGTCGAATTCTTTTTTTGTGTTTAGCACACAGGTGTTGACACTGCTAAAAAGGTGTTGTATAGTATTAGCAGGCAAAATATTAGAGTGCTAATGAAGGAGTGGTATTATGGCTAAGAAAAAACAGTTTAAAGCGGAGTCAAAACGTTTATTGGATTTGATGATCAATTCCATTTATACACACAAGGAAATCTTCTTACGTGAACTTGTATCGAATGCGAGTGATGCGATTGATAAATATTATTATGAAAGTCAAGGTCATGCGGATGCAAGTCAATTTGAGATTCGTATAGAACCAAATAAGGAAGCTCGTACTTTAACAATTTCGGACACTGGTATTGGTATGTCAAAGGAAGAATTAGAGGAAAACTTGGGTACAATTGCGAAGAGTGGTTCTTTGGCTTTTAAAGAGGAAATGAAGAAAAAAGAAGAAAACAACGATGAAGATGTAGATATCATTGGTCAATTTGGTGTTGGATTCTATTCTGCATTTATGGTTGCAAAAGATGTTCGTGTTATTACGAAAAAAGCAGGTAGTGATGAAGCTTATGAATGGGTAAGTGCTGGTGAAGATGGTTATGAAATCACACCTTGTACAAAGGAAACAAATGGTACAACAATCATTTTAACTTTAAAAGAAGATACAGATGAAGAAAAATATTCTAAATATTTAGAGACATACGAGCTAAAAGAATTGATTAAGAAATATTCAGACTATATTCGTTATCCAATCAAGATGAATGTAGAAACTCAGAAGATGAAAGAGGGTACTGAGGAAAGTGAAAAGCCTGAATATGAAACAGTGGTTGAAGATCAGACTTTAAACTCAATGGTTCCTTTATGGAAACGTCAAAAATCGAAGATTACAGATGAAGAATACAATCAATTCTACAAGGATCATTTCTATGATTATCAAGATCCTCAAAAAGTGATTCATTTTAGTGTTGAGGGAAATACTAGCTTTACAGCCTTACTTTATATTCCATCACACTTACCTCAAGGATTCTATTCACAAGACTATAAGAAAGGTCTTCAACTCTATTGTAGAGGCGTATTCATTATGGATCATGCCGAAGAATTGTTGCCAGATTCATTGCGTTTTGTGAAAGGTCTAGTGGATTCTCAAGATTTATCTTTAAATATTTCTCGTGAAATGCTTCAACATGATCATCAATTAAAATTGATTGCGGGTCGTATTGAAAAGAAAGTATTGAATGAACTTGGAAATATGCTTGCCAAAGATCGTGAAGCATATGAAAAATTCTTTGAAGAATTTGGTGTAAACTTGAAGTTTGGTGTCTACAACAACTATGGTATGGATAAAGAAAAATTCCAAGATTTATTGTTGTTCTACTCTTCAAGAGACAAGAAATATGTTACTTTAAGTGAATATGTTTCTCGTATGAAAGAGGATCAAAAAGATATTTACTTTGTATCTGGTAAAGATGTTGAATTGATTGACAAGATGCCAGTTGTTCAAACATTGAAGAATAAAGAATTTGAAGTTCTTTATTTAACCGATGAAGTGGATGAATTTGTGATGCAGACATTGATGAACTACAAAGAAAAGACGTTCAGAAATGCGGCTCAAGGAGATTTAGATTTAGATACTGAGGAAGAAAAGGAAGCTTTAAATAAATCAAAAGAAGAAAATAAAGATTTATTGACATTCATGAAAGAAGCTTTAGGCGATGAGGTTGCTGAAGTTAAATTGTCAAATAAATTGACAGAGGATCCAGTATGCTTAACGGCTGGCGAAGGTATTTCTTTTGAGATGGAAAAGGTTTTCGCAAATATGCCTAACCAAAGTCCAATGCCTATGAAGGCTACGCGTATTTTGGAAATCAATCCAAATCATCCAATCTTTGAAACATTGAAGACTTTATACGCTTCTGATAAAGATAAAGTTAAAGAAGTTGCTGAAGTATTATATGATCAGGCTTGTTTAATTGAAGGCTTCGCAATCAAAGATCCAATCGCATATTCAAAGAAAATTTGTGAATTATTAGTGAAATAATTCCAGGCACAAACTTTCAAGTTTGTGCTTTTTTTCATTCATGATACATTTAATCTAGGTGAAGATTATGAAGTATCAAGAATTAATAAAAGAAGTAGAAGGTGTTGGAAAACTAAAATTAAGTGAGCAGGAAAAGTTTTATCATGATGTATTAAATGAAAGTTCAAATGATTTAGAAGTTATGGTTGCGGCCATCTTTTATTTGGGTATGGCTTATTATTATGAAAGAAATTTTAATAAGGCAAAAGAGATTATTGAACCCATCATTTTGCAGTATCAAAGTATGCCATTTGTAAGAGAACTTATTTCTGCATTCAATTTAATGGGTGTCATGCTCTATTATGATGGGGCAAATGTTTCAAGTCGTTATTATTACGAAAAAGCTTTACAGATTGCGATGGAACATGAGGATGTTGGACATTATTGTTATGAATACAATAATATTTCAATTACGTACGTAAAGCAGGAAAAGTATGAAGAGGCTTTAGATAGTATTTTAAAAGCCAAAGAATTCATGCCTTGTTGCGTTGAAGATATGGGTGCCTATGTCTATTTGAATTTAGCTTTGATTTACAATAGTCTAAATCAAGTGGATAAGGCTTTAGAAGCATTTAATATTGGTTTAGATGAGCATGATGGTAAACATATTATTTTAGAAGATTATTTGAATTGTGGTATTGAATTATTTAGTAAAGCCGGGATGCATTCTGAATTAAATAGATGTGCTGATGAACTTGAAAAACGTATTGAGACTATGTATGCGGTAGAATATATAGATGCTTGTATTGCTTTATTTGATTATTATTTAGAGCAGAAGATGTTTGATCAAGTCAAAGCCATCTTACGATATATGGATTCATATATGGTTAAACATCCGGATGAGATTCGTTTAGGCTTAATGGTTGAATCTTCTCGATATAAATATGGCAAAGTTATTTGTGATTTGGATGTCATAATTTTGGCATTAGAGAAAAAGAATGCATATTATGAGAGGATTTTTGAGGAGGAACAAGTTCGTCGTTGTCATGATACAGAGCGTTATTTTGATATGAATAGAAAGCTTCAACTCGCCTTAGAAAATGAAACAAAGGCTAATCAAGTTAAGATGCGTTTCTTGGCAAGTATGAGCCATGATATTCGTACGCCAATCAATGGCATTATTGGAATGCTTCAAGTGATTCAAAGATGTGGTGATGATAAACAACGCATCAAAGATGCCTATGATAAGATGTGGATATCAAGTACGCACTTGTTGTCTTTAGTAAATGACATTTTAGATATACGAACATTAGAAACGGATTCGGTTGTGTTGGAAAATAAATCGTTTGAATTAAGTCAATTATTAGGTAGGGTTCAAACTATTATTGATCTACAGGCATCGAATTATAAGATTGAATTGTTTATGAAGACTCAAATAGAACATGATCATTTGATGGGTAGTCCTACACATATTGAGAAGGTCTTGTTGAATCTTTTAAGTAATGCGATTAAATATAATAAACCCAGTGGAAAAGTGTATTTATCTGTTGAAGAAAAAACGGATTGTTTTGAATTTGTTGTAGAAGATACAGGAATAGGAATGAGTGAAGAATTCATTCAAAACAAATTGTTCAAACCTTTTGTTCAGAAAAATAAGCGTATAGATGGTGCGGGTTTAGGGATGAGTATTGTGCAAGAGCTTGTAAAGAAGATGGATGGTACAATCAAGGTGGAAAGTAAAATTGATGAAGGTACTCAATTTATTGTTCAACTTCCTTTAGAGATTGATTTGAATCCTGTTGAGAATAAATCTTTAAAAAATCAAACAATGTCCATTGAAAATCTATCTATACTTGTCGTGGAAGATAATGAGATCAATATGGATGTGATAGAGTTTATGCTTCAAAGTGAAGGGGCTATTGTGTATAAGGCTAAAAATGGTAAAGAGGCTGTAGAACAGTTTGATCAAATCAAGGATTTAGATTTGATTCTAATGGATCTTATGATGCCTATTATGGATGGGTATGAGGCCACTATACAAATTCGAAAAAAAGATAAAAAGATTCCAATTCTTGCGATGAGTGCCAATGCGTATATGCAAGATATTCAGAAATGTTACGAGGCTGGTATGAATGGGCATATCAGTAAACCTTTATATTTAGAGGATTTAAAAGATCGAATTATTCAAATTATATAAAAAGCCAGGTTTTTCCTGGCTTTATTAAATGATGATACCATTGCAGTGATCAATTTCATGTTGAATGATTTGAGCAACAAAACCAGAATAGGATTGTTTGCACTTTTTAAAAGATTCATCTTGATATTCAACAGTAATATTTTCATAACGAGTCGTATTTCTTTCACCCTCTAGTGATAAACATCCTTCTTTGACTTTGTAAGGTCTAGACTTCTTTGTGATTTTTGGATTATACATCACAATTTGTGCAGGTCCAATCGCAAAGATAATAATATTTTTAGAAACACCAATCATATTGGCTGCCATGCCTACACATTGATCACTATAAGCTTGTAATGTATCTTTTAAATCTTGAGCCACTTGTGTATCCATTTTTGTAGCTGGAACGGATTTTATAGCTAAGAAAGCTTCATCTTTCATTATTGGTTTAATCATAACATACCTCTTTTCTTCAAAAATCATATTTGTTTTAGATGTTTTTTTCAAGTATAATTGGCATATGCTGAAAAATATAGTATTTGATTTAGGAAATGTATTGGTTAAATTTGATTCAAATGAATTGATTTATAGCTTTTTTAATGAAAGACAAGAAGAAGTGAAATCATTCTATTTTGATTCTTTATGGAATGAGTATGATCAAGGACTCTATTCAGTGGAAGAAATGATAGAAAAGGGAGTAAAACAATTTCCTGAATTAGAGTTAAATATTAAAGAATTGATGTATCATTGGACAGAATTTGTGATTCCACTAAAAGATAATGTTGCGTATATTAAAGAACTAAAAACTTTAGGATACAATGTATATATTCTTTCAAATATTCCAGAAGATGATACAAAGTATTTGAGAAGTTGTGGTGTGTTTGATAATATAAATGGCGGTGTTTTTTCTTATGAATATAAGAAAATTAAACCGGATCCAGAAATATTTCATATATTATTAAAAAAATATGATCTTAAGGCATCTGAATGCTTATTTTTAGATGACCGAAAAGATAATGTAGTTGCAGCAAGTAATTTGGGATTTGAAACAATTGAAGTTAAAGATTCAAGTAAGGTTATTGACTTAATAAAGGAGAAAATTAGTGAAGTGTAAAGTAGAAAAAATATGCGGTGGATGTTCACTTTTAAAACTGAAGCCGAGTATGCAGGCAGATAAAAAGAAAAAAGATGTGGAAGAATTGGTTGAAAAAGCACATTTAAAGGTTCGCGTTGGCGATGTGCATATGGCAAAGAATGATACACATTATCGTAATAAAGTGATTATTGGTTTTGCGAAAGATAAAGGAAAAGTATATTCAGGTTTATATGCGCCTCATTCGCATCGTGTTGTGAAGACTGAAAATTGTATAATGCAGCCAAAACTTGTCAATGAAATTATCAACAAGATAACAGAACTTGTTGGCTCTATGAAATTAGAATTGTACAACGAAAGAACAGGGACTGGTTTATTGCGCCATGTATTGATTCGTTGGGGACATAAAACAGATGAAGTGATGGTTGTATTTGTCACAAGTCAGAAAATTTTTCCTTCAAGAAAAAATATGGTGCGTGTATTAACGAGTGAATTTCCACAAATTAAAACAATTGTACAAAATATCAATCCTAGAAAGACAAGTATTGTTTTGCAGGATGAAGCTATTGTTTTATATGGGGATGGTATGATTCATGATGAGTTATGTGGTTTAGACATCGCGTTTTCACACAATTCGTTCTATCAGATTCATTCTGAACAATGTGAAGTATTGTATGGCTTAGCTAAGAAAATGTTAGATTTAAAGGAAACGGATACAGTACTAGATACATATTGTGGTGTTGGTACAATTGGTTTAACAATGACAGATTCTTGTAAGAAAGTCATGGGTGTAGAAGTCAATCCGGATGCGATTGAAAACGCAAAATATAATGCGAAACAAAATAAAATTAAAAATATTGAATTTGTTGCGATGGATTCAACCGAGTTTATGCGCCAGGCAAGAAAATATCACAATCATTATGATGCGATCATTTTAGATCCACCTCGTGCAGGTACGACAAAAGATTTTATTGAGTGCGCAACCGCTTTAAATCCAAGAAAGATTCTGTACATTTCTTGCGATCCAAGAACACAGGTTCGTGATTTAAATCAATTTAGAAAACAAGGTTATGTCACAAATAAATTAGAATTAGTGGATTTATTCCCTTATACAGATCATATTGAAAGTGTTTGCGTATTAGAAAAGAAACAATTCAACGCAAAGCCTACAAAAAAGGCCCAAAGACAAGCACAATTCAGATCAAGTAAAATGAGTAAGAAAAAACGTTAGGAAGCAAGTATGCTTCCTTTTGTGCATATGGGTATGTTTAAATTGTTTGGAATGCTATAATTTGTGTAACAGAACGGAGAATATATATGTTAGAAATTGGAATTCAAGCACCTGATTTTGAATTGCCTGATCAAGATGGTGTGATGCACAAATTGAGTGATTATAAAGGTAAAAAGGTTATCTTATATTTTTATCCAAAGGACAATACGGCGGGTTGTACAAAACAGGCTTGTGGTTTTTCTGAAAGATATCCACAATTCTTAGAAAAAGGAGCTGTCATTTTAGGGGTCAGTAAAGATACAGTGGCTTCTCATAAGAAGTTTCAAGAAAAGTATGGTCTTGCCTTTACTTTGTTGGCAGATCCAGAAAGAAAAGTGATTGAAGCTTATGATGTGTGGAAAGAAAAGAAGAATTATGGAAAGGTATCTATGGGTGTGGTTCGTACAACGTATCTAATAGATGAAAATGGAACTATTGTTCGTGCTAATGATAAAGTAAAAGCGGCCAATGATGCTGAAAATATGTTGGAAGTAGTTTAGGCACTGCTTCCTTTTTGTATTTGTATTAAAGGATTATGAGGTATAATATTTCATTTGGGTGATACTATGTGGATTATATATGCGATAGGTTCTGCCTTTTTTGCAGGAATCACTTCCATACTCGCAAAATGTGGAATTTCAAAAACAGATTCAGATGTGGCAACCGCCATACGTACCGTTGTGGTTTTAGTTTTTTCGTGGATTCTTGTTCTTTTAACTGGAACTATATCCGGTATTACGGATATCGGGGGAAAAACTTTGTTGTTTCTAGTTTTGTCTGGAATCGCAACAGGAGCTAGCTGGCTATGTTATTTTAAGGCTTTACAAAATGGGAATGTGAATAAGGTGGTTCCAATTGATAAGTCCAGTACGATTTTAACAATATTACTGGCTTTAATTTTCTTTCATGAAGGCTTGTCTTTAGCTAAAATTGGCTGTGTATGCATGATCGGTTTAGGTACAATGTTGATGATCAACAGAAAAGAGGATGTGAAGTCTAATACTTCAGATAAAAGCTGGTTGATTTATGCGATTTTGTCAGCTGTATTTGCGAGCCTTACATCAATTTTAGGTAAGATTGGTATTTCTGGAATTGATTCTAATTTAGGTACGGCCATTCGTACAAGTGTTGTATTAGTCATGGCCTGGCTTATGGTATTTGTGAAAAATAAGCAGTCTGAAATAAAATCTATTGATATTAAAGAATTATTATTTATTATCTTATCTGGCTTTGCGACAGGAGCATCTTGGCTATGTTTTTATCGTGCTTTACAGGATGGACCTGCAAGCATCGTTGTGCCCATTGATAAATTGAGTATATTAGTGACGATTGTTTTTTCTCGTGTTGTATTTCATGAAAAGCTATCTAAGAAGGCATTACTAGGTTTAATTTTGATTACAGTGGGTACTGTAATTATGACAATGATATAGGAGAGTTTATGTGTAGATATAGAAAAATTGATTTAGAGCAATGGGCTCGTAAAGAGCATTATTTGTATTATACAAACAGTTTAAATGTTGAAGTCAATATGACGGCCAATATGGATGTGAGTGAGTTATTAACTTTTTGTCATACAAATGGATATAAATTTTATCCCACGTTGATTTATTGTGTGACTAAAGTATTAAATCGAATTGAGAACTTTAAAATGTTTAAAGATAAAAATGGAGATTTATGTGTGTGGGATTCTTTGGTTCCTAACTATACGATTTTCCATGAAGAAGATCATACATTTTCGGATTGTTGGACCGATTTTACGGATGATTTTGATTCTTTCTACAAAAATATTACTTCTGATATGGAATTAGGTAAAACAAAAAGGGGAATCAAAGTAAAGGAAGGCCAACCTGCAAACTTTTATTGTGTTTCATGTACACCATGGACTGCATTTACTGCGGTTTCAAGTCGCGTGATCAATGGGGGTGCTGCCTTCTTTCCAATCATCACAGCCGGAAAATATGATGAAAAGAATCAAATGCCGCTAAATATCACAATTGCGCATGCCGTAGCTGATGGGTATCATATTGGATTGTTTTTTGAGTATCTACAAAAAGAAATTAGTAAGGAATATTTAAATTCAAACCTTGAATAAAGGCCTTGGATGGGGTGCTCTATTTACTTTTTGGGCAAAGTGTTATAAAATTTTTAATGTAGGTATAAATTGAAAAGGAGATATAAAAATGAATCAATCACCACTTCAAAAAGCTAGATACCAATACAGTCCAAAATTGCCTGGAATGTTAAGAAATGGTATTTCAGAAATCTGTGTTAAGGAAGGAAACGCAACTCAAAGTGTTGCAGACCAAGAAAAAATCGCGGCTTTATTCCCTAACACTTACGGAGAAAAAGAAATCACATTCGAAAAAGGAGAAAATACTTCTGCAGCTAAAAAACAAGTTGTAGGTGTAATCTTATCTGGTGGACAAGCACCTGGTGGACACAACGTTATTTGTGGTCTATATGATGCATTAAAAGCTACTAGTAAAGAAAATGTTCTTTACGGATTTAAAAATGGTCCTATTGGATTATTAGAAGACAACTATGTAGAATTCGATGATGCTTATATCGATGCATACAGAAATACGGGTGGATTTGATATTATCGGATCTGGACGTACAAAATTAGAAACTGAAGAACAATTCGCAGTTGCTGCAAAAGTTTGTGAAAAACACGGAATCACTGCTATCGTAATTATCGGTGGTGATGACTCAAATACAAACGCTGCTGTATTAGCTGAATACTTTGCTGCTCACAATACAGGTGTTCAAGTTATCGGTTGTCCAAAAACTATCGATGGTGACTTGAAAAACGAAGACATCGAATGTTCATTTGGATTCGATACTGCAACTAAAACATATAGTGAATTAATCGGAAACATCGAACGTGATGCAAACTCAGCTAAAAAATACTGGCACTTTGTAAAAGTTATGGGACGTAGTGCAAGTCACGTAGCTTTGGAATGTGCTTTAGAAACTCAACCAAACATTTGTTTAATTTCAGAAGAAGTTGCTGCTAAAAAACAATCTTTATCTGAAATCGCTGACTACATTGCAGATGCTGTTGAAAAACGTTCTGCAAATGGAAACAACTTCGGTGTTGCAATCATCCCTGAAGGTGTAGTTGAATTTGTTCCAGAATTTAAAGCATTGATTGTTGAAATCAACGAATTATTAGCTGGAAACAAAACAGAAGAATTTAACGCATTAGGTAGCTGGGAAGAAAAATATGCATTCATTGAAAAAGGTTTAACTGCTGAATCAATGGCTGTATTCGCAATCTTACCTCAAACTATCCAACAACAATTATTCTTAGAAAGAGATCCACACGGAAACGTACAGGTATCTTTAATTGAATCAGAAAAATTGTTCTCAGCTTTAGTTAAAGATAAATTAACTGAAAGAGGATTTACAGGTAAATTCAATGCATTACACCACTTCTTTGGATACGAAGGACGTTGTGCATTCCCATCAAACTTTGATGCTGACTATTGCTACTCATTAGGATACAACGCATTCATGTTGATCCAATATGGATATAATGGATATTTATCAAAAGTATCTAACTTATCTAAACCAGCTGAAGAATGGGTTGCTGGTGGTATGCCAATCACTAAGATGATGAATATCGAACGTCGTAATGGTGAAGATAAACCAGTTATCAAAAAAGCATTGGTTGAATTAGATGGAAAACCATTCAAATATTTCGAAGCAAACCGTGATACATGGGCTGTTGAAACTGCATATACTTATCCAGGAGCTATCCAATACTATGGACCAACTGAAGTATGTGATTTAACAACTCGTACATTAGCTTTAGAAAAAGGTGAATAATAAATAAAAGAATGCTTCGGCATTCTTTTTTCTTAAAGGGGAGTGAAATTTAATGAAGTATATGATCGCAAGTGACATCCATGGTTCAAGTTATTATTGTCAAAAACTAATGGATGCTTACAAATACGAAAAACCAGATCGATTGATTTTATTGGGGGATATTTTATATCATGGCCCTAGAAATGATTTACCAAAAGATTATGCACCTAAAAAAGTGATTGAGATGTTGAATTCCATATCAGACTCGATTTTATGTGTTCGTGGAAATTGTGATTGTGAAGTCGATCAAATGGTATTGGATTTTCCATGTTTAGTAGATTATTCTGTGTTAGATATAAACGGACTTTTTATCTATTGTACACATGGACATTTAGAACCTGTTAAATTAAAAATGGGGGATATATTACTATGTGGACATACCCATGTTCCTACCCTTGAAGATCGAGATGGTATTATTTATATGAATCCAGGATCTGTTTCGATTCCAAAAGAAAACAGCCCTCATAGTTATATGATACTAGAGGACTGTGTATTTACTTGGAAAGATTTAGAAACGCTTAGCCAATACCGTTATAAAGAATTCCCAAAATCAAAATAATGATGGCAAGAAATACATATACATATTTGCCTAAGAATTTAAAAGTCGGTCCTACCGGCTTTTTTCTTCCTTTATCTAATTCTTGTTTTAAAGCGTTCCAGCCTAAAATATAGTAAATGGTAATGGCTCCAAGTAGTGCTGCAAAAGGAATAATGTAGATTGTGACAACATCCATCCATTTACCTACAATATCACCATTTTCAATACATACAGATATGGCGAATGTGATAATGCCACAAAGTAAAACAGCATTCTTTCTCGAAATGTGAAAGCGGTGTTGCCAAGACTCACACACAGCTTCAAGCATGTTGATTAAACTTGTGATTCCGGCGAAAGCTACTGAAATAAAGAAGAATAGGGCAAAGAGATTGCCGAGTGGCATTTGTTTAAATACTTCAGGAAGGGTTAAAAACATTAAACTAGGACCGCTAACGGGATCAATGCCAAAAGAAAATACGGCAGGCATAATGGCAAGTGCTGCTAGCATCGCAGCAATTGTATCAAATACAGCCGTCTGCACACTTGCCTTTGGAATATCCACATCATCCTTTAAATATGCTCCATATACAATCATTCCAGAACCAGTAATGGATAAGGAGAAAAAAGCTTGTCCCATGGCCATGATCCATGTTTCTTTGTTGAGTAAACATTCCCATTTAGGAACAAACAAAAACTTATAACCTTCAATAGCACCGTCAAATAAGCTGACACGAATGGCAAGGAATATAAATAAAATAAAGAAGGCTGGCATCAATACTTTGTTGACTTTTTCAATGGCATTTGTGGCACTTGTGAATAACAATAAACAAGTCACAAACAAGACTAAAAAGTGACATGGTACATTTGAAAAAGATTGTGTCATATTCGTAAAGAAAGCTGGAATACTATTCGTGAGTAGTTCGTTTGTGACTACACCTTGAATGCTGCGAAATACCCATCCTAAAATGACACTGTATCCAATCGCAATTCCAAGAGATCCAAGTAGTGGAAGCCATCCAATATATTTACCAAATTTATTCTTCCAACAATATGTATAAGCACCTAACGTTCCGGTTTTTGCCATTCTTCCTAGCGCAAATTCAGCCGATAAACCAACAAGACCAAATAAGGCGATAAAAATTAAATATGGAATCAGAAAGGCAGCTCCTCCATATTGTCCTAAACGATATGGAAACATCCATATGTTTCCCATTCCTACGGCAGAACCTACACAGGCAAGCACAAATCCTACCGTACTTTTAAAATTTCCGTTTTTATTCATTTGTAGTACCTCGATGTTTCTTAGTATATCACAAAAATGATATAATATTTAAACAGGTGATGAGTATGTTTGTAGAAGAAAGACAAAATTTAATTTTAGAAGATTTACAAGAGAATGGTAAAGTGTTGGTAAAAGATTTAAGTACACGTTTTGGTGTAACACCCGATTTAATTCGTAAAGATTTAGCTTTTTTAGAATCGAAAGGGAAATGTAAAAAGATTTATGGTGGAGCGATTTTGAATCGTTTAAATGTTCATTTAGAGGATGCCAATTCTAGAAAGAATGTGAATAGTAAGGAGAAACAAAAAATAGCGCAAATGGCTTATGATTTGATTGAACCAAATATGACAGTCTTTTTGGATATTTCGACTACGAATATTGAATTAGCTAAATTATTAGTGTTAAGACCTATTTCAGGTATTACAGTCGTTACGAATATGTTGGATGTAATTCAGATTCTTTCTACAAGTCAAATTCATTCTATTTTCATTGGTGGAGAATTTGATTATGCAAGAAATGGTTTTGTGGGTAATATGTGCGATGAATTTCTTCAACGATTTCATTTTGATTTATCTTTTTTAGGTGTGGTTGGTATAGATTTAGAATCTGGAAGTGTTATGACCTATATGCCGAATGATGGTCAAACAAAGCGTATTGTTTTAAAACAATCGAAAAAGGCCTATATGTTGGCGGATTCGGATAAGTTTTATCAAATGGGAAATTATGAGTATGCCAAGGTAGATGCGTTTTATGGAATTCTACAAACAATAAAAAGTAATAAAAAGTAATAAGGAACTATTGATTTTGATCATAGTTCTTTTTATAATCTAATTGTAGATGGAGGACTTACTATGTTAAATCGTATTTCTATTCTGAAAGATAAAATGTTATCTCAACCACGCTTTGTAAGTATTGAACAAGCTTTGATTATTACACGAACATATCAAGAAAATGAAGATAAATCGATTCCTTATAAGCGTGCACTTTCTTTGTATAACGCATTAAATGAAATTGAAATTGGTATGGAACCTGAAGAGTTGATTGTGGGAAATCGAACAAAAGGTGTTCGTTATGGTGTTGTATTTCCAGAAAGTGGAATTTCTTGGGTGGATCGTGAATTTGAAACGATTCCAACACGTCCTCAAGATAAGTTTAATGTTCGTCCTGAAGACATTGAGACTTTTCGTAAAGTGATTGTTCCATATTGGAAAGGTAAAAGTTTAGAGGATGTTATTAAGAATCGTTTTGGTAATGAAATTAGTGCAATTTCTAAAGTAGTAAAAGTTAATCAAACCGATCATGCTCAGGGGCATATTTGTCCAAATGTTAAAGAATGGCTTCAACTTGGTCCACAAGGCTATATTGATTTAGCTAGAAATCATTTAAAAATATGTTCTGAATCAAAAAAAGAATTCTATGAATGTGTTATTTTAGTCATGCAAGGTGTTCAGAAGTTTATGCTTCGCTATCATGATTTGGCTTTGGAGATGAACAAAAAGGAAGTGGCAGAAATTTGTGAAAATTTGGCTTATAAACCAGCTGCCACATTTCATGAAGCATTACAGTCATTATGGTTTTTATTTGTAGTGCTACACATGGAAAGTAATGCATCTAGTTTTTCTCCGGGTCGTTTAGATGAAACTTTATATTCTTACTATAAACAAGATATAGATTCAGGCATGTTAAAAGAAAGTGAAGCTTTAGAATTAATTGAATGTTTATGGTTGAAATTCAATGAGATCGTATATTTAAGAAATGCGCATAGTGCTAAATATTTTGCGGGTTTTCCAATTGGATTCAATATTTGTGTGGGTGGACAAGACCAAAATGGAAACGATTTTAGTAATGAATTGAGTCATTTGTTTTTAAAAGCACAAGAAGATATTGGTCTTCCACAACCCAACTTATCCGTTCGACTTCATGAACATACGAATGATGAATTATTAAAGCATGCGATTCGAGTTGTTTCAAAAGGAAGTGGAATGCCACAATTTTTCAATGATAAGGCAATTATTAAGGCGATGGAAGATTTAGGTATATCCCATTTTGATGCCATGGATTATGCGATTGTTGGTTGTGTGGAACTGACAACACAAGGCAATAATTTAGGTTGGTCGGATTCGGGCATGTTTAATATGAATAAGGTGTTAGAACTTACTTTGAATCATGGTCGTTGTTTGTTGACGGGAAAACAAATGGGGCCTGATTATGGGGCTTTAAGTACATATACTTCGTTTTCTGATTTAGAATCTGCCTTTGAAAAAATGATGGATTATTTTATTGATAAAATGATTCCATGTTTAGAAGAAGTGGAAAAAGCACATATTGATATTTTACCAACAGCCTTCTTATCAAGCGTCATTGATGATTGCATGGAAAAAGGAATGGATGTAACGCGTGGTGGCGCGCATTATAATTTATCGGGTATTCAAATGATTCAGGTGGCAAACCTTGCAGATAGTTTGGCGGCTTTAAAAAAGCTTGTATATGATGAAAAGAAAATTGATGCAGCTGATTTAGAAAAAGCTTTGAAAGAAAATTTTTCAAACAATGAAGTCATGCGCCAGATGTTACTAAATCGTGCACCTAAGTATGGAAATGATGTGGATTGGGTGGATGAGCTTGGTGCAAAATGGGCATTAAAGTTTAGAAATAAATTAAAAAAATATACAAACTATCGTAATGGAGAATATCATACAGGAATGTATACGGTGAGTGCCCATGTTCCTATGGGAGAAAATGTAGGGGCTAGCTGTGATGGAAGATTTGCCAAAACGCCTTTGGCAGATGGTGGATTATCGGCTGTGTATGGTCGTGATTTAAAGGGCCCTACGGCAGTATTAAAATCGGTGTCGCATTTAGATAATTCTTGTACAACAAATGGTGGCTTGTTAAATATGAAGTTCTTACCTGAATTCTTTAAAACAGAATCGGGTATTGATAAGTTTGCGAATTTTATGCGCACATTTGTTGATTTAGAGATTCCACATATTCAGTTTAATGTGGTTCGTAAAGAAGATTTATTAAATGCCAAAGCACATCCGGATCAATATCGCTCTTTGACGGTTCGTGTTGCTGGTTATACAGCATATTTTACAGAACTTGCTGGAGAGTTGCAGGATGAAATTATCGCAAGGACAAGTTATGACAACATCTAAAGGGTATATATTTGATATAAAGCGTTTTGCGACACACGATGGAAAAGGAATTCGTACAACGGTGTTGTTTAAGGGGTGTCCACTTCGCTGTAAGTGGTGTCAAAATCCAGAAGGATTGTCATATTTACCACAAGTCTTGTATATGGAATCCAAGTGTATGCATTGTCTTAGTTGTGTACATGCATCAAAACAGGGTGGCGTTAAGTGTGTAAATCATAAAATTAGTGTTTCAAGAAACGCAAGAGAAGATTGGGATGCGATTTGTGATGTATGTCCTACTTTAGCTTTGAGTATGGATGCCAAAGAGTATACGGTAGAGGAATGTGTTCATGAAATTTTAAAGGATGAAATATTCTTTAAAAGAGAAGGTGGAGTTACTTTCTCAGGGGGAGAGCCCTTTTTACAAAGTGATTTCTTGATTAATATATTAAAGGTTTGTAAGGAAAAAGAAATTCATACGGCTATTGAAACAAGTCTATATACGGATTTAGAAAATGTACAAAAGGCTTTGCCGTATTTGGATCAAATTTATTGTGATTGTAAATTGTATGATGAAAACTTGCATAAACAGTATACGGGTGTTTCAAATGAAAAAATATTAAAAAACATTGCGTATTTACTTAAGAGCAATAAAAAAGCGCACGTGATTGTTCGTACGCCTTTAATCCCTACTATGACGGCATCCTTTGATAATATTTCTTTGATTTCGAAGTTTTTGGTTTCTTGTTATGAAGATGTTCATTATGAAATCTTGAATTATAATCCTTTAGCTCAATCTAAATATGCATATTTGGATATGGAGTATTGTTTTAAAGAAAATCCAAAAATGTATTCTAGTGAAAAGATGCAAGAGTTCTATGATTGTGCAAAACAAAATGGTATAAAGAATCTAGTTATCGATTAAGGAGCGTAGGCTCCTTTTTAAAATTAAATTATATTTTTTGATATATGAAGGTAGTCCGATATTTTCTTTCGTTGAGAAAAGTAAATGGAATGAGTTGTTGTATAATTGTAAACGTTGAGACGATTCGTGTTGGATTGAATATCGATTATTCCTTTATTTATAGCTTTTTATGTATTTCAAGTCAGTATTATATGCTTTGTGTGTAAACACTGTGTTAATGATTTATTTAAATAAATTCACATATTTTTAAAAAAAAATAAAAAAAAGGGAACCAAACGGCAAGTAAATCCATCGAATATGTGAATCAATAAAAGAGGGAAAAAAGAAAAGAGAGGAGGTAAGAATGAAGAAAGAGACATTTTGTCGGTATATCAGACAGTATGAAACAGATATGTTTCGATTTGCAAAAAGTATCGTGGGAACCCAGGCAGATGGAGAAGATGCGATGCAGGAAAGCATCTTAAAGGCTTATGAAAATATTGATACATTACGTTCAAGAAGAAAATTCAAAGCATGGATCTTTCAGATCCTGGCAAATGAATGTTATCAGATCTTAAGAAACAGGAAGAGACAGGAACCAACAGATCCGTTTGAATTTCCAGAACAGGAACATTCCAGTGATTACTGGACAGAAGATATGGTATCAGAGGATGGAGAAATTTTAAGTTATATTTTAAGAATGCCAAAACAGCATCAGGAAGTATTGATCTTATATTATTATGATGAATTTTCCACAAAAGAAATCGCCAAAATCTTAGATATACCGCAAGGAACCGTAAAATCAAGACTTGCCAGAGGAAGAAAACAATTAAAGGATTTATTAGAGATGGAAGGAGAAGGTGCATATGAAGGAGCATGAGTTAAGAAAAAGGATCAAGAGAGAAAAAATGCAGGAACAGATGCCAGAATCAACCAGAAAAAGGATGGATGATCTGTTAGATGGATTGCCGGAAGAAACAAAAAGAAGTAAAATTCATAGAATCTGGAAAAATGCCGTGGTATTTGTGGCTGTATTATCTTTATCAACAGTGACAGTGTTTGCAGGTGTGAAATTGATCACATTAGGAACAGGAAAATTGGACACAAAACATGGAAGCAGGCAATATCAAAGGTCTGTGAAACTAAACGAGATTCAAAAAAATAATGCAAAGGCAGGAATAAGCAGAACAGATCAGGGAATTACATTAAGAATTGACAATGTCGGTCTGGATGAAGGTAATTTATTATTGTATTATACAGTGTCATTAAATAAAACAACGACAGCCGAAAAGCTTGAAAAAGTTAAAAAAGATAGTTTACAAGAGCGCTGGAACCTTAACAGTATATGGCTTGGACCACAGATTTCCATTGATGGAAAAGCAAATGATGAAGTAAATGAAACGGGAGTAACGGAAGCTTACAGGATCAACAACC
>ERZ773221.1019-NODE-1019-length-29194-cov-4.265829_pt1 | contig 29194 bp, 30 predicted proteins | sample MGYA00580994_ERZ773221 | MGnify/ENA primary metagenome ERZ773221 (study PRJEB29015, sample SAMEA2737758) | human gut metagenome | biome: human gut; feature: human-associated habitat; material: faeces | place: China | collected 2012 ... | reverse complement strand
AAGTTCTTCACAAGCGGGTTTCTCACCCAAATCCCAACCCTTATCCCAAAGATCAGCGATAGGGGAGATTTTATTTGCAGTATGAGCATTAGGTAACACGACGTCACTTTCAGCCCATATCTGGAGAGGAATAGTAGGAATTGCCATGATTCTCCCTTATAATAGTGTGTTCTCTTCTTCGGAGGTATAGATAAGACTGGATAGACCACCAGGTCCTGTTCGCGATGTGCTTACAGACCCAAAACCGATTGCATAGGAATCGTTTTTAAACCCAAAAGGTAGCCCTTCTGATTTTACCAGTCGAAGGTACGTAGGCATAGGGAGCATATCTTTTATTTCTTGTATAGCGGTCTCTATCTCGAAACAACTATTAAAGATATTGATATCAAAACGATAATTATCACCTTTGTAAGTGGTAAAATTCTCGGCACCGAAGAGTTGCTTCAGCGTCCCAATTACCTCAGGCCTTGTTCCATGTTTAGCCGTGCTTGAGAGAAGGATTGTGATAATGGCACGATAGTTCATGTCACTCAAGCCATTTCTGTCAATCCCCACCTGAGCACCAATCTCATCAAGGTTAACCCCTCCAGCATTCTGGAGGAGACGCCCTTCCGCAAGATTGACCATCATCTCATCTACAGCCTTCATTCGTTCCAAATACACGGATAAAAATTTTACAAGATTTTCCTTTTCCCGTAAAAAGTCGCCCGGCAGGTAATCAATACCGTCTGAAACGAAATTATCCAATGGATGGATGTGGTTGACATCTTTTACTGTATCTGCCATAATCCCTCTTAGATTATCTGTAGGAATGTTATATTATCAGTATCGATAGAGAATACTTCATCCATCCCTGCAACAACATCAGAGGTTGTATAAGAAGTATCAGGATCTCCGACGTTCTTGACATCCACATAAAGTTGTGTAAATCTACCAGCAGAGATAGAAGAACCTACAGCAGATACAAGCTGGATGTTGTATAAAGTATCAGCAATGTTAAGCGGGTCAATAACACCTTTGAGGGCTGACTTTATAGTATCCTGTTCAGTGGTTGAGAGGACCTTTCCTTTATAACGGACACGGATAGCCAAATCCCTTGCCTGTGCCTTGCTGTGATAAATTCGTTCTGTCTGATTATCCTCAGTAGGGACATCATAAAAAACATTACCATAGGTAGCGTTAGACAAAGCGATTGAATTATAAAGTGCCTTGCTAATATCTTCTGTAGACCCACCATACACTACGGTCTCAAACTTGTATGGGGGTATTCCATTCTGGTCTGTAGCCCCTGTGTTATTTGAGAAGATTTTAACCTTACTTACACCACTCACCCCAAGGACAGCACTCACTACCGCAGGTCTGGTTGCAGCAGCACTCGATGCTGTTGTGTTAGAAGCCCTGACCTTGTATTCGGTGTCGGTCTCAACATCTGTCCCCTCTGTGAAGGCATTCATGTTGTTAAGACTGATAAACCCACCCGGTGTTGGGGAAATCGAGGTTACGGTGTTTTTCTCTCTGGAGAGTTCACCTGCCTCAACAGCAACAACATCCATTGTGATTGTACGCTCACCAACAATCGGTGATGTTCTGAAATCAACACGGCTGTTAAGTCCGATCATTTCAAGATTAGTATCATACCCAATGTACAATGCCCCATTTTGAGAGTCAATGATGATTCTATCATTATTAAGCTCGGAGGTATTGTTGACAATAAAGCTCTTGACAGAGGCCATGAAAGTGTTAAGCTGAGAGCTATTAGGGGTTTTATTGGTCAATTGGAGAGTTGTTTGACTTGTTGTTCCGGTGTTTTGATTATTGATCTGGAAACTATAAGTTCCTACAACCCAGTCCTTATTGAGAATTTTTTGTGCCAGTATGTTACCAGCAAGGGTGGTGTCGTCATTTAATACAAATGTACCACTATCAAGTGTATATGTGTTTTGGGCATATACCATGTTGTAAGGGACAGTGTTGTTAACTGCCATCTCAACAGAACCTGAACTTTTTGTCTTTCCTCGACGATAAACACCCCTTCTGGAAAGAAGCTCGTCAAGATAAATACCCTCAGCCCCCGCAAGGGTCTGAGCAGAATAGACGGAAGCTGCCAGAAGGATAATCTGGTATTCCCTTTCGTTAAAAATTGTTGTCAACTTGTCAGCAATTGTGTTAGCTTGTGTGTTGAAATTTTCACCAAAAGTTCTGATAAGGGTCTGTTTTGTGTCTGCGATAAGGTCATCCAGAGAGGGGATAGTGAAACCGTAATCGCTCAATCCATATTGAGTTGCCAATTCGTCCTCCTTTCAGGACCATGATTCTTTTGTATATTTTACCATACGTGGCAGTGTTTTGCAAATAAAGGGGAAAAGGCTATAAATGAAAAAACCACCCCGGAGGGTGGTTAGTTACCGGGCAAAGAGTCTTCCAAGGCTGAAAGGCGCTTGTCAAGATCCTCCTGCACTGAAATTGTTGCTCTAAGTATCCAAAATAAGAGTTCTTCCTTTCTAAAAGCGAATTCCTCACCTGCCGGAGTATCCCCATTAGCTTCCCAGCTATCGTAGCAGAAAGCCGAATACTTGGTCCAATCGAGACCGTGTTTGAGCATAACCTTAATAGCATCCTGCACAGTAGGCCCTGAATGAAGCCTGGCAGCACCCTTTTCAGAAGAGTATTTAGCCAACCATTGCCAAACTGAGTCTAATTTTCCAATCTCATAAAAAGCCTTAGTCTCTGCGAGAGAGATCTGGCGAAGATTAGTTTTCTTTTTCTTGTTGGAGGTGGAAATTACGCTATTTACTGCGTAAACTTGACTCCACCTCAGGTTGGTAGTTCCATTGGAGATGAAGTTATCCTGTTTGGGAGAAAATGCTGACAATGATGTAGATATCTGGACACCATAAGACCTTTGTACCGGACTTATAGATATTGTATCTACATATGCGCCAACTTCAGTACCAGAAGTGGCGAAATAATACCTACCAGATATGTTTTGCCACTCGTTTGAAAGGCTGTCCAGAACCTGCTGTACAGTTGACCCTGAATGTGTCCCGACCAAAGAAGCACCTGAGACATCCATGATATCGCCTTTCTTTAATATTCCAATATCAGAAATTAACTTACCGATGGTGGCTTTTTCTGTATCAACAGATGACTGGATGATCAACTCATCCGTATCTGACACCAGCACCTTGTCTGAAAGATTTCTTATCTTGATAACAGGAAGATCTGTTATTGCCATATTAACCTCGTTTTTAAGTCCCTCGTGACACGAAACGGATTTCTTTAAAGCCCCGTAACCGTTAGGCTGCAATCTTGCCAATCCGCTCCATCAGATATGCAAAAATCACATCCTGGGCACTAGTCCCGTAGGAATACAAGCCAGGTATCACTATTGCATCTGACAGCACAGACGTCAGGGGTGAAACAGACCCATCTCCTGCTCCGCCCAAATTCATTTTTTGAGACGTGGTGTATTCAGGTATCGTATAGCCAGTCACCTGTCTGGTTGTTACCGCAGACTGGTCAGACCTTTGGTATGCAATAGCGTAAGCCCCTGTATTTTTGTTAGAACACATAACCACGGCGCAAAACAGACCAGCCCCCATATTTGATGGAGTGAAAGGGACATCTGGCTGTGTGCCACCATTAAAAAACACAGGGAAACTACCAGATGAAGTTGTGCGAATACCAACCCCATGAGGTGTTGTTTCTTGGGTTGCGATGGCTATCCTATCTGTCGGGGTTGATGATAATGCACCTGAAGGCAACTGGTAGATGAAGGCGAACGTATTGATGTTTGCGTCCATAACCACTTCGGTATCACCAGCCATACCGGATGCACCGGAGAAATTAAGCCCCTGCAAAACAGACCCATTCAGCTTTGTGGATGGCTCGAGGCCTGGCTGGGAATTGAATTTTCCACCATCTACCCGGTTTGCGAGTGCGGAAACTTTTTGCCCGATCCCCAGTTTGATAAAATCAACCGTTGCAGGCGACCATATAGTGGGGTTTAAATTTGCCAGTGCTATTTCCGCAGCTGTCAAAGAATAAACGGGAAGCAATGGGTTATTTAACCCTGTGTCAGTGTAAAGAAGGCGCATTTTTTTTTTATCCTCAGAAAACGTTGATTCGAAAAGCCGGTAACCAGTCGTAGAGGGTTACAGATGTATCGTATACCCAGGTGATTCCAGAAGAAGATCGTACACACCCGCGTGCGCCCAATGTTCTACCAGAAGGTTTGACAGTCGCACCGCTTTGAAGAGGATTTTCTACTGTCGCATAGGAAACCCGTCCAAAACGGCCAGTAGGAGCAGATGCCAAGTTAATCAGCACCCCCTTTCCGTCCGAGCTGATCGCTACGCTAGAAATGGCAGGGGGTGACGCCGATTCATCTGTGTAGTTAAAACCGTAATTTGCTAGGCCATCAATACTAATATTGGTCGTGTCTATCACCAGGTTGGTATACGAAGGGATGTTTATTTGTATTTGCGTGGGAGAGTTCCATACAAAACCATTCGGAACCATACCATACCAGCCGCTCGTAAACCACTCCTGGATAATTGCTCTTGCCACAGCCGCTCCACGTTTATTTTGTGCAGCACAGGTGAGGTGCAAACCGTCCGTAATAAAATCGTACTGATACAAGGTATTTACGCAACGGAACTGCTCACGGCCATGTAGGTTGTTTACTGACATCCTTACACGCTGGCCTGTAAACGCACCATGCCCGTCATTGACATACCCCAGCTGGGTGATGGCGATGATCGGCGGTTCGTTTTGACCAGTCCTTGCCATGATGTCACTGATGACTTGCCTCTGGTACTGCTTCATCCTAGACTCATACATCCCTTCCCGCAACCCAGACCAGTCCTCGTCTGACTCTCCTTGCATCCAGTCAACGCAGAGAACAATCGGCAGCCAGCCACGCGCTTTACAGGCCGTCACGCAGTCTTCGATTGAATCCAGCATGTATTGGTACACGGCATTACCGCGTTTTTGGTACTCGTATGCCTGCCCGGATTGGGCACACACGATTGATAGTGTGCGAGGCGTGATTCCTGTAGCTGCCACCATATCACGGATGAAGGTATTCGCCAGGCCGCTTGCCGACGTTTCTTTATCTGTCCCACTTACAGCTTCAACCAACGGCACTAGAGTAGTGCTGCGTGCCCCCGTTCTCCTGACCCCGCCAGATAGCATAAACGCGTTATCAGGATAAACTGGCGTCGACGCGATAATAGTTTGATCCGCATCTGGGCAATAGCCGCGTGCATTAGACTGCCCGGCAGTTACAAAAATGAAGCATACCGGAACATCTTCTGAATACGGGTAAGCCGTAGACCCTGACAAATGGAGTCCATACTCAGGGAGGATAGTCATATCATCGCCGCCACCCCCGCCACTCTCCTGGTTAACAAGAACCAAGCCGCTATCGGAGTAGATCCAGTGATGGCCGCCAACCGTGTAAGCCTCAACGATCTGGTTTGTCGTGGCGTCAACGATCATGCGCCACACCTTTTCACCGCCGATAAATTGCGGCACTGCCCCCTCAGTTCCTAGCGCATATAACTCAGCCTCTTGCGGCGTGAGTACTTCATAATATTTCCCGTCAGGACCAATTTGTATTAACCGCCCAGCGGCGTTTAAAAAAGGAGCCACTCTTTTTGTCTCCGGGTCATAACCCGCCAGGGCCACACTGTTTGATGATATCTGGTATGCGTAGTCGTCACGAACTATCAACCTATCTGTCGGATTAAGAACCCCTGAATTGTTAACATACTCATTTGCCAGGGTTGAGTCCGAAGAATTTCTAACCCAACAATGTGCCCCGTTTGGGATATTACCCGCCGCAACCTCACCCTGGGCCACCGCCAAGGACTCATATCCCCGGATGGTATTTATAATGGACCCTGTTCCCGGAACATCTGCAACTTCTTGGGCAATCCCAGCATCGTTCTTGTACACTTTGAACGCTACAGAGCTTCCGCTTCCTTGAGGGACTTGGAAATATTGTCCATCCGTAGTTGCAGCAAGGCCTTCACTAACAGAGGTATATAAGTTTCCCAGCTCAGATGCCTGCAATGCATATGCTTGTGCCTCATCTCTTGCATCCTCTGCTTGGTCTTTTGCCTCAACTGCTTCGTTTTTGATTTCTGTTACTTCATCGAGTAGACTCAAACCACCAACAGTCGCCCATGCAGATGCTGAAACACCACCTGTTGTAGACGGCGTGGATTTAGCAGGCACAGTTTTAGGGAATGTCCCTCCCCATGTGTAACATTGCGCCCCTGCAATATGCCAAATAGCATCGGTTGCATAGGTTAATGTTGCACCATCCTCGAAAGAACCTTCTACCAAAGTTAGCCCAAGGTCATGGAGTGCTCTTCTCCATAATTCTCTCTCGTTTGCACGGGCAGTGTCAAGACTTTGTTGAACATCTGTTCCATCAGAGGTCCCTATAAGCGAAGCACCACCAGTCGCAGACAGGTCTCCTTTGTTAGCCAAGTCCAAGTCAGAGATAACCTGAGAGACAGTGGCCTTTTTCGTCTTATCGGGTTGTTCTACAACAAGGTAGTCGTCTCCGACCACTTGGGTTGCAGAGGGTAAGTCCGCAATTTTAATTGTTTCTAAGGCCATCTTTTATCCTCCAAGAAATTCGTCTGAGACAGTCTATAGTTATTGTCACATAATTGTTAAATATTTGCATGGCAAGGGTGGGGCTATCATATCCGCCACGGTAGATTTTTCTTTACTAACCGTTGCAGACCGTAGTTGGTATGAATAGTGTTGAATGCCATAGTTATTGATCTCTAATATTACATGTTCAAAGACGCTTCCAGTCTTTCCAGTTTTCTGCGCATATATGCGGCTTCTACTGTCAGACACTGTTCTATGGATTTGCGGCGGCAAGACCACCATCGGGCAGTTCAACGACCTCTTCATCTGCGGAAGTCGCTCCATCTGGCAACGGGTTGTGTTCTGCGATAGTGATCTCACCCGTCTCCGGATCCTCGATGTGTTCCTTCATGTAGTCCCACTCGCCGATATTAATCACTTTACCTTCTTTATTGCGAATAACCTTCATCATTTTGCCACCCATCCCGTGTTGCCAGTACCAGTCTCTTTCACATAGAAGCTGGATGCCGCGCCGCCATCAACTCTGCGGTAGGTCGATCCGACCGCAGCAGTTAGAACGCCTTCTGGGCTACCAGAACCGTAAAAATCGCCGACTGTAGCTGTATACATCCGCTTAGTAACATAACTGGCTAACGCAAGGTTATTGGAAGCGCCAATATTTCTCGTAGCAGAAGCATCAAATGAAATGTTACCACCAAAGACAACGGCCGAGGCATTAAGACCAAGCGATGTTCCATATGCGTTTATGTCGGCGGATTTAGTGGTGCCACCCCCAACATAAAATTCAATGGCACGCGTATTTGTCGCCCCCGCGTTATACCCGAAGCGCATCGTAGTCCCACGAAGGGTAAAACTACCATTTGCTGTCAAAGCATCTGCGGTATAGTCACGGCGATAAGTCCGAGCTGTGAGCGTTCGCTGGTTAATATTCAGAGTATCGCCAACTGCACCAACAACCGCATCAAGAACGTACTGTCCACTGAGGGTTCCATCAGTTTTCAGGTTACGCTTATGAATGCGCACTTCACCTGTATATCCGGTAGAAGACCCTCCGGTAATATTAAGAGGAACACCCATGAAAACGTATGGCTTATATGCAGCTGGTACGTCTACGGTTGTCCGGCCATTGGCGGAGTCAACCTCAACGACATTTACGGTAAATTCCTTAGCGAAGAAGGAACCAATGCTATTCCCACCTTTAATGATTAACGGCAGGTTGGTGTAGCCATAATCCTCATAAACAGTAGTAGCGAACTTGTAATCTGTGTTGGCACGTTGATGTGCCGTCCACGGATAGATAACATCCTCCGGCATGAATATACCGCCGCCAACCTTTTTGAACAGGTTATATTTAAACCCGTTACTCGGATTGACGTGACCCCACACGCATAAATCTGACGTCTCAGGACGATAATCCAGCCCTACAGGGAATACCGGAATACCGCCAGTGAAAGCCTGAACGGCCTTGAGAATAATGGGGGTGGTGTCAGGGATAATAAACTGCAAGGACTGCTGGCTGCCCGCTGTGCCAACGCCGTCATTGTTGTTCCATTTCAGGTTCTGGATAATCGCCATTTTATAGCCATTACCAAAATCAACCGCCATTTCTGCTCGGGCAAAAAACAGGTTCTGGTTGTACCCGGTATCTGCGGAATTCTGGTCAATGTTAGCATTAGTCCAGATGGCGATGTTGGAAAGGTCGAAACTTCCGGTCAGGTCTTTGTACCAGATACAGATATTGCTGTGCATCGCCGGCGACAACACCGGTAGTTGCAGGATGCCATTCGCCGCCATTAGCCCATACGGAGAGAACATCTCCTTGGTGGTTTTGTGCCCGCGCAGGCTGTCAACATCAGGCGGATTCACGTAGGTACTATTGGTGTTGTACATCACACCATAGGTGCCGTATTTGAAGTCAAATCCACCATGAGGAAACGCCCCTACATCGTGGGTTGGACTACCAAAACGAACAAAATCGATGCCGTTGGTTGACGGGTATGAGCCGTAGCCTGCCGGAGGCACCCAGTTCTCATTGGCGTCGTAATACCCAAAAGCACCTTCCTCGAAGGTCAAGTACTTATAGGTCCTGTCCGGGCGGTACTGCGAACCGATGCAGTCGATATTTAATCCGAAACCCTTCTCGTTGCCATCGTTCCACCACTTGTTCAGGATGGTGACATAGGAAGGAGTGTCTTCCATGTAGCACGCAGTGTAGACGGAGCCACGGGCAGCGGTTGCGATAACAGACTTGTTCGGTTTACGCTCGGTCGGGTTGTATGCCGGGATACTGAGATACGTACCTGAGCAATGGAAACCATGACCAGTTTCGATTAAGTAGTAGTCACACTGCTGGCCGCTAACTGAACTTGTCCATCGCCCGTTGTTGGAGATAGTCCCACCAATCCACTGACACCAGTCAATATGCAGTCGCACACAGCAATAACGTGCTGTACTGATATATAGGTTTTTAAACACACAACCATAAAAATTACCAATCTTCTCTGGGAGGACGCTGGATTTGTATGGGATGATATCGCTGGACATAACGCCATCTTCATCAATACGAACCTGCATCCCTACGAGGTTGACACGGAAATTCTCTACGCGGATGTCTTCAAAAGAACAGTACCACGGGTTAAGTGCCAGTATACCGATACCAGCAGTACAATCAGCATCCAGCGTACCAGGTACATGGTCGCCAATAATCTTCCCACCAGTCATCTGTGTGAAGCCCAGACTTACCGATTCCCAGTAGAGCTTGTTTCCGAGCGCCGTGTACACCTCTTCCACGTCTTCTACAGAGTGCTCGAAGCCGTTAAGGTACTCACCAGTAACCTGGAATTTACGAGAGGCGCTGGCCTTAACATAAATGGTGGATGCACCGAGATTGTAGATCACATTGGAACGGAGCTTCGCAGCTTCTTTCCCGATACGCCAAATACCAGATGAAATATTGAAGGTTATTACCGAGTAAGTGCTCTGGCTGTTGATGTTGTTACCAGTCTGCATCCACAGAGGGAGGGCGTTGATAATGCCGTTAGTTGCCTGCCCTAAGCATACAAAATCATCAGTATCAGCCTGCGCTTCAGCATAGTCTGTGACTTCTTTCGCTCCGTTGGCCTTTGGGCTTATAATACCCATTCCAACACCGACCTGAAGCTGGTACTCAACGCCGTTAGCGTTGTAAATTTTCGCTTCAGTGATAATGTGAGTTCCGGCTTTTGAGGCGTCAGTGTTTCCAGTTGATAACCAAACCCCACCCCCGCCATCATTAGGTGCGTAAAATCCCCGGACCATGAAAGATTCATAATCTGTGGTTTCGCTGAATATTGATACGGCAGAAGGCAACCACTGCCCTATTTTTTTATCAATGACCTCCAGCGTTGACTGCTCTACAGAATCTTCAAGGTGATTTAATACTTGAAATAAAGTTGCCTTCTTTGTATCATCTGGTTGATCGACTACGATCAGGTCGTCTTCTGTTAGAGTGTCCGCACTTGGCAACTCTGAAATTTTAACACTCTGTAGCATCTTATATTTACCCCTCTTCTTAACATTAGTACATTTTACCACAAAGTTCAAAGATTTAAAAGAACAATGGTCTGCCTTAGGTATCACAGACCTAAAAGAAATCTTGAATTGCAATAATTTTTATTTTATCGTGTTTATCGTCTTATCAGCGGGGGTGACTACCGGATTACTTTTTCTGGTTAAGAGAGACCCTGGCGGTACAGGGTTTTCCATGTCGCCTGCCCAAGTATTCCACCAAGTCGCATCACCAGTCTTAGGTAATCTAAAATTGATAAGGTAGTATAACTTATTCCCCCAAGGTATCCAACCCTCATCTCCGCAAAGTGTTGTTGTTTCAGGGTTTGGCGTCGGGTAGTAGTAATCATCAGCACCCACGAAGGCTATTCTTACAATCTCCTGCTCTTTTGTTAAGACTTCAAAAAAGGCAGAATAGCTTCTTGTTGTATGGTCCATTACAGACTGGAAATCTGCAATTTCTAAAACATCTGGTTCAAGACGGGTTATTTCCTTTATCTTATTATCAAGGACCGTCTTCATAACTTTTTTACTTATGTAGGTTCTATATGGGAATCCAAAGGTCTCATCAAAATACCAATCCCCTGCCCACACATTAAACCTTAGCCATAAGCGCTGTCGTAGACTTACTTGATTGGATTCTATCAACTGGAGACCTGTAGAAACATCAAGATCTCCAGTAACAGGGTCCATCAAGAAGTCAGAATAAAGAGTTGCCATCTATTCCCCTCATGCATTTGGAACATCGGTATTGTTCTGACCACCATCATCTGTCCAAGTATAGTGATGTGTATGGCGAATAAAATAATCATAAAAATCATTCATGTTTACACCACGCGCTGTAATAATATTACCATCAGGGGTAACTTGAGCGCCATTCATCTTAATCGTACCACCAGATTCTGCTGTCAGGTTTGCCGCCCCATTATCGAACTTGAAATTCCCAGATTGGTCAACCACTAATTTTCCTACTGGCGTCTCCAGCGTGAAATCACCCGCAGGAGTCATTGAGAAATGCACCTTGTCGTTCCAAAGTTCAACATTGTCTGGATCGATCGTCATGGCATTCCCATCGCTGTGAACACCAATTATCGCCCACCCAGGAAACATATTGTGTGTTGTCTGGTCATTATTATCATTCTCATTCCTTTCTGAGAAGCTCAGACCCACAATATCACCAGGTTTCACAGGAATCGTTAGGCGGGCTTTTCCTCCATTACCTGAAGGCATTGATAGGGGAACATCAAAAACAGAGCCATAGGCATCCACAGTCCCATCTGGGAAGTTTGTACTCGCAAGGGGCTGAACTGTTGCAGACGGGATGCTATAGTCCACATCAACTACCGTTGCCCTTAGCCCTGTGTGAATATCTCTGGCCTGTTTTGCAAACCACTGATTAAGTGCTGCATCCATACGGGTTATTGCTGCCATTAGGCCTCCACAATTCCACCACGGGTTTCTGCAAGTCCTAACTCTGTGATCCAATCCCCACCTTCGAGCTGGCCTTTGTGAGTTAAGTATACAACCTTGTAAAAACCTGTGTATTTCTGGCTCTTTAAAAATACAGTTGATTCTGGTATGATTGCACCATTCATTTCTGTTACCACCACCAACCCCGCGTCCTCTTTTATTTCTGCGGGAGTAGGTACATGAGGCTTAGATGATTTTTTCTTAGACTTGGCCCTTTTTTCCTTTCTCCTCTTTGCAGGCTCAGGGTTCTGTGGCGTTGGTGAATCATGCATACCAGATTCAGCACTGATCTCAAAAACTGCCCTTTGAAATCTTTTCCCTTGCGTGGTCCAATATACAGCACCATCTTGAACACTGAAAGTAGATCCTGTATTCTTGGCTAATCTCTCCAAGTTATTTGCGGCGAGGCCCGTAAAGGACATAGAGTGCTGAAGCGTTTGGTCGCCAAACTTGACGATCTTCCCAATGGGGAGCTTCATATCAGAAGCAAGGTCACTGACTACCGTGTCTATTGGCGTACCTTTCTTATAAGAGCGAGAGGTCTTTGCCGTTTTAATATTTACTGTTGCATCCCCGAGGATCATCTTTGTCTGACGGGTATTGCCGTCCCACTTATCCTGAACAAACTCTACGGTCCCAGAAAAGATAGTCTGATTCTCGCCATCAAACCCGGCCTCAAGAACGATCGCAATGGACTCACGTTGGTTAGCATCGAGGTAGCTCACCGTCTCATCGGAGAGGTTGTAGATGGTAACATAACCCTTATTAGGCTCCTTCGAATTGTCCTTCTTGACCTCAAACTCGATGTTTGCGGCACCAGTTTCATTACTGATATAATACGCATCTTTAGCATTCTGGTTGGTATAGTCAGATATATTGGTAGGCTTTTCACCAACATACACTGGTTTACCTATCGTCAGCTTATAGGTTCTTGTTCTGTAAGCAGGCATTGTTTACTCCTCATCGGTAGTTACCTCATCATCAGGAGACGAGTAAAGTAGTTGCAAGTCTGACAAAAATCCAATATTGTATCTCCCTACACGTTTAGTGGATTGAGTAAAAGAAAATACACATAGGTCTCCTGCCGGTATATTGTCCAAGTATTGGAATGGCTGCAAAAGATTAAAAATTGTTGTTAATTTAAAGGAAATGGTAGGTGTCGAACCAACATCTCCGAAATAGACGAGCCAAGACTCGTCTCTCTCGTTCCATTGAAAACGCATTTCATAAGTTTGACTGTCCAGAACCACACGCATGGTCTGGTCTGCAAACCCATCTATGTCCCAAGTGAATGTTATTTTTGCCATTAGTTACCTACCACCTTGCCATAATCAACAACATTACCGCTGAGGTCTTTTAACTTGCCATCCGGGGTTAATGTACCCACTTTCTCATCTTGCATAGTCCTGCCTGTAACACCTAATTTCTTAGCCCTTGCTTGCCAACTATCTTGATTAGGCCCAGCAAACTTTGTTCTCCTTGCAGTGACGTCTACTTCGTCATCTGTAGCCGAAGACTGAACAGAACCTTTCTGCTTTGTTTTCCCCCCAGATTTTTTAGGGTCGGTATATACCGTGGCTAAGGCTGTCTTCCCAAGAGTAAAAGTACGGAACTCAGTAAACTCAAGTTGAAACACCAGCGCTGCCCCATCTGAATTGCTGCGGCTTGCTTCCAAAGAGGTAAGGATATAATTTTCAATGATGCGATCTTCCGTTACAAGCGTAACGATTTGGCGATCAGTGATGAGCCTTTCCAAAACCTCCAAGGCCTTTTCTGGGCGTCGGGATTCTACCGGGTTGTTAGGGTCGGTATCTTTGTCGATGTAGTTGTTCTCGATCATGTAGAGTGGCGAGCTATTGATTCTCGCACTGAAAGAGAATTTCCCATCCTCAATAACGCCGTGGTCACTATATTTTACTTTGTTTTCAACAGCGTATGATGTCTTGTCAACTGTCCGGGTATAAGAGTGATCCTCAACAACATCAAAAAGGATTGCAATGTTATCCGTATAGTTTTTATTCTTTAGTTCAACGTTTCTGCCACCGTTATTAAGTCCGCTCGCAAACAATGTATATTGAACTTCACTACTGGCATTCTGAGCCGTAGAGACTTTTTGCTCAACGTTTGCTGTAGCCTTACCTTGTTGCGGTTTGGACTGGTTGCTTGCTACAACTGCCATAAAGCCTCCTCAATAAGCTTGTTATGATTTTATCATAAATCTTCAAATAAAACAACGAAAAAGGGGCCGAAGCCCCTTGTATTAATCTGGGACACCAAGGATCAAATTGATGTTACCCATATTCGATGCTTCGATCTGTTGGTCAATCATATCCTTCAGCTCTCCAGCATCCAGTTTGATAGTTATTTCGCCAGAGACAGGCTCGGTAGGAATAACCATCGGAGGGGTAGCAGAAGACTTACCATTCGCCCCAGGCATCTGATTGTTCAGATAATCCAGGGTTGCCTTATCAGGACCCCAGAGGTTAGAGAACCAGCTTCCTGTTTTTCCACTGACAATGCTATCATGCACATTGGAGAACACTTTACCACGCTCTTCGTTGAAGTCGCTGTACGGATTATATCTGTCGTTAAGTTCAGATCCTAAAGTGAACAGGGACAGCAGTCCACCTAAGGAACCCGCTCCTTTAAAGAACTTACCTACACGAGAGAATCTACCGCCCTTAGCAGGACCAGCTCCACCACCCTCTCCACCTTTAGGTGTGGCCCCATCGCCTTTACCAAAAACAGCACCAATAGTCTTGATAGCCCCGGCGAGGCCTGCGATCTTAGCTAGGATGTTGAATACACGGATCAGGGATGTTGCAAAGAAGAGAGCGCCTATTCCCCAACCTACCCAGTTCCATGCTTTGGATATTTCATCACCCTTATCTCGGAAGATTGGGATGTACTCTTCAAGGAGGGCCTTTACAAGTATGAAAGAGTTATATAATTCGTAAGGTATCTTCATGAACCCGTCTATGAATCCAGCGACAAACTGACCCACGGCGGCGGCGAGTGGACCATTAGAATCCAAGATCTTGGCAAGGGTATTAAATGTCTCTGTCATCTTATCACCGAATCCAGATTCGAAGATCTTGTTCTGGAAGTTCATCCAAGTCTGGGTAAGGCGTTGCATAGCAACCCGGTTACCTTGTAAAGCTTTCTGTAGTGCGCCACCCTTGTTAGCAGCTTCTGCATAATATTTAGCAACAAACGGAAGCACTTTAGCAGCCTTCAATTCCCCGTTCTTCATCATATCCATCAACTTGGTAACGTCGATGGTGGAGTCGTTAAAAGCTTCTTGCGATGCCTTTATGAACACCTGTAATGATCCTGGGATACCTTCAGCAAGCTGTTGCTTAAGTTCTTCAGCCATGATCTGGCCTTTACCCATCATCTGTTGAATAGCTGTAATACCGCGTTGGTATTTTACAGGGTCAACCTGGAGGGCAGTTGCATATTCAGAGAATGACTTGAAGAGTTGGTCGTTTTGTGATTTAGTAAGTACACCGTTTGCTGCGATAGACATCTGGGTATAACCCTGTGCTGCAACCTTAAGGTCGAGACCTAAACGATACGCCTGGCTTCTCACAAATTCAATACGCTTACCAGCCTCAGCAGAATCATCGGAGACCATCAGCATTGTTGCTTCCATACCCTGGAAGAACTGCCCAGTTTTCAGAACGCTTGCAGCGGCATTGAACGCTCCGTATGCTGCTGTAACACTGATTAATGTGCTGCGTAGATTTCTCAAGCCATCATTCAAAGAAAGAGTATTAGCGCTGGCCTTACGGAGTCCGGTTTCCATAGAGGCAAGTTCTGCACGGAAATTTGATGCCTTCATGTTCCCGCTCTTCATGTAGCGGTTAACTAAGGAATCATAACCTGGCAATTTCCTTGCATATTTATCACCATACTTGGCACGAAGACGAATGTTGGCGTTAGATATTGTGCTAATCTTCGCTTCCCGTGCTCTTGCTCTTCTACCAGCTTCCCGCTCTGCGTCGCGGGCCATTTTCTCTCTGGCTTTATTGTCAGCTTTATCCTGCTTGACTTGTTCACGACGCATACGTGCGTGATCACGCTCCATTGCCTTACGTTGTTGTGCTGCAAGACGAGGATCGTAAGGTGTTGCATTAGCGTTCAGTATTGGTGAACCACCGCCGCCAGCACCCTTATTTTTCAGACTTGCTTCATATGCTGCCATACGTGCAGCAGAAATGGAAGGGTTAGTTCCATAAGCACCGTTCTTAGCAGCAAGTTTTTCTTGTTGACGGAGCTGTGCCTTCAGGGCATTATAGTTTGCCTGCGACTCTGGAGATCGACCAGCAGTTAGTCTGGAGACAGCAGCCTTACGACGTGCCTTTTCAATCTTATCAATGGCTTCACGAGCACGAGCTTCTTTCTTTGCCATTGCGATATTGTGAGCTGTGGTCTTAGCCGCCTCTGCACGTTCAGTTTGATTGAGTCGTTTATTAACCATTCTCGCCTGCATGGCGGAACGTTTCAGGGCAGCAGCAGGGTCGGCCTTAGCAGAAGAAAAAGCCTTCCCGGTCTTTTCCCATTCGGAACGAATTTGCTTTACAGCTTTCAAGGCGCGTCCAAAGGACGTTTTGTCAACGTCCCATGTTACCTTGTTGACTGTAGAAGTCACTATAATATTTGCCATAATTTCCTCAATAAAAAAGCCAGGCTCCTGAAAAGGAACCTGGCTTGAGATTAACCTCTTCTGCCTTTGCTTCGGGGTTTAGCTGCTTCGGCGTCTGCTCTCGATTTCTCTTCTTTCTCATGGACATCGTTTATGAAATCTTCGACATCGAGATACTCATTGAGCTTGAGCAAATATTCCATATCGGCAGACTCAAGGGAGATATAAGACTCTCCCTTAAAGTTCTTCAGAGCACGGCACCAGAGATAGTCGAACCACGTCAGGGAACTATTTTTTCTTGCATAATCAATAGCTCTTTGGACGACTTTAGAAATTTTGGACGGTGTTACTCCGCTGCCACTTCCGTCGGTTCCTGATCCACCGTCGCCACTTGGTGAACCATCCCGAAGTTGCCCAGAAGTCCCTGAAGGTCTGCGAAACCGTCTTTCGTGAAAAAACAGCCGTAGTTAATCTTCAGAACCTCCGCTACCAATTTGATCAGGTCCAACATCTTATCCTGGAAGACCGTATCAATATCAATCTTACCAGCCATTCCGTTCACAGACACATCTTCAAGGATGAGTTCGAATAATTTTTCGATATCATCTTGCTCCATCTGCTCAAACAGGTATAGAATTGCGGTAGGTAGTGCTTCAGAGAGGTTAGACCCTCCGGTAAACAATGCACCACTAATAGTAGCCATTGGAACTGCGATATAACGACCAATCTTCGGAAGGTTTTTCATAACCTTGGACGGAGACCAGTGTGTGATTACAAAGTTCTTACCAGCCAGATCGATTTCTGTGGTAGGTCTAAAATTCATCATGTGTACGCTCCTGCGTCTTTTAAGGTTGTTATATCCATGCGTGTTTGAAAAGGCCACATCCTTGTGGCACACGAAACGCTATTAGACGATACCTGCAAGGCCAGCCAGACCGAAGCCTGTAGCGTACAGAGTATCTGGGCTTAACCATGCATCCAGGATTCCGATTTCCCAATCCATCTGGCCCACTTCAGTACCGTAGGTCAGGTCAGGCTGTTTCTGAATCCAACCAACTGTGCTCAGACCCATACCTTGGGAGCCTTCAAGAAGGACAGGGAAGAAAATCAGGCCAGTGATGGAAGCTTGTTTCTGCCAGTTAGCCAAGTATCCGTTCCATACCGAAGTGTTCTGTAGAGAGACCGTCAGGACACCAGATTGGTTACGAGACAGCGCTGCTGACAGTTCACCATCAACCCCCATGTGGGGGATGATGTTATCTTCGTTGCGAGCAACGACGATCTTGGTATCTGCTGCGAACCCAGTGACGCGCTGAGTCATCATATAGAGACGCGCTTTCTGTGGGTCGTAAGCATACGGGGTTAAAATTCTAGTATCCATTTATTACACTCCTGCTGTTACTTGTCCGCTGGAAGAAGTAGACCCGGTTTTGTCTAGCAGAACAGAGATGCGGATCTTGACGAAATGCAGGGCGCTGTTGTAGACTAGCTCTACCTTAACGTTGTTAAGAGTACGAGATGCCAGATCATTAGATGGTATGTTTGCACGAAGCGGGATTGTTACAACCGGATCGTAGAACACTTTGTTGACGGAATCATACCCGGTCAGAATAGAGCCGTTGGTAATACCGACATTCAGAGGACTGTTCATCAGGACTGACTTCAGGTTCGGCAGATCATCATCGCTCATTTTCATGGACAGGCCAAGATTAGAACGGCGAGACATGTAGGCGAAGATACTTTCTTCACTTCTGAACTTCAGCCAGTGACCAAAACGGACAACATCGACATACTGACCGGAGGCACACTTACCTTCCCAGAATGCGCCGACACCATTAATCATACGATAGAAGTTCAGGTTCTGGCCCCAGATAGCTGGACGCTCAGAAGAACTCAGGGTCGGAGCAATAACACCCGGCATTGTCTTCAGGTGGATTGAGTCACCATAGGATGGGTCATTAGATGCCATTGCACCGATGATACCACCTTCAGGGAATGCACTATCAGCAAGCGGGTCATACATACCAATGCTAGTATCATACTGAAGTGCTTTCAGTTGATTAGCAATAGAATCTCCGTCGACAACTTTTGACAGCGGATCGGATGTTGAATAGACGTGAAGCTTATAGTTAGCAGCAGCATAAGCGGCAGCTCCCAGAATTGCAGAAGAAACATGTTGTTCTGTGCTCAGGAAGTACCAGTTGCTGTTTGCAGTTTCTACCTGTGGTAGAACACCGCTTACAGTCTCAGTTGAGTTGTTAGTCAGTGTGCAATCACCGGAGTCAACACCGATGCTAAACGGCTCGCCGATAACATCAGAAGATGTTGCCATGATGCCTTGGTCAGATTCGGTTGTAACCACCTCATCATTGTTAGTAGCTAGCAGAGAGCCATCACCTTTCGGAGTGATTGTTACAACACCAGTTGTAGCTACTGCACCGACAATTACATTAAGCGTGGTATCGGAGTTGATTGCAGATGCCAGGGCTGTTGCAATACTCTCTGGTGTAGATGCGGTAGTAACAGGAATAACGATGCTTTTAGTATACGCACCTGCTGCAACGTTGAAACTTACCGGGTTATTAGGATCTACGTTAGTCTGCCCTGTGAAATCGATAACTGTTGATTCCCATGCTTGTCTTCCGATCATAAGCGCTTGGGGGCGGAAAGTCCCAGCAAAGGCTTTTGTCGCAAAAGTATACGCAGGGGAACCTACAGCGAAACCATCAGCAGCGAGTTCATCCAGATCTGTATATGTACGTACTCGTTCTGGGAAGACGTTGTGAATTGCGATAAACAGAGGGGTTTCAAACCCTACGGTGTCGATTGGTTGTGTCCCGAGAACAACCGTTACGTCAACAACCTTATCATTATAAGCCATTGATTTCCTCTTCTTCTATTTCTTTCATAAAGTTATTGTTGATCATCTGGAGCCGGATAGTAATAAACCATCTCTGCATTCACCCTCTCGATATCCTCGAAAGCTCCTGTATCTGTCACTCCAACGCAGACGTTAAAAGTGATAAGTACAGTTGCACGGTTTTCGAAGGTTTGCATGTTCAACGGAACTCTCTGGCGCGATACCGTTGAGGAAGAAGAATATGCAAATGGGGAATTCGTTGGAAAATACTTGTCGCAGATGTAGGGGAGGCTCAAGGCCTGTAGAATCCGAGTTAATGCATTTGATGCTTTTCCTCGAAATGCTGTCAGGTTGTAAACCACCTCGTAGTTGTGAGTTATTACAGCGTTACCGCTCTCATCTACCCACTCGTTCGCAGCCCAGTCCATCTGGTCAGCGGTAACTTGGTTGAGCATGATGAACTCACCCTCTACCTTGGATATGACGTCTCCGTCCCCGTCAATTATTTTTCTCCCCGTGACTTCTTTGCAAAATCTGGCGAGCGTAACTGCAAGGGCGTCAAAAATATCATCGGAGTTTGTTACGAAGTCTGCCATCATAGGCCTCCTTCTGTCCCCGCAGGCGTAGAGATCACATACGCTCTGTAACGGCTCACCCCTGTCGTCTGATACGGATCAGACTTGATAACAGTAAACCATTCCATTTCCCCACGGGAATTCATGAGCTGGATTTGATCTGCTAGCAGGAAAGAACCTTCGACAGGACCTTTAAGAAGAGTTGACGAATATACAGTGAATGAATCATACTGTCTGCCGCCAGCCTCGGTCAACTGAGAAGTGTAGTCTCTTGCTGCCTTGCCTGTCAGAGGCTGAACAACGCATTCCAAGACATCAAACTCTTCATACTGAATAGCGATCTCTTGGTTTTCGAATGGATTGTCTGGGTCTGGCTGGGAAAAAGTACGATGTCTTCCGATGAAGGTCTTTCTCGGAATCAGCTTATTCCTGCCTATTAGTCTGTAGCCTGGTGTCATTTAGTCCCCTTCCCAGTGGAAATCTTATAGGTTGCAGATGACTTCAGGTCGCCGTAGTGGAACATGGCCTCTTTAAATCCTTTGACATCAGCCCATGCATCAGATACGATGTTATTAGGGAACAGACCCCCTTCGATAACATATCGAATCTTGTCTGCACCTGCTTGACCGATTTGTTTCAGGACTGGAGTCGGGTCTTGCGCTCCCGCAGCCAATTGACCGAAAAGGTCGATCTGAAATTTTTTAAGTTCTTTCTGGAAAAGAACACCCGCGCTAGTCATGAAAGTACGAGCCGGGAGGTTATTCCAACCCTCTTGATGAATCGCTGCAAGAGTTGCAGTATTCAGGCCGGAATAGTGAGGATCGTCGAAAAAGCCGTAGCTTACCTGACGATAATCCAGCTTCTTAACCACATTAAAGAAGTTCATCAGCTGGCTAAGATCTTGCGTACTTGTGAAATTTGGTCTCATGACTGCATCCGTTTAGGTATTTTACCACATTATCTTAGCAAAATCAACGATAAAGGTTTGGATAGTTAGCAAGGCCAACGGCGAGGGTATCGACGAGGAATTCCTGGAACACCAGTCTGTGGAATTATACCACCAACATCGAAAGGTCCACGGGAGTTTCTGTCGTATTTAACACGGTTGAACTCGTCTTCACGAACTCCCCCAACGATAACAAGGCCTCTGACCGCACTTAAGCAATCATTGACATAGTCAGGGTTTTCAAGCAGCCAGTCGAGGAAGTCTTTCCAATTCTGGTAAGGAGACCCACCTTTGATCTGGATAGTTTCATCACCAATCTTTTCAAGGCGATCCGTGATCGATGCCTCTCCTGTGTTCACTTCCTGAAGAATCAACCAACGTACCACGTCAACAAGAGTATTGTAAATAACGTAGTAAACGGTGCATGGCGTGTTATCATCACCGGGGTAATTAGCCTTTGATTTCTCTATTGCCAAAAAGGCAAGGATAATCTCGTCGGGTAAGACTTCCGGGGAAATGGACCCAAGGAGCAGGCGGATATAAGCAACAATTTCTTGGTCTGTCATTTTCGCTCCTTCAAGCTCTTCTATTTATCAATATCTTATCATAGAACGTCGATTTTGTCATCAAAAACACTTGACATCATGTGACAGGATGCTATTCTCAAAGAAAATTATTGAGGAGAATCCCATGAAAGCAGTAATAGCAGGTGTTATCACAGCCATCGTTGTCTCGGGTGGACTTATCTACTTTATGAAAACCAACCCCAATATGAACAAATTCGACGATGTTTCTTCAAGCTGGTTGTCGGCTGAAGAAAAAACAGAGGCCATTCATCGGATTGCTGGGATGAAATGCGATACAGAATTCAGAAAGGCATTCATTCCCGGCACTCTGACGACGCAGACAGGTATGTTAGATGAGATGGAAGAACAAGAAGATAGTTTCCAAGTAATGAGAAATATGGGGATAGTGAACGGTACTGTTCTTGCAACAGGAACTTACATCTGTAAATATTATAAGGATGGCCGACAACCTTATCTTCAGGTATCTTTGAAACCAGAGGCGAGACCGCTACTAAAAAAATAAGGCCCCGGAGGGCCTTTATATTACGCCATAATGCCAGCAGCCTTCAGCTTGGAAAGAAGGGCATTAAAGTCGGTAACCAGTCCAGCTACGTCAGTCGCAACCGTATTGGCCTGTGTTGCTGCCATTTTAACACCGCCCACCACAGAGGTGGTTGCAGCCACGGGAGCAAAAGTGGTAGGCTTGCCAGTAATGTCAGCCCATGCCACAGCTCCACCGCCTGCGGCAGCGATTACATCAGCGAAGGAAATAACCCCGCCAGTTGCAAGGTCAATCAGTTTTGTACCGTAGACCAGTCCTGCTACACCAGATGTTGCCATATTTTACTTCTCCTTAGAAGTTAGACCATTGTGGTCGGGATTAATTGTTCAGCGATGATCAGTAAAGATGTTATTGTAAAGCTGGCACCATTAGAGACCAGTGTGATATCACTGCCGTTTGTTGCCAAGTTTCCATTCTTGTCCACACTGAAAAATGTTGGAAATGATAATATGTCAGATGTTACTTGAGCATCTCTGGTCTTTGTCAGTGAGTTACCGTTTGTTTGTGGGAAATCTATCGTCATACTTCTATTTACAGTAGAGCCTCCCCATGAACCAGTAATGTTCAACTTAAAATCACAGGTTGCATCTTCATTAAAAACATTCAGCTTATTGGTCGTCGTGTTAAAGAACGGAGATAGCGATCCTGTATGCGGTAAAGATTTTATTAGGCTGATAAGGTTACTAGGGGTTGTACCAACAACAAGGTTAAGTCCGGTAAAATAACACTCGGATTTTACTCTGTGTGTTGTAATACCGCTTTCCCCTTGGTCTCCCTTTGGTCCGGTAGGCCCCTGAGGCCCCTCTGGACCTGGTGGCCCTTGGATCCCATCACCACCAATGTCATCAAAATCAATTTTCTTGCCAGTCTTTTGACTTACAAGCGTTCTTCCATAAACAACACCCGCTACACCAGCCGAAGCTATTGACATACTCTACCTCCCAGGCTTAAGCTGTCAGCGCTGCCTCAAGATCAACTAACATGTTTTCGAAGGTCTTGGTCTTCGACAGAGTAACACCTTTGTTTGCTGCGAATTCAGCAAGTTTATCTTTGCTGCCTTTCTTATCAGCATCATCTCGTAAAGCAGAGGCTTCCGCAATAATTGCTTTCACATTGGGGGTTACTTGCTCATTGGCTTTTGCATTATCTTCTATAACCTGTGAAACCACGGTTTCTTCAACCTTTTGTTTAGCCACGGACGACTTAACATCAGAAGGTGGTGTAATCTCACCATTAAAGAATACGATAAAGTTGCCCATTCTCAGAGTGGAGGCCTTAGTATCTACAGGAAGACCGGACAGGTCTGCAAGTTCCTGGAAGAACTCCATGAAAGAACGAAAAGCCTTCATTTGCTTACCAAGGGCGAAGCCATTTAGTGGTAAGCGGCTTGAAGCACTAATGTTCAATTCGGGAATGTATGCACCAAAGAACTTGAAAAGCTCTACCTTGTTCGGGAAAATGCGATAATTTTGATTTGCCATAGAATCTCCTTTGATCCTCATAAACCTCTTGACATATAAGATCACCATGCTAATCTTAAAATGAAAAAAGGGAGAGGTGATTAACACCTCCCCCTCTTAGAGGTAGCTTTAAGCTATATTATGCGAAAGTACCAGTCAGTTTAACAACCAGCTCTGGGCGGCAGTTAACTGTCAGGAAGGAAGTTTCAGACTCTACCTTCTCTTCACGCAGGTAAGCAGAAGATTTGTACCACAGATACAGCTCTTGTGCCGGAGTATTCGCTTCACGAACATCATCTGCTGGCGCATAGTGGATCTGGAACATGTTGTCGATACCGCGTGGCAGCATGTAAGCTTCACCGTCCGGGATGTAGCCGGAGATATCTTCGATGTACAGAACGTTCTTGTGAACGAAGGAACGGTTGTTAGCGTTCTCTTGTCCGTCACCAAGACGACGACGCAGCGGCTCTTGAGTAGAGCTGTAGTATTGGTATGCGTTCATGATCAGCGGGTGACCTACGAAAGCAGAGAACCATTTACGAGAAGCCAGGACTACGATGTCATAGTTGTTTCCGTTGTCACCAGCGTTGTCGATGATGAATGCACGACCATCGTTTTCGATCAGGTCAGACGGGTCAACTGCAACGTCAGTGAAATCCACGTTAACAACTTCTTGGGTAACACCCCATTCGGTGAAGTAGTTATACTGTGCAGTCGGGTCCTGCGGTGCCCAAGATTTACCCATGATTGCCTGAAGCATTGCTTTTTCTTTAAGCTGTTCATGAGAAATACGGATACGACGAACAACACGTTCAACTACATCCTGTACAGATTTAGGAGCGTCCGCAGTGAAATATTTACGGAAGTTCTGCACGTCTGCCGGAGTGATCTGGCGATCCAGCGGGAAGAACGGAATGTTGAAGTTTTTCAGTTGGGCCTTTTCAGTACCAACGTAGTTACGTTCACCCTGACGACGACGGGCCGGGAAGTCAGTAACCATTTCATCAACACGCTCGATCTGAGCGATAGTGGAAACACCGTGATAAGCCTCGAAAAGGTTCATGTTGGTGATCATACGGTACTGACGAGGTACGATTTCCAGAGTTGCGCCTAGGTCGACGATCTGGAAATCATTAGTGCGTACTACTGCCATTATTTTCTCCTTGGTGTAGATTAGATAGACGTTACTGGGATCTCAACGGAGCCGTCGTAATATTTATCAGTGATCTTCAGACCTTTGGCCTCAAGAGCAGCGATAGCAGCAGCGTTGATAGCAGTAGTACCGTCAGCAAAGAACAGTTTAGATTTGTTCAGGGTCAGACCACGAACAGCAACCACGAAATTGTATTTTTGACCAACTACGAAAGGACGTGGCATGGTGTAAGAAGAAGTCACCAGGTCGCGGTCGGTGATTACACCAAATGCGCTTGCAGCGTCGGCAGTTGCAGCCAGAGTACCATCAGACTTGACGATCATACCAGCCTTCAGCCCTGCGGAATAAGTGATTTCCATTTCCAGGAAGCTGTAGCCCTGATCAGAAGAATCAACTTTACCCAGGACGATGTCAGAGTAGAACCCTTGAATCGGATTAGCCATTTATATTATCTCCTCGATATTAGGCAGTTTTGCGAGCGCGAGCAGCTTCTAGAGCTTTCTGCACGTTAGCTTTAAGAACATCTTCGGCGGACTTAGCTAGGTCTTCAGTAACAACCTCCTGGTTGATACCATTTTCCTGAGTACCGAACTCTTTCTTCACAGTTTCAACTTCTGTTTCCAGTTCGCTAATACGAGCTTGGGCTTTTTCCAGAAGAGCTACCACTGGGGCGTTAGCTTTTTCAATGATGAAGTCAGCAAGAGATTCATGGTCTTCTTCAGCGGCAAAAGTAAAACCTTTGGCTTTTGTAAGAGCATTTTTCTTTTCTGCTTCAACAGCAGCCTTGATAATCAGTTCTGCTTGGGCATTTTTTGCATTAGCTTCTTCAAGCTTTTTAACCAGGTCCAGGTACTCCTGGGATTTGGTTACATCAACAGTATCGGACACAGAGGTCTCCTTGTTTTCAATTGTATTTTGAACAGGTACGTCTGGTTTAACAGCGTCCTTGATGACCTCAGTCTCCTGAGTGTCTTTGGCATCAAAAATGACACCGTGCTCTGCAACACCCTTCTCAAACATCTGTTGGAGTTTGATTAGTTCATATTGCTTCACAAGGTCCAGCTCTTCACCTGCATTTGCAGCTTTGGCGATAGAGATGGACTCCATCTTCGATTCTAACCATTCTTGGTTATCATCATTCCAACGTTGCAGCCATTCATCATCAGGATTTTCAGCAGCAGCGTTTTCCAGTTCTGTTTCGAAGCCCAAAAGTTTGGCAAGGAGTTCAGCATCACTACTCCACATATCGAAGAAGCGACGAAGGAATTCTTCAAAGCTCATATCGACAGTAACTTGGCGAAGTGCCTTAACCACGTCTTTGGTAATCTGTTCAGGTGCAAGGTCAGACTTCATCAGAAGACTAACCGGACGCATATTTGCAGAATAACCTTGACTCTCGTGGCAGAGTGCGATACCCTTATCCTTAATAGTTTTGGCCTTGACTACGAGTGCGCTCATTCGTTTTCCTCGGCAATCTCAATCCCGAAATCGAGTCCGGTGATTTCACCAGTCTCCTTGTCTGTGTAGCCAGAGCATTGAATGCTCAGTCCACCGACAGCGTTGGCCTTTTTCAAGAGCCACAGTTCAGGATCATTGTATTTAACCTTAGCTACCCAGGTGCCAGCTTTAATGATTTGCTCGCTACCGATAACCACGACATCAAACTCTTCTTGAATCCAAGTCTTCTCGATGGTAAAGGCATCAGTCTCGACAATGTGGAACAGGTTCTCTTTAACAAGACCAGCCGCTCGCGCAGCATCGAAACTTTCCTTACCTTTGACGATTGTCTCTGGAGACATCCATTCACCGTGGGCATCCCTAGTGTTTGGTTCATAAATGACTTCGTAAGAAATCATTTGTTCTCCAGTATCTTTGACAACAGATACAGGCTTGGCATTCTTTTGAATTGCTGTCTTCTTCAGCCCTACATGGAGTACATCTTTAGATGCCTTCTCAATAGCGGCTTCAGGAGATAGGCCTGAATCAATCAGGCCATTTGCGAGAACCAGCACCTTGCTCTTCTGAATGAGAGACAGATTCGATACTGATGCAGGAAGGTCAGCAATACTTGAGTATTTCATCATTTTCCCCGTTGATAGTTATTTTAACACCGTTTATTTTCTTTTGCAAGTTATTTCAGTGAGTTGCTTAGTTATCCAAGTTAGAGACAGAATTATCTCTTACTTTAGACGTCCCATTACCAGAAGTACCTTGCTTCATTCCATCACCGGAGCGACTGGTATCTTCCCCAAGGATCTTGAGTAGTTCCTCTTGAGATGTGTTTTCAGGAATCTCTTCATCAAACCCACCAACCTCAAGGATCTTGTTGATAACTGTAGGTGTCTTCGGCAGATAACCAACAGCACCAATTCTCTGAACAAATTTGGAGAAGCTTTCCATATCAACTTCCTGGATAGCTCCAGGCTTAAGTCTCGGCATGTCTTCATCAGACAAACGGATATTATTAAGAGCGAGTAGTTGAGGAATCAAGTTCTTGTTGAATGATTCACAAATAATATCGATATCTCGTTGAACAAAATGCCCGTGGATTGTTTGTTTTGATTCCGACAGGTTGTAAGACCCTTGACCATCATTACCTAAGTTGATGAATCCCGCACCAAATCTGTCCAAGATCGCCTTCTTACGCTCTTGTATTAGATCCTTGGTACTATACTGTTTACCAACCCCATCGATTCCCTTAAGGGTCATCTTATACTGCTCACCGCCCTTATCATTCATATCTGAAGGTAAGATGAAGTAAGATTGTTCACCTGAATGTGCGTTTGCAGCGTCAGCCATCAGGCCACGAACCATATCTGCTTCAGGTGATCTCGGGTCCATAGACGCCTTATTCAGAATTGAAGAAGGGATCTTTAATTCAATGATACCACCGAGATCCTTAGATGCCCCTATAACTTCAAGGTTTTCGATCAGGATTTTTTCACGGAACGCACGGTAACAGCCAACAAGAGGTGATACACCTGTAGGATTTGATTCTGTCCCACCAAGAGACATTATCATCAACTTATTCACAGGAATGAATTTCTCATCAGCACTTCCTGACAGATTTGTAACGAGACTCATCGCCCCAGCAATCTGGTTCATCCCATTCTGAAAATTAGCAAAAGCCAGTGCGCTTTGATAAACACCCGTGATTGTCCTTCCATCATCGCTGAAGACAAAAGGTTTTGTACGAGAGAGGCTTGACTGAGGACGGAAAGCAATTTTGTCGATCGTCATATAGCCTGCGTACTTAGATGGTGCGGATTCTGTTCTGTAGACCTTTTCGAATACAGAGAAACCATACTCGTTAAATGTCGCAGCACTTCTCGCCACATCGCGAAGCGTCTGTTGGTTAGCAAGATTCTTCAGAGCATACTCGACGAAATCTGCCGCTTTTTTAGACTCTTCACTATCTCGGTTGAAAAGAATTTTAAAATCATTGAAAGCCTTGGTGACAAAAACATATTTCGTATCCAGCGCTGTGGCAACAGTATGGTCTTGCTTCATGGAATCCACTGTTGCGAGGAACATAGGCCAGCGGAGTTCTTCAACCTTCATAATCTCAGATTCAGCACGAATCTGAGACAATGCTCCACTACCCAGCTCTCCAGTACGGACACGACTCACAGCAAGGTTTTCATTCCCTGCTTTTGCCACCGCATTCTTTCTTTTTCTGTTTCTGCGATTTGACACGAGTCATCCCCTCTATTATAATCGTGTATACATAGTCGGAGCAACAATCCTTGGGATTACGACAGGTCTGATGATCTCCGTTTTCTCCAGGAAGTTAATACCTGAAGAGATGGCGTCAACCCAATCGTCCTTACGGGACACGGTGCTTCGCTCGCCATTAAATTTCTCAAGTTCATTCATGAGGGCTTCATATGTCTTTGCATCAAAACTACTACGTACAATACGGACAAAGCCTTGCTGTGCAAGCTGGGCAAATGGTGCAAAACGAGTAAGTTTCGACTTGTTGCCTGGCGTAGGGTCTTTCTCAACCACATAACCATCCGCGAGCAATGCTCTTGAGCTGGTGATGAATTCGCTTATACCAGCTTGGCCTGGGTCAACTGAGAAAATAATCGTTACATCATCGCCATCATGTTCTGCTTGTTTTTTGATAATTGCATCACGTTCGCCAGCCTTCTTACAGAAGCGGCCCTGCGTCCCGGTAGAATAAGGACCATCATCAACAAAATCTGGGTGATAGTCACCAGAAAGATAATAGAATCCCTCGGTATCTTTACTTACCTTGACCGATGCAGTAAAGTCAGGGAACTTGTTGCCTGTTGAGCGTTCAGTTCCCGCCTTGTCGTATGGTCTTACAGAAGTACAGCCTAAAGGTAGCGTCGCGACTTCTTTCAAGAAAGACCTTTGGAAATAGTTTGCACCTTCTGGGCGAACCTTCCAGTTACCATACAACAGCTGTGCTTTTTCAACTTCAGGAAGACCTTCAAGAAATGCAAGATAATCTGGGTTGTTTTCCAGCATTGGCGGATTATCGAAAATTGTTGCGCTAATAAACGAGAAGGAGAGCGGCTTAGGCTTCTTGTGGATATCTTCACCATCCCAGTATCGTTCAATCAATTCTTCTGCGCTATCACCCCAAATGAAATCACCATCACGACGGATGAACCAACGGATAACACCATCACGTTCTGGGATAGGATAACCATCCTCGTCGAGATACCAATCTATCAGCTCTTTAATCTTATGGTCAGGATCAGGGTTACAAGAGATGACCATACGGCTTGGGGATTTAGATTCGG